>ENA-ORNI01000023-ORNI01000023.1-human-gut-metagenome-genome-assembly--contig:-NODE-23-length-169052-cov-29.0651_pt1 | contig 169052 bp, 125 predicted proteins | sample MGYA00242118_ERZ509028 | MGnify/ENA primary metagenome ERZ509028 (study PRJEB26280, sample SAMEA2338755) | human gut metagenome | biome: human gut; feature: human-associated habitat; material: faeces...
TAAGTTTTTCATAACTAAACTAACTATTAATTATTTGCCGCAAAAGTACAGAAATAGAACGAGAATAAAAAGAAGAATCCGTTTATTTTTTACTCCACCTGCTCCTCTTCATCGGGAACATCGATACAACGCCTGATATCTTTCAGTTCAAACCCACGACTCATAGCGAACCGCATCAGCTTTCCATTCAGTTCATATTCATCCTGCGCATGGACACTTTTTTTCTTGGAGGCCAGCAGTCCACGAAGGACAGCAAGATATTCCTCCTCATCAATCTCATTCAGATAACGCCATGCTACGTCGGATGGAATCTTCTTCATATAGAGTCCTTGCGCTATTTTCATCTTCCCCCACTTGGCGAAACGGAATTTATCATTCACAAAAGCCCTGCAGAAACGTTCGTCATCAATGAACTTTTCTGATTCCAGCCGGTCAAGAATACGCGCTATGGTGTCATAGGCTATCCCCCAACGTTGTAACTTCTCATTTATTTCTGCCCGGCAATGCTCGGCAGTAGAGCAATAGGAGGCTACACGACTTAAAGCCTCTTCGTCTGTTAATTGTGCACTCATCGGTTAGCTGTAACTATTCTATCTTTTCCAAATATGTCTTTTATAACACGAATATCACGATATTGGTTCATTTCAAGCATATATGCTATTTCCCGGCCAAACGCCCGGTTGATTTCAAAATAAAGTTTTCCTTCCGGCAGAAGCAACTCACGCCCCAGAGTGGCAATCCTGCGATAAAACCGCAACGGGTCGTCATCGGGAACAAACAAAGCCAGTGCCGGTTCCCAATCGAGCACATTAGCTTCCATTTCATCTTTCTCCGCCTCAGTGACATAAGGAGGGTTGCTTACAATGACATCAAACGACGGTGACTTTTCCCAATCGTCAGATAAAACATCCCTTTGCCGAAACAGCACTCGGGATTCCAGTTCTTCGTTGTTTGTCCGAGCTATCGCTAATGCCTCTTCCGAAATATCCCAAGCTTCCACGTCGGCATCCGGAAGTCTCTTATCCAGAGAAATTGCAATGCATCCGCTTCCCGTACCTATATCTAATAGGTGATGTGCCCCCGGATTCTCATTGACGACCCAATCTACCAACTCCGCAGTTTCCGGACGGGGAATCAGCACCCCCGGAGCTACCTTGAACTTCCTCCCACCAAATACCGCAAAGCCGCGAATGTACTGTATCGGCTCATTTTTCTGTAAACGGAATATAATGTTTTCTAATTCACGCTCTTTGCATTCGGATAAAATCATATCTTTGCCCAAGTAAATATCGAGCGGATCGAACCCGAGCATATCGCAACAAATCATCATCGTAAGGGCTTTAAGCTCTTCCGGCGGATAGATATCACGCAGAGATTGGCGAATGCGGGTGGAGATACGATTCATACATTTACAGTTTCGGAGTGCAAAAGTAAGAATAATATAGCGAAGAGTACCAAAATGGAAGAAGAAAAATACATGAGACGTTGTATTGAGCTCGCAAAGAACGGGTTATGCAACGTAGCTCCCAATCCGATGGTAGGGGCTGTTATCGTATGCGACGGGCGCATTATCGGTGAAGGTTATCATGTCCGTTGCGGAGAAGCGCATGCCGAAGTCAATGCAATCCGCTCCGTCAAGGATGAGTCTTTATTGAAACGTTCGACAATCTATGTCAGCCTGGAGCCTTGTTCCCACTATGGTAAAACACCTCCCTGTGCAGACTTGATCATCGAAAAACAGATTCCGCGTATCGTCATTGGTTGCCGGGATCCCTTTTCCAAAGTAGCCGGACGAGGGATTCAGAAACTACAAAATGCCGGACGGGAAGTTATAGTCGGTGTGCTGGAAGAAGAATGCCTGCATCTGATCCGCCGTTTTATCACTTTCAACACGCTCCGCCGACCTTTTATTACTCTTAAGTGGGCTGAATCGGCCGACCGATTCATTGACATAGAGCGAATTGATGGGAATCCTGTCCTTCTCTCCTCCCCTCTTACGTCAATGTTGGTACATAAAAAAAGAGCGGAGAATACAGCTATTATGGTAGGAAGACGGACAGCCTTGCTGGATAATCCCTCTCTGACGGTACGCAACTGGTATGGACGTAACCCTATACGTATTGTTTTAGACCGCAACCTTTCTCTTCCAAATGATTTGCAAATATTCAACGGAGAGGTCCCGACATTAGTTTTCACAGAGAAAGAACATCCGGAAGAAAAGAGCGTCAGCTATATAACTATTGATTTTGGTCATAACCCTCTGAAGCTGATTATGGAAGAGTTATATCAACGAAATATACAATCATTGTTGGTAGAAGGCGGAAGCCAACTGCTGCAATCATTCATTGACAATGAATTATGGGATGAAGCCTATATAGAGAAGTGCCCCAAGCGGTTATACTCCGGTGTTAAAGCACCTGAAATAAGCAATAATTTTAGTTACTCGACCAAAGAACACTTCGGAAGACAAATTTGGTATTATGTTCATCGGATTTAGCTAAAATAGTCCTATTCAGGGAGTTTTACGTCGATAAAAACAGTGTTATTATCTATAATTTTATATAAAACTTACCTGTAATGTTCATTATCGGAAAAAATGTTTCTATTTTTGCAACTTGTAAATAAACACAATCTTTCAAATGAGAATAAAGTTTTTATCATTCATTGCGAGTTTTTTCATGGTGTCATTCGTTATAACGTCATGCCTTGATGACGATAATGACATAGAATATAGCCCGGATGCAACTATACATGCATTTGAACTTGATACAATATATGGGATATCCTACAAGTTCACTATTGACCATGACCAGCTAAAAGGTGAAATCTATAATCAAGATTCACTTCCTGTTCATGCAGATACGATTATCGATAAAATATTGATTAAGACTCTGACGACTGCTTCCGGTGTTGTCACCGTGAAAGACAAAGAAGGAAGAGACTCCATTATCAATATCAACGACTCACTAGACCTCCGCAAAAAATTAGAAATTAAGGTATGGTCCACTGAGGCATTGGCGGGAATAGCCCCCGACAAAGTAAAGACATATACTATTGATGTCAGAGTGCACAAGCATGATCCGGATTCTTTAAGCTGGGGATATGTCGGGAAAATAGGTGATGAGATTAAAGGAGCACAGAAAACCATTAAATTTAAAGATGAATATTTCATCTATTCTATGGATGGGTCAAGTGTAAAAGTACATAGCAGTAGTGACTTATCTAATTGGAGTTTGCAAAATGCAACGGGATTAGCAACTCTTCCTAACTCCATATTACCCTTAGAGAAGATTATATTGGCTACCGCAGACAATAAGGTATATGAATCTACCGACGGTATAGCATGGACAGAATCAAATAAATTTTCAGGTGAAGTAAATACATTTATTTCAGCAATACCCATTGAGAATAACAATAGCCAAACCGAAGAAGAGAAGTACATTCAACAAGCCACTTATCTCAAGACAGAAGATAACGTACGTTATTTGTATTCCATTTTAGAATCGGAACTAGAGATAGGAAATGCTGAAACTAAAATACAAGCAGCCGGTGAGAATTTCCCAACAAAGAACATTTCATACACAACTTTCAAAAAAGGAGGACAATATCAGAATGTTATAATAGGTGAACATGATGAATCTATCAAAATAACGGTTGGTGATAAAGAAATTCCAGTCAGCATAGCATGGGGATACAATGGAACGACATGGGCTGAGTTGGGAACCACTTCAACGGTTGCTTATTGTCCGGAGTTCAAGAATCCGACTATTATTTATTACAATAACCTTCTTTATACTTTTGGTGACAAGTTTGAATCCATCTATGTTTCAAAGAGTGAAGGAATTGCTTGGCAAAAAGCGGACAAAAAGTTCTCATTCCCTTATCAGGATTGGAGTGACCCCGAGTTCAAACCAACAATAGAAAAACCGGAATTCATGGGAAGAACTAATTACTCCGTAGTACAAGATACAAAGAATGACTACATTTACTTCTTATTCAGTAAGGGAGATGTTTTACTCGAAGAAGGTGAGAATACACATCCTTATAGTCATGATTCAGAAATCTGGCGTGCACGCTTAAACCAATTATGGTTTGATAAGGATCCCAAGCATGCAGGTCAATAATAAACGCATACGTTTAAAATAGAAAAATGTCCTATATAGAGCAAATAGACAAAACTCGGATACCCCAACACGTAGCCATCATCATGGATGGCAACGGAAGATGGGCAAAGCAACGGGGAAAAGAACGTACTTACGGTCACCACGCAGGCGCAGAAACGGTACAGAGAATTACCGAAGATGCAGCCCGTCTGGGAATCAAGTACCTCACTTTGTATACTTTCTCCACCGAGAACTGGAGTCGTCCGCAAGAGGAAGTTACGGCACTGATGAATCTATTGCTGGATTCTATTAAGGAAGAGACATTGATGAAAAACAATCTCCGCTTCAATGTAATCGGTGACTTAAAGAAATTGCCGGTTGAAGTCCAGGATAGTTTAACATCATGCATAGATCATTCCGCAAAAAACACGGGAATGTGTCTAGTGTTGGCACTTAGCTACTCTTCACGCTGGGAAATAACCGAAGCAGTCCGACAAATAGCTACGAAGATTAAAGAAGGAGATTTATCTCCTGAACAGATAACAGACGAATGCATCGCATCACATCTGAATACTAATTTTATGCCCGATCCGGATTTATTAATCCGCACGGGAGGCGAAATCCGACTAAGCAATTACCTGCTATGGCAATGTGCTTATTCGGAACTTTATTTTTGTGACATCTTTTGGCCGGATTTCGACAAAGAAGAACTCTATAAAGCCGTTTACGAATATCAACAGCGGGAACGACGATTCGGCAAGACCAGTGAACAAATCAGCTAATATAACTCGAAACATCAAATTATAACATAAATGCATTATCGTATTTCCTTTATATTCATAACGTTTATCTGCCTGTTCAGTTTTGCAACAACAGGTATTGCGCAAAATGCCAACACTGATGAAGACTCGAAACCTGTCATCTTATACTCTGGAACACCCAAAAAGTATGAGATAGCGGATATCAAGGTCGAAGGCGTGAAGAATTATGAAGACTATGTATTGATTGGACTATCCGGACTGTCGGTAGGACAAACAATTACTGTGCCGGGTGACGAAATCACCGGAGCAATCAAACGTTATTGGCGTCATGGCTTGTTCTCAAACGTACAAATCACAGCCGAAAAGATAGAAGGCAACAAAATCTGGTTAAAAATCAGTCTGACACAGCGTCCCCGAATCTCTGAGGTACGCTATCATGGCGTTAAGAAGTCAGAGCGTACCGATTTGGAAGGTAAGTTGGGAATGGTGAAGGGTATGCAGATTACACCGAATACCGTAGACCGGGCCAAAACATTGATTAAGCGTTATTTTGACGATAAAGGTTTTAAGAATGCAGAAGTTATCATCGCACAAAAAGATGATCCCTCCAGCGAGAACCAAGTAATTGTGGACATCGACATTGACAAGAAAGAGAAAGTAAAAGTTCACGAAATCAAAATTGTTGGAAATACGGCAATCAAAGCTTCCAAGCTGAAACGAGTAATGAAGAAAACCAATGAAAAAGGGAAACTTCGCAACTTGTTCCGCACGAAGAAATTCGTACCGGAAAACTACGAAGCGGATAAGCAACTCATCATCGACAAATATAATGAGCTGGGTTATCGTGATGCAGTTATCAGAAAAGACAGTATCTCACAATACGACGAGAAAACAGTTAATGTTTATCTCGATATCGAGGAAGGTCAGAAATACTATCTCCGTAACGTGACTTGGGTGGGTAACACGCTGTATCCTTCAGAACAGTTGGACTTCCTTCTGCGTATGAAAAAAGGAGATGTGTACAACCAGAAGTTGCTGAACGAACGTATCTCTACAGATGATGACGCTATCGGTAACTTATACTACAATAACGGTTATCTGTTCTACAACCTCGATCCGGTAGAAGTAAACATTGTAGGCGACTCTATCGACCTGGAAATGAGAATCTATGAAGGCCGTCAGGCTACTATCAATAAGATCAACATCAGCGGTAACGACCGTCTGTATGAAAATGTAGTCCGTCGTGAACTTCGTATCCGTCCGGGACAGTTGTTCAGCAAAGAAGACTTGATGCGTTCTTTGCGTGAAATCCAGCAGATGGGACACTTTGACCCCGAAAAACTTCAGCCGGATATTCAACCGGACCCGATGAACGGAACGGTTGACATAGGCCTGCCGTTGACTTCCAAAGCCAATGACCAGGTGGAATTCTCTGCCGGTTGGGGACAAACAGGTATTATCGGTAAACTGAGTCTGAAGTTCACAAACTTCTCTGTTGCCAACTTACTGCATCCGGGTGAGAATTATCGCGGTATCCTGCCGCAAGGTGACGGACAGACACTGACTATCAGCGGACAGACGAATGCCAAATACTACCAATCATACAGTATTTCATTCTTCGATCCTTGGTTTGGCGGCAAACGCCCGAACTCATTCTCTGTTTCGGCATTCTTCTCCGTACAGACAGATATCAGTAGCCGTTACTACAACTCCAGCTACTTTAACAACTACTATAACAGTATGTATAGCGGTTATGGCGGTTATGGTATGTACAACTATGGCAATTACAATAACTACGAGAACTATTATGACCCCGATAAATCGATCAAGATGTGGGGACTTTCCGTTGGTTGGGGTAAACGTCTGAAATGGCCGGATGACTATTTCACCCTTTCTGCCGAGTTGGCTTATCAACGTTACAACTTGAAAGACTGGCAGTACTTCCCGGTAACAAACGGTAAATGTAATGACCTCAGCCTTTCACTGACTTTGGCACGTAACTCTATTGACAACCCAATATTCCCGCGTTCGGGTTCGGATTTCTCATTGTCAGTGCAGTTCACACCACCTTACTCATTAATGGACGGCAAAGACTATAAAGGATATTACAGCAATCCTGAAACCGGAACCATTACTCAAGACAATATGAACAAGCTTCATAAATGGGTAGAATACCACAAATGGAAATTCAAAGGCAAAACATACACTCCGTTGATGGACCCGGTTGCACATCCGAAATGTCTTGTATTGATGACCCGTACGGAATTCGGCTTGTTGGGACACTACAACGAGTTCAAAAAGTCACCGTTTGGTACATTTGACGTTGGTGGTGACGGTATGACCGGTTATTCAACTTATGCAACCGAAAGTATTGCCTTACGTGGTTACGAAAACAGTTCATTGACACCATACGGTTCGGAAGGTTACGCTTATGCACGTCTCGGCATTGAATTAAGATATCCGCTCATGCTGGAAACAAGTACTAACATTTATGTGTTAGGTTTCTTGGAAGCCGGTAATGCTTGGCATGATATCAAGAAATTCAATCCGTTCGACTTGAAACGTTCCGCCGGTGTCGGTGTTCGTATCTTCCTGCCGATGATTGGTATGATGGGTATTGACTGGGGTTACGGTTTCGACCAAGTATTAGGTTCTAAACAATATGGAGGAAGCCAATTCCACTTTATCTTAGGACAAGAATTCTAATGTATCACCAAAAACTAAACGTTATGAGAAAGTCTGTTCTATTAATCATGATGCTGGTTGCCGTCAGTATGGCAGCCAACGCACAAAAATTTGCACTGATCGATACGGAATATATCATGAAAAATATTCCGACCGCCCAAAGCGCCAACGAGCAAATGCAACAAGCTACGAAAAAATACCAGAGCGAAGTAGAAGCTTTGGCAAAAGAAGCTCAGAAGATGTTTCAGGATTATCAAGCGAAATCCTCCACTCTCTCTGCCGCTCAAAAGACAAAGAAAGAAGATGAAATCGTAGCCAAAGAAAAAGCGGCTGCCGAGTTGAAGCGCAACTATTTCGGTCCGGAAGGTGAATTGGCCAAGATGAGAGACAAGCTGATCACTCCAATTCAGGATGATATTTACGAAGCGGTAAAAGCCATTTCACAACAATATGGATATGATCTGGTAGTCGACAGGGCCTCTGCGACAGGCATCATTTTTGCCAATCCGCGTATCGATATTAGCGATGAAATACTAAGAAAACTAGGATATTCAAATTAATTTCATACATTTGCATCCGGAAATAACTAAAAATCATTCAAATAAATTATAGAACTATGCTTAAAAAAATTGCACTTGTAATGTTGCTTGCACTCCCAATGGGTGTATTTGCACAGAACCTGAAATTCGGTCATATTAATGCGCAGGAGATTATCACTGTAATGCCGGAATTTACGAAGGCACAAAATGATATCCAGACATTAGAAAAACAACTGACTGCCGAACTTCAAAGAACTCAGGAAGAATTCAACAAAAAATATCAGGAATTCCAACAGGCTATGGCCAAAGACTCTCTTCCGGCTAACATCGCTGAAAGAAGACAAAAAGAGTTGCAGGACATGATGCAGAGACAGGAACAATTCCAGCAAGACGCTCAGCAGCAGATGCAGAAAGCTCAGACTGACGCAATGGCTCCTATCTACAAGAAACTGGATGATGCCATCAAAGCAGTAGGTGCTGCTGAAGGTGTTATCTATATCTTCGACCTTGCTAGAACTTCAATACCTTACGTAAACGAAGCGCAAAGTATCAATCTGACTAATAAGGTGAAAGCAAATCTTGGAATCAAATAAAAGAGAGTTCCAAGAAGCGAAAATATAAAAAAGGGAACGAGAAAGGAGATTAATCTTCTTTCTCGTTCCCTTTTTTTGGCGTACATTTGCGTACATAAATACTGTATGTCATGAATCAACATTTATCCCATGCTCCCGGTCCTATCGGAGTATTTGACTCCGGCTATGGCGGACTGACCATCTTAGATAAAATAAGAGAGGTACTTCCGGAATACGATTACATTTATCTGGGAGACAATGCCCGTGCTCCATACGGGACACGTTCTTTTGAGGTCGTATACGAGTTTACCCGGCAAGCCGTAAGCAAACTGTTCGACATGGGGTGTCATCTGGTCATATTAGCGTGTAACACTGCGTCAGCCAAAGCTTTGCGTAGCATTCAAATGAACGATCTTCCCAATATAGATCCGGCTCGCCGCGTACTCGGAGTAATCCGTCCTACAGTGGAATGTATCGGAAATATCACCCAAAACCAGCATATCGGCATATTAGCTACAGCGGGTACTGTAAAGTCCGAATCTTATCCGTTGGAGATACATAAATTATTTCCGGATATCCAGGTGAGCGGAGTAGCGTGTCCGATGTGGGTATCGTTGGTGGAAAACAATGAATCACAAAACGAAGGAACTGATTACTTTATCCGTAAATACATAGACCAACTACTGACAAAAGACCCGCAAATAGACACCGTGATTCTCGGATGCACGCACTTTCCCATACTCCTACCTAAAATCCGGCAATACATTCCGGAACATATCAGCGTGATTTCGCAAGGCGAATATGTAGCCCAAAGCCTGAAAGACTATTTGAGGAGACATCCGGAAATGGACGCGAAATGTACGAAAAACGGGAACTGCTCGTTTTACACGACAGAGGCGGAAGAGAAGTTCACTGAATCAGCTTCCACCTTCCTCCAACAGCAAATCCGTGTTAAACACATCACGCTTGAATAAATTTTAATTGAAGGATAACCATTTGTCTTTCTTTTTTGTTATATTTGTAGATAGCAACCCTTAATATATAAGATCATGAAAGAAAAGGATTATAGCAAGTCAATAGAGGTGTTCTCCGGCTCCCCGTGGGAAGCTGAAATCATCAAGGGTTTATTGGAAAGCAATGACATTCGTTGCGTTGTCAAAGACGGTATTATGGGAACGCTGGCCCCCTATATCGCTCCTGCTGTCTCTATCCTTGTCACAGAGGAGGAATATGAGGCCGCCACAGAGCTTATCAGAGCCCGGGACGAGAAAGATAGCGACTGATACGGTCGAGTCCTTCCTTGATATTCTCCAACGAGTTAGCATAGGAGAAACGCACGTATCCTTCCCCTCCTGTACCAAAGTCCACTCCGGGAGTAATACCGACATGCGCATGCTCGAGTACATCGAATGCAAAGCGATAAGAGTCGGCAGTAAATTTGCGTGCATCAGCGAAAATATAAAATGCCCCTTGAGGTTCCACCTTAATCTCAAATCCGATCTCACGAAGACGGGCAATCATATATTTCCGACGCTCATCATAGACCTGCCTCATACGTTCCACATCCGAATCCGCCTGCCGTAAAGCTGCAATTCCCGCCTGCTGGGCAACACTGGATGCGCAGATAAACAGATTCTGTTGCAACTTCTGCAATGAACGCATATAAGATTTCGGTGCGATGAGATACCCCAACCTCAGTCCGGTCATGGCAAACCGTTTGGAAAATCCATTCAGCACAAATGCTTGATCCGTGTATTCGAGAATACTATGTGCACGCCCTTCATACACCAGGCCATGATAAATTTCGTCTGAAATGACAGGAACTCCCAAAGCCGCTACTTCTTTCAAGAAACTTTCTTCCAATAACATCCCCGTCGGGTTCATAGGTGAGTTGATAAAAATAGCGGCAGTATGCTGATTCACACATTTGCGGATAGCTTCTATATCATATTGCAATCCTTTCTCTTCGGACAACGGCACCAAAACTGGTTTGGCTTGAGCCGCCAGCACAAAGTTCCGATAGCAGGCATATCCCGGATTGGAAAGAACCACTTCACTCTCCGAATTGCAAAGCAACATCAAGGCAAGAAGAATAGAGGGGGAAGAGCCGGAAGTCACGATGATACAGTCCGGATCAACCGCCACTCCATATTCTCTCTGATAAAAAGCTGCAATTTCCCGACGTAACTCAGGGTCTCCCAAAGAATGGGTGTAATGAGTCAAATGCCGATCGTAAGCAGCTTTCGCAGCCTCTGCTACACAAGACGGCACGTCAAAATCGGGCTCACCTACTTCTAAATGAATAATGTCAATGCCTTGTTTCTGTAACTCGTTTGCCCGTTCCAACACATCCATTACGATGAAGGAGGTCATCTGTTCTACTTGCGGATTTGTATGTTTCATTGTTTCTCTTTTCTCTATCCGGCTGCAAAGATAATTCTTTTTAGGCTGTTTTGGTAACATATCGACAAAAAGCTCTATATTTGTGCTTTCAAATCGTTAGCAAAGATGAAACAGGAATTTACACGAATCGCAGTAAAAGTGGGTAGTAATGTTTTGGCACGCCGAGACGGAACATTGGACGTAACCCGTATGTCTGCACTTGTTGACCAAATAGCAGAACTACATAAATCCGGTGTAGAAATCATCCTTATTTCTTCTGGAGCCGTTGCATCCGGACGTAGCGAGGTACATCCGCAGAAGAAACTCGATAGTGTAGACCAGCGACAATTATTCTCTGCCGTAGGGCAAGCCAAACTGATCAACCGTTATTACGAACTTTTCCGTGAGCACGGAATTACCGTCGGACAAGTGCTGACTACGAAAGAAAGTTTCAGTACACGCCGCCATTACCTGAATCAGAAAAACTGTATGACGGTAATGCTTGAAAACAATGTGATTCCTATCGTCAACGAGAATGATACTATCTCCGTAAGTGAACTCATGTTCACGGACAACGACGAATTGTCCGGACTCATAGCTTCTATGATGGATGCGCAGACACTTATCATCTTAAGCAACATCGACGGAATCTATAACGGCTCTCCGTCCGATCCCGATTCTTCCGTTATTCGGGAAATCGGTCATGGGAAAGATCTATCCAACTATATTCAAGCAAGCAAGTCCAGCTTCGGGCGAGGAGGTATGCTGACGAAAACAAATATCGCCCGCAAAGTTGCTGATGAAGGAATTACGGTTATCATCGCCAATGGTAAACGTGACAACATCTTGGTAGACTTGTTAGAACACCCCGAAAGCACTCTTTGCACCCGCTTCATTCCTTCTTGCGAACCGGTATCCAGTATCAAGAAGTGGATTGCGCATAGTGAAGGCTTTGCCAAAGGAGAAATTCACATCAACGAATGTGCCACTGAGGTACTCAGTTCGGAGAAAGCAGTCAGTATTCTCCCGATAGGTATCACTCATATCGAAGGAGAATTTGAAAAAGACGATATTGTCCGTATCATAGACTTTCAAGGAAACCAAGTGGGTGTAGGAAAAGCAAACTGTGACTCCCAGCAAGCCAAAGAGGTTATCGGAAAACATGGAAAGAAGCCTGTTGTACACTATGATTATTTATATATTGAATAATAATCGCGTTTAAATACTCAACATGATGAGATATTTTCTCATCACAATAAAAATATACACTCCAAAGGTTATTACAATTATAACCTAGACACAACATTTATTTCTGTTTTCAACAGGTTTTATTCACATCATTCACTATATTTGCATTGTTTATCTTTCTATTTAATGCAAAAAAGGAGCAAATGACTACAAATTTAAACAGAACCTTTGCTGCCGTACAGGCAGCAAGCCGAGAATTGGCCTTACTGAACGATGATACCATCAATCAGATTTTAAATGCAGTGGCCGATGCGGCAATTGCAAAAGCACCGTTCATTCTTGCAGAGAATGAAAAGGATCTTGCACGGATGGACCCAAATGATCCGAAGTACGACCGGTTGAAATTGACGGAAGAGCGTTTGAAAGGTATCGCAGCAGATACACGCAATGTAGCTACGCTCCCCTCTCCTTTAGGCAAAATACTGAAAGAGACTGTGCGCCCCAACGGGATGAAGCTGACAAAAATCAGTGTTCCTTTCGGGGTCATAGGAATAATCTATGAGGCACGCCCCAATGTCAGTTTTGATGTATTCTCTCTTTGTCTGAAAAGTGGAAATGCTTGCGTATTAAAAGGAGGAAGCGATGCCGACTGTTCCAATCGTGCCATCATCAGCGTGATTCACGAAGTACTGGGAAGTTTTAATATAAATCCGCATATCGTAGAACTGTTACCAGCCGACAGGGAAGCAACAGCCGCATTGCTAAATGCGGTAGGTTATGTTGATCTGATTATTCCCAGAGGTAGCAGTAATTTAATCAATTTTGTACGCAATAATGCCAAAATACCGGTCATTGAGACAGGAGCAGGCATTTGCCACACTTACTTTGACGAGTTCGGAGAGGTAAAGAAAGGAGCAGATATTATCCACAATGCCAAGACGCGCAGAGTCAGCGTATGCAACGCATTGGATTGCGTCATTGTGCATGAGAAAAGACTGGTCGACCTTCCCAAACTCTGCGAGAAGCTGAAAGACAGCCATGTAATTATCTACGCCGACCCACAAGCTTACCAAGCATTGGAAGGCCACTACCCTGCAGAGTTCTTACAATCTGCAACAAATGAAAGTTTCGGAACAGAGTTCCTTGATTACAAAATGGCCGTCAAAACGGTCAGAAGCTTTGAAGACGCACTGGGACACATCCAGGAAAACAGTTCCAAGCATAGTGAATGCATCGTTACGGAGAACAAGGAGCGTGCAGCCTTGTTTATCAAGATAGTGGATGCAGCCTGTGTGTACACCAATGTATCTACCGCCTTCACTGACGGCGCACAATTCGGTTTGGGAGCAGAAATAGGTATCAGCACGCAGAAGCTGCACGCACGCGGCCCGATGGGACTGGAAGAAATCACTTCTTACAAATGGGTCATCGAAGGGGACGGACAGACAAGATGGTGAGAAATACAATTGGATAATAACGAATAAATAATAGATAAGATGAAGAAATTTACTTGTGTACAGGACATTGGCAACTTGAAATCGGCCATTGAAGAAGCATTTGAGATTAAGAAGGACCGCTTCAAATATGTAGAACTTGGAAAGAACAAGACATTGATGATGATCTTCTTCAACTCCAGTCTGCGCACCCGCCTCAGCACACAGAAAGCCGCGCTTAATCTGGGAATGAATGTAATGGTGCTTGACATCAATCAAGGTGCCTGGAAGTTGGAAACGGAACGTGGTGTAATTATGGACGGAGACAAACCGGAACATTTGCTGGAAGCGATCCCTGTAATGGGCTGCTATTGCGATGTAATCGGAGTGCGTTCTTTTGCACGCTTCGAAGACCGTGATTTCGATTATCAAGAGACAATCTTAAATCAATTTATTCAATATTCCGGTCGTCCGGTTTTCTCGATGGAGGCAGCAACCCGCCATCCGCTACAAAGTTTCGCTGACCTAATCACTATCGAGGAATACAAGAAAACAGCACGTCCCAAAGTAGTCATGACTTGGGCACCGCATCCCCGTCCATTGCCGCAAGCCGTTCCTAACTCTTTTGCAGAATGGATGAACGTCACAGATTACGAATTTGTCATTACCCATCCGGAAGGATACGAGCTGGATCCCCAATTCGTTGGTAACGCCAAAGTTGAGTACGACCAGATGAAAGCGTTCGAAGGAGCGGATTTCATATATGCAAAGAACTGGGCAGCCTATACGGGGGATAACTACGGACAGATATTGAGTAAGGATCGTGACTGGACAGTTAGCGAACGTCAAATGGCGGTGACCAACAATGCTTATTTCATGCATTGCCTGCCGGTTCGTAGAAATATGATTGTGACAGACGACGTGATCGAAAGTCCGCAATCAATTGTCATTCCGGAAGCGGCCAACCGTGAAATCTCGGCAACCGTCGTTCTGAAGAGACTATTGGAAGGATTGAAATAACAGAAATGTCATAAAGGCAATCTTTCAATACAGCTATTAAAGAGGATACTCCTCGACAAGAAAAGATAGTATCAAAACGCAAATTATCGCAGATTATTGCAATTATATTGATAGGTTAATCAACAACTCATTAAATTATTTCTGCGATAATTTGCGTTAATCTGCGTTTTATCATTCATTATGACACTCTCTTCTTGCATCACTTTTCTATTTCCTTACCAGCTTCCTGCCAGGAATTAAATCCTTTATCAAGCTCAAAGACTTTATATCCTTTCTTACTCAAAATAGCCGCTGCCTTCTTACTGCGCTTTCCACTACGGCAGTATACAGCCACCGGTCTGTCTTTCTGCAACAAAGAATCAGCCATCGAAGAAAAGGAGTCATCCATCACATTAATATTAATCGTTTTTGCGATATGTCCTTCCGAGTATTCGGCCAATGTACGGACATCCAGACGTTGCATACCCTCATCTTGAATGAGCGCATCGAAATCTTCCACATTCATTGACTCAAAATCTCCTTTCTGCTGACAAGAGAAAAGAGAAGAAAGAAATAAAAGCATTCCCACGACCAATTGATTCATTTTAAGCATATCATTCTATATTATTCAGTCTTACCCGGAGTATACTCAAATTCGTAATCCTCTATCACATCGGCTTCCTTGCCGTATGTATAATACCTGAATTTAATCTTAATCCCATCGGCAGGATGTTCCGATTCCGCATATTGCTTTAAAGGGACAGAAATATAAGCACGCCGGTTATAGTATTCTTCATCACTATCCGCATCATGATATAACAGCATATCCACAGATCTTGTTGTTTCCAGTTCTGACTTATCCTCAATTATGCCAAAAGTATGTCCTTTCCCGGTACTGACTTTCAAGTTAAGAATCATATTCAAATAATCCCGTCCAAGCCAAATACTGACAACCTCTACCGGATCTTTGCCTTCCTTATCCTTAAAGGCCGGATCGTCCTTCGGTTTAGGAGTCGGTGTGAGGAGCGACTGCAAAGAATAAATTTTAGCCCCTTCCTCCATCGTTTCATAGTTACTCATTACACGTCTGGCGGTATTCGGAGAAATCGTAGACCCCGTAAGATCTTGCGAAACAGGTAATATGTCCCCCTTATCGGGAATAAGTGTCCGTATCCTGCCATCATCACCCGCTTCTATCGTAACAAATTCCATTTTTACCGATGGATAATAATAGTCATCATCACCACAGGCAGCCATCAGGAGGAGTAATCCCCACAACCAGATCATATATAACTTTCCTATTTTCATCGGCAGGCAGCTAAATAATTAACTAACGGATTGGAATACATCAACAACAACTTCTCACGCAAGAAGTCTTCATCTTTATTCGGAATGTTTATCTTAGCCAGTTGTTGGTCAATATAGTTTATGAACCGCAGCTTCTCCTCTTCCGTATAGTTAGCAGCAAACGTTGTAGAACCATTCAACCAGTCGTAAGCGACATAATTTCCGGAATAAATCCGATAGTTACTATGAATACGACGGTCAATACTAGCGGAAATACGGGCAAACAGTTCCGGTTTCGGCAAAGAACGGTCCATGCGCAACAACTCGTCGTTCAGACAAGGAGCAACTTGAAAATGCACTCTTCCCTTGTATCCGAAAAGACCGGTTTTCATATTGATTAAATCGTCCTGCGTTGTTTTTTTATACCCTTCCACATCTCTCTTCAATTGGAATTCCTGCGCTTTCAGAAAATCACAGGGATCATATTCGTAGGATATAGCAAGAGGAGCAATATTCATTTCCAGCAGACGGTCTATCACATCACCTTCACCACCCATCGCCAGCATTTTCAAGACGCTGTCCTGTGTGCGGTCGTTGGAATCTTTTGCACGTCCTTCACGTTGGGCAATCCATATTGATTGTTTCTTCTGCGAAATAGTATGATGCATATAGCGCGACATTCGCGCCGACGATTCCAACATCTGCCTCATAGTCAGTGCACGCTGAACGATAAATGATTTATTGACACGCACCAATTTCTTAATCCACGGGTAAATCAGCAGATTATCGCCGATGGCAATCTCTACGGTATCCATCCCTTCATCAATCAGCAAGATAGAAAGAAAACCCGAATCAAGGATAATATCCCTATGGTTCGACATATAAGTATAGGCTATATTATGATCCGGTATACGCGAATGGTCTAATGTCAAAGAATCTGTATGTTCCTGCGCAATCTTCCACAAAATGCCATAACAGAACGCTTCCTGAAATTCACGTTTTGTCTTACAAGCACGCATCTTCTGTGCCAGCAGTTCGAATGGAACGTTAGGTATAACTCCGGCAACAACCTTTTGAAAAGCCGGATCAGCAATCAATTCTTCAAAGATCTGAGGAAGTTCCTCATCATTGTAAGAACGAATCTCATTAAACTCTGTCAGGTCCATAACGTGATTAAAATTTATTTTCGATAATATCAGTCATCACATCCTTTATATCCAGTCCGGCTGCACGCACCTGCTGGGGAATAAAGCTTGTAGCAGTCATTCCCGGAGTCGTATTCACTTCGAGAAGATTCAGTTTCTCACCGGCAGTCACAATATAATCCACACGGATAATACCGGAACAGCCCAATATATCATAGATAGCCGAAGTCAGTTTCTGCACGCGTCCGGTCAGTTCCGGGGAGATACGCGCAGGAGTGATTTCATCTACCTGACCGTTATATTTAGCATCGTAATCGAAAAATTCATTGTGGGTAACTACTTCCGTAGGTGGGAAGACGACCGATTTTTCCTTCGTCTTGTAGCAACCGCAAGTCAGCTCCGTACCTTCCATAAATGCCTCAACGATCACTTCTTCCGCTTCTCCGAAAGCTTTGACAATGGCAGGCTGGATTTGTTCTTTTGTCTTCACTTTTGTAACGCCAAAGCTCGAACCTCCCAGACTGGGCTTGATAAAACAAGGCAGACCGATCTTCTCTATTACATCTTCGTCGGAAACCGACTGTCCTTGACGCAGCAGCAACGATTCGGCAATACGTACGCCAAAAGCCTTCAAATACTGATTGCAGGCAAATTTATCGTATGTAATAGCAGCCGCCAATACTCCACAACAGGAATACGGAATGCGCAGCATATCAAAATATCCCTGCAGACGACCATCCTCACCCGGTGTGCCATGAATCGTAATATAAGCAAAATCGAACACCACCTTTTCCGTTCCGTTCGTAAAACTAAAATCATTTCTGTCCACCGGAACCTTGTTGCCGTCCGGTAATTGTACTTCCCAGCGGCGGCCTTCCATCTCTACAATGTACAAATTATACTTCTCCTTATCTATAAAGGAATAAATACCCTGTGCGCTACGCAGGGAAACTACGATTTCAGAGGTATCACCTCCTGCTACGATAGCAATGTTGCGTTTCATTCTAATTCTCTATTACTTATATAGCCTCTCCACTTCTCGATAAGCCGGGTCATGTCATCCGGAAGTTCGGAAGTAAAATGCATCTCTTCACCAGTGACGGGATGCACAAACCCCAACGTCATAGCATGCAAAGCCTGTCGGGGACAAGTGTCAAAGCAATTATTTACAAATTGTTTGTATTTACTAAAATGAGTACCTTTCAATATCTCGTGCCCCCCATAGCGCTCGTCATTGAACAGCACATGTCCGATATGTTTCATGTGGACACGGATCTGATGAGTACGTCCCGTCTCCAGGATACATTCCACAAGCGTGACGTATCCCAAGCGTTCCAACACACGATAATGAGTCACAGCGTGTTTGCCAACTGTCGGGTCGGACATCACTGCCATCTGCATTCGGTCTTTCGGGTTACGGGCTATATTCCCGATGATTGTTCCCTCATCCTGCTCCACAATCCCCCATACCAGGGCGCGATATTTACGTTTGGTAGTTTTATTAAAGAATTGGTTTCCCAGATTTGTTTTGGCGTCTGGTGTCTTGGCAATCACCAACAACCCCGAAGTATCTTTGTCGATCCGATGAACAAGTCCCACGTGCGGATCATTCGCATCATAATCGGGATTATCTTTCATATGCCAGGCAAGCGCATTGACCAAAGTGCCATGATAATTTCCATGTCCCGGATGTACTACCAATCCGGCAGGCTTATTCACCACCATCAAATAGGGATCTTCATAAACGATAGTAAGGGGAATATCTTCCGGGATAATTTCATTTTCGTAACGCGGACGGTCCATCATCACCGTGATAACATCCAGCGGCTTTACTTTATAGCTACTTTTCACCGGCTTGCCGTTGACCATAACGAATCCTCCTTCGGCAGCCTTCTGAATACGGTTGCGCGAAGCATTGACAATACGTTCGAACAGATATTTGTCGACTCTGACCATCGCCTGCCCCTTATCTACCACCACCCGGAAGTGTTCGTAAAGTTGGGACTCGTCACCGACCGGTTCTATATCATCCAAATCGTTCTCCAGTTCATCCGGAAGTTCTTCCTCTATCATGTGAGTCTGTTCTGTTAGTTATCCATTAAAACCAGCTATCTTCTTGTATGGAAGATGATTCTGATGTCACAGGAGTTTCTGTATCCACAGCAACATCGGTGGAGTCTTTCTCCATGCTCCCTGCCCCATCACCAACCATCAGTGTCAAAGAAGCTCCCATAGGAATCTTTTCTCCGGCGGTCAGTTGTCTTCCCTGATACTTCACGCCATACACCCAGTCTTTTTCACCGTTCACTAACTGGACCTGATTCAGTTTGAAACCGGCACTTAACAGTTTGGCTTGCGCCTGACGAAGAGAGCTATTGTCCGCTACATCAGGAATCATACGCAAAGGAACATCCAGCGTGTTTACTGTCAGATAGACCGTACGACCTTCTTTTACTTTCTCACCGGCTCCCGGCTTGAGTTCAAGCACGATACCGGCAGCCTTATCCTTAACGTATCTCGTATCAGAAACCGAACATACCAATCCATGATTCCGGAACATCTTTGTCGCCTCCTCCACACTCATCCCCTTCACATCGGGAACAAGCACCGATTCACCATGATGCGTGTACACATCAATCCATTTCAGCACGCCGAATACCATGACTGCCACTATCACAATCATAGCGGCAATATTCAACCAGAAAAATTTATTTGTTTTAAAAGAAAAGAATTCTCTAATAGTCATACGCATTGCTGTTTATATGCGCCAAAGATACGACAAAATAGTTGAATTTATAAAAAAGAGGTGATGAAAAGTTTGCTATAAACAAAAAGGCAGAGATTAAATTCCCCGCCTTTTTTGTTTCCCTGATGATAGATAAAAGTGGTTACCACTTCTGTCCGTTGTACTCATCAGAAACAGTCAGTTTCTTTCTGCCTTTTGCACGGCGAGCAGCCAATACTCTACGACCATTAGCAGATGCCATTCTCTCACGGAAACCGTGTTTGTTCTTTCTCTTTCTGTTAGAGGGTTGAAATGTTCTTTTCATTACTGTATCTTGTTTTTATGTTATTATTCTACGTAATCGGGCTGCAAAAATAGGCACTTTTTTTAAATTAACCAAGAGATAACTCATTTTTGCTCAAAAGTTTTTGTGTTTTTTACTGATTTAGATTACTTTTGCACTCGATTTCCGACGAAAACAATTAAATAACAATAATATAATAAGAAGAATAGCAGTATGATTAATGCTCAAGACATCAAAAACGGAACCTGTATCCGTATGGACGGAAAGCTCTATTTCTGTATAGAATTCCTGCATGTAAAACCTGGTAAAGGTAACACTTTCATGCGTACTAAACTGAAAGATGTAGTTAGCGGCTACGTTCTCGAACGTCGTTTCAACATCGGTGAAAAATTGGAAGACGTACGTGTAGAACGTCGTCCTTATCAGTTCTTATATAAAGAAGGAGAAGATTATATCTTCATGAATCAGGAAACTTTTGACCAGCATCCTATCGCTCACGACTTGATTAACGGTGTTGACTTCCTGCTTGAAGGTGCAGTATTGGATGTTGTTTCCGACGCTTCTACCGAAACCGTATTGTATGCGGATATGCCGATCAAGGTGCAGATGAAGGTTACTTATACAGAGCCGGGCATCAAAGGTGACACTGCTACCAATACATTGAAACCTGCTACTGTAGAATCAGGAGCAACAGTACGTGTTCCTTTATTCATCAACGAAGGTGAAACGATCGAAATCGATACTCGCGATGGTTCATACGTAGGACGTGTAAAAGCATAAGTTACATAGAACACAATAATAAAGAAAGCCGGAAGATCAATTGAACTTCCGGCTTTCTTTATTGTGCTTTGCACGGGCATTCTTATTTATATCCCGCCGCTTTGGCTATTCTCTTCGGTATTTCAGTATTATCTATCTTCTCACCGAACAAATGTGAACCGGCTCCAATAGCGAATACAGGCACAAAACCGGCAGAATGTCCGCCACTCACCCAGCCAACCATCGCGATCTCATCCATAACTTGTTTGGCACAAGCAGCCATAGGCTCGCTCTTCGAGTACATACTCTCGGCAAACACCACTTTATTCTTCACAAATGACTTTTCAAATTCGTCGTGCAACTTCTTTTCTTGTTGCCAAGAAATAGGTAATTGTTTCCAGAATCCCATTTCATTGCCAAGAAATTCTTTCATATCTTCCCAAGTCACTTTGTTACCTTTGGCTTTTCTCAATTCACTGATACGTTGAGAAAGTCCGTCAGCCGAATGTTTTTGAGATTGCAATGCTTTCAAGTTCAGTTCATATTTTCCGGTTCCCAATACGATACCACCTGTTTCGTGGTCGGCAGTAACGACTATCAGTGTTTCTTTCGGATGCTTCTTATAAAATTCATAAGCCACTTTGATAGCGTTATCCATATCTTTTACTTCATTGAATACGGTAGCTGCATCATTCGCGTGACAAGCCCAGTCAATCTTTCCACCTTCCACCATGAGGAAGAAGCCTTTATTCTTGCCTTTAGTCAAAAAGTCGATAGCGCTTTCCGTAATTTGCGCCAGCGTCAGATCATTCTCTTTGCGGTCAATGGCATAAGGCAGACATGACGGATTAGCCCCCTCTTCCTGAATGAGAATCATTTTTTCAGCCTTAGCTGATTTTGCTTTATAGTCATTGTAACCACGTGCCACTGTATATCCGGCTTCTTCAAAGATAGGAAAAATGCTTGGAGCCTCTTTCTTATCAAAAGAAGTTGTCGGTTTCAAGAATCCGCCACCTGCATAAAAGTCAAAATCAGATTTCGGCAAGTCAAGAGCAATCTCATAATACATATTACGATCCGGTTGGTGCGCATAAAATGCGGCAGGGGTAGCATGATCAACACTGACAGAAGTAGTGACACCGACTTTCTTACCGGCTTTCTTCGCCTTTTCAGCTACAGTTTGAATCGCATTCTTATCTTCCCCCACAGAAATAGCGTGATTATAGGTTTTCTTTCCTGTAGCCAACGCAGTACCTGCGGCGGCAGAATCGGTCACGGAATTAGTTGCAGAGAAAGTAGTCGCCATCGTGGCAACCGGAAATTGAGTAAACAACAAAGGCTCAACACCGATACGTCCGTTCCGAAGTTCCGCCTGATACATCTCCGTACCATTCACTTGGTTGACTCCCATCCCATCTCCAATGAAATAGAATACATACTTTGCCTGACCGTTGGCCACAACGGAAATAAGAACAAAGAACAATGTGTAGATTAACTTTTTCATTCTTTAGTAAATTTATATTAGATTAGTTAGTACCACCTACAAAGGTATAAAAAAAGGCTATTTCTGATGTTACAAAACAAATAATATTATAAATTCATCACGTCCTGTTCAAACCGTTCCTTATCTCCAGCGGCCCTATTGCGCATCCGGCTACGGTAATTATAGATCGTTGCCAATGAGTAACCCAAGAAATGAGCAATCTTATTACTGTCTACCACTCCCAAACGGATAAGAGCAAAAATACGAAGTTCGGTAGTCAGCAGTTCATCAGATTTCGGATATATCCGTCCCTCCTCTACCAACAAATCGTTGAAAGCGGAAATGAAATTCGGAAAAAGTTTCAGGAAAGACTTATCGAACTCATTATAAAACTCGTTTCGTTCATCTTTGATAAACTGCTCGGACTTTATAGCCTTAAACAAATCCTCAATCCGGGAAGCCATAGCCAATTTAGCCAATGAGCGGCGGTACATCTCCAACTTATCCAGATAGTTCACACATCTGTCCAAATAACGGGCGATATATACTTCTTTTATCTTGCCCGTCTGCTCCAGTTCTTTGTTCACAGCCAACATCTGTCGATTAGCCAAACTCAAATCACGACGCATAGCAGACAGTTTCTTCATCCAGCGATACAAAAAGAAAATAGCTATCAAAAGAAATAAAGACAACATACTGACACTAATAAGCATCGCTCTTGAAACGGCTTGTTCTTTCTCTTCTTTCAACTTATAAGCCTTATCGATAATCGGGAAAAACTCCGTCACTTCAATAAACCTCAAACGGGCATTGCAGGCTACGGCATCTTCCATCGAACAACTCAAGTACTTATAAGCACGGTCAATATCTCCTAGTTCATACATCAGATGTGCCAACTTTTGCAAAGAGGCATACTCCCTGACCGAAGATTCCAAATCTGCAATAGCTGTCAATATGAGATAATAAACTTCTTTCTCAAAATCCTTCTTCATACCGTACGCTTCAGACAATGTATAGTAGATATACACTTTCTGCCGTTCGTCAACCGCCTCTTTCAAAGCCTCATCAAGTATCACCAGAGCTGTATCCGCCTTACCACTGACGATACATTTCTCGGCCAGAACAATCGTTCTGTTGATTTCCGGTGACATTACACTAATAATAGAATCCCGGTATAAATCTGTTTTTTCGAGATATTTCTTTTTCGCTTCCTTATTAGTAGTGTAATCAGCCAGCCAACCATAACAAGCACGATAAGTCTGATAATAAGCCAGCAAGGTTTCTTTGTCCAGCTTCGTCGGATTCATCCTCTCCAATTCCTCAATAGCTTCAATATACATTCCCATTACCCCTAACACCGTTGCACGATCAATAATAATCTTATTGTCCAATTCAGGGCGATTCAGTTGCGGAAGCAACTCCTGCTTCTTATTTATATAATGAAGGGCAGAATCAGCCTGATAATGAAGATAAGCATCAAATAAGGAACCGTATAGACGATATTTGTCGGCAGAGGCATTTGAATGCGCCAATTGCAATTTCAAGCCTTCAATTTCCTTTTCTTTCTGAATCTGATAAGTCTCCTTTTTATTTATGATGTCGTCCAGCTTTTTAAGAGCTGCCACATTATCTGTCTGTTTTGCAAACATTGAAACAGAACCAACCAAAAGAAAAGACAATACACAATAGGCTATATTTCTCATAGGTTACTTTTTAAAGATGTCACAAATATAATGAATATAGTAATCACAATGAAATAGATAAGCCAAACTATTTAATTTCCACTTATATTTTCGCCGATTCCAAACAATAATATATAACTGATAATCAATTAAATAAAATCATAAAGCGGTTATATTTTTATTCTAAACACCTCTTCCGATTCAATAGGTCGCTACATTTGCAACATCCGAAATAAAAAGGAGTAGAAACATTAGTTAGCTTACAATTTAATACCAATAAATAAAATGAAAAAGAATCTTTTACTCATTGCATTCCTCTGTATTTCATTTATAGCGAATGCGCAGCAGAAACTAACTTCACCGGATGGAAATCTGGTAATGACCTTTCAGGTAAACAAGGAAGGTGCTCCAACGTATGATTTGATTTATAAAGGCAAAACGGTAATCAAACCCAGTACTTTAGGTTTAGAATTAAAGAAAGAAGACAATACCCGGACAGACTTCGACTGGGTAGACCGTAGAGATCTCACCAAACTTGACTCAAAAACAAATCTTTATAACGGTTTTGAACTAAAGGATGCAAAGACCGATACATTCGATGAAACATGGCAACCGGTATGGGGAGAAGAAAAAGAAATCCGTAATCATTATAATGAATTGGCAGTGACACTATACCAGCCAATGAATGAGCGCTCCATCCTGATCCGTTTTCGCTTATTCAATGACGGTCTGGGATTCCGTTACGAGTTCCCTCAACAAAAATCATTGAATTATTTCGTTATTAAAGAAGAACATTCCCAGTTTGCCATGTCAGGCGACCATACCGCTTTTTGGATACCGGGCGATTATGATACGCAGGAATATGATTATACTATCTCCCGCTTATCGGAAATCAGAGGGTTGATGAAACAGGCAATCACTCCCAATTCGTCTCAAACTCCTTTCTCACCGACAGGTGTGCAGACTGCTCTTATGATGAAAACGGATGATGGTCTTTACATCAACCTTCACGAGGCAGCCCTCATCGATTATTCTTGTATGCACCTCAACCTGGACGATAAAAACATGATATTCGAATCTTGGCTGACTCCGGATGCAAAAGGGGACAAAGGATATATGCAGACACCTTGCCATACGCCATGGCGTACTGTCATTGTCAGTGATGATGCACGCAACATCCTTGCATCCCGTATTACTCTCAACCTGAACGAACCATGCAAGTTACCGGACGCAACCTCTTGGGTAAAACCTGTGAAATATATCGGTGTGTGGTGGGATATGATAACCGGAAAGGGCTCATGGGCCTACACCGATGAGCTGACTAGTGTAAAACTGGGTGAAACAGATTATTCAAAAACCAAACCTAACGGCAAACATTCCGCTAACACCGCTAACGTAAAACGTTATATCGATTTCGCTGCCGCCAACGGTTTTGATGCAGTACTGGTAGAAGGATGGAACGAAGGTTGGGAAGACTGGTTCGGTAACAGCAAAGATTATGTATTCGATTTCGTCACTCCTTATCCCGATTTCGACGTAAAAGAGATTCATCGTTATGCCGCAAGCAAAGGTGTCAAAATGATGATGCACCACGAAACTTCCGCATCAGCCCGTAACTACGAACGCCATATGGATAAAGCTTATCAATTTATGGTGGATAACGGCTATAACTCTGTAAAGAGCGGTTATGTCGGCAATATTATTCCCCGTGGCGAGCACCATTACGGACAATGGATGAATAATCATTATCTGTATGCGGTGAAGAAAGCAGCAGACTACAAGATTATGGTGAATGCTCACGAAGCAGTACGCCCGACAGGTATCTGTCGCACTTATCCGAACTTGATCGGTAATGAATCCGCTCGTGGAACAGAATATGAATCATTCGGCGGCAACAAAGTATACCATACTACAATTCTTCCATTCACCCGTCTGGTTGGAGGACCGATGGATTATACTCCGGGGATCTTCGAAACACATTGCAACAAAATGAATCCGGCTAATAACTCTCAGGTTCGCTCTACTATCGCCCGCCAACTGGCATTGTATGTAACTATGTACAGTCCATTGCAGATGGCCGCTGATATTCCTGAAAATTATGAGCGTTTCATGGATGCCTTCCAATTTATCAAGGATGTAGCTATTGATTGGGATGAAAGTAAGTATCTGGAAGCGGAGCCAGGAGAATATATCACGATAGCCCGTCGTGCCAAAGGAACGAATGACTGGTATATAGGTTGCACTGCCGGAGAAAAGGGACATGAGTCTAAATTAAGCTTTGACTTCCTCGAACCTGGGAAAAAATATGAAGCTACCATTTATGCTGACGCCAAAGATGCAAGTTGGGACAAAAATCCGCAAGCATACGTTATCACAAAAAAGAAAATAAACAATAAAAGCAAACTTACACTGAAAGCTGCAATAGGCGGGGGATACGCCATCTCAGTCAAAGAGATAAAATAAGACCTTAAACAAGTTTAATTAAGATTCCATAGTTTTCAATAGGTATTCATATAGAAGTACTATTTTTGACGAACTTATTTAATAACATGAAAACAAAAAAAATGAATGAACCGGGTAAAATAATGCTGCTATTTTTAGTAGCCATTATGTTTACGGTACAGGCAGTTGCACAAAACCTGTCAGTAAGTGGACTCGTCCAGGACGGTACCACCGGAGAGGGAGTTATCGGAGCAAATGTAGTAGTTAAAGGTACTACCAATGGCACCATTACCGATCTGGATGGGAAGTTTAAATTACAGGCCAAGCAAGGAGACATCATTGTCATTTCCTTCATCGGATATAAGACACAGGAATTACCGGCCGCAGCACAAATGAAAGTTGTTCTGAAAGATGATTCAAAACAGTTGGACGACGTAGTGGTCATCGGATATGGCTCCGTTAAGAAAGAAGACTTGAGCGGATCAGTCGTTGCCATTAAAGCTGAAGAGATGAACAAAGGTGCAGTCACTTCACCCGAAGAACTGATCATGGGAAAAGTTCCGGGATTGGCAGTCGCTCAAGGTGACGGTGGTCCGGGTTCAGGTTCTACGCTACGCATCCGTAGCGGTTCTTCTCTGAATGCCAGCAATGACCCGCTAATCGTCATAGACGGAATCCCCGTAGCCAACAATTCAGCTCCGGGTACACCGAATGCTTTATCGACCATTAATCCGAATGATATAGAAACTTTTACCGTATTAAAAGACGCATCAGCAACGGCCATCTACGGTTCACGTGCATCAAACGGCGTTATCATCATCACTACCAAGAAAGGGACACAAGGAAAAATCAAGGTAACTTATAACAGCAGTTATACTTTCAAAGATCCTTATAAGCGTTTTGAAACGATGAATGCAGACGAGTTCCGTCAGGCAGTGACGAACCAATATGCCGAAGGCACCGCTTTAGGCGATGCAGCACGCAATCTGATTAATCTCTACCCTCAACAGTCTACCGATTGGCAGGATGCTATCTATCAAAGTGGTCTGAGCACCGACCAAAATATATCCGTAGCAGGAAAAGCAGGGTTCATGCCTTTCCGCGTGTCTTTAGGTTACAACAATGAACGAGGTACAATCAAGACATCCAAGTATGAAAGATATACCGCATCTGTCAATCTAAGTCCGAAGTTCTTTGATGATCATTTGAGGGTGGATATCAATGTAAAAGGAACGATTAACAAAAATCGTTTTGCTGATTCGGGAGCAGTAGGAGCAGCTGCTTTCTTTGACCCTACCAAACCAATCTATGGTATTGACACAGAAGACCCTACATACGGTAGTAATTTATATAACTATAACGGTTATTGGAACTGGAGCACCGGCAAGAATACTCCCAACACGCTTTCTTCCGCCAATCCGTTATCTTTACTCTACGATGTGGACAATGCGGGAACTACTAAACGAAGTCTCGGCAATATCCAGTTAGATTATAAAATACACGGATTAGAAGATTTGCATGCCAACTTGAACGTAGGTTATGACGTAGCAAAAAGCACAGGTGGAAACTATACCGTTCCCGGTTCTTTCCAAACAGCCAAAGACAGTGATTTCAAGAATATCGGACGTGGTAATGATTGGAACAATCTGCGCCGCAACCATCTGCTGGACTTTTATTTGAACTACGCCAAAAACATAGAATCCATTCAAAGCAATATCAATGTAATGGCCGGATATTCCTGGCAACATTTCTATTACAGAGACCTGAGTATTTACAAATCAAATGTTACCGAAAACCTGGGAACTAAAGAAGGATGGACTTATAACGACGATGAAGGACGTTACATACAAAACAATAACACTCCCTCACCTTGGGAAAATTATCTGGTTTCTTTCTTCGGACGACTAAATTACAACTTCAAAGAACGTTATTTGCTCACTGCAACGTTACGTCAGGACGGTTCCTCACGTTTCAGCAAGAGCAACCGTTGGGGACTCTTCCCCTCCGCAGCGTTGGCATGGAGCATTATCAACGAACCGTTTATGGAAAAGGCACGCGATATTATGTCCAACTTGAAACTGCGTGTAGGATATGGTGTCACCGGTCAGCAGGAGATTACCGATTATCTCTATATCACTAACTACTCGCTGGGTAACAATACGACTTCACAATATATGGGTTCATATCTGCTGAAACCGGATGGGTACAGCCCCGATTTGAAATGGGAACAGACTGCGACATACAATGTCGGCATCGACTACGGATTTCTGAACAATCGTATCAACGGTAGTATCGAATATTATCAGAAGCGTACGAAAGATTTATTGAACACAGTCAGCGTAGCGGCAGGAAGCAACTTTACCAATATGATAACAGCCAACGTGGGATCTATGAAAAACGAAGGTTTGGAATTCAATATCAATGCCGTAGCTATACAGACTAAAGATTTCTCTTGGGAATTAGGCTATAACGTGACTTGGAACACCAGCAAAATTACTAAATTGACCGCTACCTACAATCCGGATTATGAAGGAATCAATGCCGGTTCTGCTTCATACGGTAGTGGCACAGTACTACAAAAGCACCAGGTAGGTTATGCCCCCTCCACTTACTGGCTCTTCCAACAGGTATACGACGAGAATGGAAAACCGGTACAAAACGCAGTGGTAGACCGCAATAACGACGGGCAGATTACGAATGACGACCGATATATGACTAAAAAGAGTCCGATGGCGGACGTATACATGGGACTGAGTTCGCAGTTTACATATAAAAATTGGGATCTGGGCTTCAATCTCCGTGCCAGTATCGGGAACTATGTCTACAACGCCAGTGCAGCGGACAACGGTTCACTGAATGCTTTCTCCAATCAAGGATTTATCACCAATTATTATAAATCGGCAGTAGAAAGCACCGGATTCACTCTCACCAGTTCTACCGAGCAAAAAGCAAGCGATCTCTTTTTGGAAAAAGCTTCTTTCCTGAAGATGGATAACATTACTTTGGGATACACCTTCAAGAATTTGTTCACCAGCAAGTTATCCGGCCGTATCAGCGCATCGGTGCAGAATGTGTTTACTATCACCAAGTATTCCGGACTCGATCCTGAGTGCAACGCCATTGATCAAAGTCTATGGCCGCGTCCACGCACGTTCTCTCTCGGAATTAATCTTAACTTTTAATCTGTCAGCATTATGAAATTCTATTCTATAAAATCGATCATATTGGTTTCCGCCCTCATTTTATTCGGCGGATGTATAGGTGATTTAGACGTGATGCCTCTCGATCCGAATGTCATGACGGCCGAAGACGCCTATTCTACTCCCGAAAGTTACACACAGGGATTGAAAAAGATCTATTCGGTATGGGCCCTCTCCGGACAAAAAGACGCAGGTTCTTCGGATTTGAGTGATTTGAATGCCGGTAACACAGTACTCCTGCGTTGTTGGTGGACACTGCAAGAAAGTACTACAGACGAAGTAAAATGCGCCTGGTCGGATAGCTGGGTACCGCAAGTTAACGGATTATCCTGGAATACAGCTAAGGTGGAATCAATGGAAGGGCTTTACCACCGTTCTATGTACATCGTAAGTATTGCAAATGATTTTCTGAAACAACTGAACAATGCCCCCGACGAAGTAGACCGGGAACGTTATCGTGCCGAAGCACGTTTCTGCCGTGCTTTAGCCTACTACGTGCTGATGGATGCTTTTGCCAATCCACCTTTTGTCACAGAAGAAACAACCTCGACGCTACCGGAGCAAATCAATCGCAAAGACCTATTCAACTGGCTAGAAAAGGAACTTACTGCTATTCGTAGTCTCCTTCCCGAACAGACAGACGAATACGGACGTGCCGATCAACATACCGTTGAGTTCCTATTGGCACGTATGTATCTCAATGCCGAAGTTTATACAGGAACACCCCGTTATACTGACTGTATCACTTATTGCAAATATATTCTAGGCAGTAATGACTATTCATTGGCAGACAATTATACCGAACTTTTTATGGCGGACAACGGAGAAAATAGCAATGCCAGAAAAGAAATCATTTTCCCGGTATTGGCTGACGGCAACACTACTCAGTCCTATGGAATAGGAGCTATCATTGTCGGCTCGCGTTCAAGTAGCGAAGGCACTGTTGTCAACTACGGATGCAACGGTGGATGGGATGGCTTCCGCTCTACAGGAAATCTGATACGTGCGTTCGAATATGAAGCGGAAGAATCAGCCTGGACCGCCGACAATTTAAATTCACACGACAACCGCGCCATCTTCTATAGCACAGGACGTTCATTGGATATCAAAACCTCATCTATCGGTACATTTACCACAGAAGGTTGGTCGGTATTTAAATTCACGAACCTGAACAGTGACGGTACTCCGGGAAAGAATTCCGTATTCCCTGACACAGACTTTCCACTATTCCGTCTGGCTGATGTATATCTGATGTATGCGGAATCCGTAGCCCGTGGTGGAGAAGGAGGAAGCGAATCCCAAGCTGTGACATACATACAGGACTTGCGCAAACGTGCCAAAACCGGTTATAGCCAAGTGGATGCAGCTTGGTTGAAGGCTTCCGCATCCATCAATGGAAGCACTGCCAACGTAAACTTTGGAAATATCTTAAACGAACGTTGTCGTGAACTTTATTGGGAAGCCACCCGCCGTACCGATTTAATCCGTTACGGACTGTTTACCTCGAATACTTATACGTGGGCAGAAAAAGGAGGAGTTATCACCGGAGTAGGTGTAGACAAACGCTACAATCTTTTCCCCATACCTGTAAGCGATATCAGCGTTAATGGTAATTTACAACAAAACGAAGGTTATTAATCTAAAAATCAGAATGTACATGAAAACAATATACGGATATATAGGTATACTGATCGCAGTTTGTTTATTACAAGCCTGTGAAAGTGACTTAGACAAAGCCTATTATAGCGACGGACAGGCTCAGCCTGCTGTATTGGAGGCTTTACCGGAAACGTATACCATCAACCCGCTACAACAAAATGAAGTTGCACTGACGTTCAAGTGGAGTGCACCCCAAATGGGATATAATGCATCGATCACGAACAATCTGGAGATGGATATAAAAGGCGAAAACAACTTCGGAGATAAAAAAGTAATCTTATCTTCGTTGGTAGGGAATAACTCGACTGTTTCATTTACGAATAAAGAGTTGAATGACTATGTACTGTCTCTGTTCAAGAATTATGCTGATGAAGCAGGAATATACACCATAGAAACCGTTCATCTGGAATTTCGTGTAACCTCTGTCATTTCAGAGGCGAAAACTCCTCTTGTTTCAAATATCGTTTCTTCCACTGTCACTCCATACGACAATGAAAATACAGGCTACAAAGCAGCGGTCATCACATCAACAGACATTAGCGAACTAGTTTTAGCGGCCGGTCAGAAAGAAGAAACGGCATTACCCTTAACGTGGCAACAGGCTTATTTGGGTGATAATGCAAGTATCAGCTATGCAATAGAAATAAATCTGCCCAAAACAAACACGGAATATAATTGGAGCAAGAAAGTGACTGTCAAGACTACTCAAGAAACCTCATACAATCTGACTCACCAAGATCTGAATGATGCACTTGTCAGTCTATTGGCAAAATATAGTAAGGAAGTAGGAAAAACTGAAATCAACCTCTCTGTTTCAGCTACTAAGAGCGGATATATCAAAGCGCTGGCTTCCGAACCTCTGACTATCAGCATCACTCCGTATGTAGCAACTCCGACATTCACTACTGTTCCGGAAAATATGGATTTAACTTCCGGCACTTCTTATTCTCTAGCATGGGAAGCTGTAGAAGGAGCTAAATACCAAGTGGAAATGGATATAAAAGACTCAGAATTCTCACAAAGAGCAATATTGGAAAGCGGTTTGACCAGTACAAACCTAGATATAAACAATGCAGTCCTAAGCAAGGCCATCAAATACCTGAAAATAGCACATAATGCAGTAACGCTTAGTGCAGAACAGGAGGTAGAGTTTCGGGTAAGAGCTTATTTCGGTAATACTGAGACAGGAGTATTATCAGAAGCAAAAACTGTAGCGGTGACTTATGATAATAGCGAGAATACACCGGAAGTATTCTATCTAGTAGGAGAATACTGTGCTTGGAAACACGATCAAACTCAAAAGCTATATAAAACAGAAAGTGGTTCGTACAAAGGACACATTATTGCAAAAAATCTTTATGAAGGGTGGAAAATCACAGACCAACCCAATTGGAATGGTAGAAATTGGGGAGCTCCAATCAATAGTGGAATCTTGACTCTAGGTAACGACAGCAAAAATATCACTTCTTACGGCGGTAACAACAATACCAACTACACCGTAGAATTTAATCCAAACAACGGTCGCCTCACCATGAGCAATGAAGAAAAGTCATGGATGTTATTAGGTGAACATAACAATTATTCTTTCAGTGATGCATCCAAAATGGAAATCATTTATGATGAAAGTAATAAAAAGTGGTATTTACAAAAGAAAGGAGTAAAGATACAAGCCGGAAATACGTGGCAAATACGTTCACAGATATTGAACATGGAAGTGACTCCACAAAATGCCGAAGGACATTTCGAAACGGATGTTACCGACGAAAGCCTATTTACCGTAAGCCAAACCGGCAATTACGAGATACGTTGGTATTTCAACGAACCGACTCCTTACGTAATAGTCATTAAAGAATAACCCATCCATCAAAAAAGAAAAGCTTTATGAAGAAATATTTGATATATATATTATTACTGCTATTCACTGCGCCCTATATAAGCTCATGCAGTGACGAGTGGACAGACTCCGACAAACTGAGCCTCCTGACAAAAGCAGAAGAGGAAGAACCTATTGTAGAGGATGACATTGACATAAGCCTGCTGAAATTCGGTTTCAACCTGAATCCCAAAGCCGAAACAAACGAGTTACCCAATGCGGACGAAGCTTTGGATATCTATTTTTATGCAGAAGGTAAAGAGTTGGCAGAAGGAGAAAAAGAATGCCCGTTATTAGGTTATCAAGAAGCGTGCTATCTCCATGCCGGTGTATATTCGGAAGGTACTTGGATGTATGTACCGGCTGCCTGGACAGAAGATACCGAAAAATGTAAAATGGTTCGTGTAAAGGAGAATGTATGGAAAATCACCCTCTCACCTACTATACGCGATTGGTTCGGAAGCGGTTCAACTCCAATTGAACAGTTAGGACTGATTATCCGTACTACTGATGGCAAAAAAGGAATAGAAGAAGATACCTTTGTCGATATTGAGGATGATAAGTACAACAGCTTTACTCCGGGTGAGATAAAGCTGGAGTCAATGCCTTCCGGACTGCAACATGGTATCAATATTATCGACAATCATACAGTAGCTTTGGTACTGTATGAGAAAGACAAAGACGGTAACCGTTATTACGATTATGCTTATGTCATGGGAGACTTCAATAATTGGAAACGCAGCAATGATGAAAACTCTCAAATGTATTATGACGAATCAGCGGGATGTTGGTGGATTACTTTAAGCGGTCTTGAGCCAACCAAAGAATACGCATTCCAATATTATCTGGGAAAGAAGAGTTCTGTAGAAGGAGAAAAAGATACAGAACTACGTATAGCCGATCCATACACGGAGAAGATTCTCGATGCAAGCAGCGATTCCTATATTCCGGAATCCACTTATCCTTCGTCCCAACGTATCTATCCAACGAAAGGGGCCGGAGTTGTTTCAACATTCAAGATACAGAAAGATTCCTATTCATGGGCACACGACAATTTCAAAATAGCAGATAAGAACAATCTGATGATTTATGAGTTACTCTTGCGTGACTTCACCGAAACCGGAGATCTACAGGGAGCGATACAGAAACTCGATTATTTGGAAAGGTTAGGTATTACCGCCATCGAACTAATGCCCGTACAGGAGTTTGAAGGCAATGACAGTTGGGGGTACAATCCGACCTTCTATTTTGCACTTGATAAAGCCTACGGTACTTCTGAGATGTACAAGAGATTTATTGACGAATGCCACAAAAGAGGTATCGCAGTACTTTTTGATGTTGTTTACAACCATGCTACAGGTAGCAACACTTTTGCCCGTCTGTATTGGGATTCGAAAAATAACCGAACTGCTGAGAATAACCCATGGTTCAATGTTGAAGCCCGTCATGCTTTCAATGTATTCCACGACTTCAACCACGAAAGTCCATTGGTACGAGACTTTGTAAAACGTAATCTAAAATATCTGATTAACGAATATCATATCGATGGTTTCCGTTTCGACTTGACTAAAGGGTTCACACAAAACGGAAATAAAGATACGGACGTTTCAGGTTACGATGAGTCACGTATCAGCATTCTACGGGATTATTACAACGCTATCCAATCCGTATCTCCAGAAGCAGTAATGATTTGCGAGCACTGGACTGATTGGGCAGAAGAAAACGTATTAGCTTTGGCAGGCATACAGTGTTGGCGTAAAGGAAGTAACACACATGATGAAGGCTACTATCAATCAGGGATGGGGTATTCAGAGCGCAGTTCCTTTAGCAATTTGATACAAAGTGGCGGAAACAGTATCCATTTTGGCGGATGGGTAGGTTTCATGGAAAGTCATGATGAAGAACGCGTAGCCTATAAAGCCCAAGTGTATGGAAACGAGAAAATAAAAACGGATCTTACTACCCGCATGAACCAGCTTGCCGCCAACGCTGCCTTCTGTTTCACAGTTCCGGGTCCTAAAATGATTTGGCAATTCGGTGAATTAGGTTATGACGAAACACTTGGTGAAGAAGATGAAAAAACAGCAAAGAAGCCGTTACATTGGGAATATTATGATGAACCTGCACGCAAAAGTTTGTATGATGTATATGCTAAACTACTAGATTTACGCAAAACGCACGCGAATTTGTTCGGGCAAAATGCAACATTCTCATGGAAAGTAGAAACTGCTGATTGGACAGGGAACACACCCCGCACCATCAGTTTGAAATACAATGATAAGGAACTCGTAGTCGTAGGAAATTTTGGAGATGATACCACCAACTATTCTCTAGATTCTAACATCAAGTACAATTACATGACCGGTGATGAAGTATCAGGTAATATAACTGTCGAACCACACAATTTCTTCTTAGGAACAAGCTTCAGACCTGAATAAACAGCTTAAGTAGAATAGATTAAACATAGAATTAACGCAAATTATCGCAGATAAATAAGAATAATTTCCCGAAGGAATAATCTTAATAATCTGCGATAATTTGCGTTAATCTGCGTCTAAACAAAACAAGATCAATTACACCTGTGTCTCTCCTTCGATGTATTCCTCCAGAAAGAGATTCTCTCCATCGAATACCGCATACGAGAAGAAATTAATCCAATCCCCGAGAATCAGCACACGGGAAGTTGCACTCAACATGAGATCCAATTCAATATGACGATGCCCATATATAAAGAAGTTGATATTCGGGTGGCTCTTCAGATATTCTTTGGTATACAAAACCAGATGTTCCTGATTCTCTCCCATATAATCCGGTTCCTTTCCGTCAATTCGTTTCAGTCGGCTATGCTTGGCCCATGTCAAACCCAGATCCACACTCCAACGAGGATGAATAGCAGAAAACATTCTTTGCAAAGTCGTACTATGAAACATTCGGCGAAGTAATTTGAACTTCTTATCCGGATCACCCAATCCGTCACCATGAGCCAGATAGAATTCTTTCCCATAGATTTCGGTAGTCAACGGTTCACGGTGCATAATGACACCACACTCTTTTGTGAGATAATCTCCACACCAAATGTCATGATTGCCAATAAAGTAGTGAACTTCCACACCCATGTCCGTAAGTTCGGAGATCTTTCCTAGAAAACGAGTATATCCCTTAGGAACTACCAAACGGAATTCATACCAGAAATCGAACATATCTCCCAGCAAATAAACGGCAGAAGCCTTATGTTTTATACTGTCGAGAAAGTTCACCAGGCGTCTCTCTTGTGTGCGACCATGTTCAATGGCGCGGGACCCCAAATGCGCATCGGAAAGGAAATAAACGTTCTTCATAGGCTTTGAGTTGTTACTTATAGTCAGCTTGTCACTCATCACTAGAGAAAGCCTAGTTCGAGTTTCGCTTCCTCACTCATCATATCTTTATCCCACTCCGGTTCAAACACCAGATTAATGATAGCCGAAGTCACTCCCTCCACCGATTCTACTTTCTGACGAATATCTTCCATGATAAAATCAGCAGCCGGACAATTAGGGGCGGTCAGTGTCATATCAAGTACTACTTCTCCATTATCGGAGACATCTATCTTATAAATCAGTCCAAGATCGTATACGTTTACCGGGATTTCCGGGTCGTACACCGTTTTTAGCATAGCTACAATCTTTTCTTCTATTTCAATCTTTTCCATAGGTTCTTTCCGTTAATAATAATGCAAATATAAGAATAAATTCATTTAGAGCAGTCCTTCATCTGCAAAACTATAGAATTGACTCTCACAAACGATAACGTGGTCTATCAAACGAATGTTCATTGTATCAGCTGCTTTACGAATATGTTCTGTCAAAATTTTATCCGGTTGACTCGGATGAATGTTTCCTGATGGATGATTATGCACAACAGCTATTTGCGTGGCCCTTTGTAACAATGCCTCCCGCAAGATCATACGTACGTCAGTGTAAGTTCCATCTATTCCACCAGTACTGATGCGCACTTTATCAATCAGTTTCGTTGCCTGATTCAACAAAAGAGCCCAAAATTCTTCTTGTTCCAAATCGCACATCAGAGGTTGAAAAATATCATAGATATCTTTTGAACAGGTGATTTGAGGCCTTTCTTTTATACTCTGCAGCTTCCTTCGTTTTCCAAGTTCCAATGCAGCCATCACCGTAATGCTCTTCACCGGTCCTATACCTTTAAAACGGGAATAGTCGCAGACTTCCCATTTTGCCAAGGAATTAAGGTTATTATCACAAGACAGAAGCAAGCGTCGCATCAGTTCAACAGCACTCTCTTCCGTATTTCCGGAGCCGATTAATATAGCGAGTAGTTCGGCATCACTCAATGCTGCTGCTCCCTTTTCCATCATTTTCTCCCGTGGGCGGTCCTCCAGTGCCCATTGGTTGATGGATAGTTTGTGTTTACTTTCCATTTGCTATGTTTTGAAGGTGTAAAGGTAGACTTATTTAATTTAATGATAGAGGCAATGGAAAAAAAAATTGGTTGCAGGCTTCTTCTTTTTTCTATGCAGAGACAAGTTGTACGACACCCGGGTCTCAGCATACCTGACACCCGGGTGTTGAGTAGCATGAGACCCGGGTGTCAGACGTATTGAGACCCGGGTGTCATGCAACATTCCTTTTAAGTAAAAATAGGAATGGTAGTAAACAAATTAAAAGTAGGTTACTTATAAAAATTCTTTTGGAAAGCCTCAAACTCATCCTTCCCTCTGATACAACGTTGCCACCATGCGCGCCAAAAGCCTGTACCATAGCCTATAAGCTGTATAAATGCAGCGGCAATGGAATAAACGCCAATAGACAGACTTTTATTCTGAATAGTAGAATCAATGCATACGAGCAATGCATAGAGAATGACCGGCATGAAACTGAAGAGGCAGAAGGGGGTTCCTAATAATAGAAGTGCTACTCCCAATGTGAATGCCGCCGGAAGCAAATGTACCAGTTTCAGAGAATCCGGATATTTCTTATAAAGATTAATACGGGCAATGCCAGAGTTATGCACCTGCTTGAAGAATTTCTTCAAATCAGTCCGACGTTTATGATATACCCAGGCATCAGGAAAAAGACGGCAGATGTAACCACCTTTGAATATACGGATACTGAAATCAATATCCTCACCGAAACGCATTTTAGAAAATCCTCCCAAAGCCTCGTACACTGCCCGGCGAACTCCCATATTAAAACTACGGGGATAGAATTTGTCCATCTTCTTTTTTCCGCCACGAATGCCTCCGGTCGTGAAGAAAGAAGTCATGGAATAGTTGATTGCCTTCTGAATATCAGTGAAAGAATCGTGTGCACGGTCGGGGCCGCCAAATGCATCGGCAGGAGAAGCGGCAAGCTCCTTCTCTACCGCATCGAAATAGCCTTCGGGAAGGATGACATCAGAGTCCAATATAATAAGGTATTCTCCTTCGCTACGTTCTGCCCCGTAATTACGGCTCTGTCCCGGTCCGGAGTTAGATTTAAAAAAATATTTTATATCCAACTTATCCGTATATCGGTCTACTATTTCTTTACAGGAAACAGATGAACCGTCTTCTACCACAATCACTTCAAAATCTGTGAAATGCTGGGTAGTCAGACTCTTCAACAGTTCGTCCACCTCGTCAGGACGATTATAAACGGGAATTATAACGGAGTAACGCATATTAATCGGTTATGGCTCTATTTCAAGATACAAAGTAAGGTAAAAAAAACGAGAACCATGAAAAATAGCTAATAAAAAAGGCAGCTTCGTCACCGAGCCGCCTTTTTCTATATCCGGAGTTTATGAACTTATTTCTTCAGGATATCCATTGTATCAGAAGCGATCAATAACTCTTCATCTGTCGGAATTACTACAACTTTCACTTTAGAAGCAGGAGTTGAGATTACAGCTTCGTCACCATGAATCTTATCATTGACAGACTTATCGATCTCGATACCCATAAATTCCAATCCCTTACATACTTCCTCACGACACAGTGACTGGTTCTCACCGACACCACCTGTAAACAATACGATATCCACACCACCCAATGCAGCAGCGTAAGCACCGATGTATTTCTTAATACGATAGTAGTACATTTTTTCAGCAAGAATTGCTTTCGGATTGCCGGCTTTACAAGCCGCATCCAATTCACGCATATCGCTTGACACACCTGAAACTCCCAGTACACCGCTCTTTTTGTTCAGCAAATTGGAAACACCGGTTGTATTCAAGCCTTCTTTTTCCATGATAAAAGTTACTGCACCGGCATCTATATCACCGCTACGAGTACCCATCATCAAGCCTTCCAACGGGGTTAAACCCATCGTAGTATCCATACACTTGCCATCCTTGATAGCAGCGATAGAACCACCATTACCAATATGACAAGTAATGATCTTCTTTCCTTCCGGAGTTATGCCCAAGTACTCACATACACGCTTTGAAACATAACGGTGGGAAGTTCCGTGGAAACCATAACGGCGTACTGCATACTTTTCATACAATTCATAAGGAATAGCATACATATATGCATAGTCAGGCATAGTCTGATGGAACGCTGTATCAAATACACCTACCTGAGGAATATCAGGAAGAATAGCGGAAACAGCATTCACACCTTTCAAGTTGGCAGGATTGTGAAGCGGAGCCAAGTCATTGCAAGCGGTAAAAGCTTCCAATACTTCTTTGTTCAGCAATACAGACTCACTGAAACGTTCGCCTCCGTGCACCATACGATGACCTACCGCATTGATTTCTTCCAAAGATTTGATTGCCCCATATTCAGGATTAATCAATGTATTCAAAATAAACTCTACTCCTACTGTATGTTCCGGAATATCCTTTTCTAGGATTTTCTTTTCTCCATTCGGCAGAGTCAGTTTAAGGAATGATCCTTTCAGACCGATTTTCTCGATACCACCTTGAGCAATCACCTCTTTAGTGGTCATGTCGAACAATTTATATTTAATAGATGAACTTCCGCAGTTCAATACCAGAATCTTCATGTATTCAGTGTTTGACGGGTTAGTGATTAATGGTTAGCTTTTGCTGCGATAGCCTGATTAGCTGTAATAGCAATCATACGATATACATCTTCGATAGAACAACCGCGAGACAAGTCATTCACCGGACGGGCGATACCTTGAAGGATCGGGCCGATTGCGTCAGCGTGTCCCAGACGTTGAACTAATTTGTAGGAGATATTACCAACTTCCAGACTCGGCACAACCAATACATTTGCTTGTCCGGCAACTTGTGAACCTGGAGCTTTGCTTGCACCTACTTCAGGAACAAGAGCTGCATCAGCTTGCATTTCTCCGTCCAAGTCAAGAGTCGGAGCCATTTCTTTGGCAATCTTTGTAGCCTCTACCACTTTGTCCACCACCTCATGTTTAGCAGATCCTTTGGTAGAGAAGCTCAACATAGCAACTCTCGGAGTTTCGATACCAGCAACAGCCTTAGCAGTCTGTGCTGTACAAATAGCAATCTGAGCCAATTGGTTAGCATCCGGAACCGGAGTTACCGCTACGTCACCCATTACCAAAATACCGTTCTTTCCGCATTCCGGAGCATGTGTCAGCAACAACATTGCACCTGATACACAAGTGATTCCCGGAGCAGTCTTGATAATCTGCAAAGCAGGACGCAATACATTACCGGTAGTGTTGCGGGCACCTGCCAGCTGACCGTCAGCATCACCGCTCTTAATCATTAAACAACCATAGAACAAAGGATCGTTTGTCAAATTACGAGCCTCTTCGATAGTCATCCCTTTCTTCTTGCGCAACTCACACAGCAACTGTGCATACTCTTCATGTTTCGCAGAAGTTTCAGGATCGATAATAGTAGCCTTGCTGATATTTCCCAAGCCCCATTTTGCAGCAAGCTCATTGATTTCAGCTGGTTTACCCAGCAAAATAAGGTCAGCAACTTCGTCTGTCAAAATCTGATTGGCAGCTTTCAATGTGCGTTCTTCAGTTCCTTCAGGAAGAACAATACGTTGGCGGTCTGCTTTTGCACGCGCAACGATTTGGTTGATTAAATTGAGCATAGATATATTGAATATTATTATAAAACCTGCTTACAATTTGTTATTTGCGGTGCAAAAGTAGTCAATTTTGTAATATCCACATTACAATTTAGTCCATTTTTCTCCTCCACATCTAAAATATTATAATATTTAACACTGTACTCCTATTTTTCATACCTTTGCAGCGTTTTCAAACAAAATCAATAGGTTATTAGTATATGATACGTCAGTGTGCCATCTTATTTGGCTGTTTGGCTTTGGGTGAGCTAATCGTTTACTTTACAGGAATCAAACTTCCTTCCAGCATTATCGGAATGCTGCTACTCACCCTCTTTTTGAAATTAGGTTGGATTAAACTGCACTGGGTACAGGGATTGTCCGACTTTCTGGTTGCTAACTTAGGATTCTTTTTCGTTCCGCCCGGTGTGGCGCTCATGTTGTACTTCGATGTAATCGCGGCCGAATTCTGGCCGATTGTGATAGCTACCATCGTCAGTACCGCACTTGTACTTGTCGTAACGGGATGGGTACATCAGATCGTCCGTAAAATCAACTTAACACATAAGACCAAATGAGCTTCTTAGAAAATAATTTCTTCCTGCTGGCCATTACCTTCGGGATTTTCTTCTTTGCCAAACTGCTTCAGAAGAAAACAGGACTGGTATTATTAAATCCTATATTACTGACCATCGCACTATTAATCATCTTCCTTAAAATGACCAATATCTCTTATGAGACATACAATAAAGGAGGACATCTGATCGAATTCTGGCTACGCCCGGCCGTTGTGGCTTTAGGCGTACCTTTATATCTCCAACTGGAAATGATAAAAAAACAGTTGTTGCCTATTCTACTGTCTCAACTGGCAGGCTGCATCGTCGGAGTTATTTCAGTTGTACTGATTGCGAAATTTATGGGAGCCTCACAAGAGGTAATCCTGTCACTGGCTCCGAAATCGGTTACTACTCCGATTGCGATGGAAGTAACCAAAGCCATCGGTGGTATTCCGTCACTGACGGCGGCAGTTGTAGTGGCAGTAGGTCTATTGGGAGCTATCTGTGGCTTTAAGACCATGAAAATCATGCACGTAGGCAGCCCTATTGCACAAGGTCTCTCCATGGGAACAGCGGCCCATGCTGTCGGAACCTCCACTGCAATGGATATCAGCAGCAAATATGGAGCATACGCCAGCCTGGGACTGACGCTGAATGGTATATTCACAGCATTATTAACACCTACCATCCTTCGATTATTAGGTATTTTATAAAAACAAAATATCCTGATTATCCGTTATATAAAGAGTTAAACGCAAAATGCAACTTTATGATTCCATTTCAAGATATCACATTAGCAGATAAAGACACGATTACCTCATTCACAATGAAAAGTAATCGACGTAACTGCGACCTGTCATTTTCTAATCTCTGCAGTTGGAGATTCTTATATAATACTCAATTCGCAGTAGTCGACAACTTTTTAGTTTTCAAATTCTGGGCCGGAGAACAATTGGCGTATATGATGCCGGTAGGAACAGGAGACCTGAAAGCAGCTCTAAAAGAATTGATCGAGGATGCAGGTAAGGAGAACCAGTCCTTCTGTATGCTAGGAGTATGCGCCAATATGCGTGCAGAGCTTGAGACTATCCTCCCGGAACAATTCACATTTACGGAAGACCGCGATTATGCGGATTATATTTATCTGCGGAGTGACCTGTCTACATTAAAAGGCAAGAAATTTCAGGCAAAGAGAAATCATATCAACCGGTTTCGTAACACGTATCCGGATTATGAATATGCTCCGATCACTCCGGACCGCATCCGGGAATGCTTGGACTTGGAGGCCGAATGGTGTAAAGTGAATAATTGTGACCAGCAGGAAGGGACAGGCAATGAACGCCGCGCATTGGTTTATGCTCTTCACAACTTCGAAGTGCTCGGTTTGACAGGAGGTATCCTGCGCGTGAACGGCAAGATCGTGGCATTTACTTTCGGTATGCCTATCAATCATGAAACCTTCGGAGTGCACGTGGAAAAAGCAGACACTACCATTGATGGCGCATACGCCATGATCAATTATGAATTTGCCAATCGAATCCCCGAACAGTATATTTATATCAACCGGGAAGAGGATTTAGGAATCGAAGGTTTACGCAAAGCCAAATTATCTTATCAGCCGGTCACCATCTTGGAGAAGTATATGGCTTGTCTTAAGAGTCATCCGATGGATATGGTTAAATGGTAATATTCGGCGAACATGACAGTTAAAGAACAAGTAAAAGCTTTATGGAGAATCTGCTTTCAAGATAGCGAAGAATTTATTGATCTGTATTTCCGACTCCGCTATAAGAACGAGGTTAATGCTGTTATCCAAAATGGCGACAAGGTAGTTTCGGCACTTCAGATGCTTCCTTATCCGATGACTTTCTGTGGAAAGACCGTACAAACTTCTTATATTTCAGGTGCTTGTACCCATCCCGATTTCCGAAGCAAAGGGGTCATGCGCGAGCTTTTATCCCAGTCTTTCGTCCGAATGTTACGCAATGAGGTACACTTCAGCACATTGATACCAGCAGAGCCTTGGTTGTTCGACTATTATGCCCACATGGGATATGATTCAGTATTCAAATACTCTACGAAAACAATAGCCTTACCTGAGATTATTCCTTCTCCTTCTAAAGATATCAACATTGAAATCATCGTAGAATATCAAGATGAGGTATATTCCTATCTTAACAAGAAGTTGTCCGAACGCTCTTGTTGCATCCAACACACTTCGGAGGACTTTCAAGTTATCATGAAAGACCTCTCCGTCAGCAACGGAATGCTCTTTCTAGCCAGACAAGAATATGAAATAAGAGGGATAGCCTTTATCTATAAAAGAGAGGAGAGCATCATTATTAATGAACTTTTGGCTGAGAACAAAGATGTAGAGTATAGTCTACTGCACGCTATCAAGCAACATACAGGATGCAAGCGTATGGTTCAACTACTGCCTTCTGAAGATAAACAGCCTCAACATCCGCTAGGCATGGTACGTATCATCAATGCCAAAGAAGTGCTGCAAATCTATGCCGCAGCTTTTCCTGAAGATGAAATGCAACTGGAATTATCGGACAAACAATTGCCTGTAAATAACGGTTATTATTACTTACGCAAAGGAAAGTGTATGTATAGCACCGAGCGACTGCCCGGTGCACATATACAAATGAATATTAGTGAATTAACCAATAGAATACTTCAGCCGTTAAAGCCATATATGAGCTTGATGCTGAATTAAATTATTTATTCAAATAACGAACCCGTTCACAGGCTGCCAATAGAAACGCACCTACTCCAAAATTCGAAGTTGAGTTTGCGTCTACCACCTGACCGGGTATCGCTTTCTCACCAATCGGTTGCACATAACCAATCTTGCCATCAGGCTGCAAAGCAACTGTTGAGAGATATTTCCATGCTTTTTCAACCACCGGCTGATATTCTGCAGCATCCAGAAAACCGTTATTGATTCCCCATTGTAAACCATAGGTAAAGAAAGCCGTTCCACTGGTTTCCGGTCCCGGTGCATGCAATGGATCGAGCATACTGCGTGTCCAGTAACCTTCCGGCTGTTGACAAGCAGCAACCGACTTAGCCAGGGTACGGAAACGATCTATATATTCCGGACGATACTTATCTGTTTCAGGAAGTTCTTTCAGGACTTTTGCCAATCCGGCCAATACCCAACCGTCTCCACGTGCCCAGAAATCCTTTTTGCCGTTCACACTTTTGTGTTTAGGATACACGTATTTTCCATCCCGGTAATAAAGTCCGGCCTCTTCATCATACATAATACTATCAGCATAGGCGAGGTATTCATGCAGTTTCTCCAAATAGAGCGGATTCTTAGTAATGTTATACATCTTTGTCATGACCGGCATGACCATATATAAGCCATCTGCCCACCACCAATAATCATGATTGGGGGTACTCATCTGATATTCCATCACTTCGCGGGCACGGGCTATTTTCTGTGTATCCGGTTCCAGATTATAGAGATCGGCATACGTCTGGAAACAAATCTGATAGTCACCGAAAAGCACATAATCATCACTTTCACCGTAACTGTACTTCCAGTTTTCCTTATGATCTGATTTTGCCCCTTTCCATTCATTATGTTCCGCCCAGGCTTTCGAGTATTCCAGATATTCCGGCTGCTTAGTCAGAAAATAAGCTTCCATATTTCCGGTGTGATAGGCGGCATTATCCCAAAAAGAACGTCCGTGTTCCGGATGATTCGTCTGCCAATAATTATTCACTTTATGAATGGTGTTTATCACTTCTTCAGCAGAAGCATCCTTCTTATCCGTACAACTTGCACAGATTGCACCGCCTAGAAAGAGTGCAGAAAAAAGAGTTGCATATAGTTTCTTCATATCTTTATTTATTTGTATCCATATTCGTTTCCAATACATATACCATTTGAGGCTCAATTTCCGCTGTGCGTTCACCGTCTCCCTGACGGGTGTGTTGTACAAAGAGATGCAGCTTCCGCTGCTTTTTCCAAAGTTCCGTATCATGAGAGGGCTCTCAGGCATCCACCGAAAAATCCGTCAGATCCGTTATCGTCCACTTACTGGTACCCACATCAGTCGCATGTGCCATCGACACACGGCTTCCCCGTTCTTCGTCACGGAAAATATAAAAGACTTCTCCATCTTCTACCACAATACGCGGACGGGCAATAGGGATCATTTTCGTACCTCCACCCTTCAAGGTAAAAGGTGTCTGGCGATCGGTTATCTGCCGTTGATGCCACATCTTCCCGTCATTCCAGACGATGCGGTATTGAGGAACATCACTATCGGGTTCCCGCCAATAAGTAGCTATATACGGATTTCCTCCCGCATCGGCACTCATACTCGTTTGATTAATCAACTCACAGTTTTGAGGTAAACAACAGGCATACTCCGCATTGGACAATTTGATCGGGAGTTCATATCGTTCTCCACTCGTCTTATACCAAGTTACCCCATTATCAAAAGAACGGGCATAACAAATATCATGGTTTGTTTCCACATGCCAGGTCTCGCGCCATACCCATGAAAGATGAATCGTCCCTTTCTCATCAACATATAACTGCCAATAGGCATTCCGTTTATTTTCCCCGTCGATCAGTATATCCTGCACACGAGTCCATTTATGTTCTTTCAGCGAATAACGGTTCATTACCAGATTTCCACGCCCCGAAGAACCAGAGCGGTAAACAAACAATAAATCTCCTCCGGATAAAGGATAGAACTCCGGATAGGTGACATTTCCTTCGTCAACTCCGGTCATGGGCATTTTATCCCCCAGTTCCAAAGAACCGGGAGCAATGCTCCGGCAGTAATTCAATGGATGTCCGTGATGGTCAAAAGATACGTGCATGTATCCTTCTCCATCTATCATCATACTAATTATATTATGAGCATCCTTCACATTTCCCTGATATTGGGTGCGATGTAATGTCCATTGTTCCGAATCCAGTTTCCGCTTTCCAAGTACCAGATAGCCATCGTTATCGTAATAACTGATATATTGTTCATCACCGTGTGTAACCAGCGAATTATTCCGAAAGACCGTCGTATTGACCGAAGTACAGCTATACCCCTTTCCCACTTCAACCAAATGCTGGGAACAGGCAATAACGGGAACGAGCATTATTCCGCAAAGTAGTAGCAGTATCCGTTTCATATTTATTTTTTATTTGTCAAAGATAGAAAGGTTCCATTTTTCATGCCAAGGGATAGTTATTTTCCCATCTTTTACCAACACAGGCAGCCATACATAACGGGAATCTTCCAAATCCTTCTTCTTCCAACGGTCGAACATGGCAATATATGCATTCTTCTTTCCGACAACAGGCTGGACATAAGTACTCTGGGCATAAAACGTTTTATCCGCATCCGGTCCCGTACAAGGATTTCCGATTGTCTTCCATGTTCCCATAATAGAATCGGCTACTGCGATCTCGGCTATATTAGGATCCCAGCCAGTACAACCGGAACTTAACATATAATATTTACCATTATATTTAAATACTGCCGGAGCCTCTCTCGATTCTTTTACGAAATTGCGTGTAAAACGTCCGCTCGGTTTCAGATAATCATCAGTCAGAAGGCTGATATACATCGTTTCATTATTTTCTGAAGAATAAAACTGATAAGCACGTCCATCATCATCCACAAAAACAGTCTGATCACGGCTCATCGCATTGTTCGGACGAAAACTTCCCTGATAAACGAACGGACCGACAGGAGAATCGGAAACTGCCACTCCGGCACAAGCCTTACTGTAATCAGCACTTTCCACATGGGCCCACATTACAAATTTGCCCGTATTCTTATTATAAACCACTTTCGGACGTTCCAATACTTTGGAGGGATGCAGGTCATGATTCGGATCGTCTTTAACTGCCGGAAGTACAATACCCTCAAATTTCCAATTCAGCAAGTCTTTAGAAGAGTAACAACCTACTCCGGTCACATCCGTACGATAACACTCCCACGTAGCCCAGTCAGGCAAAATGGTCTTCCCTTTCTTGTATTCGCCATACCAATAGTAAGTGCCGTTATGATATAGAAGTCCACCACCATGAGCATTGATCGGATTCCCGTCCGTATCTTTCCAAACTTCTCCAGGGATAAATGCAGCGTTTTTCTGAGCTTGTACCGGCACCAGCAGCAAGCCAAGACAAACTACAATAAATAATAATAGTCTAGTCATATATAAATCTTTATTAGTTAGTCCATCTTAATGAACAGCATGATCTTTCGGGAAATCTTTCCCCTCCCAGGCTTTCTTACTTGTCCAATCCTCGGCAGGTGAAGTCCAAAATGGATGTTCTGCCGGAAGTCCCAATGGGAGGAATGCGAGTGAAGCCATATATAAGCTGCCATTATTCGTGTACCAATCTGATATATTCGGCTGCTTACCATTGAATCCTAAAGTCAGGAATCCTTTTTCATTGAAATTATGATTATCACTGAACATTCGTTTGATAACTGCCGTCATAGCTGCACGTACTTGTCCATTTGGTAATTCTTTAGGGAGCCACCCTCTCCATGCCAGTAATGCTAAAGGTTGTAAAGTTCCTGTACGGTACGTGATAGAACGCCCGAATACTGGGAGCGTACCTTCCGGAGAAATAAACCGTTCCAGAATTATTCCAAAGCGTTGCATCCGTTTGACTGCACGATTATAATCGCAATCCGGCATATTCCAGACTTTGTTCTTACCGGCATTTGTCATGATTTCCAACGGTTCTATATACATAGGGTGCAAAACGAAACTATTATAATAGTCAAAAGCAAAATCCGGACCGTCCGAATACCAGCCATCTCCCACATACCATTCTTCCACTTTACGTAGAGCCGAAGCAATGCGATAAGTATCACTCGGTGCACCAGCCTTACACAGGAAAGATTCCACTGTGGCAGAGAATAACAACCAGTTAGTGTAAGGAGGGTCTACTCGGCGAAGTTGTGTAAATTCGGTAATATAACGTTGTTTTGTCACACTGTCCAGCGGAACCCACAAGGCATCATATCCTCTTATGAAACTTTCTGCAATATAGGCTGCATCCACCAACGTCTGCCCCTCTTTTCTCCACAACAGATAATCGGGACTTTCCGGACTTACAGCCTGCGCATAACTCTTTAACGCCCATTCGCGCAACTGTTTACGCTGAGCTCCCTCCACTGTATCATCATCCGGTAATGAAATCCAAGGTGCCAATCCTGCCATTAAACGCCCGAAGCACTCCATATAAGTGACTTTCTTATTCCGTCCATCCCATGTCGGGCTTAACTCTACCAGCATGTTCTGTTGCAACTTGCCCTCACTCATATTACTAAGCACGGGTTCAGCCATTCGATATAATACTCCCGCCCACAGTTCGCGGTCGGTCGGTTCTTTTACTTGTTTTTTCTTTTTCGCAGATAGATCCTGTGCAGGGATCAACAACATTGCTATCAGCAACGGTAGTAAGTAATGTCTATTCAAATTCATGATATTATTTTAGGTTTTTCGTCTACAAAGGTACTCCATACTTAGATAAATAGAGTTCAATTTTACGTCAAAAAGGGATACAAAAAGACCATTATTCGTATGAAAAGCTTTTATAAGGCTATCTTTTCGCAAATGAATCTCATTGCCACTATATAATAATACGACATTACTCCACTTTCCACCTATCCATTATTGCATATTTCAATGACCAACTATACTTTTCATAATGCGCTATGCATCAGCATCAGGGATTATTTTCCACTCCTTAATGCCACGTGTCTCGGAAGAGAAGTCAGCACCTATCTTATATAATTTGCGGGGATCTTTTGCAAAAGGCAAAGCATAACCCTTCTCCTCTATCTGACGTAAAGCGTCGTCGGCACTACCATCAAGTTTAAGTTCCATCACGTAAATATAGTCCTTGGTTTTCAACACAATATCTATACGTCCATTACTAGTGGTACGTTTTACGTCGGTATAAAAGCCTAACATTTTAAACACCAGATACATCGCATTTTGAAAATAAAGTTCCATCTTCCCCGTTATCTTGTAGTCAGTATCGGCAAACATGGATTACATTCGCTGCATAAAGCTTTCAGGAGCACCACGACGTATATCCATGATAAAGTTAGTGATGAAAAATCCCGTCTTTTCTTCTTCCGGTGTGTAAAAAGGTATCAGATATTTAATGAAACCACTTTCCACCTCTTTGTTGGGAAAGCCCAACCGGTAGATATCAAATTCTTCATTATACCCCTTTATCGTGAGATATCCGCTCTGATAAATGACAGGAATAGGATTACGTGACATGGAATCAATGCTATTCAAAAAGTCACCGGAAACTTGCTCTTCGGTTAACTTGTCCAACTGGTAATTCGAATTCTTCATCAGATAAACAAGGAATGAAGGTGTGCCTATTTCAAACCAATAATTGGCAAACTTCATTTTAGCTAAAGTATTGAGGATGCTGAAAGGATTATAAAGTCCTTCGGTTTTGCAGTCAAAATGATAACCATCGTACTGTTCCTTCAGTTTGGTGTAACATTCCTCCTTTGTCAACCCATTTCTTTCACCTAACAGTGCCACATCATTATCAAAGTATTCGTGAAGTTCTCTATCTGTGATACCGCAAATATTGATGTAGCGGTCGTCCATAGAGATATCATTCAAGTTATTCAAATCACTGAACACACTCACCTTGCCGAATTTCGTCACACCTGTCAAGAAAGCAAGTTTGATATAGCGGTCTTGTGTTTTGAGTACAGAGTAGAAAGCTTTCAGCGTGCTACGATATTCTGTCTGTAACAGCTCGTTACCAATAGCTTGCAGCATAGGCTTATCGTATTCATCCACAAAAATAACTACACGATGACTAGTCTTTTCGTAAGCACGTTCTACGATTCCCTTTAAGCGTAAAGCAAAAGTCACCTCTGTAGGAAAGGTGCCGTATATTTCTTCCCATTTTTTGAGACTGTCATCAAGAACATGATTCAAGCTATCCATCTCATCATATTTGGCAGTATTCAAGTCAAGATGAAGAATAGGATGTTCTTCCCATTTATGTTCCAACTTCTCGATGGCAAGTCCCTTGAAAAGTTCCTTTTTACCGCTCAGATAAGCTTCCAGCGTAGAAAGAAGCAAGCTCTTCCCAAAACGTCGGGGACGGCTAAGAAAATAATAACGTCCGGTAGTAGTCATTTGATAGACTAACGCTGTCTTGTCTACATACATATAACCGTCATTTATCAGACTCTCAAAGTTCTGTATTCCTATGGGGTAAATCATAATGGGATTATATCGAACTCACGTTAAATTATACAAGTCCTCAAATGCAGAAAAAGAACCTTCCGACAATGATTGCAACAAACTATATATTCTGTCGTTTTCCATCATATTTCATTGATTCATTGTTTAAGTATTTCCCGTCTTTGTACGTTTTGTGCACAATATTATGAATAAAATCCGAATTGAACCTTATAACACCTTATCCCAACACCTCGGACAGCCGTCCTGCCTGTACATGCCGCACCCCTTCGCGCATCTTCTTCCTTCCCCAAAAAAATTCTTCTACAAAAAGCAAAATTTTCGACTATCACTGAAAAGAAACAGGAATCTGTAAAAAAAGCATTTTCTTTTTAGGGTAAGTTTGAGATGAGGTGTTATTCCTATAGAAACGATAAAAAAACAATTCTAATGGACAAAGAATTATTACATACATATTTTAGAGGAGAAGCTACTCCCGAAGAAGAGAAACAGATTATGGATTGGGCCGAGTCTTCACCCGAAAACTATCAAGAGTATCTGAAAGAGCGCAAAATCTGGAATGCCATACTGATGTATTCGGTCAATCCAACCATCAAAGCCACAGCTACCCACAAACGCCTGTTCCTTTCCTTATACAAATATGCTGCCATCGCCGTCATCGCTTTTGGAGTGGGGTTCTATACCTTACATAATAGGAATGTGCCGGGCGATTTCCTGTCTCATCTGTCCCCCATGGACATTTCCGAACCGGTGCTGTTACAGAACAATCAAAAATATATCGCGTTAGGAGCAGAGTCGTTCTCCTTGAATGAGCAGAAAGGCATTGTAAAGAACAACCACACAGACAGATTGCTCTCCTATCATCAAGAGGACGCTTCACGGGGTTTCTCCTTCGGGAAAAAGAGGGCCGACAACCGTCTGCTGGTGCCTCAGGGACAAACCTACAAGCTGGCACTCGCGGACGGAACAAACGTCATGCTGAATGCAGAGTCCGAATTGACATTCCCGTCGGAGTTCGACACAGACAGACGTGAAGTCTTCCTCAAAGGAGAAGCGTTTTTCCAGGTGACCCACAATGAAAAGGCACCGTTTATCGTACATACCGACCAATTAGACGTGCAAGTGCTCGGAACCACTTTCAACGTGAGCGGCTACAACAACGAAAATATGCTGAAGGTCACCCTTGTAGAGGGTTCCATCCGTATACACCAGCAGGGAGACTCGGTAAAGATTCGTCCGAACGAACAATACAATTACAACAAGAACACCCGGGAGAAGCGGGTTCAGACCGTAGATACGGAATTGTTCACCTCATGGGTCAACGATGAATACATCTTCAAGGATACCACGTTGGATGAAATCTTCAACCGAATCAACCACTGGTATATGTTTGATGTCACTTATGAGTCACCTTCCTTGAAAGAGAAGAGATTCTTCCTGACCATCGGCCGGGACGCTTCATTAGACCAAATCATACAAATCATCAACAGTACTGAAGAAGTATGTATAGAGAAAAAAGATAATCATATTGTTGTTAAAAACATTCCAGACAAATGAACTCATCATAGCCCATAAAACCAGAAATCGAATCCGATTACAGATACCCCATGGTTCAGTAAATAATCAATTACTTAAATTTAATACATAAAGTATGAAAGAAGACAGATATTTATGTTTAAGAAATTTATTTAGAAACATAAAAAAAGCATTTTTTATCGGACTATTGGTCCTCATGGCCCCGCACATAGTTCACTCTATGCCAACCAGTTCCCGGTTTGAAGACAATTACAACATCAATCTCTCCTTCAAAAACGAAACCTTAGAGAATGTCATTAAAGAAATTGCCAAGCAGGCCAACGTCAGAATCATCTATAGTTACGACCAGGTTGATTCCTCCAAAAGAATCAATGCCAACATTCAGACCACAGACATCCAGAAGGCCTTGGAAACGGTGTTAGGAGACGACTATGCCTTCAAACAAGAGGGAAACTACATCACTATCGTAGAAAAGAAAGCATCCTTCGTTCCACAGGCTACGCAACAGAAGAAAAGGGTATCGGGGCTGTTAACCGATGGAAACGGTGACCCCCTCATCGGAGTGACAGTGACCGTCAAAGGAAGCAACAAAGGCATCACTTCCGACATGGACGGTAAATACACCCTGGAGAATGTAAAGAACGGCGATGTGCTCGAATACCGCTATATCGGATTTGTTACCGAGGAACGGATTTACAAAGGGGAGCGGACCATCAACATCCGCATGATGGAGGCTTCCGTTGGTCTGGACGACGTGGTGGTCATCGGCTACGGTCAGCAGAAAAAGGAGAGCGTGGTCTCCTCCATCAACACCATCGGTCCCGCCGAATTGGCTATTAAGCAGCGCAACCTCAAGAACACCTTAGCCGGACAGATTGCCGGTGTAATTGCTATACAGCGAAGCGGCGAGCCGGGCAACGATGCCAGTGCTTTCTTCATCCGAGGACAAAGTTCGTATGCCGGTGGCGTCAACCCGTTAGTATTGGTGGACGGTATTCCCAGAAGCATGGACGACATTGACGTAGATGAAATCGAAAGCTTCACCGTACTGAAGGATGCCGCAGCCACGGCCGTTTATGGTGCTGAAGGTGCGAATGGCGTTGTATTGATTACCTCCAAACGCGGTAAAGTGCAGAAGACACAGGTGAACTTCAGCGCGCAATACAGCATCGTGACCCCGACCCGTATGCCCGAGACCTTAAACTCCTACGATTACATGTCCATGTACAACGAAGCCGTTTGGAACACCAAAGGTAATCCCGACCTGGAAAACTACATTCCTCACTACTCCACAGAGTTGTTGGAGAAATACCGCAATGGAGAAGACCCCGACCTCTACCCCTCAGTGGATTGGTTCGACCTGCTGAAAAAGCATACGCAAAGCCAACGATACACCATCAACTTCAGAGGAGGTTCGGACAAAGTCCGCTATTTCGCTTCCGGTTCCTACTACAAGGAAGACGGTATCTTCGAATCCAACTCGACGGAAAAGTACAATGCCAACATTGGCTTGCAGCGCTTCAACCTGCGTTCCAACATCGATATGGATCTGTCGAAGAGCACACTGCTCTCCATAGACATGAGTGGTCAGTACACGATGAAGAACCAGCCGGGTTTCTCATCGGACGATATATTCGCCAAAATTGCCGGATTCCCGGTGCACGTCATCCCGATGTCCTACTCGGATGGAACGGCTTCGGACCACTACAACAATGGTAAGGGCACGGACTATCAGCCTTACAACATGTTGAACCACAGCGGTTACATGAAGACTTGGAGTGCTTTCCTGCAGACTAAGGTCACGTTGAAACAAAAGCTCGACTTCATCACCAAAGGCCTTTCTGTACGAGGTACGGTCAGCTTCGATGCCGACTTCTACTCCACCATGAAGAGAGACATGAAACCCGAGAGTTTCTATGCTGAGGGACGCAACGAAGACGGCTCGCTTAAGAAGAAAAAGATGAAAGATGAATCTCCGCTCTCCAACCCTTCGAACAATGGCACGAACGGTGTCAAGAAAATCTATTTGGAAGCTGCCTTGGACTACAATCGGACCTTCAACAAGGTACACAATGTGACCGGTACCCTGTTGTACATGCAGAAGGAGACCCAATGGCAGAACAGAAAAGACCTACAACTCCTGCCCTACCGCAAGCAGAGCGTGGTGGCCCGTGCTACATACGGCTATGATAACCGGTATATGATTGAAGCCAGTGCGGGTATGACCGGAAGTGAGAACTTTTCCGACGGGAATCGTTGGGGCATCTTCCCCGCAGTCGGAGTGGCCTGGTACGTCAGCCACGAGCGATTTATGGAAGGAATCAGCGACTACATCAGCAAATTGAAACTGAGGGCCTCCTACGGTATTACCGGTAACGATGAGATTGGAGCGTCCAACCGTTTCCCCTATCATGGTAGCATCAATACAAAAGTGGACGGATATAATTTCGGTTTGGTGCCGGGACTCGGCGGATATGCCACCAACTATTTGACGGGAGTTGTGGAAGGTAACTTTGCCCTGCCCGGTCTCTCTTGGGAAATCGAGAAGAAACTGAATATCGGTATTGACTTGGGTTTGTTCAACGGCAGAGTAGATTTGAGTGCCGACTACTTCTTCAACCGGAGAAGCGACATCCTGCTGCAACGCAAAACTGTGTCTCAAGTAACCGGTTTCCGCAATATGCCCTTTCAGAATTTCGGTATCGTGGACAACCGGGGTATCGACGCCAGCCTTGTCCTGAAACAGCGCATTGGGCAGGTGAGCCTCTCCGCCCGAGGCAACATCACCTACGCGAAAAACAAGATTAAAGAGTACGATGAAGAACCCCAGCGGTTCGACTATCAGAACTACACCGGAAATTCGATAGGAGACGACATGCTGTACATAGCCGACGGGCTCTATACTCCGGATGACTTTGACATCACTACGGCTGCCAACGGTGCGCAGACTTATCGATTAAAAGAGGGTATGCCTGTTCCCGCAGCCTTGGTCGCTCCCGGTGACATCAAGTACAAGGACCTGAACGAGGATGGTGTCATCAACGGATACGACCGAACTTACAAGCACGGCTTCTACAACGATCTACCGGAAATCGTGTATGGATTCGGTCTGAATGCCGAGTGGAAAGGCTTCTTTGCAGGCGTGTTCTTCCAAGGTGCCGCACACAGTTCCATGAGCGTGCTGGCCTCCATGCCGTTTGCCTACGGAGTGGACAGCGGTTCTGTCCGCCAAGAGGTAAGCAATCACTGGAGAGCCTCTGACCCTTACAACCAAAACGTGCTCTACCCCCGCTTGCACGACAGCCATTTTGCCCACAACACCCTGCCTAGCACTTGGTGGCAGCGCGATGCCGGTTTCCTCCGTCTGAAGAATATCGAGATAGGTTATGAGTTCAATGAAAAAGCCCTGCGCGCTTTACGGCTGAAAAATCTCAGGCTCTACCTGCAAGGTAACAACATTGCCGTGTGGGACAACATCAAGTTCTGGGACCCGGAATTGGGTGGAGACAATTTAGGTGCCAAATATCCGCTGAGCAGCAATTACACAATCGGAATTGAAGTTACATTCTAAAACATAAAAAGTATGAGAATCTTAAATAAAATAAAGGCTGCGGCCTCAGCCTGTGTTTTGAGTTTATCTCTGGTCGGATGCAGTGATTACCTGGATGTTTCCGACGAAATGGCCGAAAGCTTGGATATAGAAGAAGTATTCAGTAACCCCACTTATACCCGCCAATGGCACGCCAACCTGTTCGGGTGTATCTCAGAGTATTCAAGTATCGGAAGAAACGTACAAAGCGGTCTGGCTGGTGTGTGGGTGTCTATGTGTGGAGAAACCACCATCGGTGGCTCGGGATGGACAGAAATGATCGGCGGATTCACCGCAGACACTGCCCCCTACCATCGTTGGGGAGATTTGTACCGCTACATCAGGGACGCGCATATTTTCCTAGACCGGGGCACGGCATTGGGAGGCATTGACGATTTGTCTCGGATAACTGAGGAGGAGATGAGAAGAATGAAAGCGGAAGCGAAATTCTTGATTGCGTACAGCCACTTCTCTCTGTTCGAGTTATACGGGCCCGTTCCCGTCATGGCCGATGACATTGACCCGGAAGCCAAGGAACTGGATTTTGCCCGGTCTTCCGTGGACGAAATAGTCAACTTCATCGACAACCTTTTGGTGGAGGTGATAGAGTCTGGCGACCTGCCCCAGACCATTATCGAAAACCCTTCCGCTGAAGGAAATGACAAATACAACCTGTATGAGATTGCCCGCCCTACTGTGACTACCGCCTTGGCCTTGCGCGCCAAATTGTGGGTGTATGCCGCTTCTCCCCTGTTCAACGGAGGATATGCCGAAGCCTTAGAGTTGCAGAACAATGACGGAAAGCAATTGTTTGCCGCTTACGATGCCAACAAATGGAAGATTGCCAAACAACGGCTGGAAGACCTGTTCAGGAACACGACCAAGAACGGGCACGAGCTGTTTACCGTAAAGAACCCAGACGGCACCATCAATCCTGACGAGTCCTACTACCAACTGTTCATGAACTACAATGACGAGATTCTGTGGTCCACCGGTGTGAATCACTGGCACACCTCCATGGAGGCCAATACCAATGCAAGAGACTGCAAAGGCTGGGGCTATCTCGGTGTATCACAGGAATTGGTGGACGCCTATTTCATGAAGAGCGGACTGACGATTGACGACAAGGGCACCGAATACCGGGAAGAGGGTTTCTCCGATGTGGTCAATCCTTGCAACGAAAACAAACGGTTGGACAAAAACGTGTTCAACATGTATGTCAACCGCGAGCCGCGCTTCTATGCCAGCATCGGCTACGAAGGTAAGAGCTGGCACATCCAGCCTCCTGGCAAGCCCAATTACACTTTAGGTTTCGCCAGAGGAGAGGGAAGTGACATTTCTTCAGCAGATAATCCGCGCACCGGATATCTCCCCACCAAGCTCAAGAACAGGAAAGTGATGGCTCGATATGATGGCTATCCTCAGCGTTGGGGCCGTCCCTCCATCTTGTTCCGGTTGGCCGACTTCTATCTCTACTATGCAGAGGTCTGCAACGAAATCAACCCTAACGACCCCAACATCATCAAATGCTTGGATGAGGTGAGAAAACGTGCCGGCATACCGGGCTATCAGGAACTGGCCACTTCCGGAAAAAAGAACATCATCGGAAACCAGGCGCTGCAACGCAAGATGATTCAGCGCGAGCGTCAGGTGGAACTGGCGATGGAAGGCCAACGCTATTTTGACATCCGTCGCTGGATGATTTGCGGACCGGGTGAAGATGCGGACCAGAGCGTGTTCCATGCCATGAACATGAACGGCTTCAAGGATAAACCAGCCGGTGACCCCAAGTCTTATTTCACCCGTATCCTGTTAGAGAGACGTGCCTGGCATAGGGCGATGTATCTCTACCCGATACCTCAGGCTCAGATTCAAATCAGCAAGTTACTAGTGCAGAATCCATTATGGTAAACTGATTTTCATCACAGATTAAGGGGGTATTTTAACTCACCACAGAGTTGCACGGAGTTTTTACGAACTGATTATCAGCAGTTATACTCTGTGAAACTCTGTGTCCTCTGTGGTAAAAAGGAGTTTTGACACACCCTCGTATGGTGAATTTTATATAACAAGAATTACATAACTATGAAAATGATAAATAGAATGAAAATATTCCGATTACTTCCACTTTGCCTGTTACTCTTCGTCTCGTGCAACAACGAAAAAGATAGAACGATAACATTGGATAAATCCGTCTTACTGGACAAAATCGCAGGAGGATGGGCCGGTAAAATGGTCGGTGTGACTTACGGTGCTCCGACGGAGTTCAAGTATTTAGGAAAAATCATAGAGGACTCCATACCTTGGGAACCTAAAAAGATAGAGAATGCCAAATGGGAGGACGACCTCTATGTGCAGATGACCTTGATGGATGTGATGGACCGAAAAGGCAGGAATGCCGACGCCAAAGTGTTTCAAGAGTTTTTCGCCAACTCGGGGTATAAGCTCTGGCATGCCAATGCCCAGGCGCGCAAGAACTATCACGACAGCATTTTCCCGCCGATGTCCGGACACCCGGACTATAACTTCCATGCCGATGACATCGACTTCCAGATAGAAGCGGACTTTATTGGCATGATGTGTCCCGGATTGCCTCAACTGGCCAATCAGTGGTCTGACAAAATCGGCCACATCATGAACTACGGAGACGGTGTCTATGGTGGTGCATTTGTGGCTGCGTTATATACCGAAGCTTATTTGGAGAATGACATATGCAAGATTATCACCAAGGCCTTACAGTCTTTGCCGGCTGAATCTGATTACTACAAGATTATCCAAGACGTATTGTCGTTCTACAAGGAAAACCCGAACGATTGGAAAGCCGCCTGGCAGAAGTTGCAAGACAAATGGGAGAATACCGACATCTGCGGTGTAGGCGTACCCTTTAACATTGACGCCAAACTGAATGGAGCCTATATCGCTTTAGGCTTGCTGTATGGCGAAGGCGATATCAACAAAACCATGGACATTGCGACCCGCTGCGGGCATGACTCGGATTGCAATCCCTCTACTGCATTGGGAGTACTAGGAGTGGTTAAAGGCTATCACAGCTTCCCCGATGCTTACAAAGAGGTATTGAGTAACGTCAAAGATACCCTTTTCGTGCATACCAACTATACTTTGGAGAAAGCCATCTATAAGACATTGGCATATATCGAAAAGAATGTCACCGACTGTGGAGGCAAAGTGAGCGAGGAGTGCATTGAATTCAAGTTGCAAGAGTCCCGGCCACTGGCATTCGAAGCCTCGTTCCCCAATCTCGTTTTTGACAAGCGCATCGCCATTCCTAAAGAGAGTTCGTGTGTGCCCCAAGGAAAATGGGAAATGCAGAACAATGTGTTGTTCAGCGACCAAGCAGGAGATGAAATCAGCTTCGAATTTGAAGGCAGCGGAATAGCCCTGTACGGATGGTGGATCAGAAATGGCGGCAAGGCAGATGTCTATGTGGATGGTGTATGGAAACGCACCATTGACTGCTATTACAATTACGGCAAGCATGAACATAAGAATGCCAATATTTACCATATCTTGAACTTGGGGAAAGGGAAACATCAAATCAAATTGATGGTAAGAGGCGAGAAAAGGCCGGAATCGGAAGGATGTGTAATCGGCATTACAGAGGCTGTCATCTTCAAATGAGATTAAAATGAGAATCATTCATGTTTTTGTCCTGTTGCTGTTAGGAGTTGCTGCTTGTGCAGCAACTCCTATCAAGGGGTTGTTGGAACGCATAGACAAAGGAGCATCGCGCAAATTTATCATTGAGCAGACGAACGCTCCGACCGACTTTTTCGAGTTGGACCAAAAGGACGACAAGGTTGTGGTTCGTGGCAACAATTATGTATGCATCGCCACCGGCCTGAATTGGTACCTGAAGTATTATGCAGGGATTCATCTCTCATGGAACAGCATGCAGGCTGAGTTGCCAGAGGTGTTGCCTGCTGTGAAGCAGAAAGAACGCCACGAAACGACCATGAAGTATCGCTATAATTTCAACTATTGCACATTCTCGTACACGATGGCCTTTTGGGATTGGGAGCGCTGGGAGAAGGAAATCGATTGGATGGCACTACATGGCATTAACCTGCCCTTATCCATTGTAGGAGCAGATTGCGTTTGGTATCATGTGCTGGATAAGTTAGGTTATACCCCAAAGGAAATCAATGAGTTTATTGCCGGTCCGGGATTCCAAGCCTGGTGGCTCATGAATAATTTGGAGGGTTGGGGCGGTCCGAACCCGGACAGTTGGTACAAGAAGCAGATGGCCTTGCAACAACGGATTGTCAAACGGATGCGCGAATATGGCATCGAGCCTGTATTTCCGGGGTATTCCGGAATGGTTCCCCATAATGCCAAAGAGAAATTAGGATTGAACGTATCCGACCCGGGGTTGTGGTGCGGCTATCATCGACCCGCTTTCTTACAACCGACCGACTCACGTTTCCAAGAGATAGCCTCTTTGTACTATAAGGAGATGAACAAACTGTTTGGCAAAGCTAATTATTACAGTATGGATCCGTTTCATGAAGGAGGAAGTGTGGCTGGAGTGGATTTGGATGCGGCAGGAAAGTCAATCATGCAGGCCATGAAAAAGAACAACCCCAAATCGGTCTGGGTGGCACAAGCGTGGCAGGACAATCCCCGTCCCAAGATGATTGAGAACTTGAAGTCCGGTGATTTTATTGTACTTGACCTGTTCGCGGAAAGTCGTCCACAATGGGGGAATCCCGAATCGACATGGTATCGGAAGAACGGCTTCGGTCAACATGACTGGATTTTCTGCATGTTGTTGAATTATGGAGGAAATGTAGGTTTGCATGGGAAGATGGAGCATATTATCAATGAGTATTATAACGCCAAAGAAAGTCGGTTTGGAAAAACAATGAAAGGCATTGGTCTGACTATGGAGGGAAGCGAGAACAATCCGATCATGTTTGAATTAATGACCGAGTTGCCTTGGCGCTCACAACGTTTTGACAAAGACCAATGGCTAAAATCCTACACAAAAACCCGTTATGGGAAAAGCAATTCCGCTGTAGAAAAAGCCTGGAGGCTATTGAGTAACTCCATTTACAATTGCCCACCGGCTAGCACCCAGCAAGGAACTCACGAGTCTGTATTTTGTGCGCGTCCTTCCGAACATCCTTATCAAGTTTCGAGCTGGTCGGAGATGAACGATTATTATCATCCCAATGATGTCATTCGCGCTGCCTCACTGATGGTTTCCGTAGCCCATCAATTCAAAGGGAATACCAACTTTGAATATGATTTGGTGGATATTGTTCGTCAAGCGATTGCCGAGAGAGGACGTCTCATCGAAAAGGTTGTGGAAGCGGCCTATGCCTCGGGCGACAAAGTTTTGTATAAAGAGGCATCCAACCGTTTCTTGAACCTGATTCTCCTTCAGGATAAATTGCTGGCCACACGCCCGGAATTTAAAGTGGGAACTTGGATTAATCGTGCCCGTGACTTAGGAAATACGTTGGAGGAAAAAGCCCTCTACGAATGGAATGCCCGTGTACAGATTACGACTTGGGGCAACCGAACAGCCGCAGATAAAGGCGGATTACGCGATTATGCTCATCGGGAATGGAGCGGACTGCTAAAAGATTTCTATTATATGCGTTGGAAAACATGGTTTGATTACCAGACCAAACTGCTCAATGGGGAAAAACCGAAGGCAATAGACTTTTATGCCATCGAAGAAGCTTGGACTAAACAGACCAATGCCTATTCCAACCAACCGGAAGGTGATTGCATACAAACTGTAAAACAATTATTTGCTGAATTGTTTTAAATTAGATATTAAGAAATGACCATTAACTATTTTGAAGCTATGAGATATGTATATTCGATAATTGCAGGTTTGTTCTTGTTCCCATGTCTGAGTTGTAGTACAGATACAGCGGAGTGGTTGGATGAAGAAAAACCGACCGATGCTGTTCCTGTAAAAGGGATGAAACTGGTATGGAATGATGAATTCAATAGAACGGAACTGGATGCAGACAAGTGGTTCACTCAATATTATTCTACTTTAGATTTTGTGACAAAAACCAAATGGGAACAGTTTCAGAGCGGAATTCTTCCTGAACCTGCGTATAAATTTACAGGAAATTCCATTGTGCTATATATTGATGAAAAAAAACCGGAAAAGGCTTATTGGGAATCTAGCGGTAGAAAAATATCTTCCATCCAGACCTACGATTGGAGATTAAATAAAAATTTATTGGGTGATAAGGTGGGTGGATACATAGAAGCACGCATTCGTAGAAATGCGACTGAAGGTGCTCAGCTCGTAAACACCGCATTTTGGTTCGATTCTCCCGGCCCCGATGCGAAATATTTTATCGAGGAAGGAAATACTGCCAAAAATACAATCGGAGTACGGCCGCGTGGGCAAGTCTTTGAGATTGACATGTGCGAGTACTTGAATACGGAGATCGTACTTCATGGCAACGTCAATTCAAAGGGTGAGTATGAGTACAGTATTGGAAAATACTTGGTGAATGATGTGAATTTTAAGAACAGATGGACAACCCATGCCTTGCTCTGGACACCCAATTCCCTGAAATTTTACATTGATGGTATATTGAAAAAAGAATGGTCAGATCCCAACGACATTAAATCTCCTAATCATTATATGAACATTTATTTTGGTGCGTATGGGAAAGGAGGAACCGTGTCAACGGAAGTTGACTATATCCGGTTCTATCAGTGGGATTTGGAGGAGGGCAATGAACTTCCTAACGGTAATTTTGAATATGGTGACGGTTTGTACCCTTGGGAAGGTGACGCACAAATCGACAAGAACAATGTAAAAGACGGGAAACAAGCTTTGTCCATTGCATCCGGGAAACAAATAAGCCAATATGTCTATGTCGATCACACCTCTTCTTACTGCTTAGAATATTGGAGTAGCGGTTGTCTGGAAACGAAAGTCGAAAACATTATTCCTGTGGTTGGAAATGTACAGGATACTTTTCAGAAAGAGACAAACTTCGATTCCTATACTAAGGAAACCATCGTATTTTCTTCAAAGGAAGAAGTCGGCATAAATAAGGCTACCGTAAAAGTAACTTTCCGCAATAAAGGAAACAGCCCTGTGCTGGTTGACCATGTAGTTTTGAAAAAAGGTTTACGATAATACGTTCACCAATTCATGCTTTTAACAGTTAAAACGGTATATATGAAAAAAACTCTATTTTCATGCTGTGTCCTCATAGCCCTGCTATGGGGCACTACTTTGGAGTTGATAGCCCAACCCGCCCAAAGACTGATTAACGTAGTGGTATCACCCGACCACACCGACTGGAAATATAAATCCAAGGAGGAGGTCACTTTCACGGTTCAAGTGTTCAAGGACGAGAATCTGTTGGAGAATGCAATGATAGATTACGAGATAGGACCGGAGTGTTTTCCGGTAGAAAAGAAATCCAATGTTGTATTGAAAAAGGGGAAGACCACTTTGAAGGCGTCACTGAAGGAACCGGGCTTTTTACGTTGCAGAGTGTTGGCCAAGGTGGACGGACGTCAATACGAGGGTTTGGCCACGGTAGCTGTTGAAGAAGAAAAGATAGTGCCGTGCACTTCCCATCCGGAAGACTTTGACAACTTTTGGAAACAGGCTATCGAAGAAGCCCGTAAGTTGCCACTTGACCCCAAAATGATTCTGCTGCCCGAAAGATGCACTGAGACTCAGAATGTATATCACATTAGTTTTCAGAACCACATACCGTGCTCCCGCATCTATGGAATCTTAATCGTGCCGAAAAAAAAGGGTCGTTATCCGGCCATTCTGCAAGTTCCCGGAGCCGGCATCCGCTCGTATAGAGGACTCAACTTAGGAGATAATATCATTACGCTGGAAATCGGCATCCATGGTATTCCCGTCGATTTGCCTCAAGGGATATATACCGATTTGTCTTCCGGACCTTTGAGTTGGTATCAGGAAATCAACAAGCACGACCGCAACGGCCATTATTACAAGCGAGTGTACGTGGGTTGTGTGAAAGCGGTGGACTTTATTTATTCTTTGCCGGAATTTGACGGTTCGACCATTGGTGTAACCGGTGGAAGCCAAGGAGGCGCGCTTTCTATTGTAACAGCCGGTCTGGACCCACGCATCAAATTCCTGGCCGCACTCTATCCGGCGCTTTGCGACCATGTCGGCTATTTGAACGGACGTGCAGGAGGATGGCCGCACTATTTCAGGTATACCCCACCCAAAGCAAACGAGATGGAGACATTGGCCTATTTCGATGTGGTCAACTTTGCTCGTCGCATAAAAGTTGAGGGATGGTACAGCTGGGGATTCAACGACCAGACTTGCCCTCCCACCTCCATGTATGCTGCCTATAATGTCATTCCGGGAAACAAGGAGTTGCATCTTTACCTGAGAACCGGACATTGGACCTATCCAGAACAGGAGAGGGCACGGTTAGAGTGGTTAAAAGAAAAATGCAAATAAAGAGATTACCTTATACTATTTTAATGTCGTATCATGAAAAAAATCATAGTCATAGGCAGTTCCAATGTGGACATGGTGATGAAGACCTCTCACCTGCCCGCTCCCGGCGAGACCATCCTCGGAGGGGAGTTTCTGATGAACCAAGGAGGAAAAGGAGCCAACCAAGCGGTTGCAGTCCGAAGAATGGGCGGCAACTTGATATTCATGGCCAAATTAGGGAATGACATCTTGGGACGGCAGTCTTTGGAATATTTTGAAAACGAAGGCATAGATACCCGATACCTTACGCTCACTGAAAACGCAGCTTCCGGAGTGGCACTGATTAGTGTGGACAGCCAAGCTGAGAATAGCATTATTGTGGCCTCGGGGGCCAACATGCTACTGAATGAACAAGATGTGGATCGGATAACGGAAGAGATGGAAGAAGGAGATATCCTCCTGATGCAACTGGAAATACCGCTTCAGACTGTGGTCTATGCCGCTAAAAAAGCTTTTGAAAAAGGAGTAAAAATGGTGTTGAATCCAGCTCCTGCCTGTAATCTGCCCCAAGAGTTGTTCCCATACTTATACATGATTACCCCGAACGCCATCGAAGCCGAAATGCTTGCAGGCATGAAATTAGGTACTGATGCCGAAGAAGTAGGGAAAAAGCTGTATGAGATGGGAGTAAAGAATGTCATCATCACCTTAGGAGCAAAGGGGTGCCTCATCATAGAAGAGGGCATCTCCTATCACGTCGATGCCTTTAAAGTGAAACCTATTGACACCACGGCTGCCGGAGATACATTCAATGGAGCGTTGTGCGTAGGCTTGGCAGAGGGGATGGCCTTAAAACAAGCAGCAGTGATGGCTTCCAAAGCCTCCTCCATTGCCGTAACCAGAATGGGCGCACAACCTTCCATTCCTTATCGCAAAGAAGTAAATACGAATATCTAAGAAATAACGAATATGTTTATAGTTGAAAATTACGAATTGGCAGTGGTGTTGTGCTGGGTGACGATGCTCTGCTGGGGTTCATGGGGAAATACCCAAAAATTGGCGGCCAAGACATGGCGCTACGAATTGTTCTATTGGGATTATGTAATTGGTATACTTCTCTTCTCGCTGATTTTGGGATTGACCTTAGGAAGTTATGGAGAGGCAGGCCGTAGATTTATACAGGATTTGCAACAGGTAAGTGCCGAAAATGTGCAAAGCGCTTTTATTGGCGGCATCATTTTCAATGCTTCCAATATCTTGTTGTCGGCTTCCGTATCGCTGGCCGGTATATCGGTGGCTTTCCCTATAGGAGTAGGGCTGGCTTTGGTATTGGGGGTATTCATCAACTATTTCACCATGCCGAAAGGCGATCCTGTCATCCTCTTTTCGGGTGTCCTCCTCATCGTACTGGCTATTGTTTTCAATGGAGTGGCTTCCCATAAAGTATCTAAGGCATCTGGACAGAACAGCCGGAAAAAAGGCATTGTGATAGCCATCTGTGCCGGCATTCTGATGGCCTTCTTCTATCGTTTCGTAGCAGCCGCCATGGATTTAGAGAACTTGGAATCGCCTACGGCCGGTATGATGACGCCCTACTCCGCCCTATTTGTGTTTGCCATAGGTATCTTTGCCAGCAACTTCCTGTTCAATACGTTGGTGATGAAAAAGCCTTTTACCGGAGAACCGGTGAATTACAGCCAGTACTTCAAAGGGAGTTTCAGCACTCACTTAGTGGGTATCTTGGGAGGCATTATCTGGGCATTGGGAACCGCATGCAACTATATTGCTGCCGGTAAAGCCGGTGCGGCCATATCTTATGCCTTAGGACAAGGAGCGACAATGGTCGCCGCATTGTGGGGTGTATTTATCTGGAAAGAATTTAAAGGCGCTTCAAGATTCACCCGTCTGTTACTGACCCTCATGCTCATCCTCTTCATTTCGGGGTTGGCTTTAATTATTGTATCTGGTGGAAATTAAAAAGAAACAAGTTATGAAAAAATATATCATTGCTTTAGGCGTTTTATGCCTATGTTTAGAGTTGGTGGCTCAGAGCTACCCTAAAAAGAAAAATGCAATCCGAATTTTAACTTACAACACACACTATTGCAAGGGAGCCTCAGACCCTGGAGAGATAGCTAAAGAAAATATAGAGCATCTGGCTCAGATTATCAAAACTTTGGATGCCGATATTGTAGCCTTGCAGGAACTAGACAGTGCTTCAGTAGGCCGGGGGAACCGGTATCTGTTGAAAGACATAGCTGATGCAACAGGCTGCAAATACATACTGGTATATGGGAATGCCGCTCCATTCGACGGAGGCAGTATCGGTTGCGGAGTACTGGTCAAGAAAAAACATCCTATTCAAAGCACCGAAGTCATTCCTTTGCCGGGAGACGAGCCAAGGGTTGCCGTGAAAATAGATTTCAAGCATTTTGTCTTTATTGGTACGCACTTCGATCTCAATGACGAAAAGCGTAAAGAAGGGGCCGCAATAGTGTGTCATTTAATGAAAGATGAAGAGAGACCGGTGTTCCTTGCCGGTGATTTAAACGATTCTCATCGTTGGGCCAAGGGGGGCATAGCCTTTCCTGTATGGAGGAAACAGTTTAAAATCATTAGCGATATCAACGGTAATTCCATTCCGAGAAGGACGGATGACGGAGCCTTAATCGATTATGTACTTTTGTTGGATAATCAAAAGGCATCAGAGGTAAAGATTTGCCAATCAAGCATCGTACGCACTCTTTCCATTGACGGGAAAACAGTAGATACCGGCACCGTTTCGGATCATTATCCTATTTTTGTTGATGTAAAACTATAGCACACCGATATGATGATCAAAAGAAATCTCCTCAAATTGTTCTTTTTCGGTTTATCGCTTCTGCCGGAGATGTCATCTGCCCAGCAATGGCCATACCAACAAAGTTCCCTTCCCATAACTGAAAGGGTGGATGATTTGTTGGGACGCATGACCCTGGAAGAAAAAATAGCACAGATCAGACATATCCATTCATGGAACATATTCAATGGTCAGGAACTGGATATGGACAAGCTCAAGAATTTCACCGGAGGTCTGAGTTGGGGGTTTGTAGAAGGATTTCCACTGACAGGAGCCAACTGCAAGAAAAACATGCAGTTGATACAACAATTCATGGTGGAGCATACACGCTTGGGAATCCCCGTATTTACCGTTGCCGAGTCATTGCACGGTTCGGTACACGAGGGTTCCACAATTTATCCCCAGAATATAGCCTTGGGAAGTACCTTCCGGCCGGATTTGGCTTACCGGAAAGCAGCCATGATAACCAAAGACCTTCACGCGCAGGGAATACACCAGGTATTGGCGCCTTGCATCGACGTGGTGAGAGATTTGCGGTGGGGACGCGTGGAAGAGTCCTTCGGCGAAGACCCTATATTATGTGGACAGTTTGGCATCGCCGAAGTCAAAGGATATATGGACAACGGCATCTCCCCCATGCTGAAACATTACGGTCCTCACGGAAATCCGTTGAGCGGATTGAACTTAGCTTCGGTAGAATGCGGACTTCTGGACTTGCATGAGGTTTATTTGAAACCGTTTGAAATGGTGATTCGGAACACGCCCGTATGGGCAGTCATGTCCACTTACAATTCCTGGAATCATGTGCCGAATTCGGCTTCGTATTATTTATTGACAGAGATTTTGCGCGGACAGTTCGGCTTCAAAGGGTATGTCTATTCGGATTGGGGAGCCATCGAAATGCTGAAAACGTTCCATCGCGTGGCGCATGATTCTGAGGAAGCGGCCATGCGGGCTTTTACGGCCGGTCTTGATGTGGAAGCCTCCAGCAACTGTTACCCCGAACTGGTCAACCTGATACGGAAAGGAAAGTTAGATGAAGAGGTACTGAATGAATCGGTGCGCCGAGTATTGTATGCCAAATTTAAAATGGGGCTTTTTGAAGACCCGTATGGCAAACAGTATGCTCAATGTGAGATGCACGAACAAGAAAGCATACGATTGTCGAAAAAGATTGCGGATGAATCGGCTGTCTTATTGAAAAATGAGAACGGACTTTTACCATTGAATGCCGACAAGTTGAAATCTGTTGCAGTGATTGGTCCTAATGCGGACCAAGTGCAATTCGGAGACTACTCATGGACCCGTAACAATAAAGACGGAGTGACTCCGTTAGAAGGTATCAGGCAGCTACTAGGAGATAAGGCTACAATCCATTATGCCAAGGGATGTGACATCGTGTCCTTGAATGCCGATGGAATTGAGGAGGCTGTGGAAGCGGCACAAAAAAGTGAAGTGGCCATCCTGTTTTGCGGAAGTGCCAGTGCGGCTCTTGCGCGTGATTACAAAAGTTCGACCAGTGGCGAAGGATTTGATTTGAACGACTTGAATCTGACCGGAGTGCAAGGCGAACTGATTAAAGCCGTATATGAAACCGGAACACCGGTAGTGTTGGTTTTGGTAAGCGGAAAGCCGTTTGCCTTACCTTGGGAGAAGAAACACATTCCGGCCATCTTGACCCAATGGTATGCCGGAGAACAAGCCGGCCATTCGATTGCGGATATTTTGTTTGGAAGGGTTTCTCCTTCAGGAAGACTGACATTTTCTTATCCGCAGAGCACAGGACATCTGCCGGTATATTATAACCATCTTCCTTCCGACAGAGGATTTTACAAAATTCCCGGAAGTTATGAATCTCCGGGAAGAGATTACGTCTTCTCATCGCCGGACGCTCTTTGGGGCTTTGGCCATGGACTGACTTATACCTCTTTTGCTTACAAGAATCTAAAAAGCGACAAAGAACATTATGAACTCAATGATACGATATACCTGGATATTGACATTGAAAACACAGGGAAAAGAGCGGGAAAAGAGGTCGTACAGCTGTATGTGAATGACAAAGTGAGTTCAATGGTTACTCCCGTAAAGCAACTGAGGGATTTTAGGAAAGTGAGCGTTAAAGCCGGTGAAACCAAGACGGTGAAACTGAAAGTCGCTGTGAATGACCTTTATATGGTAACTGCCGATAATAAAAGAGTGGTCGAACCGGGAGAGTTTGAACTGCAAGTGGGAGCTGCCTCCGACAATATCCTCCAGATGAAAACAGTCACTGTCGGTGAATTTGCATCTGCCGTTACTGTCGAGAAACAAAAAACGGTAAAAAGCAGTAAGATAATTCCTGTACATGGAGAAATAAGGGATGTGCAAGCCACCTTGATAGGGAAGGTCAACATCCATGCCAAGAGCACAGGAAAGCTTCTTGGGAAAAGCGATGAGAAGGGCTGCTATAAGATTAACGCAGGAAATCAGGAGGTATTGGTATTCAGTAAAAAAGGATACCAAAAGTTGGAAGTACCTGTCGACAATCAAGAAGCCATCAATATACGCATGAACTACGGCGAACATTAAGACGCTGTAATCATCTAATCGTTTTCAAACAAAAGAGAAAAAGACCTCATAAAACCAGTCAAAACCAGTTGCAGAGTGTGAGAAATACGGGATTCAATAAGAGTCCCGTATTTTTTTTATAACCGAAAGATGATAGAATATTCCATTTATTACACTATCTTTGTTCAATACGGCATGAATCAGGAGTTTGTCATCAGTGATGAGCAACAACTTGAAATGTACTCCACTTATGAGCGCCTGAGTAAAATGAAAAATCTTAAATTATTGAAATACAATGGAATCATTCAGCCTACTCTTTAAAAAATATAAAGAACCATTCATATCTTTTGCCAATTCTTATCTGCACGATAGGGTTGCAGCAGAAGATATATATACGGATGCAATGGTGCAATATTGGGAAAAGAGGGATGAACTTTCTTCGGATGTAAATGTTCCGGCCTACATTCTTACCATAGTAAAAAATATGGCTTTAAACCACTTGCGGCATTTGCATGTAAGGGATCAGGTTGAAGATGAAATAGCCAATCATCGGATGCGCGAGTTGAACTTTAGAATCTCTTCATTGGAGTCGTGCGAACCTTTAGAGCTGTTTGCCTGGGAAATACGAGAAATCATCCGGAATACATTAGATGAACTGCCGGAACAGACACACATTATATTCCACAAAAGCCGGATTGAGCACAAAAAGAACAAAGAGATTTCAGAGGAATTGAACATCAGTATCAAAACGGTGGAATATCACATTTCCAAAGCACTGAAACTGCTGCATATACGCTTAAAGGACTATCTCCCCATTATATATCTGCTATTAACTTCTCATTATCGGTAAACCGGCGGCCGTTTGTCTTATACTGATATAGGTAGACGTATTTAACGTGAGTTCGATATAAGTATTAAATATATTTGATTGAATATTAGGAATATAGTGATAAATTTACAGCGCTAAATTATAACATTTAAAGCATTACCGCTATGTTTCTAATTATAAGTGAAATATATTTATTCTTATATCGAACTCACGTTAATTTATCTATAGTCCAAAGAAAGTTTGCTCCTATAGACAGGAAGTTTAAGGCTTATAAAGAAGAAGTTGATATATAAGATACCGCATCCAGTGGACTAATAGTCAATATACATCAGACCAACAGTCGACATACATGAACATAGACATTGATGAAAATGGGGATTAGAGACAGGTGAAAGGAAGGTGAAGGCCTGCCCTTCACCCGCTAATGCCGATGAGCAGGACATTGTGAAGGATGAAGGATATTTCCTCGAAATGATTATTTTAGTATACCGGCGTAAGGTAATGTCTGTAACCACAACTCCATAAAACGGTCGTATACACAATATCCCTCTTCTGCCTTAAACACATATTCTTTATTAACCAGAAACTTAAGAGCCGCATTAATACTACTCGGACCCTTCAATCCATACTTCTTAATAAATATAGAGCTATTAATAGCTGCAACAAATCGTTCCCGAGCGATAGCACGCAACAAAGTAGACTGGTTCTCGGTCAGCATACCATATAAACGCTGATATTCATCCATCTCAGAGCGAACTATATCCGTCAAACATTTCTCAAAGATGGTTTCATTTAAGACAGACTCCTTTTGTTCATAAAGTCGGTTCAGCACATACTGTATATACCATGTATGCCCATTAAAACGTTGATAAATCATCTGAAAAAGTTCATCACTCAAATCTTTTCCTCCGACCTGCATCCAACGTATGGCAAAAAGAGAATAATCTTCTAAAGGGATGGATGTCAGATTCATTTTTTCCGTACTCCGGTAAAAAGGACGTTTCGCTGAACCGAACATTTCTGCCATCAGATGTTGTTTACTTCCTGAAAAAATAAAATGTACATGAGGTAAAAATTGAATGTAAGAGCGCAACAAGCCTTCTACCCCTTTTTCCGGATATTCAGTGATCTGCTGAAACTCATCAATAGCGATATAACATTCCTTTCCCGAATGTTCCAGATAATCAAAAATCTCCTTTAATGTCGCTTGTGCCTGGGAAGGTTGAAAATCAAGAGTCGCTTGTGGCACTCCCGTTAAGACATCGGGGAAAAACACTAAACGACAATTTTTAAAAAAGCCACTGATTGCCGCCAACGTCTTCTGCGATAAATTATCTAATTTACCAATCACAGTCTGCCCGAACTGAATGATAAAATCATCCAGACATGTCGTGGAAAAAATATCCATGTAAAAACAGGCTGCCTCCGGATAATCCCGTCGTATCTGATGAAAAACGTTCTGTATTAATCCGGTCTTACCCATACGGCGAGGACTCATTAAGGTCACATTTCTTCCATTCCGTAAAGCGGATATCAAATGTTCCGTTTCTTCTATCCGATCACAGAAATACTTAGGACCAGCATAGGCATAAATCAAAAAAGGATTATTTACATCACTCATATTCAAGCAATTATTTATAGCGTAATTATTGTAGCACTTTTTATGCTACACAAATTACGCTATAAATATTGATTCTACCAAACTTTTGTCGGAGAATCATTTCCCTTATGATCCCGTAACGATTCAATTCACCAATACAACACCTCCCTGTGGAAGGATTTCCAGCTGCACTTTACCATTCTCTTTTACTTTCAACGGTACAAGTTGAGGTTCTCCTTTTTTATCATCCTTATACAGAGAGACGGTTTTTCCGGCAAACATTTCCAAATCCAATTTCAGCTTTAGTGTTTCTTTTCCGGCATTCACAGCCGCCAGATACCAGGTGTCACCGTGACGACGTGCCAAGACTACATATTTTCCCGGATACCCGTCAATGAAACGTGTCTCATCCCATGTGGTAGGAACCGCTTTCATATAGTCCATACAAACAGGAGAAACATCTTTCAAGTTGTTAGGGGCAAGCGCAAAGTTCTGTACCGGATTCTGGAACAGTACCGTAGTGGCTAATTGAAATATATCAGTAGTACGGCGGATAGTTCCTCCGTCATTGTTGCGGTTCAGCCGTTTGTTCAGAAAACAACCGCCGAATTCCATGCAACCTACCGTATTGCGGATAAACGGATGCAGGCAAGTATTGAAAGCTTCCTCATCACAAAAGTGCTGGTTGAAAACCATATTCTCGGATGCGAGCACAGCCTCGCTACCTACATAGTTGGGGTACATACGTTCCCATCCGCGAGGGATGGTACAGCCGTGGAAGATTACCATCAAACCATGATCGTCAGCATCACTCAAGATATCTTCATACAGACGCATCGTCTCTTGTTTGTCTCCACCAAAGAAATCAACTTTGATTCCTTTCACTCCAAGACTCTGCAACCATTTCATTTCACGTTTGCGGATAATGGCATTGTCCATGTGATTCACTGGTCCCTGCTCAATATCATTCCAATAGCCGGAAGAGCTATACCACAAGAAGATTTCCACTCCTTTGCTCCGCGCATATTCCACTAGAGATTTCATGCGGTCACGACCGATTCTTGTATCCCACCAATTGTCAATCAATACATATTCATAACCCATTGCGGAAGCAAAATCTATATAGCGGACCTGATCGTTGTAGTTGATACTGTCATCCTGCCAGAGAATCCAACTCCATGTGCCGCGTCCGAAACGATAATCATGCTTCGTTTCATAAAGAGGATGTACCACATCCCAAGTGACAGTCGTTTCCACAATCGGTTTCAAGGTCTCGCCAACAGTTATGGTACGCCAAGGAGTGGCACCGGGAAGGGCAAACGCTGGAGCAGAAGTTCCGTTACCATTATTTTCTTCCGCCATCGGGAAAGCTATTGTATATAAATTACCTTCAGTCACGTCACTCAAATGTGAACCGCAATAACGGCTATCTACTCCCGTCTCACTGATCAATACCCAACCATTAGTTCCGATACGGAACAGGCAAGGGAATGTGTAGCCATGTCCGTATTGCGAACGCTCACTCATAGGCGCATCCGCTTTATATTCTTCCTCGTAACTGGGTTTTGTTCGTTTCCAACCTATCATGGCATCGCTTTGCGGACATAAGAAGGTAGTAGTCTGCTGTGGTAAACGGAAACCGGTTTCTTCGGCAGTCACCGTCACACTTCCTTTTCCATTCTGGCGAGGCAAACTATATCGAAACGCTACGTCATTGTTGCCAATACGGAAGGTCACATTCATTTTCTGTCCTTTGGGATTTTCAAAATTACAAATCAACTCGTTCGCCCGATAGTGTATTTGTAATGTCTTGATACGGTTCTGACCATAAATGGTATCAATCGGAGTAACGGAATGTCCTGTCAGTTTCATCCCCTTTGTAAAGTCACCAATATTGGTGGTCATTCCCAGAGGAGATTTCTCCAGCATTGTCTTCCCATTATAAACAATAGAATAAACAGGATTCGCCTCCGAAGAAGCAAATACCGCTAATTGTAATTTCCCATCCGGTCCGTCCATCACTATATCTTGCGCCATCAGAGAGGTCAGGCAGAAACTTGCCAATACTGTTCCTATCAGTTTCTTCATAATCATTACTATGGTATTAGAGATATGTCAGTTTACTTTCCATTAATTCGCCTTCTGTATCCGGATCACCGTAAAAGAATAGGCGGGCAGATTGCAATCAAACTTCTCTGCAATTTGTATTCTGTCTTCAACAGGTAACGGAGTATCCGTCGGCTTACCGGTCAATACGGTTCTCTTCGCAGAAGGTTGTACCGCACCGATTCCGGAGAGATCCACATTCGTATTTACCTCCACCGGAAGCAGATTCACCAGTTTCACAATCACGTCCCCGCTTACCGAATCACGAACAATGGAAGAAGCAAAACGCTTCCTCACCTTATCGTCTTTATTGTCTAAAACAATTTTGGACGGCAAATATTCGTTTCCGGCATTCTGTCCGTAAAGCTTCTGAACATAATAACCGGTAGTAGGCTTCACTTCCCGATTATTGAAGTAAATCAAATCCGGATTCCATTGGGTATGTCTTTCTTTGGCGAGAAGAGGAGCATAGGAAGTCATGTGTACTACATCCCCATTCCGTTCCAAAGAGGTCAGATAAAGAGCTTCCGTCAAAGCTGTTTCAATATTTGCTTTCCGTCCCGGTATGTGAGTGGCATATTCTCCGAGGTATACTTTTGTTTTCTTGCTACGGTCATACTTGTCGTAGAAGTCCTGATTATGCAGAAACCATCCCGGAGACTGATAATAATGTTCGTCCACCATCGGAACACCTAGTTTGTCCGCCAGCTTCCATCCTTCCACATAATCCGTGCCCTCATTGAACGGTCCTACCGTACCTACAACTATCATTTCCGGATATTTTTCTTTGATGGCATTGAATATCATCGTGAAGCGTTCTTTGAAGATATCGGTGATAAGGTCCTCGTTGCCGATGCCGATATATTTCAGATTGAAAGGTTTCGGATGGCCTGCTTCAGCGCGCACCTTTCCCCACTTTGTCTTCTTCGCATCACCGTTTGCCCATTCTATCAGATCAAGAATATCCTGAATGTAAGCTCCCATTTCGCTCATCGGAATGCCGCCTTGCTGCCCTCCTCCCAAGTTGCCGTGACAGGCAGAATTCTGGCAAGGGACACCGGCAGCCAATACAGGAAGCGGTTCCGCACCAATATCTTCGCAGAACTGGAAATACTCAAAGTATCCCAATCCCATACTCTGATGATATCCCCAAAGGTTACGTTGCGCCTTTCTTGCTTCCAACGGGCCTACCGTATTTTTCCACTGATAAATATTCTTCAAACCATCGCCATGAGCCACACAACCACCCGGGAAACGGATGAAACGGGGATGAATATCCGCTATCGTCTGAGCCAAGTCCTGGCGGAGACCGTTCTTACGTCCTTTGAAGGTATCTTGTGGAAACAGGGAAACCATATCCAGATTCAGTTCTCCTGCCGATTGAGGGATAATCTCAAGGTGCGTATCCGCAGCCACTTTTGCAGTAATCACCGCTTTATATGTTTTCCATTGGCGGGAAGACACAGACAGAGAAGCTTCTCCACATACCTTCCCTTCTCCATCTACCAAACGAATCTTCAATTTATTGGATTTACCTTGCGGCACACGGGCAAACATGGAAAAATCATACTTTTCACCAATATTCAACGCGATACCGTCAAATCCGGCATTGACTAAAGCCGCACCCGGTTGCTCCACATTCAACACAGCATAATGCGAATTATTGGGATGGATAGGATCTGCTGTATCAATAGTAAAGCTCACTTTTTCTCCTTTCAGTGCCCACGAGTGAGTACTGTTCCAATTCTTATCCCCTTCCCTGTCTGAAGGATCATATTCAAAATCACGATTCTGAATCAGTTCCGCATAAAGACCGCCATCTGCCGAATAGTTAATATCCTCAAAGAAAGCCCCCAACAATAGTTCACTGATCTCTTTTGCACGTTCCGGCTGCACAGTGACCGTTGCCTGCACAGGTTTCAAGCCGACAAAACGTTCACCATCCTGCACCGGACGTTCTCCATATAATGAATTCCGATATTGATTCCAGTCATAGTGCTTGCTCAGCCCCTCTACCAACTCCCAAGCTACCCGGTTGATACTTCCTTTCTGCTCTTCTCCCGCAACCACCGCTTTTACTCTCATTCCTTCAAAATCCGAAGTGGTACGGGGATATTTCTGGCTGGTCCAATAAATCAAGTCTTTAGAGGTAGCTTGTCCATATCCGTCACGGTCATTCAGTTTCCATGTACAAATCCATTCGCCTTCGGACGATTGCTTCAAACAAGGGTCAAGCATTTTCTTCTGCGATCCCCAACGGCTATAATCACAACGGAGATAGCCGTAATTACGACCGACCTCAAACCAATTCTCTTTATCCATACTCCACGCAAAACGTAGTCCGCTACGTCCGTCATCAACGGAAGTGGCAAAGGAAAAGAGATAAACAGAATCGGGGGTACTTGCCACTTCTCTGATTGCAGCCAAAGTGACTTGCTGAAACGTCACAAACAGAAGAGCTAAAAACAGGAATAATTTTCTCATGGTATATACATTTCATTAAGATTATCAACCTACCGAAGCTTAAAGACCTTCCGGCTTACCATACGCTTTGAACAAGCGTTTCAGCTCTTTTCCGGTAATGGGTATCACAGTACCGTGACGCGGATGGAAGTCCATACTCACAGCATGGTCTATTACTTTAAAGTTTTCGAGGTCGGTACTTTCCGTAAACTGGTATTTACCTTTCATATATACATCGTACATCAGGATATATTTGTCCGTCCCTATCAAAGGGAAAATGCCCGAACCTTCTACGGCTTCTTTGGTCTGTTGCTTATAATCATCCGATTCCTTCCACTGTCCGGAAGTCAAAGAAGGAGTGGTCGCCTTTTTGATTCCATTTCCATTGCCTTCCGTTTTATAGAACAGATGGTAAAGTCCGTTTTTATAAATAATATCCCCGTCGATACATGACTTTCCGTTTGCCGGTAGAAACAGAGGTTTCGGTTCACCTTCTATATCCGTAAAATCCTTGTTGGCATACGCATAATAAATGATATCCGCACCGTTGCCATGTTTCATTGACCAATATATCATATATTTCCCGGCTTCTTTATCATAAACCGTCTGCGGTGCCCATACCCGTTTCAGATCCTCTTGATTGGGATACTTCTTTTGGATGTTTACAACATTAGAAGTCCAGTGAACCAAGTCCTTCGATTTCAACAACACCATGGCACGGTTAGAATCCCATCCGTTTCCACATACCATATCGGTAACGACCATATAGAAAGTCTTTCCATCTTCAGAACGAAGGATGTGAGGATCACGTACTCCACCTGTTGAACTAATCACACGGGAATCAAGTACCGGTTGATTCCCGTTCAAGGCTTTATAATTGTATCCGTCAAGGCTGACAGCCATCCGGACGGCTTCTTCACTCATGCGATTGCCTGTAAAATAAACAAACAGATAAGCGGATTGCTGGCAGTAGCCGGTCAGCACTCCTATGAAAAAGAGTGCCAAGAGGGTGATATATTTCTTCATATTCATTTGATATTCTCTAATAGTTGAAATCCACAGGTCTTACATATACACGATATTCACGAATCATACCCGGATAGTTCTTTTCGGCACGGGGCAGATAGCGGAAACCGGTTACCGTTTCCACTTTACTCAAGTCGATCACTAAATGATGAGGATAGGCAACATTGTCTACTGTCATCCAGAAAGTCGACTCCTGCAGGTCGAATATCTTGTCGGCCGTACGGTTACCGCTACGTGTTTCCTCACTGTCGGCATAACGGATCCTCCAGTGCTCGCGGGACACAGGTTTACCGTCGGCTCCCAATACATCAAACTCCGCCACCGCTGCGATATTATCATTCGCTTGCGGAGAAAGTGCTTCCAGACAGAAATAGCGTCCTTTCACCGGAGTATCAAATCGTACTTCCTGCCAGCCGTTACCTGGAGTGAAAGCTCCTTCGCATACTGCTTTCTCACCTGTAAGTTTCAGCTTCTCGCCATCCTTACGGTGTGTTTCGGGTGCTTTTTCACGAAGCACATCGAGAATTGGCTTCTTCAAACCCTTGATAGAAGCTTTGGCAGGACCTTTCAAATCAAGGACGAGAATCTCATTCTCTCCTTTTTTCAGCCAGCAACCCGGCATAAAGAGTGTTTGTTGCGGACCGATTTCCCAAAAACGTCCCATCGCATGACCGTTCACCCAAACCATACCTTTTCCCCATGTACTCATATCCAGGAAAGTATCTCCTACTTTGTCCAGTTTAAAAGTACCTTTATAATAGGCTGGCATAGTTGGCAACTGTTTGGTTTCATTATATTTCTTATCTTTAATAAAGGAATAATCTACCAGGAAGTTATACACTGTCCAGTTTTTTAATTCCTTTGTCTTATTTCCTGAAATAAGTTCCACCTTTTCTGTGATTCCTTTGCGGTCGTGAATGGATTTGTCAAAGTTGACACGCCCCATCGCTTCTATGAGAATATCCAGTTGCGTACCTTTCTTTAATATAGGCAGCGTTGTTGTGAACTCTCCCTTACGACGATCCAGACGCGCCAACAGCTTACCATCGGCATAAACCTGCGCCCAGTCATGTACCTCCGTAATCTTGAGGACCGTACCGACAGCAACAGCCTCCGGCAAGGTCGTACGATACAGAATCGTTCCCCATCCCTGATTAAACTGTTCCATCGGTTGGATATCCGTTGAATGTTTCGCTTCCGGCAAATTAGAGAAGAGCGGAGCCACTTTCGTAAAATGGAATTCAGGAATCTCTATTACGGGCAGAGCGGCAGGAACTTCCGGCAATGCAGCACCTGCAGGAAGATAGTTCTTCAATAAATCACGAAGCAAGAAATACTTCTCGGTAGTCCATCCCGCCTCACTGATAGGAGCATCATAATCGTATGAGCTGCACATGGCGGAATAAGCCGGGTTGTTCGCACCTCCCCAATGTCCGAAAGTCGTTCCTCCGTGAGTCATATACAGACTGAAAGAGATGTTCCGGTCGAGCATATCCTTAATGCCCTGCACCATATCTTTCGCAGGACGTGTCTCATGTTTCCGTCCCCAATGGTCGAACCATCCGCTCCAAAATTCACTACACATCAACGGAGTTTCGGGGCGAAGCTCTTTCAATTTCTTAAATTGCTGGTCGATATTGGCTCCCGTACCGAAATTCACAGTCCAGATCAAATCGTCGAGTGCATTATTCGTGAAGTTACTGCTCCAGTCACATTGGAACAAAGGCACATCGGTAAAGCCAGACTCACGCACTAAATCACGGACGGCAGATACATATGGTTTGTTGATTCCATAAGAACCATATTCATTCTCTACCTGAACCATTATGATATTTCCACCTTTATTTACCTGCAACGGAGCCAGCTGCTTGCCCACTTCTTTCATAAAGATACCGACCCGTTCCATATAATAAGGATCGAGTGTACGCAAAGCTATATCCTTCTTCTTCAGCAACCACCAGGGAAGCCCTCCCATCTCCCATTCCGCACAGACATACGGACCGGGACGGACAATGACATACATACCATGTTTCTGTGCCGCACGACAGAAAGCAGCAATGTCATTCTGCCCGGTAAAGTCAAATTTACCTTCTTCCTGTTCATGGATATTCCAGAAAATATAAATACAAATCGTATTCATTCCCAACGCTTTGCACATCTCTATACGGTGTTCCCAATAAGCTTGCGGGATACGGGTATAATGCAACTCGGCAGCCTTCACTACAAATGGTTTTCCGTCCAGCAGAAAAGTGTTCTTGCCTGCCTCAAACTTACGGGCAGTAGTTTGTGCCTGTGCACTACTAACGAAAAAAGTAACTGTAAAAAGTACCAGTAAAGCAATTAATCTGTTTTTCATGGTTTATTCAAAAATAGAATTTTAATAGTATACGGCAAAGGTAGGCGATTCACCTAAAAGAAAAGGCATAATTATCATTCAAAAAGGGGTGGAAATAAAGCAAAAATAGCCTACTAGCAGCCTACTAGCAATCAAATTCAATTTTCTTTCGTCAACAGACTTTCCAGTTCCTCCGCATTCAAGCGAAGATAGAACTGTCCGCGATAAGCTACGGAGATAGCTCCGGTCTCTTCGGAAACAATGATAGCATGGGCATCCGATTGCTGGGAGATTCCCATAGCCGCACGGTGACGCAAACCAAGTTCTTTCGGAATATTCAAATCATGGGAAACCGGCAGAATACATCCCGCCGCTTCAATACGCTTTTTACTGATAACCATCGCCCCGTCATGCAATGGACTATTCTTGAAGAAGATATTTTCAATCAGCCGTTGGTTGATTGCCGCATCAATCACCTCCCCTGTACGGACTATCTCATCTAAAGGAGTATTATGCTCAATCACAATCAATGCGCCGACTTTTTGTTTGCCCATACTCAGACAAGCCATTACAACAGGCATAATATCATCATGCTTCAACGATTCCTTCTTCGAGCCGTTAAACAACCGTGACAATGCACTGACATGGCGATGAGAGCCTAAAGTCAACAAGAAGCGACGTATCTCATCCTGAAAAAGAACAATCAAAGCTATCACACCGACACTCATCAACGTGTCAAAGATAGAGCCAAGCAGTTTCATCTCCAACACCTGGGTCACCACCAGCCAAATCAAGATAAAAACAAGAATACCGGTAAAAACCTTAATGGAACCGGAAGCTTTCATCAGTTTGTACGTGTAATACAACAGAAATGCGACCAGCAGGACATCTATAAAATCTTTTATTCCAATATCAAAAAACATGGCTCTCCTTTTTTATTTTTTCAACGATCCGAACTGTTTCCACAGCTTCACGCACATCATGTACACGCAAAATATGCGCTCCTTTCATTAACGCCACAGTATCCAATATGGTTGTCCCGTTCAATGAGTCTTGCGGAGTTCCTCCTAACAGTTTATAAATCATAGATTTGCGGGAAACTCCCACTAGTACCGGAAGTTCAAAGATGTGGAACTCCTCCAGATGTGCCATCAGTTCATAATTATGCTCCAGTGTCTTACCGAACCCGAATCCCGGATCGAGGATGATATCCTTCACTCCCAAATCACGAAGTTGCTGCACTTTACGGGCAAAATACAAGAAAACTTCCTTTATCAGATTCTCATAATGAGGTTCTTTCTGCATACTTTGCGGAGTTCCCTGCATATGCATCATAATATAAGGTACTCCCAATTCGGCTACTGTTGCAAACATCCTGTCATCCATCTCACCGGCTGCTATATCATTGATAATAGCAACTCCGTATTCCTTCACACAGCGTTCTGCCACCTCCGCCCGAAATGTATCTACGGAAATGATAGCCTCCGGATGATTCCGGTTCAGGATTTCCAACCCGGTACGAAGTCGGCGCATCTCTTCTTCGGCAGAGATATGTTCGGCATTCGGACGCGAAGAATAAGCGCCTATATCAATAATAGAAGCGCCCTCATCCAGAATCTGCCGGGCACGGGCGGCTATTTCTTCTTCAGTCTGCATCCGGCTACCGGAATAAAAAGAATCGGGAGTTACATTCAGAATCCCCATTACTTGCGGAGTAGCGAGGTCAAGCAACCGCCCTTTTACATTTATATAAATAGGAGACATTGGCTTTATCATTGATCGTATTCCTTTTAGATTGTTGCAAATGTAGAGAAATAATCCGAAAGAATAACCTATCTTTGCAGCGTTTTTAAATAAAAGATCAGGTTATGAAACTTTCTGCTCTTTACCAGATTTTCCTGGAATGCCAATCAGTAACTACTGATAGCCGGAACTGCCCGGACGGTTCTTTGTTTATCGCCTTGAAAGGTGAGTCGTTCAACGGTAATGCATTTGCCAAGTTTGCATTGGACTCCGGATGCGCGTATGCAATTATTGATGAAGGCGAATATGCCGTAGAAGGCGACCAACGCTATATACTTGTGGACAATTGTCTGCAAACAATGCAGCAACTTGCCAACTACCATCGTCGCCAACTCGGTACCAAAGTAATCGGTATCACCGGAACAAACGGAAAAACGACTACAAAGGAATTGATATCTACCGTACTTAGCCAGGCACATAACGTACTCTATACGCTAGGAAATCTGAACAATCATATCGGTGTGCCGACTACTCTGCTCCGTCTAAAACCGGAGCACGACCTCGCTGTGATTGAGATGGGAGCCAATCATCCGGGAGAAATCAAGTTTCTCTGCGAAATAGCAGAACCTGATTACGGCATCATAACGAATGTGGGCAAAGCCCATCTGGAAGGCTTCGGCTCGTTTGAAGGAGTCATCAAAACCAAAGGAGAGCTATACGATTTCCTTCGCAAGAAAAAAAATTCTACCATCTTCATCCACCACGATAATCCCTATCTGATGAATATGTCCGAAGAGCTAGACCGGATTTATTACGGAACCCAAGATGGCCTGTATATCAATGGACGTATCACCGATAATTCACCTTATCTGGCTTTCGAATGGAAAGCGGGAAACGGGAACGAAATCCACCGGATACAGACACAGCTAATCGGAGAATATAATTTCCCCAATGCTTTAGCCGCCATAACTATCGGACATTTTTTCGGAGTAGAAATGCAAAAGATCGATGAGGCCCTAGCCGGATATACTCCACAAAACAACCGTTCGCAGCTCAAACAGACAACAGACAATACGTTGATTATCGATGCATACAATGCCAATCCGACTAGTATGATGGCTGCCCTGCAGAACTTCCGCAATATGACAGTTCCCCACAAAATGCTACTACTGGGAGATATGCGCGAACTAGGTGCTGAAAGCAACATCGAACACCAGAAAATTGTGAATTACATTAAAGATAGTAACTTCGAGCAAGTATGGCTCGTTGGAGAACAGTTTGCAGCAACACAGCATAACTTCAAGACCTACGCAAACGTACAGGAAGTTATCAAGGAACTGGAAACCCAAAAGCCCAAAGGCTATACGATTCTCATCAAAGGTTCCAACGGAATCAAACTAAATTCAACGGTAGAACATTTGTAAAATTCTTCATTTCCTATTTTTCATTCTCGGCCTTACCCCATAATAGGCTACCAGGCTAGCTAGAATAGCTCCTGTACTATTGGCTGCAAAGTCCAGCCAGTCTCCTCCACGATAGGTGGTACAGTATTCTTGCATCAGCTCCACTGAGCCACTAAAGAGGACGGGACAGAGAAATGCACCTAACCACGCGTGCCACATCGGAGTATTATCCCTACGATGTGCACGCAAGAACTCCAGCCATAACATCCCCGACATACCGAAATACATACAAATATGCACTAATTTGTCCAAGTTAGGTATTTCATTCAAATCCGTCTTAGGCGGTTTAAAGAATGACAGGTAAATCACTGTCAGGATAATAAAAAGCGAGATAGGATATTTCTTAATATAAGATAGCATATCTAAATAAAATTACAGTTTCAGCACAAATATAAGTATCATTTTCTATATTTGCACTTTAATACGTATATTTTATAACGATTTGTAAGATAAAACAAGATTTATGACAAAAAATGATAGAGCGAACTTCGGTAGTAAATTAGGCGTTATACTTGCCTCTGCAGGCTCGGCAGTAGGGCTGGGGAATATATGGAGATTCCCTTACGAGACAGGAAATCATGGGGGAGCCGCCTTTATATTGATCTACTTAGGCTGTGTCTTGCTTTTGGGGCTTCCCATTATGATTGCCGAATTCCTGATAGGCCGTCGTTCAAGAGCCAACACAGCAGGAGCTTATCAGAAATTAGCACCCGGTACACATTGGCGTTGGGTAGGCCGTATGGGTGTATTGGCAGGTTTTCTGATCCTCAGTTATTATTCGGTAGTAGCCGGATGGACACTTGAATATATATTTGAAGCAGCTTCAAATGGTTTTGCGGGAAAAACTCCCGAAGAGTTCATCACTTCTTTCCAACAGTTTTCCAGCAATCCCTGGCGACCAGTGGTCTGGCTGGTTTCCTTCTTGCTAATTACCCACTTCATCATTGTAAAAGGGGTGGAAAAAGGGATTGAAAAGTCTTCCAAGATAATGATGCCCACACTTTTCATCATTATTCTTATATTGGTAGGTTGCTCTGTTTCACTGCCGGGCGCCGGTGCCGGTATCGAGTTTCTTTTGAAACCGGACTTCAGCAAAGTGGACGGCAATGTATTTCTGAGTGCTATGGGACAAGCCTTCTTTTCCCTTAGTCTGGGAATGGGTTGCCTTTGTACATACGCTTCCTACTTCAGTAAAGAGACAAACCTGACTAAAACGGCTTTCAGCGTGGGTATTATCGATACCTTCGTGGCAATACTAGCCGGATTTATCATTTTCCCGGCCGCCTTTTCCGTCGGAATCCAACCGGGATCCGGTCCCAGCCTTATTTTCATTACGCTACCGAACGTATTCCAACAAGCATTTAGCGGGGTACCTATATTGGCATATATATTCTCTGTAATGTTCTACGCATTGCTGGCAATGGCAGCGTTGACTTCCACTATTTCCCTACACGAAGTGGTGACAGCCTATCTGCATGAAGAATTCAAATTCTCCCGTGGGAAAGCGGCAAAACTTGTGACCGGCGGATGCATATTCTTCGGAGTATTCTGTTCATTATCATTGGGAGTAACAAAAGAATTCACTGTTTTTGGCTTGGGGATGTTCGACCTATTCGACTTTGTAACAGCCAAACTCATGCTTCCCCTCGGCGGACTGTGCATTTCTCTTTTTACCGGATGGTATCTCGACAAGAAAGTGGTATGGTCGGAAATTACCAACAACGGCACACTTAGAATTCCCGTATATCGGCTGATTGTCTTTATATTAAAATATATCGCACCAATCGCTATTACATTAATATTCATCAATGAGCTAGGATTCATCAAACTATAATGTGGAAAGACTTTTTTTATTTCACTAAAACCGAACGACAAGGCATTATCGTCCTTGTCGTTCTTATTTTAGGAGTACTCTTACTCCCCAATCTCTTCCCTCTTTTCAATCGTCCGAAAGAGGTAGACACCTTGAAACAAGAGATATTTCAGAAAGAATATAATGAGTTCATCGCTTCTCTCGAAGAAGTGGAGTCTCACAAAAAGTCGAAGAATCCGACTTCCCGACCATCCGTAAGGAAAGAAATCACTCCTTTCGCATTCGATCCGAACACTGCTGATTCCATGACTTTCCTCTCTCTCGGTCTACCGGCATGGATGGCAAAGAATATTCTGAACTATCGAAGAAGACAGGGGATATTCCGACATCCGGAGGATTTCCGGAAAATATATGGGCTGAAGGAAGAACAATATCAGACTCTTCTTCCCTACATCCGGATTGCAGAAAAGATCCGCTCCAAAGATACAGTACGACTGCTCACCATACAAAACGTACGAAAAGACACGGTATTCAAGTATCAGCCCGGTACTGTTATCAGCCTCAACCAAGCAGACACAACCGAACTTAAAAAGATTCCGGGAATCGGGAGTAGTATCGCCCGGATGATTGTAAATTATCGTAAGAAGCTGGGAGCTTTTTATAGAATAGAACAATTGCAAGAGATTCATCTAAAGGTCGAAAAGCTTCGTCCATGGTTCTCAATCGACCCCGATGAGATACGCCGTATCAATTTGAACAAAGCAAGCGTGGAACGAATGATGCATCATCCGTATATCAATTATTATCAAGCAAGAGTGATTGTAGAGTACCGGAAAAAGAAAGGAAGATTAAAGAGTTTGAAACAGTTATCACTCTATGAAGAATTCACTTCTGCCGACCTTGAACGGATAGAACCCTATATCTGTTATGATTAATTAAAAGAAAGATGCATTCCTATCACACCAGACAAGAATGCATCACACACAAACAAAACAAACACTCTACTATCATCTTCACAGACTTCTGTAGAGAAGCGACTGTAAATATATAACTAAAAGATAGAATCCTTGCAAGACTCCACCTTTTTGGTATACATTTTTAGAAGTTAGGTTCCTTTATTAATCTTTTTTAATCATACCATCTACCATATGAACCGTTCGGTCAGTGATTTTAGCAAGTCCCTCATCATGGGTAACAATCACGAAAGTCTGCCCCAACCGATCTCGTAAATCAAAGAACAGACGGTGTAAATCTTCTTTATTTTGAGTATCCAGACTTCCGGAAGGCTCGTCCGCCAGAATTACGGCAGGATCGTTGATTAAGGCTCTCGCCACAGCCACCCGTTGTTTCTCTCCTCCCGACAATTCATTCGGTTTATGGGAGGCACGGTCTGCCAGCCCCATAAAATCCAGAATCTTCATGGCACGATCGTTTGCCTCCTTTGAGGATACCCCTGCAATGAATGCAGGAATCATCACATTCTCTAATGCCGTAAACTCCGGAAGAAGTTGGTGGAACTGGAAAACAAAACCAATATTCTTGTTACGGAATGCAGACAACTCTTTCTCCTTCATCCGGCTGACCACAGTTCCGTCGATTTGTACCAGACCGGTATCCGGTTCATCCAAAGTACCCATAATTTGCAGCAGCGTTGTCTTACCCGCTCCACTAGGACCTACAATGCTGACAACCTCACTCTTATTGATTTCAAGATCAATGCCTTTCAGTACTTGTAATGAACCGAAGTTCTTCGTTATTCCTTCTAATTTTATCATAATAGCTTTTATAATCTTTTAATGACATATTCCGCCAGATAACATCCAAACACAGCAGGCATATAACTGACCGTTCCGCAAGTCGATTTCTTGTTCTGTTCGTCATCTGTGAGCAACACCGCCTTTGCATCAGCCTGTTCGGTACTGAACACAACCGGGAGTGTACGTTTCATCCCCATTTTCTGTAACCGTTTCCGCACCGCTTTGCTCAATCCGCAATGATAAGTATCCCAAAGATCGGCAAACCGTACCTGCGTAATGTCACTTTTTGCCCCTGCTCCCATACTGGAAACAATCCTAATCCGCCGTTTCATCGCTTCATAAATCAAGAAACACTTCGGACTGATGGTATCGATAGCGTCCACTATGAAATCATATTTACCGGCATCCAATAGCTCCGGTATATTTTCATCTTTCAGATAAACAGGTAAAACGGTCAGGTCGATATCGGGGTTTATATCTTTATACCGGGTAGCCAGCACTTCCGCCTTCGACATCCCCAAAGTGGAATGCAATGCAGGTAACTGACGGTTCAGGTTAGTCGGCTGCACCGTATCGGCATCTACAATCGTCATTCGTCCGACTCCTGCACGACAAATCATTTCTGCCGCATAAGCTCCCACTCCACCTAACCCCACGACCAATACGTGAGAGTTCCGGATACGATTCATCTTCTCTTCTCCCAAAAGAAGTTCCGTTCTTTGTTGCCAGTCGTCTCTTTCCATCAGCTTTTCTTGAACCATTTATAGAACCATTTACCGACCTTCTCATAATGCTGAGACTCATTATGCCCGCGAGGATCGGAGAAAGACACGATCTCTTGCGGTTCACCGAATTGATCGGGATATAAAATAATCAAACTATTATTTGCAAAATATTTGCCCAACTGTGACGGCAAACGATCAAAAGAAGGATCATAAGAGATAGATCCCCGACGGGCGGAAATAACAACCAACAGATGGTCATAGTTAACCTGTCCCGTTAATAGCAAAAGATCATCCCACTCATCTAATGTAGAAAACTCGGTCGGAGTACCTACATATTTCTTTTTCACAAGTTGCTGAAGCCTCATCAATGTCCGTTCATTCGAGAAGAAATGTACACGACATCCTAGAATGCTTCCCATACGGCAGAAATGCTCCACCCACTTTGCAAAGCCGGTCTCATATTCCGCCTTTGGAGGAACGGCAATATTAATCCGGCGTAAGGTATTCACCGGCATCAGGAATTTTGCGATCATCACCTCGCGATGCGTACCTTTCAGCAGACTTTCCGCCAAATGCCCGAAAAAAGAATCCACGATATTAGCTTTCCGGTGCAAACCGATCACCACATCCGTAGCCTCATACTCTTTTATCGTATGGATAATTCCCGAAGCAATATTCAGATCATAACGACTGACCATAGTGACAGGAACGTCGGCAGCCGCAGCAATCATCGCAGCTTTTTCCAGATTACGTTTTCCCTGTAATTCTTTCTTTTCCGAGCTATTATTATCATTGATTACATTCAATGCTATCAACCCATTTTTCTGTTTGGCATCCTTTATGACCAATGCCAGATTGATGAGGTCTTCAATCGTATCCGGGTTGGCGACCGGAATCAATATCTGTTCATTATTATTTTTCACCCCTTCTTTTTCCGACTGCACATTTTCGTCTAAAGCAAAACGGCGGGCAGAACGCTCCGTCACCAAAGAACTGATGACACAAGTAAAGAGAATCATCACTACGGTACCGTTCAGCACATCATCATTCAGCAAACGTTCTCCATTCTCCATAATGATTTCGTGTCCGATCAATACTGCCGCCAATGTGGCTGCTGCCTGTGCATTACTCAGACCGAATATCATACTCCGTTCATTCGGCTGCATCCGATAAATCTTCTGCGTAGCCCATGCTGCCAGCCACTTGCTGAAAGTAGCTACCACTGTCATTACAATTGCCACCTTCAATGCTTCCCCACCGGTGAACAGACTTCTTACATCAATAATCATTCCGACACCAATCAGGAAATAAGGTATAAACAACGCATTTCCTACAAACTCCAAACGGTTCATCAACGGAGAAACGTGAGGAATCAGCCGATTTAAGACCAATCCGGCAAGAAAGGCTCCCAAGATACCCTCCATTCCGACAAATTCCATTAATCCACCACCCAGAAAGACCATTGCCAACACAAACACAAACTGCATCACGCTATCGTCATACTTTCGGAAGAACCAGCGACCGATACGGGGGAAGAAGAAAACAATCAAAAATCCGAGAAAAGCGACTTTAGCAACCAGGAACGCCCAAAACCAACCATCCACAGTTCCCTTAAACATTCCACCTACAACAGCTAGAATAATCAAAGCAAGGGTAACGGTAACAGCAGTACCGCCAATAGTTATATTGACACTGCGCAGACGTGACAATCCGTAACGACTGATAATAGGATAAGCAATCAACGTATGGGAAGCGTACATACTTGCCAACAGTACGGCAGTGAGAAAACCATAGCCCAACAGACTCATACTGCTCCATATACCCAACCCCATAGGAATCAGAAAGGTGAGCCAGCCAAACACAAAGCTTTTCGTCCGGTTCTTCTTAAAATCCTCCATATCCATCTCAAGACCGGCGAGAAACATGATATAATAAAGCCCGACTTTACCGAACAGTTCGAAACTGCTATCACGGTCGAGCACATGAAAGCCATGCTCTCCAATCAGTACCCCCGCCAGAATCATGCCTATAATATGAGGTATATGAAGCCGTCCGAGAATCATCGGAGCAAAAAGAATAATAATCAGTACCAAAAAAAACACCCAAGTCGGATCAGAAATTGGCAACGTTAAATTGAGATCAAACAGGTTCATAGACTGTGGTTTTAGGAATTCAACTACAAAGGAACAAAAAAGTTCGCATACCTCCAATTCATAAGTAGATAGATTCAAATAATATTTTTTCGACAAAAATGCGGTTTATATGGCAAATTGTTATAATTTTGCAGTCTAATCTTTCCTATTAGACAGTATAGAAAGGGAAATACAGTATTCACATTTAACAAAAGAAAAAGATGAAAGTAGCTATTGTTGGCGTAAGCGGAGCCGTGGGACAGGAATTCCTGCGCGTGCTCGATGAGAGAAACTTCCCGTTGGACGAGTTAGTTTTGTTCGGTTCTAAACGTAGTGCCGGAACAACTTATACTTTCCGCGGTAAACAGATCGAGGTGAAACTCTTACAACACAACGATGACTTTAAAGGGGTAGACATTGCTTTCACTTCTGCCGGTGCAGGAACATCCAAAGAGTTCGAAAAGACCATCACTAAATACGGTGCTGTGATGATCGACAACTCCAGCGCTTTCCGTATGGATGCGGATGTACCTTTGGTAGTGCCTGAGGTAAATGCCGAAGACGCATTGGAGCGTCCACGCGGTGTCATTGCCAACCCCAACTGTACAACAATCCAAATGGTTGTCGCACTGAAAGCCATCGAACAGCTTTCTCATATAAAAACCGTGCACGTATCTACCTATCAGGCAGCCAGCGGTGCCGGTGCTGCCGCTATGGACGAATTGTACGAGCAATATCGCCAAGTATTGGCAAATGAACCTGTTACAGTAGAAAAGTTTGCATATCAATTGGCTTTCAACCTCATACCGCAGATCGACGTGTTCACAGAAAACGGTTATACGAAAGAAGAGATGAAGATGTATAACGAAACACGTAAAATCATGCATTCAGATATTAAAGTCAGCGCGACTTGCGTACGTGTTCCTGCACTACGTGCTCACTCTGAAAGTATCTGGGTAGAAACCGAACGCCCTATTTCTATCGAAGAAGCCCGCGAAGCATTCGCTAAGGGAGACGGACTGGTGCTTCAGGATAATCCTGCGGAAAAAGAGTACCCGATGCCGTTATTCCTGGCTGGGAAAGATCCGGTTTATGTGGGACGCATCCGCAAAGACCTGACGAATGAAAACGGATTGACTTTCTGGATTGTAGGTGACCAAATCAAGAAAGGTGCAGCACTGAACGCAGTGCAGATCGCAGAATATCTGATTAAAGTAAAGAATGTCTAAATCATAAAGATTTAAGAAAGAAAAGTCCGGTTTCGCCCTTGAAACCGGACTTTTTATATACCTTTGCATTCACAAAATAGAATTTAAGCCGCAATTGCCTCTGCGTTATACACAAACAAATACGGTTCAAACATTAATTATCATCTAAGAATTAAACCGTATGAGAATTTACAAAGTGTTTACACTTTTAGGTCTGTTCATTTCTATATTCTACAATTGTTCACTTCCTGCCGATGATGAAGAAGATTCAGAAGGAGAAGATACGGCTACTTCCGAACTTTCTTGGGAAGGAGAAACAGATAAATTCACTATCAATTCTAAAGAAGGAGTCCATCTGAATGATCCGGCAGAAGATAGTGGAACAGCCTATGTCACCATACCGTCCACGTCAGTAAAGAATACCCGCTGGGAGTTTGGAGTTCACCTTACATTCAATCCATCCGCCAATAATTATGCACGTTTTTATCTGACCTCTTCTTCCAACACCCTCTCCGGTAGCCTAAACGGGTATTTTATACAAATAGGAGGAGCAAAAGACAATGTGACACTTTATCGTCAGAATGGAGACCAGCCCAAGCTGCTGGCTTCGGGTCGGGAAGTGATGAAGGGTAATAACTCCCCCCAATTATACATAAAAGTAGAATGCGATAATAATGGGTATTGGACTTTTTGGACACGATTGGAATCCGAAGACGGATATACATTGGAAAAGCAAGTGAAAGATACCGGCATACAGAGTTCCGTTTGTTCGGGAATTTATTGTGTCTACACCAAAACCCGCTGTAAAGCCTTCACATTCCATCATGTACGATTATCCAACGGTGTAGAGACAACGACCGACCCCGACAATACTCCCGACAAACCGGATTCCGAAAAGCCGGATATTACCGAACTACCGGAAGATGTCAGAGGTATGCTCCTCTTTAATGAGATAATGTATGATAATGCCACAGACGGCACCGAATACATAGAGCTCTATAATCCGACTGAACAGACTATTGTGTTGCCACAGCTTTTTCTATATAAGATGCATGAAGACGGCAAAGTGTACAGTACCACTACGTTACAAAATGAATCTCCATCCCAACCCCTGATCATTGCATCCAGAGGATATCTTTGCTTTTCTAAATATCTCGACAAGATTATTCAAAAACACAATGTCAATAGAGAGAACCTAATAGAAATATCCAAATTCCCGGCACTTGATAATGAAGGAGGCTATCTCGCACTGTCCAGCACCCCCAAAACTGGGAAAGGACATACATTTGACACTTGTCGTTTCTGGGACGGAATGCACGATACCGACAAATCCAAAACTATCGGCATTTCACTCGAAAAGAAATCCCCGGAACTGCCTTCACTCAACAAGAATTGGCGTTCCTCTAAACATACGACCGGCGGAACTCCTGGAATAAAAAATATGTAAGAGTATATATATCTATGATAAATTCCCTACATTTGTAGCAAAGTAAACAAGTTTATGATAAATATATAAGAAACATCTTACACAACTCATACTACAAAACAAAAAGTAAAATAATGAAAACAACAATCAACTGTTTTCTTCCTTTCAGCCGGTTGGAAGAAACTGTGCAAACAGTTAAGGAGTTACGTGCATCGACGCTGGTAGACAAAATTTATTTATTGGCATCGCCAATTACCAATGTCTGTATTCCCGGATGCGAACTCATCTCTGTAGAGAAAATGCAGTCTACACAAGCGATGCGAGCTATTGCAGAACATTCTGATAAAACATATACCTTGCTCTATACCAAACACACTGCACTAAAAATAGGCATGTTCGCTCTTGAAAGAATGGTTCAAATAATAGAAATGACCCAAGCTAGCATGGTATATGCAGACCATTACCAACAGATGGACAGTGTGCAAAAACCTGCTCCGGTCATTGATTACCAATTCGGCAGCCTGCGTGACGACTTCAATTTCGGCTCGGTTTTACTGTTCAATGCCAACGTATTCAAGGAAGTTATAGAAAATACGGAAGAGGAATATCAATATGCAGGCTTGTATGATTTGAGACTCAAAATATCCCAAAAGAGCAAACTGGTACATATCAACGAATATCTATATACCGAAGTAGAAAGTGACAAGCGGAAAAGCGGTGAGAAGCAGTTCGATTATGTAGACCCTAAAAACCGTCAGGTACAGATTGAAATGGAACAGGCATGCACCAACCATTTGAAGGAAATTGGCGGATATCTTTATCCTATCTTCCGTCCCGTAGACTTTTCTTCCCACACTTTTGAATATGAAGCTTCTGTCATTATACCCGTACGCAACCGTATTCGCACAGTCAAAGATGCCGTACGCTCGGCACTGAACCAGCAAACGACCTTTCCGTTCAATGTCATTGTCATCGACAATCATTCGACAGACGGGACCAGTGAAGTTCTCCGTGAACTTAGTTCGGACAAGCGCCTGATTCACGTCATTCCCGAAAGAGATGACCTCGGTATAGGCGGATGTTGGAACATAGGTATCCATCACGAGAAATGCGGAAAGTTTGCCGTCCAACTTGATAGCGATGACGTGTATAAAGACGAACATAGCCTGCAAATCATCATTGATACTTTCTATAAACAGAAATGTGCAATGGTAATCGGCACTTATATGATGACTAACTTTGATATGCAGGAAATTGCCCCCGGCATCATCGATCATAAGGAATGGACGCCCGACAACGGACGAAATAATGCATTACGTATCAACGGCCTGGGAGCTCCCCGTGCATTCTACACGCCCATTCTTCGGGAAATCAAAGTCCCGAACACAAGCTATGGAGAAGATTATGCCCTTGGATTGAAAATTTCACACGATTATCAGATAGGCAGAATATACGACGTGATTTACCTTTGCCGCCGTTGGGAAGGCAACTCGGATGCTGCACTGCCTGTTGAGAAAATCAACCAGAATAATCTATATAAAGACCGGCTTCGTACGTGGGAATTGGAACAGCGCATCCTGCAACAAGAAACGACATTAGAGAATATTCAGCAAAAAATCGAACAGTTATTCCAAAAGCAAACTCTTTCTTGGAAACTAGCCAAAGAGAATTACCAAGCATTGGAACAGTATCGGTCACGAACAAAAGAAATATCCAAATGGTTTGGTAATGACGGTTTAGGTGCGAACCTATTCCTTAATCCGAAACGTATTCTTTCAGCTACCGCACAGACAGATATTGCCTCCATTCACTCACGGCCTTGCTTCCTCTGCCAAACAAACCGACCGCAGGAACAAGAGTTCATCAGTTATAGGAATTATCAGATACTGGTTAATCCCTATCCCATATTTAAACACCACTTTACAATTGTAGATAAGGAACACAAGTCGCAATCCATAGTCGGGCGTTTTAAAGATATGATAGAATTCACCGACATAATGAGAGAATACTTTCTTATGTATAATGGACCGGAATGTGGAGCTTCCGCTCCCGATCATGCCCATTTTCAAGCTTGCAGTAAAGAGGAAAGTATGCAGGGATCATATTACGATCACATAGATTTAATAGATAACGACAAGGTGCAAATTAGTTATGAAAATTTCCCGTACAGTTTCATCAGGATTCAGGCGAAAAATAAGAAAACAATGTCGAAAACCTTTCATCTGATTTACGACATCTTAGCTGCCAATAATAACGGAAAAGAACCAATGATGAATATTCTTGCCTGGTATGGTTTGGAACGCACCAAAGAGGATTTTGGAAAGAACTACGACGATCAATTTGAGTCAGTGGCCGAACACCCTTACAATTGTATTATCTTCTTACGCAGCAAACATCGTCCCGACTGCTATTACGCAAAAGGAGACGAACAAATTCTCATCAGTCCTGCTATTGCTGAAATGAACGGCATATTCCCTATAGTACGTGAAGAGGATATGGAGAAACTGACTCCTGAAAAAGTATATGATATCTATCGGGAAGTATCGATATCTAAAGAAAAGCTACAAGAAATAATAGAACGCATTAAAGCCGCCTTATGACAGAGCCTCAAATAGCAGTTGGCATTCTTTCTGGGAAAGAGATTGAATTCTCTTTCCCAATGAAATTTAGTTCTTCTGTCAGAACGGAAATTTCCGGGACACAGAAAGTTATTTATCAGGATGGGAAGATTCATTGGCAAGGGAAAGAGTACGACGAATTATCCTTCATTCCTCCACAAAATGCACATGCTTTCTTTGAACTGAAAGATGTGACCATCGGAATCAACTTCCATTGGGAACGCAAAGAAGTCCAGAAATTCAAAGGGGAATTAAAGATTATCATCGAAGGAGAACAACTAACCGCCATCAATGTGATTTCCATTGAAGAATATCTTACCAGTGTAATTTCATCCGAAATGAGCGCAACAGCTTCTTTAGAACTACTAAAGGCTCACGCCGTCATCTCCCGAAGCTGGCTAGTTAATAAGTTGAGAGTTGAGAATGGAGAGTTGAGAGTGGGCTGCGCTGTCCGGCTGCAGAGTAACTCTCAACTCTCCATTCTCAACTCTCAACTTATAAAATGGTATGACCATGAAGCACATAGAAATTTCGATGTATGTGCCGATGATCATTGCCAGCGTTATCAGGGAATTACACGAGCCTCAACACCGCAAGCCATCGAAGCAGTCTCCGCCACGCGGGGGGAAGTGCTGATGTATAAAGGAGCGATTTGTGATGCCCGTTTCTCTAAATGTTGTGGCGGAGCTTTTGAAGAGTTCCAAAATTGTTGGGAAAACGTAAAGCATCCTTATCTAATCAGACAACGGGATAGCAAGACTGAAAAACAACTTCCCGATTTGACCATAGAGGCGGAAGCTGATAAATGGATACGCACCTCGCCTGTTGCTTTCTGTAACACGCAGGATAAGAAAATTCTAAGCCAAGTCTTAAACAATTACGATCAGGAAACTGCAGACTTCTATCGTTGGAAAGTCAGTTATTCGCAACAAGAGCTTTCAGAACTGATTCATCAACGTTCAGGGATTGATTTCGGACAAATCATTGATTTAATTCCTGTAGAACGGGGAACATCCGGACGTCTTGTCCGACTAAAGATTGTAGGAACCTTACGGACACTCATCATTGGAAAAGAGTTGGAGATACGCCGCACTCTATCAACGTCCCATCTTTACAGCTCCGCTTTTGTCATAGACAAGGAGTACGGAGATGAACTCCCTTCACGATTCATCCTTACCGGAGCCGGATGGGGGCATGGAGTAGGACTTTGTCAAATCGGTGCAGCCGTGATGGGAGAACAAGGTTATAAGTATGAAGAAATACTATCTCACTATTACCCCGGTAGTACGCTTGGAAAACAATATAAATAAAATCGAACGAATGCCATGACAACACCCACTACAAAAAGAAATCCCTGGAGCTGGATACCCACCCTCTACTTCGCAGAAGGGCTGCCATACGTAGCGGTAATGACGATTGCTGTTATCATGTACAAGCGTTTGGGATTATCCAATACGGAAATAGCCTTATACACTTCCTGGCTTTATCTTCCCTGGACTATCAAACCGTTATGGAGTCCATTCGTCGATCTGGTGAAAACGAAACGTTCCTGGATTATCGCCATGCAAGGGTTCATCGCCGCCGGATTTGCAGGCATCGCCTTTTTTATCCCAACGGCACATTACGTACAATTCACCCTTGCTTTCTTTTGGTTATTGGCATTCAGTTCGGCTACCCATGACATCGCAGCAGACGGTTTTTATATGCTCGGCCTCAACAACAAGGAACAATCTTTCTTTGTAGGCATCCGAAACACATTCTACCGACTCGCCAATATTTTCGGGCAAGGTATTCTCGTCATGCTTGCAGGATGGTTGGAAACCTCTCAAGGCAATATACCTCTAGCATGGAGCATCACTTTCTACCTCCTGGCCGGATTATTCCTGGCTCTTACTTTGTACCATCGCTTTATCCTCCCCCATCCCGATTCCGATGTCAAACGTCCCGGACTCACAGCAGGTAAGCTATTAGAAGACTTTCTTCTGACTTTTGTCACTTTCTTCAAAAAGAAACACCTCGGTCTCATGTTCTTTTTCCTGCTCACCTACCGATTGGGAGAATCGCAGCTAGCCAAGATTGCTTCCCCCTTCCTACTCGACCATGCCGATAAAGGCGGGTTGGAACTATCCACAGCAACAGTTGGAATGATATACGGAACTATTGGTGTCATAGCCTTGTTACTTGGTGGAATTATCAGCGGCTTTCTCGTTTCACGTGACGGATTCAAGAAATGGATATTACCTATGGCATTAGCCATCAACCTTCCCGACATATTATATGTATGGATGGCTGCAGCCACTCCTAACAACCCGATATTGATTTCCACCTGCGTAGCTATCGAACAATTGGGTTATGGTTTCGGTTTCACAGCCTATATGCTTTATCTGATTTATATTGCCGAAGGCGGGCACAAGACAGCTCATTATGCTATCGGAACCGGATTTATGGCACTTGGAATGATGCTTCCCGGTATGCCGGCAGGGTGGATACAAGAACATCTCGGATACACCAATTTCTTTATCTGGGTTTGTATTTGTACGATACCCGGTATTATTGCTTCATTAATGATTCGCAACCAATTGGATGATTCTTTCGGAAAAAGCAATAAATTCACGTGATTATATTTAAGATATTAAACTGAAAATATACAGTAAACTATGATGCTTATCGCAGACAGCGGTTCTACCAAGACCGACTGGTGTGTCATCCTCGATAATACACCCATCAAAAGGATTGGAACGAAAGGACTCAATCCCTTCTTCCAATCAGAAGAAGAAATTCAGCAAGAACTGACACATTCCCTCCTGCCGCAATTGCCGGAAGGAACAATCGACTCTGTTTACTTTTACGGTGCAGGCTGTACACCCGAGAAAGCTCCCACCCTCCGGCGGGCAATAGCCGACAGTTTACCTATTGTCGGAAATATCAAAGCCTACTCGGATATGCTGGCTGCCGCTCGTGGACTATGCGGTCGTGAAGCAGGCATTACCTGTATACTGGGAACAGGTTCCAACTCCTGTTTCTATGACGGTAAAGAGATTGTCAACCACATTTCTCCTTTAGGCTTTATCCTGGGTGACGAAGGAAGCGGAGCTGTTCTAGGCAAGTTACTAGTCGGTGACATCTTGAAGAATCAACTCTCTCCCGCCATCAAAGAAGCATTTCTAAAACAATTCGACCTGACAGTTCCCGAAATCATTGACCGGGTTTACCGTCAGCCCTTCCCGAATCGTTTTCTGGCAAGCCTGTCACCTTTTATAGCACAACATCTGGAAGAGCCTGGAATACGACAATTAGTGCTAGGCAGCTTCATTGCTTTTCTCCGAAGAAATGTAATGCAATATGATTACACGCAGTATCCGGCACATTTCATAGGATCAGTAGCTCATTGTTACAAAGAGATACTTCAAGAGGCAGCACAAGAGACAGGTATTAGAATCGGAAAGATTTTGCAAAGCCCGATGGAAGGACTCATCCAATACCATTCCGATCCGTTACATCAGCCGTAGATTAGCTTTCCTTGATCGTTTCTATCAGCTTCATAAAGTCAGTCGGATGAACGTCACCGATGTTGCCGATACGGAAAGTATCTGCCTGTGATATCTTTCCCGGATAGATGACAAACCCTTTAGCTTTCAGTTTCAGATAGAAATCTTTAAAGTTAAAATCAGCCGAAGGATAATAGAAAGAGGTGATAACAGGCGACTGCTGTTCATCGGGCAGCAGAGTCTTATAGCCTAAAGCGCGCATACCTTCCACCAATACGCGATGGTTCTCACAGTAGCGGGCATGGCGAGCTTCTACACCACCTTCGGCTTTCAATTCAGTCAAAGCCTGCATGAAGGCACGCACCACGTGAGTAGGCGAGGTGAAACGCCATTTTCCATGCCCTTTCTCCATTGTTTCCCATTGCTCATAAAGATCGAGCGAAAGAGAACGGGCAATTCCCTTACATTTCTCCATCAAAGAACGACGGGCAATGATAAAGCCAAATCCCGGTACACCTTGAATACACTTGTTGGCACTACTGATCAAGAAATCGATACCTAACTTTGCCATATCGATGGGTACTCCTCCAAAGCTACTCATAGCGTCCACAATCAATATCTTACCGTGACGCTTCACCACGGCGGCAATCTCCTCCAAAGGATTGAGCACACCGGTCGTAGTCTCACAATGTACTACAGACACATGCGTCACCTCCTGATGTTCATTCAAATAAGTATCTATTTTATTGGCATTCACCGGTTCTATTTCTTCAAACCTCATCACGTGACAATCAATATGGTAATATTCGGAAATAATGCCCATACGCTTACCGTAAGCACCATTGGCTGCTACTAACAGTTTATCCTCAGGACGAACTACAGAGCCAAGTGTGGCTTCCACACAAAAACTTCCGCTACCTTGCATCAACACAGCCGTATACTCGTCAGGAGCGCTAGTAGCAATCTCCACCAATTCTTTACGGATAACTTCTACAATACCAAGATTGTAATCTTCATCCCAAGTACACCAGTCGCTCATCATCGCTTGTTTCACAGTGCCGGTTGTAGTAAGAGGACCGGGAGTCAAAAGTAAATAAGGTCTCATATTATCTTAAATTTATTAATATATCGGTTTGTTATTTTTATTATTCTTTCTTTTATAATGCCATACGTTCATTGATATCCTCTATCAACATCGGCAGTTCGGCAATCGTGTCCACCACATAATCAGCACCAGCGGCATACATACGGTCCCGCACCTTAGCCATGCGGCATTTCAGTTCCCCCATCGGAAGAGTGCGGGTTTCTTTTTCAGTCAGTCCCAATTCGTTACTTCCCATTATTACACCTACACTCCACACACCGGCATTCACACCTTCACGTATGTCTGCAATCGTATCACCATATTTCAGCACAGAGAAACGGGAGGCAACGTCCAGATCACACATATTGCGATAAATCATATAAGGCTTCGGACGACCACCGGGCAGATTGTCCGAAGTGACACAATTATCAATCCTGTAACCTTTCTTTTCTGCGGCAGGAATCACCACATCCATCATCTTTTGAGTATATCCGGTAGTAGAACCGATTTTGATTCCCTGAGCACGTAGTTTGGCAATCACCTCCACCACACCGGGAATAGGCTCTGTATAATCTTCCAAAGCATCGAACAATACCTTTTGGAAACGTTTATAGCATTCCTGCACATCCTCTTCGGTATAGTCACGTCCGTACTTCTCACGAAAGTCCTTTCCTACCCGTTCAATGGAAAACAAAGCACGTATCTCTTCAATCTTAGTCACCCCCATGTGGGCACGTGTCTCGGCAGCCGTAACAGTCAGTCCCATCTGCTTGAAACTATCCACGAAAGCCGCTACCGGTGCAAAACATCCATAATCGACGGAAGTACCCGCCCAATCCATAATCACGCATTCTATTTTTTTCATATTGCAGTTATTGATATTACTCATTCTAGTGTAATTGATGTCAATCATATTGTTGGATTTGAAGTTAATAATTCGTTGTAACTATTCATGTCATTTACCTTTCTTGCGCTACCCGTATCAGGGATTTTCTTAGCCTTCATCACATAGACGGCCGCAGCGGCAAAAGCGATGCAACAGGTTATGCCTACAAATACACTCATCTCATTATAGAACACCGCCCAGTCTATATGCGAGGCTTTCAACTCCTTAAACAGCAGTAATGCTAACGTACCCATATAACCGACAAAATCTATAGTGATAATGAAGAATCCCACATTCCCCTTCACTTTGAAACAAGCAATGAACCTTTCAAAGAAAATGGTTTGGAAACTAAGGTAAGCAATGTCTATACAGAGCGTCTGCAAAAAGAGCCACAAAGTAGTAGACAACTGTACCTCTCCGCTACCTAGCAGAGCCAAGCCCCCCATACTTGCGGTAGAAAGTCCCAACAATGTATAAAGTACTTTCAAATGATTGCCGGAGAAAGCGAGTACGGCAAACGTGGACAATAATACCAATGTAGCGATGGTATCAAGTTGGGCAAACAGCCAGGAAGAAATTGTATCCACATCAATGATACAGACAATGAAATCCTCTTTAATATCACGTTGTACAGTAAGCAACAGATTGGCGACAAAAAGCAAAAGCAGTAAGGGCATATATTGTTTGAAGAGCGCCCAACGTTGCTGTCCGTTGAGAGTGACACGAACGGAACGGGCTGCAATATCCGCTGCCGTAGGACGAGGAAACTTGGTCATCATCCATCCCATAAAGCAAAGCAACGGAAAGGCCAATCCCCCTACGAGTGCAGGCATCCAAAACTCACTGACATGAAGTTGATTCAGCGCATAAAGTCCGAGACTCTTTGCCACTCCCGAACTCAGCGCCATACTCACTCCCATAATACTTGCCAGAATATCGGTAGTACGACGACCTTCGAGAAAGCTGAATATCACTCCCCACATGCAACCCAAAGAAAGCCCGTTAAAGAAAAGTGCCACTATATTATAGGGCAATGGTAACAGGCCGAACGCCAACAGAGAGGCTTCAGACAAGGCAGCAGATCCGATAATGAACTTCAACCGATTCTGCGGCTGCAATTCGGAAATATATTTAATGCCAAACAACTTGGCGCATACATAACCGATGAGCTGGATAATGCTCACCACAATCTTATAATCCATACCAGCCACCGTCAACCCTTCAAACTCAGCAGCAGTAAAGGGCTTACGCAAAGCGTAAACCAACGAGTAAGACAATAGTGCCGTACCACCCATCCAGAGAATGAAAAGCCAGTCAGGAGTATGTCTTTCCGTTTTACCGTATTGTATGTCCGGTCTTTGTCCTATCAGTTTATTCAGTGATAAATTCATATTCTTCTTCGTTTTGACATCGCAAAAGTAGAGCCACCCAACGAGGTAAAAAATGAATAAAACAGGAATAATAAGTACGAAATAATTCAGAAATATTCATGTAATTGTAATGTAACACACTGGAAAGAGGCTACAAAACAACCTTTTTACAATAAAAGTCACCGTATAGAGAGTTGAATTCAAGAGAGAAAGCTATTTTTGTAACAAGCTAATGAACTCCTCAATAAAAAATATGAATGAGCTGAAAGAAATCTACGACCGCATTACTTTCCTACGTGGAAAGGGTATCAAGATGAAAGAAATGGCCGAACAAGCACAACTCACCCCGAGCGTATTGTCCGCCATGTATTCCACAGTATTCCCGGCATACTTCAAAAATGTGGAAAAAGGGATGGATGACAACGAAGCATTGGACAACGCTTTAATGTGGGTCAATAATCTTTCGAAAAAGAAACTCTTCGGACTACTTCCGCAAATGAAACAGGCACTCTTCGCTATGGAGGTGGTAGTAAAAGAAAAGCCGGACAGTATGAATCCTTTTCTTTCCGAACTGGAACACAACGCCAGGCAAAGTGTGAATCATATCACAAATTTCAGTGGCATATATACCAGCTACAGTCTCTCCTCCAACACCAATGACCTGAAAATCGAGCCTTACTTCATCGCTCCGGCCGAGAATGGCAACTACATCGAAGTGGGACACACGAATGCTCATGGCACCACTCATTGGGGATTCGGGCTGATGAATGGCATGAGTCATCTCTATCTTGTTTTCAATGAGAGTCATGCCCCGCAACTTTCCATGTTCAATATTTGCCTCAAACTGCCGATGTTCGACCGTCCGCCTTTCCTACGCGGCATTTACCAATGCTTTGATTATAATTACAACCCTATCGCCCGCCGTATATTATTGGTTAAACAGACCGACAATGCCGAACGTTCCAAGTTTCTTCAACAAAAAGGGAACCTGAAATCCTACGATGAGCTGAGTGAAATCGAGCGTCTCTATTACAGCTATACCTGTCGTGAAGGAGATGTTATACGTATGTGTAACATCCCCACTCCCCAAATGACTACCGACGACCTGACATTGGAAAAGAAAATATTGGAACTGAGTAAGCTATAACATTGGTAATCAGCAGTTGTTAAAACAAAGGGCACGAATAATATAACAATTAGAATAATATTTGAAACAGATTAAAAAACAACGGTTACACATAGATATAGAACAGAAACAAATCTTATAATCAGACAGTTTCTAATTATACTTCAAACTTTACCAATATACCCACAATCAGAATTCCACCAAGATACGGAATACCTTCCCCGGGTTAGCTGCCCATTCTTGCATAGCTTCTAAAGCTCCTTCAGGTTTGGCAACTTTCGAGATCAACTCTTCTACCGGACAATTTCCTTCTTTCATATAATTGATGACTGCACGGAAGTCTGTCGGCAAGGCATTTCTAGAACCACGAATATCCAGTTCTTTCTGAACAAAGAGTTTCGTTTGGAAAGCAACTTCACTTTTAGCGTAGCCGATACAAATCACCCGTCCTGTGAAACCGACTTCATCCACTGCCATTACATAAGTCACGGGACTACCAACAGCTTCAATCACGACATCAGCACCCAGTCCTTCCGTAATCTCCTGCATCCGTTCGTGCACATTTTCTGTCTTGGAGTTAATCACATAAGAGGCACCTACCTTTTTCGCCAGTTCCAGCTTTTCATCATCCAAGTCGACAGCGATTACCGTTGCACCTCTCAAAGCAGCACGCACAATGGCACCGATGCCAATCATACCACAGCCAATCACCATCACAAACTCGTTGTCGATCACCTGTGCACGAGACACGGCATGAAATCCGACACTCATCGGCTCAATCAACGCACAGTCACGAGAAGAAATATTGCCAGCTGGAATAATCTTTGTCCAAGGCAATACAGCATATTCGCACATCACTCCATTGCGTTGCACACCTAATGTTTCATTATGTTCGCAGGCATTAACACGACCATTGCGACAAGAAGCACATTTTCCACAGTTGGTATATGGATTCAAGGTCACATTCATGCCTTTCTCAAAACCTGCCGGAACATCCGGACCGATTTCCTCAATGACTGCTCCTACTTCGTGTCCCGGTATCACAGGTAATTTCACCATCGGATTTTTGCCCAGGAATGTGTTCAAGTCGGAACCACAAAAACCAACATACTTGATTCTTACTAATACTTCACCGGCTCCAACGACCGGTTTTTCCAGTTCAACCACCTTCATTTCGGAGGGATTGATAATTTGAACTGCTTTCATTTGATATGTATTTGATAATAAATTTATTAATCGATTACTTTATAACCTTTCCATCCGTAATAGGCACAGAAAACAAAACAAATCATCGGCACGCCATACGCGATATAATAGATGTTCTCGTTAATATGCATGAAATAAGCCGTCAACTGCGGGAGACAGGCATTACCAACGATCGCCATTACAAGAAAGGCCGAGCCGCTCTTCGTCTGATTTCCAAGTCCTTTTAAAGCCAATGAGAATTGAGTAGGATACATGATAGACATAAAGAACGAGATAGCCAGCATCGCATATAGTCCGATCATTCCTCCCCATATCATCACCACTCCACACAGGAGGATATTCATCAGGGCATAGATCAACAGCATATCTTGAGGACGGAATTTCACCATCAAGCCTGTACCAATCCAACGTCCCAAAAGAAAAGCCAACATATAGAGTCCGAAGAAAGTGGTAGCCGTATCTTCCGGCAATCCCGCATAGGTGCAGCAATAGACTAGGAAAAGACTGTTGATGGCTGTCTGCCCGCCATTATAGAAGAATTGTGCAATCACTCCCCAACGAAGATGCGAGTGTTTTAATACTCCGAAGTCTATCAGTTTTTCTTTCTTGCCATCAGCCGTCACTGCATCTGAAGAAGCAGTTTCATCTCCAATCTTCGGCAACTTTGAAAAGACAAATAGAACGGCTATGGCAATGAGCAGTAACGCCAATATCAGATAAGGAAGTTTCATGGCATCCGTTTCCAGTTGGATATAGGTTTGCCAACCACCCGGATAATCTACAGGAAGCGTTTCCCGTGTGTAATGATTCCCACTAAGGATAAGTTTGCTTAGGAACATGGCGGCAATGAAAGCTCCGAGACCGTTGAAAGACTGCGCCAGGTTTAATCGGCGGGGAGCCGTTTCAGAGGCACCCAGCACTGTTACATACGGATTGGCAGCCGTCTCCAGAAAACACATTCCGGTGGCAATGATAAAAAAGATGCAAAGGTAAGCCCAATATTCTTTTAGTATGGCGGCAGGGAAAAAGAGCAGCCCTCCGATGGCGGCTAGGATAAGTCCGAATATAATTCCCGCTTTATAGCTGTATCGTTTCATGAACATAGCTATCGGAATAGGGAAAATGAAGTAGGCAAGCCAATAGGCCGTCTCTGTAAAAGAAGCCTCAAAGGTATTCAGCTCGCAGGTCTTCATCAATTGCCGGATCATTGTAGGAAGCAGATTACTGCTTATCGCCCACAAGAAGAAAAGGCAGAAAACCAAAGCTAAAGGTATTGTATATGTATTCTTTTTCATGGCATGAATATAGTTTTACGATAAGGTTGTTTTCTCAATCATTCGGACATATTCTTGATGTAAGGAAGCACGGGGAGATCTGTAAATCCATAGAAATTCCGGGCATTCTCTCCTAAAAAGAGTCTTTTATCCTCTTCCGTCAATTCGGAAGACTTCACCACAAAATCATAAGACATTTTGTAGGTGATCGCTGTGATGGTACGCGGATAATCCGAGCCCCACATCAGTTTTTCCATGCCCACCAGCTCTGCTGCTTCACGGATGGCTTTTACCGCTCCTTTAAAAGGATAGAATTCGTCATTGAAAAGCCAGGTGATTCCACCGGATTCAATCATCACATTGGAATGACGTGCCAGACGGATTTGCTCTTTCCAGTCGGGGCGAGTCACCATTCCGAAGTGTCCGATAGCTATCCGCAAATCCGGACATTCCTGAATAATCTCCTCCATTTCAGGAACCTGTGTGGCTCCGTCGGCTAGATCAATAGAAAGCAGAATGTCCTCATCTTCCATATAATGGAACATTTCCATCATCTCTTCGCTGTTCAGCATCACCCTTCCTTCTTTCAGCAAAAGACGATGGGCAGGAATCTTGATGGCTTTAAAACCTTTTGCGATCAGCTCTTTTGCCTGTTCCAGAAATCCCGGTTTACGAAATTCGCACATACCGCAAATAAAGAAACGATCGGGATAACGGGAAACGACTTCCGACAAATAATCATTCTGAATACCATCAATAAATTCTTGAGTGATAACAGCGGCAGATACTTGTGCATAGTCCATATTCGAAAGAAAGACTTCCGCACTATTCACCCCGTCTATCATAAAAGGAGGAACCATCTGGCGAATCTCTCCCATAAATTCCGAACGTCCGTTTTCCAACGTACGAATAGGCAGTCCGTCTACGACCGTATCTTGCCGTAGCCATAAATGAGCATGTGCATCAATGATTGTGTAGTCCATACCAACAAGTTCGTTTTATGAGTTTGCCCAGCTTACACGTTTCTGTTCTCCGATAATCTCCTGAACTTCCCGAACGAGCTCCCAATCAATCGGTTCTTCAATGAAAGTGATATTCTTTTTCACATTCTCCGGGTTGGTTGTACTGAACAGGGTGGTGGCAATACGGGGATTGCTGACAGAGAACTGCATAGCCAGTTTTTCAATCGGACAGTTCTTGGCTTTGCAGTGTTCCACTGCTTTACGGCAGGCTTCTACCAACGATTGGGGAGCCGGATGCCAGGCAGGAATACCACGTTCGCTCAACAGTCCCATCGAAAGCGGAGAAGCATTAATCACACCGATTCCTTTGGATTCAAAATAGTCCAGAAAATCCACTAACTTATCATCGCACAGACAATAATGGCAAAAATTGAGAATGGACTCGACTGTGCCGATTGGCGAGTGGTCGATTACCCATTTCAGATTCTCCAACTGTAAATCTGTGATTCCGACATGGCCTACCACTCCTTTCTCACGCAGTGCTACTAAGGCAGGCAATGTTTCATTAACAATCTGATTCAAATCGGCAAATTCAATATCGTGTACATTTATCAAATCGATAAACTCTATATGCAAGCGTTCCATACTCTCGTAAACACTCTCAGTTACCCGTTTGGCTGAGTAATTCCATGTGTTCACTCCATCTTTTCCATAACGCCCTACTTTGGTAGAAAGATAATAACGGTCGCGCGGAAGCTCTTTCAACGCTTTTCCTAGCACGGTCTCCGCTTTATAATGTCCGTAATAAGGAGAGACATCTATAAAATTCATTCCCGATTCAACGGCGGTAAATACCGCTTGAATGCCTTCTTGTTCTTTTAAATCATGGAAAACTCCTCCTAAAGAAGAGGCTCCGAAACTAAGGGATGACACTTTCATCCCTGTCTTTCCGATTTCATGGTATTGCATACTTCTTGGTTTTAAATAGTTTTGTATGCGACAAAAATAGGTCAGGAATGATTTCCGTATAGCGGTAAAGCCACTAAAAAGCAACGTAATGGTTTACGTAAAAAATATTGTTTCAGATATGCGTATTTATCCGGGAATGTACTTTCTTTGTAAAAGAATCAAAGTAAAAGACCTTCAAATGAAATACCGGAAACATACTTCACTCAAAGATCTCGCTCAAGCATTGGGAGTATCGATTCCCACTGTATCCAGAGCCCTGAAAGACAGCTCGGAAATCAGTCGTGAGCTCTGCGCCAAGGCTAAGGAACTGGCAAAAGAAATGAATTACCGTCCCAATCCTTTTGCCATGAGTTTACGGAAAAATGCCCCGCGTATCATCGGAGTGATTGTTCCGGATATCGTAACTCATTTCTTCGCCTCTATCTTGAACGGTATAGAAAATATGGCTATCGCCAACGGATATTTTGTGATTATCACTACATCGCATGAGTCATACGAGCATGAGAAACGGAACGTTGAGAACCTGGTAAATATGCGTGTGGAAGGTATCATCGCCTGCTTATCACAGGAGACTACGGACTATTCCCATTTTGCAACACTAAAAGATATCAATATGCCGCTTATTCTATTTGATCGTGTTTGTCTGACGGAACAGTTTTCTTCGGTTGTTGCGGACGGTGTGCAATCCGCTCAAATGGCAACACAACATTTTCTGGATAATGGAAGCAAACGGGTAGCGTTTATAGGTGGAGCGAATCATCTGGACATCGTAAAGAAAAGAAAGCATGGTTATCTGGAAGCTCTACGTGACAACCGGATTCCCATCGAGAAAGAGTTGGTCGTCTGCCGGAAGATTGATTACGAGGAGGGTAAAATTGCCACAGAGACCTTGCTGTCGCTTCCTCAGCCTCCTGATGCCATACTTGCCATGAATGATACCTTAGCTTTTGCCGCTATGGAAGTTATCAAAAAACATGGACTGCGTATACCGGACGACATTGCCATCATCGGATATACGGACGAACAACACGCCAATTACGTAGAGCCCAAATTATCGGCTGTGTCTCATCAAACTTATAAAATGGGAGAAACTGCCTGCCGGTTGTTGATTGAGCAGATTAAAGGGGATAAGGCTGTCAAGCAAGTGGTCATTCCGACTCATTTACAGGTGAGAGAAAGTAGTATAAAATCAAATAAGGTGTTGTATCCCTTATGACCAACACCTTATTTATTTTCCTTATTCTTGAGAAGATTATCGTTCTACAATCTTATCCAATTTTACATCATAGACTAGTGCCGAATAAGCCTGTAAAGAACCATCGCTACCTGTACCGGAACCATATCCACTCTGGTAAGGAATATACAAAGTCCAAAATTCTCCTTCTGCCATTTCAGTTAGCGTATACCCCCAGCCTGAGATCACTTCATTCAATAAGAATTCCGAAGGCACATCAAACTCGTCAGGCTCTGTTCCTGCAAAATTCTGTTGAACAACGTCACCATTAAAATAAGACATACGATAATATGCACTTACCTTAGAAGTATATACAGGTTTATCGTCATCCTTCACGCCGTCTCTGGAAATTCTTTTCTTGGCATATATTGTCTGCCCATTCGTCAAATCCGTAAAAGGATAAAGTTTCTCTTTTTCATCCGTGACTGTTATGCTGCCATTTTGTTGTCCAGCATACACATTGGCTATTGAATCAATAAAAGCCTCACTACGCGCACGCCAATTGTCATAACGTCCGGTCTCTTCCGTTTCGCTACAAGCGGTAAACGTCAAAGCCAACAATACTAAGGAGAATAAATAGATCTTTTTACTCATTCGTCAAAGGTTTATTGTAAAGTTTTCAATAGAGAAGTGATGCTTACTCTGTCTGCGATGATATTATTCAGTTCAGAGATAGCGACACGCTCCTGCTGCATGGTATCACGGTTACGCAATGTCACACAGTTATCTTCTAATGTCTGATGATCGACCGTCACACAGTACGGAGTACCAATAGCATCCTGACGGCGATAACGCTTACCGATACTATCTTTTTCATCATACTGACAATGGAAATGGAATTTCAAGTTATCAATAATCTCACGAGCTTTTTCAGGCAGACCATCTTTCTTTACCAACGGCATAACCGCCAGTTTCACCGGAGCCAGAGCAGCAGGCAATTTCAGAACCACACGGCTTTCACCATTTTCCAATTGCTCTTCGCAATAAGATGCGCTCATGATGCTAAGGAACATACGGTCAACACCGATAGAAGTTTCGATTACATACGGAGTATAAGACTCGTTCAGTTCCGGATCGAAATATTTGATGCTCTTGCCGGAGAACTTCTCATGTTGAGACAAGTCGAAGTTAGTACGAGAGTGGATACCTTCCACTTCTTTGAATCCGAACGGCATCAGGAATTCGATATCAGTAGCGGCATTTGCGTAGTGAGCCAACTTATCATGATCGTGATAACGATAGCTTGCATCGCCGAAGCCAAGAGCTTTATGCCATTTCAAACGGATTTCTTTCCATTTCTTGAACCAGTCAAGTTCAGTTCCCGGTTTTACAAAGAACTGCATTTCCATCTGTTCGAACTCACGCATACGGAAGATGAACTGACGGGCAACGATTTCGTTACGGAAAGCCTTACCAATCTGTGCAATACCGAAAGGAACTTTCATACGACCTGTTTTCTGTACATTCAGGTAGTTTACAAAAATACCCTGTGCAGTTTCCGGACGCAGATAAATTTTCATAGAGCCATCGGCCGTAGAACCCATTTCGGTAGAGAACATCAGATTGAACTGACGAACTTCTGTCCAGTTCTTAGTACCGGAGATCGGGCATACGATTTCTTCATCAATGATAATCTGGCGGAGTTCTTCCAAATTGTTATCATTCAAAGCTTTTGAAAAGCGAGTATGAAGTGCATCTCGCTTAGCCTGATGTTCCAGTACACGTCCGTTAGTAGAACGGAACTGAGCCTCATCAAACGCTTCACCGAACTTCTTGGCAGCTTTCGCTACTTCTTTATTGATTTTATCGTCATACTTTGCCAACTGATCTTCAATCAGTACATCGGCACGATAACGTTTCTTAGAGTCTTTATTGTCAATCAAAGGGTCATTGAATGCGTCTACGTGTCCGGAAGCCTTCCAGATAGTAGGGTGCATAAAGATGGCAGAGTCGATACCGACAATGTTTTCGTGCAACAGCACCATGCTGTCCCACCAATATTTCTTAATGTTGTTCTTCAATTCAACGCCCATCTGACCGTAGTCATACACAGCGCCTAGTCCGTCGTAGATATCGCTCGAAGGAAATACGAAACCGTACTCTTTACAATGCGATACAAGCTTCTTAAAAACGTCTTCTTGTGCCATTTTCTTTTCTATATCTATTAATTTGAATTTGCTTTTTTCGTAAAAAGTGCCACAAAGATAGGGATTTATCTTATAAATAAGACAGAGAGGGTATTAATTTATCTTATTCCTGAACTTCTTCCTCGATTTCCGGTGCCACCATACGGTCATATTCTTCCCGCTCCTGCTCCCGGTCCGCTTTCTTCATTTCTTTGGTCAGCATCTCTTCAGGCATATACAGATTAAAAGGAATACGCATGCATTTCATTTTTTTCACTTCCCGGCTAAATTCAGGACAAGCCACGAAATAGACACGTGAAACGAACACCTTTCCCGGAGTTACCTGTTCGGGACGTTCAAATCCCGGACTGGTCAGTGATGTATGGAATGTGCCAAGTCCTTCGATAGTAACCGGCTGTCCGATAGACAACAGACTACGGATAGCATCAACCATTTCCGTCAATATACCATCTATCTGCCCGCGATGAAATCCACTCCGTTTTTCCATGTACTCGGCAAGTTCTCTATTCCGAATCGGATCTATCAGTTTTTTGGGTACACCATACCATAATTCTTTTCTTTCTCCCGATGTTAAATCGGCTTTCTTTCTCACTACATAAGGCACTGCCATCGTTTATACTCCTTTCTTTTTTCGTTTATACTCGCGTTCTATCTGACACCCGGGTGTCAACACCATTGAGACCCGGGTGTCAAACATACCAACACCCGGGTGTCAGTGCTCATGAGACCCGGGTGTCAGATAAGTGTTGGCTGCAACAAAATTAAGTCTTTATTATAGGAAATCAAAGTTTTCTTATATATTTGTACCATCCCTACAATAACTAAAGAAAAAGAATAAGTCAATTTATACCCTTTTAACATTCGGAATATTCCCCTTTCTTTTCCGAAATCTCTTTTATTTTTGTATTTTTGCCTGCGTATGCGTTAAAATATTATAGTATATACGAATTTATGAGTGACGAAATCAACGAGATACCGGAAGGACATTCAGATTACAAACCGGCGGACGCACGGGACGAAAGCGTAAAACATCAGCTCACAGGCATGTACCAGAATTGGTTTCTGGACTATGCTTCGTACGTTATTTTGGAACGTGCCGTGCCTCATATCAACGATGGTTTGAAGCCGGTACAACGCCGTATCCTACATTCCATGAAACGTCTGGACGACGGACGATATAACAAAGTGGCTAACATTGTGGGACACACCATGCAGTTCCACCCTCACGGTGATGCTTCTATCGGAGATGCCCTGGTACAGTTGGGACAGAAAGACCTGTTGATTGATTGTCAGGGTAACTGGGGTAATATCCTTACCGGAGACGGCGCCGCTGCTCCCCGTTATATAGAAGCACGCTTGTCCAAGTTTGCGCTGGACGTTGTCTTCAATCCTAAAACAACTGAATGGAAACTTTCTTACGACGGACGAAACAAAGAACCGGTCACTCTTCCCGTGAAATTCCCGTTATTGCTGGCACAAGGTGTGGAAGGTATCGCCGTGGGACTTTCTTCCAAAATTCTACCGCATAACTTCAACGAACTTTGCGATGCCTCCATCAGTTATCTGCGTGGAGAGGAATTCCAATTGTATCCTGATTTCCAGACAGGAGGTTCTATCGACGTAGCCAAATACAACGACGGAGAACGCGGCGGAGCGGTGAAAGTACGTGCCAAGATCACTAAGATTGATAATAAAACACTTGCTATCACAGAAATTCCATACGGAAAGACGACTTCGACAGTGATCGACTCTATCTTGAAAGCTGTTGATAAAGGAAAGATCAAAATCCGTAAGGTAGACGACAACACGGCTGCCAACGTAGAGATACTGGTTCATCTTGCGCCCGGCACTTCTTCGGACAAGACTATCGATGCACTGTATGCATTCACTGATTGCGAAGTAAGCATTTCCCCCAACTGTTGTGTCATTGATGACAGCAAGCCACATTTCCTAACCATCAGTAAAGTACTGAAAAAGTCGGCAGACAACACGTTGGATTTACTGAAGCAGGAACTGGAAATCAAGAAAGGCGAAATACTGGAAGCATTGCATTTCGCCTCACTCGAAAAAATATTCATCGAAGAGCGTATCTATAAAGACAAAGAGTTCGAGCAGTCCAAAGACATGGATGCAGCCTGCGAACATATCGACAAGCGTCTGACACCTTACTATCCGCAGTTTATCCGTGAAGTGACCAAAGAGGATATCCTCAAGCTGATGGAAATCAAAATGGGACGTATCCTGAAATTCAATTCAGACAAGGCGGATGAACTGATCGCCAAGATGAAAGAGGAAATTGCCGAGATTGATAACCATCTGGCTCACATCGTAGATTATACCGTCAACTGGTATCAAATGCTGAAGAACAAATACGGCAAGAATTTCCCGCGCCGCACGGAACTCCGGAACTTCGACACCATCGAAGCTGCCAAAGTAGTGGAAGCGAACGAAAAACTTTATATCAACCGTGAAGAAGGATTCATCGGAACAAGTTTGAAGAAAGATGAATTCGTGGCATGCTGTTCGGATATTGACGACGTTATCATCTTCTTCCGCGACGGTAAATATATTGTTACTCCCGTCGCCGATAAGAAGTTTGTCGGTAAAAACGTGCTCTATGTCAATGTATTCAAGAAGAACGACAAGCGCACGATTTACAACGTGGCCTACCGTGACGGAAAAGAAGGGACAACGTATGTCAAACGCTTCGCTGTAACCTCCGTTGTCCGCGACCGTGAATACGATGTCACTCAAGGAACTCCGGACTCACGTATCACTTATTTCAGTGCCAATCCGAACGGGGAGGCCGAAATCATCAAGGTGACACTGAAACCGAACCCGCGTGTCCGCCGTATTATCTTTGAACAGGACTTTAGCGAAGTAGGTATCAAAGGAAGACAGGCACGAGGCATTATCCTCACCCGGCTTCCGGTGCATAAGATCGCCTTGAAACAGAGAGGCGGTTCTACTCTCGGAGGACGTAAAGTCTGGTTTGATCGGGATATACTCCGCCTCAACTACGACGGAAGGGGAGAATATCTCGGAGAATTCCAAAGCGAGGATACCATATTGGTTGTCTTGAACAACGGTGACTTCTATACCAGCAACTTCGACCTGAGCAACCATTACGAAGATAATGTAAGTATTGTCGAGAAGTTCGATTCCAACAAGGTATGGACTGCCGCACTATATGATGCAGACCAACAGAATTATCCATATTTGAAACGTTTCTGCTTTGAAGGTTCCAACCGCAAGCAGAACTATCTGGGAGAGAATAAGAACAATCGCCTTATTCTGCTGACGGACGAGTACTATCCGCGCCTGGAAGTTATATTCGGAGGACACGATAGCTTCCGTGATCCGCTGGAGATTGAAGCCGAAGAATTTATCGCAGTCAAAGGTTTCAAAGCGAAAGGCAAACGTATCACCACCTACGCAGTGGAAACTATTAACGAGCTGGAACCTACCCGCTTCCCCGAGCCTGTACAAGAGAGCCAGAAGGAACCGGAAGAAGAACCGGAGAATCTGGATCCAGACAGCGACAAGAGTGAAGGCGATATTATTGATGAAATCACGGGGCAGATGAAATTATTCTGATGAAGAAACAAACACTATATCTAGGGCTGGCAGGATGCATCCTGTTCGCCCTTTGCACAAGATTACAAGCGCAGACGACAGACACAGACAGTCTGCAAATCCACCGTTATGTAACACGTGCAACGATGTACGGTGTCGGATTTACGAATGTGTTCGACACTTATCTTTCGCCTCAGGAATACAAAGGAATCGACTTCCGTGTTTCCCGCGAAACAATCCGTATGACTAAACTTTTTGATGGGAATGTGTCTGTACAGAATTTCTTCCAAGCGGATATCGGCTATACACATAACCGTGTCGACAATAACAATACATTCTCCGGGTTGGTGAACTGGAACTACGGGCTCCATTATCAGTTCCGTCTGACAGAGAACTTCAAACTGTTGGCAGGAGGATTGATAGACGCCAACGGAGGTTTTGTCTACAATCTTCGGAACACAAACAACCCGGCTTCGGCACGGGCATATATCAATCTGGATGCATCGGGAATGGCTATCTGGCATCTGAAAATCAAACGTTATCCGGTAGTATTGCGCTATCAAGTGAATTTGCCGGTAATGGGAGTCATGTTTTCCCCCCATTACGGACAATCTTATTATGAGATTTTCTCGCTGGGAAATGCCGGAGGAGTCATCAAATTCACTTCTTTACATAACCAGCCTTCGCTACGGCAAATGCTTTCCGTCGACTTTCCTATAGGATATACTAAAATGCGTTTCAGCTATCTGGCGGATTTGCAGCAGTCCAATGTAAACAATATCAAGACGCACACCTACTCACATGTGTTCATGGTAGGATTTGTGAAAGAATTATACCGCATCCGAAATAAAAAAGGAGCCAGTGTTCTACCGTCATCGGTAAGAGCTTATTAAGTTGAGAGTTGAAAATTGAGAGTTGAGAGTTAATACAAGATTAAGAATGAGAAATAATATTAGACAAATGCTTTGGCTGCTCTGTTGTCTTCCGGTAGTGACCGGATGTATCAGGGAAGAGGAATATGCCAATGATCCTGTAGGAAACTTCGAGCAACTATGGAAGATTATTGATGAACGGTATTGTTTTCTGGAAGAGAAAGGCATTGATTGGGACGCTGTTCACGACAAGTATGGAAAACTGGTGAAACCCGGAATTTCGGATGACGACCTGTTTGATATACTAAGTCAAATGCTATATGAGTTGAAAGACGGGCACGTCAACCTCTCCTCCTCCAGTCGTATTTCATATTACGATGCCTGGTATCAAGGATATCCTTGGAACTATAGAGAGGATATCTTATACAATTACTATTTGGGAAGTGCCAGTTCCGGTTATCGTACATCTGCCGGTTTGAAATATAAAATATTCGATAATAATATAGGTTATATCCGCTACGAAAGTTTTAGTGCCGGAGTTGGAGACGGTAATTTAGACCATGTACTCGATTATTTGAAGCTCTGCAACGGATTAATCATTGATGTACGCGACAACGGAGGAGGAAACCTGACTAATTCCACCCGTATTGCCGCCCGTTTCACCAACGAAAAGACATTGACCGGATATATCCAGCACAAAACCGGTCCGGGACATAATGACTTTTCTGAAATGGAGCCGATCTACCTGGAACCCTCTAATAGCATCCGTTGGCAGAAAAAAGTGGTTTTACTTACCAATCGTCGTTGCTACAGTGCCACAAACGATTTTGTGAATGCCATGCACAGTCTAAACAACGATAACGAAGAGCAAAGAATATTTCAGGTAGGTGACCAAACCGGAGGAGGTTCCGGGCTACCTTTCTCTTCAGAATTACCCAATGGTTGGAGTGTTCGCTTCTCAGCCAGTCCTCACTTTAACAAGTATAAAAAGCCTCTGGAAAATGGAATAGAGCCAGATGTATACGTAAATATGGATAAGATTCTGGAAGAGGGAATAGAGCATGGAGATGCAGAATCACAAAAGAAGGATGCACTGATTGAAAGGGCATTTGAAATATTAAGTGAATAACTTTATTACCGAATTATTTGTTAAATCAGAAAATCTTCCTATCTTTGCACCGCTAAACAAAAGCGACGCATGCGGATGTGGCGTAATTGGTAGCCGCGCCAGACTTAGGATCTGGTGCCGTGAGGCGTGTAGGTTCGAGTCCTATCATCCGCACAAACTACACTGTATTTACAGTTAAAAAGCCCCTAAAATATTCGTTTTAGGGGCTTTTTTGTATAAAGACAGTTTAAAACATTGGCTCTATCAACCAAGCTATGACGATAATATAAATATCAAATGAATATTCGTCTCTGAATCGCTCTGAGAATCTGAGCATTGCTTTTGATATATGCTTCTCTACCGCTGTGGTAGAAATATTCAGTTTTTGAGCAATCTCTCTGTTTTTCAATCCTTCAAAGCGGCTCATAATAAAAACTTCACGACAGCGTTCGGGCAAAGATTCCACAACTTGGGCAATCTTCTCTTGTAGCTCCTCATAAAGGAGTTTATGCTCGACCTCCAATCCGAAATCAGCATGATAAAGTCTTTCTTCTCCTTGCGAGTAAGCCAGATACTCAACTTCATATTTTTGGATTACCTGCTCATGTCGAAGGTAATTCAGGCAACTATTCCGAACCATTGCAAACAAAAAAGCGGATACTGAAATGGAAATAGATGCAACTGTTGAGCATTTTTCCCACAAGACAGCATAACAATCCTGAACAATATCTTCCACAATATCTTCATTCTGAATATACCGACCAGCAAAGCTCACGAGTCTTTGATAGTACTTCTTAAATACATACTCGAAAGCCTCCCGATTTCCGCTACTGAGAGATTCTATCAAGAATGCTTCATCACCGTATAAATTCATGATTTATTATAGATTTACTTCACAAATATAAGAAAAAATCTATAAAGACGATTACCGGCAGGAAGGAAAATACTATTCTATTTTCACTTGTGCATCAACTATATCAAATATAGGGTCAGAAATAGCAGCTACCGTCTTTCCCTTGTATTTAAGCCCAGAAAAAGTAACATTAGTAATAGTTCCCGAATCTGATTTTTTAATCAAAATATCATTATCTTCACCTTGAGTATATTCCATATTTTCAAAATGGATATTGTCAATGTTTCCACCTCCACTTCCCCAGCCATCTGTACGGGCAGGGATGAGCTCAATCCACACAAGCTGCTCATTGACATCTTCCATACGAATATTCTTATACGATACATTGGAAATTGTAGAGTTACCACATTGGTGAATAGTGATGGCACCATGTTTAAATCTGTTGAGCGATGTTTCTAAACGAACCACATCCATATTCTCAAAGCCGATATTCCGCAAATAAGTTCCATCAAGTTCCCAGCCAATTTCCATGCAATTGCCACTAGGACCACCCCACAACACCGAATTTTTCACGGTGATGTTTTCCACATTTCCGGAAAATCCATACTTATTTGTTTTGATAACAATACAGTCATCCTCAGTACGAACAAAAACATTGTCTACAGTCACGTTTGACGTCCCCACCAAATCAATGCCATCCGAGTAAACCTGTGCTCCTAATATCTTTACATCATGTATATGTACCTGATCACATTCAAAGTAGGAAGTGGTCCAACCGGCCCGACTCATAATAACAGGTCCACAGACTTCAATATTACTACATTTCTCCATACGTATTGCTCTCTGGGCATTACGGCCATCAATTACTCCATAACCTAAAATACGTATATTTTTATGTCCGTTGGATTGGATATATCCGACCAAGGATGCCCCTTCCTCTAAGAATACAGTCGTATTATCTTGATCAATAATTAAGTTTTCAGTATGAGTACCTTTAGCATAGCGAATCGTGCTTGTCGGCAATTTATTCCACTCAGCAGGTGTTCTTCCATCTACAAAAAGATAGATTGGATTCCTGTAATCTTCATTGATAATCACCGTAGCCTTACAAGGTCTAACATCAAGCAAAGTAAGTTTATTACCCTTTACATCGTAACTAATACCCAAGTTAGCAGGTCGTACTTCTACTTTTTGCACAGAGTTTGTACCTAAGGTAAATTCCAAATCTACACTTTCCTGATTTAACCCCAATCGGACATATCTACCCAAGTCCATCGAATTCACGCTAAAATCTTTATCTTGCCGTAAAACAGTTCGATTAGAAGTATCAGGACTTTCGGGTCCATCATCGGAGGAACTACATCCGGCTATCAGCAAGAGTGTCAGCAAAAGCTGAAACATACAATTCATTTGAATATTTTTTCTCATGATCATAAAAATTAGTAGTTATTATAATTATAGTTTGTCACATTTTAACTCCATCTATCTTAATTTCTGAAATGGAAGCGCTCCCTTGAGTAAGTAAAATTCGTATATCACTAATGACTTTCTTATCCAGCGGATAAAAAATCATTTCTCCTGCAGTTTCGGAAAAGCCATTGTAAATAGTCAAAAACTGTCCTCCGCCAGCTGATACCTGAATTTCGAATTTCTCAGCAGGAACTTTCCAGCGAATACCGATATTATTCGCCCCGCCAGTAGCATTCATCGGAATATTGAGATAGTCACCTTTATTTCCGGTCCAGCAAGTATTCGGATCATTGTCCAAAACCGAAAGGTAGGAACCGGAAGATGTTTTTCTTTCTAGAATATTACATTCGGAATAAGGTAATACCCACAAACTTTTCTCCTGACGAATATCCTCCGAAGAAGCTCCCACCATCAGTTTAAATTCTCCCGGTTCTACTACCCAATCGCCTTTCCGATTCATCAATTCCAAATCACGTGGAAGAATTTTAAAGGTTACTACCTTACTCTCACCGGGAGCGAGATGTACGCGTTCAAATCCGCATAAGTTCTTCTCAAAAGTAGTAACACTACTTAGAAGATCGCGAATGTATAACTGTACCACTTCATCACCAGCTACATTGCCGGTATTCTTTACGGAGAAACGGACAGTCGTTTCTTGTTTAGGCGTGATCCGTTCAGGTGAAACAGTCAAACCCGAATACTCAAAAGTTGTGTAACTCAATCCATATCCAAAAGGATAAAGTGCACCATTCACGCGACTCATATCTCCTTCTAAACCAGGCTTATTGCCTCCGTCCACTTGCGAAGACGGTTTATAAGGAAAGTTAAACGGAATTTGTCCGACTGTTTTTGGAAAAGTTACAGTCAGTTTACCACCCGGGTTATAATCGCCAAAAAGAATATCGGCAACCGCTTTTCCTCCTTGCGACCCCGGATACCAGGCTTCCAGGATAGCATCCACATACTTATCCGCCCAATTAATAGCTAACGGACGTCCATTCACAAGAACCAACACAACGGGTTTGCCCACACTCACGACCGCTTGTAATAATTGTAGTTGATGTCCTGGAAGTTCCAAGCTGGTACGCGATTTATTTTCTCCACAAGTACGGTTGTTACCTCCAAGTACTACAATTGCCACATCGCTTTTCCGGGCATTTTCGACTGCTTTTTCAATCTCTGCCTTTTCTTTCGCATCGGGTTCTTGAGGTAGTATTTCTGATTCAGGCCAGTTCTTATCTACCAGTTGGCAGCCCTGTGTATAAAGTACGTGAACCTTCTCTCCTACTTTCTCCTTGATTCCTTGCAATACAGTAGTCACCTCAACAGCGAGTGGTCCATAATGAGTCAAGGCATAGCTGGTGTCATCAGCATTAGGACCACATACACTTATCGTCTTCACTGATTCTTTTGAGAGAGGCAATGTTTTTCCACTGTTTTTTAATAATACAATCGACTCACGGGAAGCTTGCAAAGCTATTTTCTGATTCTTCAAGCTATTTACTTCCATATCTGCCTGCTTCAAATCCATTTGATAAGGGGTATCAAATAAACCAATAAGGAACTTTACCCTAAGAATATCACGTACCCGATCATTAATCGTTTCCATAGCAATAGCCCCTTCAGCTATCAATTCACGTAAAGGCAATACAAACGATTCTGGTGAACGAAATGTACAGCGGACATTTAATCCGGCTTCCACCGCCTGGAGAACAGCTTCTTTCATATCAATGGCAGTACCATGTTTGGAATAAAGATATTCTACAGCATCGCTGTCTGAAACAACATACCCTCTGAAACCCATATCCTGGCGAAGTCGAGTTGTCAACCAATAATAACTACTTTGGATAGGAAATCCATCGTAATCGTTATAAGAACTCATAGCTCCAAGAATACCACCTTCCTTGATAACGCGTTTCCACGGATAAACATGTATATTCTCCACTTCGCGAGGTGACATTTGTGGATCGACACGTGCCATACCCTCACGTGCACCTTTATTATTGCTGTAAGCAATAAAATGTTTTGCTGTAGCTGCTACCTGATAATCCTTTTGTAACCCTTTTGCCATCTCTATGCCCAATTCCGCCACCAAGTAAGGACTTTCACCATACACTTCTTCATAGCGTCCCCAACGTTGATCACGCCCCACATCAAGTACAGGTGCATATATATTGGTATATCCAAGTAAACGAGCTTCACGCCCCGTGATCGTTCCGATCCGATGTACTAACTCTCGATTCCAGGTATGTCCTATTCCCAGCTGAGTCGGAAAATTGGTTGCCTTAAAACTTTCCACACCACGAATTCCCTCATTCGTGAAATCGACAGGTACTCCCAATCGTGTCTCTTCTATAAAGAACCGTTGCACTTCATTCAATGCCCAAGCATGCAACGATGCAGGCCAGACAAATGGATTGTCAGAAGGTGGTAATCCCCATTGCTGAAAGCCATTCAAATGCTCATCAATTGCTCCCATCCCATCTTTCCATAATTTAGTTTTCCATGCCGGAGTTGGCAAATCATCTGTCAATACTCGTTTAAAGCCATACAAAGTAACCATTTGACAGGTTTTCTCTTCCACCGTCATCTGTGAGAGTAGATTCTCAACACGGGCATCCAGAGAAGCACCCGGGTCCTCATAAGTATCCATCACCCCATTCTTGTTAAAATCAATCCATCCCTTCTTGTACATTTCGTTTCGTGGAAGTTTATAGGCCACCAGCTCTTTAGCAGAAGGAATCACAGACGTTTTCTGCCCATAAGTAACTATCGTAATTATGAATAAGAAGCAGCATAATGTAAGTTTGATATATTTCATCAGATTGTTCTTTTATTGATTTACGTTTTAAATATTCCTGCTTTCCCTCTGTAATCCATCTCGCAGCATAGCTATATCAATGGAGTTCACATCGGTCTTTTGCATTTTTGCCACCAACCCAGCCGCCATCCCTGCCGCTTCTCCCGTAACCAGGCAAACCGGTATCGTACTCAATGTTTCATAACTTTCCATATCGACGGAAATACCACTTCCGGCCACCAGCAAATTCTCGACTTCTTTAGAGATCAATGCTCCATAAGGAATACCATGACTATCTCCTTTTTCATACGCATACATCGTGCCGACAATATAACCATTCCTACCCACTTCATCACTAAAGCCACGACGATTCTTCAAATCCTCCCCTGTCAAGATATATTTACCGATAATTCTTCGCGAAGGAACATAAAGTTGCGTCGCACTATCCAGCAATACCGCAGAAGCGAAAGTTTCCGGAAAATATTCTTGTAAAGCCTGTAACATCTGTATGGCAATACTTCTTCCTTGCACAAGCGCTTTCGATATAGATCGTACATCCTCTCCTTCCAACTTGTCAAGGACATCATCTAGTTTAAACGTAACTACCGAAGGATTTGTCAACGAATACCTAAAATGCGATTTTTTCAGCAATGGATATTTGCCTGATTGCACAAGTTCTTCAATCACCTTTTCATTCGCTTTCCGCTGTGCATTAAACTGATAAGTATATGTATAATAATCAACGTTTCCAACCCGAAAGTTAAAACCCGGATTCTCCCATACCGCTTCTCTCCCCATCTTTTGGAAAGAAACTCCTGCACGTCCGGCAATCTCTGCACTCCCCGTACAATCGATAAAGACTTTCCCCCGGCAAACCGTTATTCCCGAAATAGAAGCAACAGTCAGCGACTCAATCCTTCCTGCACTATGCATATTCACTTCTATCGCTCGAGAATTAAGCCATATCTCCACTCCAGCCTTATCCACTAGACGCTCGTACGTACTTTTCAAAATCTCGGTTGGAATAGGCGTGTTGTACATTCGATTCTGTAGTTTTGAAGCAAGACCTTCACAAGTTGTACGGAACACTTTTCCGGCTATTCCGCTGTAGCTAAAATCTCCCTGAACCGGAGTTGGAATCCACTCTGACAACAAACCTGCTGTAGCTATCCCTCCTAACATACCGGCAGCTTCAACCAGCAATGTTCGCACACCTTCACGGGCAGCGGCAATAGCTGCTGCGCAGCCGGCAGCTCCTCCACCAATAACTATTACATCCCAATCAACTTCGGAGGTTCCTTTTGCAGTTTTTCCATCTCCCTTTTCCTTTGCCAACGCTTCGCTCAAAGGAAGACCAGAGAGAATGACTCCTCCCAGAATGCCTATATTTTTAACAAATTTTCTTCTATCCATTCTTTTAATCTCTTTCTCGCAACAGTGATTTGCAAGAGGGGTTATAAAAAATATTGTCCCGCTTCGCGTAGTCGTCCCCGCAATTGGCGGACATCAATCTCGTGCACATCTCGAGGACCATGCATAAATATGTTAGCAGCGGTCCCTGCCGCCTCTCCCATCACCAGACAGTTGGTCATCACTCGTATACTTCCGTACACCAGATGGTCAGACGAAGCACAACGTCCGGCAACCAGCAAATTCTTAAATCCTTTGGGTGTCAATATCCTATAAGGAATACCATGTGATTCACCTTTCCCATAATGCACACTCTCAGAACCAGGAATATGAATGTCCACATAATAGCTGTTACGTCCAATCTCGTCGGGAAACTGCCTCCGTGCCTTGAAATCATCCAGCGTTAGCACATAGTCGCCTAAGATTCTTCGACCTTCACGCACTCCAAGCAATTGCGCTGTATTATTAACAAATGCGTGCCCGAAAGCCTTCGAATGATATGCTTGCAATGCCTCTTTATACTGATTTGCCATTTCACGTCCTCGAATCATCGCATCACTCAATTGTTTGTCATCCAATGTATTCACATTGATATGCCCAGCATTGAACTGCACTACTCCGGGACCTACCGGGTTTTGGCACAAATGATTATCCTCTATTAACGGATATTTTCCACTCTTTAGTATCTCGTAAATGGGACTTTCTGTATTATCTCCATGTAACCGGACACCCATCGTATACTGAAACATATCCACTCCTGCCAAAGAAAAACAATGAGTAGCAGACTGCATTGTATGATTTCTGTCACCAATTTCATAGATAGCACCGGCCCAAGCTGCCAGATCCCCATCTCCCGTACAGTCAATATAAACTTTCGCTTTATAAGCAGTCAGTCCTTGCTTGGAGGCCAATATCAGAGAATCAACCTCACTCTTACTGCTCATTTCAACGCCAGCCAAACGGGTAAAGAACAAAACATCGGCACCCGATTGCTTCACAAAACGGTCGTACACCAATTTCAATTGCTCCGGATTGATGTCTACCCAAGCCATCGCATTTTCTGCTTCGTGAGGTACTCCCTTACGCGCTTCCGTAAAAATCTTCTCGGCTATACCGCGATAAATGATCTTCTCACCATCGGAAAAATAACACCAGGCGGGAACCATACCTGCCGTACCCATTCCCCCCAATGTCCCTGTCGCCTCAACCAACAGCACTTTAGATCCGTCACGTGCAGCGGCAATAGCCGCTGCACATCCTGCCGGACCTCCCCCTACGATTATTATATCGTAGAAGTCGTTCAGATCAATCCTCCTCCTTAAAGTATATTGCTTCATCAGCTAGGCAATTACTTATAACCCTCATTTTGAGGAAAATTCTCAGGTCCCATGCTGATAACTTCATTCTCTGGTATCGGCCATCTTACGAAATGCGGATTTGCCGGGAGATTTTTTCTTCCTGCGATAGACGCACTAATTCCTGCTCTTGAGTCACCAGCATACTTTTGCACTTGAGATATCAAAATACCGTGCCGTTTTAAGAAATACCAACGCTGCCCCTCCAATGCCAATTCACGAGCCTGTTCGTCAATAATATCCTGCATAGTCAACGTACCCGTAAATTCTGTATTTCCAGCACGCATCCATGTTTTATTGAAATATTTCTTAGCCAATATATTATCCCCTTTTCGTAGAGCAGCCTCAGCCGCCATAATATAAGTTTCCGCCAGACGATATACGATAATATCTTTATACGAGAACTGTTCTGAACCGGAACGCGTCCAAATATCCGCATACTTGATACATCCCGGATATACATTCGGATCTACCGGTGGGTTTTCCGAACCCGAGGATGACCACAACAAAGGCAAATATTCACCCGGTTTTGCACCATGCACTGTCTTGTTCGAACTATTTTTATACTGGTGAATATAAAACGCTGTATAGCGCTTATCAGCGACCTTATCTTTATAAAGTGAAAACAAATAAGGGCTCGGGAAACAGCGTCCAGCTCCATACAACCAATTTTCAGTCGAGCAATACTGATCACCTCCTAACGTTGCGCGATAATTAGCTATAAACCATACAGCCTGAAAATGTCCTTGAGGTACTTTAGTATCCAAATTTCCACCGGGATTACGGCTCCATTGCTGCACTAGCAAAGCCTCGCTATGATTCAAGTTCTCTCCTTTGAATATATTATCCAGATTATCCAACAACTCATAACCCGCTCCCGACTTTTCAATAGCATCAATCTGCGTCAGCACATTATCCCAGTCTTCATTCCAAAGAGACACATCCGCCATAATGTGACGGGCAGCTGCCTGGTTAAAGCGTCCGATATCTTTCGGTTTCCACTCTAAATACTTGATAGCAAACTTCAAATCAGAATACAATAGTTCAAACACCTCTTCTTTTGTCGCAGGTCTGTATACACGTTTATCATTTACATTTTCAGGAGTCGTAGAGGATGTATTCAACCAGATACGATCGAACGTACGATAAAGTAAAAAGTAAGATTGTGCCCGAAAAGCTTTAGCTTGTGCTATCAGGTTATTCAATTTATCCGTCTCTGGTAGTTTCTTACCCGCTTCAATAATATCGTTACACTTCCCAATCATATTATACATACCTTTCCACATATATGCCGGCGCTGCAGCAGAGGGTTTCAGATGATTCGGATCATAAGTGCCGTAAAAATTACCGGTTCCCCCTTTGGTCACACTCAAATCAGTGGCACGACGTAAAGCCAATGTAGCGGCTGCTTCTCCCGCTTTATCATTCTGATAGTTACGATCCAATGTATACAAAGCATTTGTAGCCAATTCCAGTCCTTCTTCAGTTTCAAATACGTATTGAGCCGTATATCGAGTCTCACTCTCCTCATCCAAAAAATTACAGGCTGTGAAACTTATAAGAAAAGTACCTGCTAATAAAATTTTTGATATAGTGGTTTTCATTTTGTTCATTACAATTTATAGGTTCTTAGAATGATAGGTTTAATCCGAAAAGTAATGTCCTCGGTTCGGGATAAGCACCGGTATTTGTTTCCGGACTATAACTTTGAACTTTCGTTTTCGTCCATAAGTTATTGGCGGTAAAATAAACACGGAGTTTCTGAACAAACAGTTTTCGGCTAATTTCCAAGGGTAATGTATATCCTATCGTCAAATTTCTCAAACGAATGTAGCTGGCATCCTGATATCCCAATGAAGTAATATAGGCAGGAACCTGTGTATAGTTGGGAGCCGGTGTCGTATTCGACGGATTCTCGGGTGTCCAATAATCACGCTTGATTCCGTTTCGTTTACCAGACAAGTCACCTCCCTGTTCCCAATTCGTCAGGTAAGAGTTATAGACCACCCCTCCATGAGATACATAAAAATCAAGTGCCAAGTCCACACCATAAATATTCAATGACGTTCCAAAAGAAGAAATCCATTTTGGATCACGTTCTATCACAATACGGTCATCATCATCAATACTTCCGTTTCCGTCTACATCTGCTACACGAATCATACCCGGTTGAGCGTTTGGCATGGTAGAGTTTGCGATATCATCACCTGTTTGCCATATTCCATCAAACTGATAATCGTAATACACGTTCATCGGTTTACCAATAAACCACTTCGAATTAATGTCATCTTTTGGTTTCCCCTCTTCATCCGTTTCTCCTGTTATTTTGAGTATTTTGTTACGGTTAGCAGAAATAGAATAATTCAAAGCCCAAGTCACTTTATTATTACGTATCGGATATCCGGTCAAGAGTAGTTCCACACCCTTATTTTCCACCTCGCCCATATTCTCAAGCTGGGTGGCATATCCCAGATTCTGGCTGATTTTACGTGTGACAAGTAAATCCGTAGTTTTCGTCTTGTAGACTTCCAGCGTACCACTGATACGTTCTTTGAAAAATCCGAAATCCAGTCCGATATTAGTAGAAGTAGTTGTCTCCCACTTCAATTTAGGATTCCATAATTTATCTCCTGGTAAAAAACCAATCTGCACGTTATTCTCTCCGCCAAATTCATTGATATATCTTTCCGTAACTCCTAACGTAGAATAAGGATCAACTGCCTGGTTTCCAACTTGTCCCCAAGAAGTACGAAGTTTCAAGTTAGATATCCAATCTATCTTTTTCATAAAACTTTCTTCATTCAATCTCCACGAAGCAGCTAATGAAGGGAAATAACCATATTTATTATCTTTCCCAAATACAGATGAACCATCCACACGTAAAGAGGCAGAAAAAATATAACGATCCATTAATGTGTAGTTCACACGTCCTAAATAAGACAGTAGTTTTCGTTCGGAAATACCATGTACGGGAATTCCATATTCCATAGCCGATGAAAAAGCATTGTACGTTTTTTCATCATTCGAGAATCCCATTGCAGATTGCTCATTTGTGGTAGTCTTTATGGCATTCACACTCTGCATCAATGTGATACCTAAACGGTGAATCTTATTAAACTCTTTATTATAGTTTAATATATTCTCAAACAAGTATTCCGTTCTCAATACATTTTTTATAGTTGCTTTTCCATTTGTGTCTTTTCCAGTAGTATGGTCACGGTATAGATAACTGTCTTTTTGATTATTGCGGTAACTCATACTACCATTGGCACGATAAGTCAATCCTTTGACAATTTCCCAATCCAAGTACAAATTGGTCAAATAATTATCACTCACTTCATCGTTCACCGAACGACTCATATTCCAAAGTGGATTATAATGACTTTCACCTGCATCCGTCACATCCATACGGAGCGATCCATCTTCATTATAGACTTTAGCCAAAGGAGGCATCGTAATGAAGCGATTAAAGGAACCATCCGCGTTTTCAGTTTTAGCATGTGCATAATACAAATTAGCGCCCAAATTCAAAGTTTTAAGTATTTTGTGATCGATATTCAAACGCCCCGTGATCCGATTGTATCCCGAATTTATCACCATACCGTCCTGACTATAATAACCCAATGAAAAAGCAAGCTTCGTTTTATCATTACCACTACGCACAGTCACGTCATGCTTTTGCTGTAATGCCGGCTTAATCATTAATTTCTCCCAATCGACCCATTCACCGGAATTCATAACATCACGCATCGTTTCACTGAAGCAGCTTTCTTCAACACACTCTCCGTTATTTGCATTTTTCCATGCCTCACGACGAAAATCGGCCCATTCTTCCCCATTGTAGAAGTCAAAATTCCGGTGAATATTCTGCTTACCTATGTAAAAGTTATAATCAACTTTCGGTTTTCCTTCCACACCTCGTTTAGTGGTAATCAAAATAACTCCATTAGCAGCTCGTGCACCATAAACAGATTGTGCAGATGCATCTTTCAACACTTCCAGCGAAGAAATATCATTCGAGTTAATATCATCGATTGATTCCATCGGTACACCGTCTACTACATAGAGTGGAGAGTTTCCTCCAGACAGTGAACGCCGTCCGCGAATAAAAATATTAGAGCTCCCCCCTGGTTTTGAACTAACCATATTAACTTGGATACCGGTCGCCTTACCCCTCAACATTTCTGCCATTGTAGTAGTCGGTGTGGAGTTCAAATCGTCCGCCTTCACAGAAGTAATAGCTCCAGTCAAGTCACTTTTTTTCTGTACACCGTATCCTACTACAACCACTTCATCCAACTTTTTTGTGTCCTCGTAAAGTTTCACCATTAGATTTTTCTTATCTGAAGCCTTCAATACAGTAGTAGTATATCCTATATAAGAAACATTTAGAACATTCCCTTCAGGAACCGAAATAGTAAAATTACCATTCATATCCGTCACTGTTCCCGCGTTAGTTAGCTTATCTACAACGACAGCACCAATAAAAGGCTCACCGTTTTCATCTACCACTATTCCGCTAACTTGTACGTTTCTTTCGGAAAGGGCAGACTTCTTTTTCACGGATTTAGCAACATACACATTTTTGCCTTCAATGCGATACGTCACATCCATTCCCTTAAATACCACATCCAAAACGTTTTGAATCGGTTGATTCTTCACATTAATGCTTATTTTTTTCTTCATATCCAACTTATCGGTTGGAATAATAAACGAGTATCCCGCTTTTTTCGTTATTTCATTTAGTACTAGCGAAATAGGTTTATCCACCATCTTCAGTGTCAGTCCTGTATTATTCTGAGCTACAGCCACAACCAACAGATGAAACAGTACTAATAGACATAGTAATTTTCTCATAAAATATTAAATATTAAATTAACTTTGATTTGTAATTTATGATCCTTTTCCCGGGATTTTCAGATCAATAAATTTCTATCTGATTGTTTTTCTTTCTTATATGAATATTTTCATCTTCTTTCATTTTGTCTAGTATCTGATCTATCGTCTCATTGTTGACAAAAGTCAAGTAGTATTTTCGCGATTTTAAAGTTTCCGATTTTATTATAATGTCGACTCCGAATCGACGTTCCAATTTCTTCGCAATTTCAGAAAGAGGCTCGTCACAAAAAGCGAGTATCCCCTCATGCCAAGACAAATGAGAAGCAACATCAAACTCCTCCTTTCGTACCTTTCGCGTTTTTGAGTTTATAATCAAACGTTCACCAGGGGTCAAAGCAATTTTCTGCGACGAGAATGAATAATTTACAGAAACAGCTCCGCGCATCAATTCAATCGACGAAATACTATCTTCTGTAAAAGATTTCACATTGAATATTGTTCCGTGAACAGTTACCTCCATCCGTTCATTCTTAACAACAAAAGGAACTTTCTTATTTCGAGTAACATCAAACACGGCTTCACCTTCTATATATACTGTTCGGGATTCATCCCCGAAAGACTTGTCATATTTCAACTTTGAGCCGGCATTCAACCAAACTTCCGAACCGTCAGGCAGCAAGATTTTAGATTGTGAGCCAAGCGGAACAAAATATTCCGATTGTGCCAAGCGGTCAGACGACTTATCCGACACTTTAAATCCAAAGTAAACAATGACCGAACTCATGACACCCAGAATAAAAATCGCAGCATACGGAAGTAGCTTTTTAGTAAATGTATACCGTTTAGTCTTCTTTTGTACCATTTGCCATTGATTTATTTGCAATCTCCCCGAAAGACGATTCCATTTGTTTTCTATATATAAATCTTTTTGTGAAACAGCAAACCATTCATCTTCCCAATTTCTGAAAAGCTGGACATTCACATCACTCCCCTGTAGAAAGTTGAATAATATTTTTTCCTCTTCCAAAACCAAGTGCCCTTCAAAATATCGCAAGGCCATATCACGCATTCTATTTACTTCTTGTTCTTCCATTCTTTCGCTTGTTATTATAAAGACACTAAGACTTTCGTTTTACCCAACCTCATTCTTGAAAAAAATCAAATCTAAACAAAAAAAAGGAATGAGTTATGTTAAAAGCCAGTATTCTTCCCTTTTTCATAATCTTTTTTGAATTTGGTTTGTTTCCTTTGTTACTTTCGCCGACAGGCGACAGAATAGATACTTCAACCTAAATAGTAACAAATGGAAAAATTTAATGCAATGAGGACTAGACTTTCACAACATCTTCAGACAAAAGCCATCAGGCTAAAGGGCTTCATTATGCTCACTTGCCTGTTACTAGGTTCTATCTCTGCCTTTGCACAAACAAAGACGGTGACAGGAACGGTAACAGATGCCGCCAATGAGCCGTTGATCGGTGCATCGGTACTCGTACAAGGGACTTCTACCGGAACCATTACGGATATGGACGGTAAATATTCAATCTCCGTCACTCCGGAGGATGTATTGGTGTTTTCATACGTGGGAATGACTACACAGAGTATCAAAGTAGGAACACAAAGCATAATTAACGTCACCCTAAAAGAAGACTCGCAAGTACTAGCCGAAACAGTCGTTATCGGATACGGTAGTGCAAAGAAAAGAGATCTGACAGGTTCCATCACCAACGTCAAAGGAGAAGAAATAGCCAATAAACCGGCTATGAACCCACTTTCTTCCTTACAGGGAAAAGTGGCAGGTGTGCAGATTGTAAACTCAGGACGAGCCGGAGCCGATCCGGAAATCCGTATCCGTGGTACAAACTCCATCAATGGATATAAACCGCTGTACATTGTCGACGGTTTATTCAATGATAATATCAACTTCCTTAATCCGGAAGATATCGAGTCGATGGAGATTCTGAAAGACCCGTCGTCCCTAGCCATCTTTGGTGTTCGTGGTGCAAACGGTGTTATCATCATCACCACCAAGAAAGCAAAAGAAGGACAGACCTTGGTCAATATAAATACTTCTTTCGGCTTCAAGAAAGTGGTGGACAAAGTAAAATTAGTCAATGGCCCGCAATTCAAAGAGCTGTATAGCGAACAGCTTGCCAACCAGAAAGATGACCCGTTCGATTACACCGGCTGGGACGCCAACACCGATTGGCAGGATGAAATCTTCCAGACTGCCTTTATCACGAACAATAATATCAGTATCACAGGAGCTTCTCCCAAACATAGTTTCTATCTGGGTGTCGGCTACTCTTACGAACAAGGCAACATCGAACATGAGAAATTCAGCAAGGTGACCATCAATGCCAGCAATGATTATAAAATCACCGACTTCCTGAAAGTAGGTTTCCAATTCAACGGCGCACGCCTTCTACCTGCCGACTCGAAACAGGTGTTAGGTGCTCTCCGCTCCACTCCTATCGCTCCGGTATATAACGACGAGTATGGATTATACAGCGCTTTGCCCAATTTTCAGAAAGCACAGATCAACAACCCTATGGTAGATGTCGATTTAAAAGCGAACACAACGAAAGCCGAAAACTATCGCGCATCGGGTAATGTCTATGGCGAAGTGGACTTCCTGAAACATTTTACCTTCAAAGCGACGTTCTCTATGGACTACGCTTCCAACAACGGACGTACCTATACTCCTATCATAAAAGTATACGACTCTACCGTCAAAGGAGATGTTTCCACTTTGGGAACAGGTAAAACAGAAGTCAGCCAGTTCAAGGAAAACGAGACGAAAGTACAGAGTGACTATGTGCTGACCTATACCAACAGTTTCGACAACGGCAATCATAACCTGACAGCCACTGCCGGCTTTACCACTTATTATAACTCACTAAGCCGCCTGGATGGAGCGCGCAAACAAGGAGTAGGCCTTGTGATTCCGGACGATCCGGATAAATGGTTCGTCAGTATCGGAGATGCCGCTACGGCAACCAATGGAAGTACCCAATGGGAACGCAGTACCGTGTCTATGCTTGCACGGGTCATCTACAACTATAAAGGGAAATATCTGTTCAACGGGTCATTCCGTCGGGACGGTTCTTCCGCATTCTCTTATACAGGCAATGAGTGGCAGAATTTCTTCTCGCTAGGTGGCGGTTGGCTGATGACCGAAGAAGAATTCATGAAGGACATCAAGTGGCTGGATATGTTGAAGATTAAGGCCTCTTACGGAACATTGGGAAATCAGAATCTGGACAAGGCCTATCCTGCCGAACCGCTATTGACCAATGCCTATTCGGCCGTATTCGGTAAGCCGTCCATCATTTATCCGGGATATCAACTTGCCTATTTGCCTAATCCTACCCTCCGCTGGGAAAAAGTAGAGGCATGGGAAGCCGGATTTGAAACGAATATGCTTCGCAACCGCTTGCATTTCGAAGGTGTGTATTATATGAAGAACACTAAAGATTTGCTTGCTGAAGTTCCCGGAATCTCCGGAACAATGCCCGGTATCGGTAACTTGGGACGGATTCAGAATAAAGGTGTGGAAATGGCAATCACCTGGCGCGACCAGATCGGTGAATGGGGATATTCCGTCAGCGCCAACCTTACTACAATCAAGAATAAAGTAAAAAGCCTTGTTCAAGATGGTTATTCCATCATTGCCGGAGATAAACAGCAAAGTTACACAATGGCAGGTTATCCTATCGGATACTTCTATGGCTATAAGGTAGCGGGAGTCTATCAATCGGAAACCGATATCAAATCGTCTCCTGAGAATACACTTGCTACAGTTACTCCCGGTGACTTGAAATTCGCCGACGTCAATAACGACGGAAAGATCACTCCCGCAGACCGTACCATGATAGGTGATCCGACACCGAATGTCACTTACGGTTTCTCGCTCGGCGTGGATTACAAGAACTGGTCTTTGGGTATCGATATGATGGGACAAGGCGGAAACCAGATCTTCCGTACATGGGACAACTATAACTTTGCCCAGTTCAACTATCTGGCACAACGCATGGACCGCTGGCACGGAGAAGGAACATCCAACAGCCAACCGTTATTGAACTCCAAACATTCCATCAATACGTTGAATTCTGAATACTACATCGAAGACGGCAAGTTCTTCCGTATCCGTAACGTACAGTTGGCATACTCTTTCGACAAGAGCCTGCTCGCAAAGATACGTCTGCAAGCCCTGAAAGTCTATGTCAACATTCAGAACCTGAAGACATGGAAACATAACACCGGCTATACTCCCGAGCTGGGTGGTACCGCCACCGCATTCGGAGTGGACAACGGCAGTTATCCCGTACCGGCAGTCTACACCTTCGGAATCAACTTAACCTTTTAAAACGATAACTGTATGAAACTGGATAAATATATATTTTCAACCTTTATTGCCGCTACCACACTGCTTCTGAGCAGTTGCAGCGACTTTCTGGACCGTAGTCCGCAAGGACAGTTCACAGAAGATGACAATCCGAACGCACTAGTGAACGGTAAGATCTATAATGTATACACCATGATGCGTAGCTTCGACGTAACCTCCGGTACACCCGCCTTCGCCATCCACAGTTTCCGCTCCGAAGATGCGGAGAAAGGAAGTCTTGCCAGCGACGGTTCCGATGTGGCCGAAATGTACGACGACTTCATCTACACTCCTTCCAATGGTCAGCTAGGTGCTTATTGGGGCAAAAATTACGCCATCATCTATCAATGTAATGACATTCTCAACGCTATCGCCGAAAAGGAAACAACGGGACAGACGGAAAGCGAAGACATCATCAATAAAGGAGAAGCCTCCTTCTTCCGTGCTTATTGTTACTTCAATCTAGTAAGAGCCTTCGGTGAAGTGCCTTTGGTGACTTATAAAATCAACGACGCTTCGGAGGCCAATATTCCGAAAACGACCGCTGATAAGATATACGAGCAAATAGACCGCGACCTGAAAACAGCGGAAGAGTCATTGCCTGAAACATGGAGTTCCGATTATACAGGACGGCTGACTTGGGGAGCTGCACGTTCTTTACACGCGCGTACCTACATGATGCGTAACGATTGGGACAATATGTACACCGCCTCCACCGACGTAATCAAGAAAGGCCTTTATAACCTGAACACCCCGTACAATAAGATATTCACAGACGAAGGTGAAAATAACAGCGGCTCCATATTCGAACTGCAATGTACCGCTACTGCGGCCCTACCGCAAAGCGATATTATCGGTAGCCAGTTCTGCGAAGTACAAGGTGTTCGTGGAGCCGATCAGTGGGATTTAGGCTGGGGATGGAACATGGCAACCGAACATATGGCGGAGGCATACGAACCGGGCGATCCGCGTAAGAATGCCACTCTGCTTTATTTCCGCCATTCGGACAGCGACCCCATCACTCCGGAGAATACGAACGAGCCTTACGGCGAATCTCCTGTTTCTCCGGCGATAGGCGCCTACTTCAACAAGAAAGCATACACTGACCCGGCTTTGCGTAAAGAATATAGCAATAAGGGCTTTTGGGTAAACATTCGTCTGATTCGTTATGCGGATGTATTATTGATGGGAGCCGAATCAGCCAACGAAAAAGGAATTCCGGGAGAAGCTATCGACTACCTGGAGCAAGTTCGTGCACGTGCCAGAGGTTCTAATGCCAATATACTGCCCAAAGTGACAACTACCGATCAAGGAGAGTTGCGCGAGGCCATCCGTCACGAACGCCGTGTGGAACTGGGAATGGAATTCGACCGTTTCTATGACCTTGTCCGTTGGGGAATTGCCAAAGATGTGTTGCACGCGGCAGGAAAATTAAATTACCAGGATAAGAACGCCTTGCTTCCACTTCCGCAGACGGAAATTGATAAGTCAAAAGGAGTATTGGTACAAAATCCGGATTATCTATAAATAAATATAATAACATGATATACAAAAAGTTAAGTTTACTCATCCTATTGTTTGCCACAGGTCTTCTGACTGTATCGGCACAAAAGTCTCCACAGGATATGGATCGCTTCATCGACGTACTGATGAACCAAATGACTTTGGAAGAAAAAATTGGACAGTTGAATCTTCCCGTCACCGGAGAGATTACCACCGGTCAAGCCAAAAGCAGTGATATTGCCGCCAAAATCAAAAAAGGCGAAGTGGGAGGACTGTTCAACCTAAAAGGAGTAGAGAAAATACGCGATGTACAGAAACAGGCAGTGGAAGGTTCCCGCTTGGGTATCCCATTGTTGTTCGGCATGGACGTTATTCATGGTTATGAAACCATGTTTCCCATCCCGCTCGGCCTATCCTGCACTTGGGATATGTCCGCTATTGAAGAATCCGCCCGTATTGCAGCTGTAGAAGCCAGTGCCGACGGCATTTCATGGACGTTTAGTCCGATGGTGGACGTCTCACGCGACCCTCGTTGGGGACGTGTATCCGAAGGTAGCGGTGAAGACCCGTTTCTGGGAGCCATGATTGCCGAAGCGATGGTACGCGGTTATCAAGGAAAGAATATGCAACGGAACGATGAAATCATGGCTTGCGTGAAACACTTTGCCTTATATGGCGCAGGAGAAGCCGGTCGTGATTATAACACCGTAGACATGAGCCGCCAGCGAATGTTCAACGACTATATGTTGCCTTACGAAGCTGCCGTCGAAGCAGGTGTAGGCAGTGTGATGGCGTCATTTAACGAAGTAGACGGAATACCTGCCACCGCCAATAAATGGCTGATGACCGATATTTTGCGCGGGCAATGGGGCTTCAACGGTTTTGTTGTAACCGACTACACGGGGATTTCCGAAATGATCGACCACGGTATCGGCGATCTTCAGACAGTATCCGCCCGTGCCATCAATGCCGGAGTGGATATGGATATGGTAAGCGAGGGTTTTGTAGGGACACTGAAGAAATCCGTTCAGGAAGGAAAAGTTTCGATGGAGACACTGAATACAGCCTGCCGCCGTATTCTGGAAGCCAAATATAAACTTGGATTATTTGATAATCCTTATAAATATTGCGACCCGAAACGTCCGGCACGTGACATATTTACCAAAGCCCACCGTGAAGCCGCCCGCAGGATTGCAGCAGAAAGCTTTGTCTTATTAAAGAACGACAGCCCCGACGGGAACCCTAACGGAAATCCGCTATTGCCTTTCAACCCCAAAGGCAATATTGCCGTAATCGGTCCGCTCGCCAACAGCCGGACGAATATGCCCGGCACATGGAGTGTGGCTGCCGTACTCGACCGCTCTCCTTCATTGGTGGAAGGTCTGAAAGAGATGACAGCAGGAAAAGCGAATATCATGTACGCCAAAGGGAGCAACCTGATCAGTGACGCCGCATACGAAGAACGGGCAACGATGTTCGGCCGTTCGCTGAACCGTGATGGCCGCACAGACCAACAGCTGTTGGACGAGGCGCTCAATGTAGCACGCCATTCGGACATAATCATTGCCGCTTTAGGAGAGTCTTCGGAAATGAGTGGCGAGAGCAGCAGCCGTACGAATCTGAATATCCCCGATGTACAACAGAACTTATTGAAGGAACTGTTAAAGACAGGAAAGCCTGTGGTACTGGTATTATTCACCGGCCGTCCGCTTACGTTGACTTGGGAACAGGAACATGTACCCGCTATTCTGAACGTGTGGTTCGGAGGCAGTGAAGCTGCATACGCCATTGGCGACGCACTCTTCGGTTATGTCAATCCGGGTGGTAAACTCACTATGACTTTCCCGAAGAATGTCGGACAGATTCCTCTTTATTACGCACATAAGAATACCGGACGCCCGTTGAAAGAAGGCAAATGGTTTGAGAAGTTCCGCAGTAATTATCTGGATGTGGACAATGATCCGCTTTACCCATTCGGCTACGGACTGTCCTACACCACCTTCTCTTACAGCGACATTGATCTGAGTCATTCATCAATGGACATGACCGGCTCACTGACCGCAGCAGTAGAAGTTACCAATACCGGCACATGGCCCGGCACAGAAGTGGTACAGCTCTACATCCGTGATCTCGTAGGCAGCAGTACCCGCCCTGTGAAAGAGCTGAAAGGTTTCCAAAAGATATTCCTGCAACCAGGTGAGATGAAGATTGTCCGTTTCAAGATTGCTCCGGAAATGCTGAGATATTATAACTATGACTTGCAACTGGTAGCCGAACCGGGCGACTTTGAAGTGATGATCGGTACGAACAGCCGTGATGTGAAAACCGCGAAGTTCACGTTAAACTAAACTTTTATCACCTTGATTATGAACGATAAATATAAAAGAATAATAGAAATGAGTGCACTTCCGCTCATGTTACTATTTCTATCCGCCGTTGCCCTGACTTTCCAGAGCTGTAAAGGGAAAAGCAAAAACAACAACCTTTCCGCAGCCACCGACTCGTTATCGGACGACGCCCTGATGGATACCGTCCAAAGACGGACTTTCCTCTATTTCTGGGAAGGTGCCGAGCCGAATAGCGGCTTAGCTCCCGAACGTTATCATGTGGACGGCGTTTATCCAGAAAACGATGCCAACGTAGTCACTTCCGGCGGCAGCGGCTTCGGCATCATGGCCATCCTTGCGGGAATCGACCGCGGTTACGTCACCCGCGAAGAGGGACTGGCACGAATGGAACGCATCGTTTCTTTCCTCGAAAAGGCAGACCGTTTCCACGGAGCCTACCCTCATTGGTGGTATGGTGATACGGGCAAAGTGAAACCATTCGGCCAGAAAGATAATGGTGGCGATCTGGTAGAGACAGCTTTCCTCATCCAAGGACTGCTGGCCGTACACCAATATTACGTCAACGGAAACGAGAAAGAGAAAGCCCTCGCCCAACGGATCGACCAGATTTGGCGGGATGTCGACTGGAACTGGTATCGGCAAGGCGGACAAAACGTTCTTTACTGGCATTGGAGTCCGACGTATGGCTGGGAAATGAATTTCCCTGTACACGGCTACAACGAATGTATGATTATGTATATTCTTGCCACCGCTTCTCCTACCCATGGAGTACCTGCGGCTGTCTATCATGACGGTTGGGCACAGAACGGAGCCATCGTTTCTCCGCATAAAGTGGAAGGAATCGAGTTGCACCTCCGCTATCAGGGCACCGAAGCCGGACCGCTTTTCTGGGCTCAATACTCTTTCCTCGGACTTGATCCGGTAGGACTAAAAGATGAATACTGCCCCAGTTACTTCCACGAAATGCGCAACCTGACACTGGTGAACCGTGCTTACTGCATCCGCAACCCTAAACATTACAAAGGTTTCGGACCGGATTGTTGGGGACTGACCGCCAGCTATTCCGTCGATGGATATGCAGCTCATTCGCCCAATGAGCAGGAGGACAAAGGAGTAATCTCCCCTACCGCCGCACTTTCATCCATTGTCTATACACCGGAATATTCAATGCAGGTAATGCGCCATTTGTATGACATGGGAGATAAAGTGTTCGGTCCTTTCGGATTCTACGATGCTTTCAGCGAAACGGACAATTGGTATCCGCAACGTTATCTGGCTATCGACCAGGGTCCTATTGCTGTCATGATCGAAAACTACCGGACCGGATTATTGTGGAAACTCTTCATGAGCCATCCCGACGTACAGGCCGGATTAACCAAACTTGGTTTTAACACCAACAAGCAAGACGTGAGACAGAAATAAGAGGGAATCCCGGTGTGCGGAAATGGTCTACTGGCCACCTCCACCACCGGTGTTTCCGCCTCCTCCACCTTTGACATCGTTATTGTTAATGCTTCGGGCTGCTTTCTTCACACTCGCCTTCAGCTCCCCGAACCGGTAACTGATACTAAATCCATAATACCGGTTCGGATATTTGTTCGAACTTCTCGACATAAAGTTCTGCCCTTCAGTATGACTGTTGTACGTTCTGTATTTCTCCACAAAATTGTTACAATAGATATTCAGTGACAGGCGCTCTTCTTTCAGGAAAGAACGACTCAACCCCAGACCATAGTAATTGTAGCCCGAGCCTTTTCCTTGCAAGCTAATATAAGGTGTGCTTCCTCCGCCATTCAGGCTCAAGCGTATTTTCCAAGGTAACGTATGCTGTATTCCGCCATAAACGGAACCGTTCCACCCATAATTATGCAAATTCTGTGAAGGACTTCGCAAATCCCTGTAATTTCCACGCCCGTTAATATAGATCCGCGTTTTGGGAGAAGCATTCCAGTTCACATAAAAGCTCAAACCGGTTTCCCTACTCTTCCCGATATTATCATAAGTACTGTACAGAGCACCTTGAGGAGCTTTATGATCTCCATCAAAGATTTCTCCATTCGGGTCGGTAACCAAATGGCTGACCCTTTCGATACCATTATTATTGAAAGAATGGCGCAACGAAAGGTTGACATTGAATTTCGCCGTGAAATTGCTATAAGATAAATCGAACGAATGACTTTTCTCACTCTTCAGATTCGGATTCCCCTGGCTGATAAACATCGGATTCTGATTATCGAAATAAGGATTCAAATTCCAGATTCCCGGTCGCCAGATGCGCATATTATATCCACCACGCAAATTTTGCGTCTTGCCAAGCTTTATGCCCAACGAAACGGAAGGAACCAGATCACTGAAATTCGCATTGAAATCCTCTCCCGGACCTACAATATACTTTACCCGCTGCACAGTTTGTTCATAGCGAAATCCCGGTTTGAATGTAAGCCCCTTATATTTCAGTGTATATCCGGCATAAGCCGAAATAATATGGTTCAGATGCCGATACTCGCTACTACGGTCATCAGTATATACATAATCCTCACTTCCTCCTTCGGCCTCATAAAACTTGTTATCACTGGAATTACGGCGGAAAATATACTTGGCACCCGTTTCAATCGTATGCAATTTCCCAATCGGAGTCGTGAAGTCCACTTGGAAAGTCTGTTCCATCGTATTCGTTTTTCCATCCGAATGGAAGTTCTTCAACAACAGATTATCTATGATATCCTGCCTGTCTGCTTCCGGTTCAATATTCAAGTAGGTATTATATGAATCATTTGTTTGAGGGTGTGAGTTTATTTTATAAGAGAAGGTAATCATTCGCTCCTTGTTCTTTTTTGAAGTACGCTGGTAATCCACATTACCATTGATAGAGTACCAGGAACCTTTTCCATGATTATCCGTATTATACCGATAGGCAAAACTCTGATGGTCGGATCCATACATGACGGTACTTCCGTCGCTATTGTTCTTGCTACTGCCGCCATACATTCCAAAAGCCATAGTCAGCAATCGTAACGTGTCGATCTCGTAACTGGCCTCCAGATTACCATATTGAAAATTTCCTTTCGACTTGGAACTGCTTTCCGATTCCAGATACTTCTCATCGACCGACTCATAATTCTCCCGGTAACTGTCGGAATAGCTACGCGGGCTGTTGTTATAATTATAGTTGTAATTGGCGGAGAGGGTCAGTTTTCCTTGTTTTATCATGGCATAGCTACCCGCACCCACCCCGTTATTATTGGCATTTCCTCTAAAAGTAGCCGTATATCCTTCAAATCCGCTACCCACCGTAACAATATTCAGAATACCTCCGATCCCCTCCGCATCATATTTAGCGCCCGGTGAAGTAATGACCTCAATATACTTGATTGTATTTGCCGGCATACTTTTCAACACCTCTTTCGGATTGTTGCTCATCATATTGTTAGGTTTCCCATTCACGTGTATCTTGAAACTGCTGCTACCGTTTACCTGCACATTATCCTCTCCGTCCACCGTTACCAGAGGAACTTTCCGAAGCATTTCCAATATACTGTTCGATTTTGAATCCGGATCATCTTCAATGTTGTATTCAATCTTATCCACATCCACTTTAACCAAAGGCTTTTGTGCGACGATTTCCACACCTTTCAACACATTGTTAGCCTCCGAAGAGTATAAAGTCCCCAAGTTAACCACTCTCACCGATGGTTTTAAAGCAAATTCTTTCACGATAGGAGATTTGCCAATAGAGGAAATCGTAATAACATACTCCCCCGAAGCCACATTCAGTTTTTTCTGAAAGTGTCCGTTAGCTCCGGTCACCGCCATTTTCACGGCCTTATTCGGGGCACTCTTCTTTGTAATCCTGATTGTTGCATACGGTTCTCCTTCCTGAGTTAAGGAATCTAATAGTATCCCTTTAACAGTAAAAGAAAGAGGAGCAGATTTCTGTGCCCATCCCACCGCAGATGTAACGAACATGAATAGTAATAGTAGCAATAGTCTGTGTTTCATGACTAGAATTATTTAGTTTTTTATTAATCTTCCATAGCTCTCCATTCTCCGATTGTCCTTGTTGCACTATCAAAATTAACTCCTACCTTCATCACTTTCCTGTGATCCGGTTGATATGGGATAGCATACCCTTTACTGTTTATTTGTTTTAAAGCCTCTTCCGGAGTACCGTCCACCTTGAATTCAAAAACATAAATAGTATCTTGCATCTTTAATTCCGTCTTATCTACATAAACGTTATTATTATTGCGTAACTGTTCAAAGTTTTGTATTCCTATCGGATATATTCTGAAAGTATTATCCATGTCTGTCTTTATTAAAGTGAATCACAGGCAAATATAGATATTTACAGACAGACCGCAAACAGTAGATAAAAAATAAATGCACAGATTCGAAATAACATCAAGTTATTCAAATCAATGCATTTATATTGCAATATACGACAATAAAATTAACGTATCTCTTTCAAAAAATAAATCAATACGGGGAAATGATCACTATATCCATTAATAAAAGTATTACTGGAGAATGTGCGCCACGGATATCCTTTACGTTTTCCCTCCTGTGTCGTCAAGAAATCACGATTAAATATTTCCGCTTTCCAAAACTTCAAAGTTGAACGGTCTTTACCTAAAAGATTACCTGAAATAATCAGCTGGTCAAACAAATTCCATTTATCCTGATAACACAAAGAACCGATACCACGGTCGAACAAAGACCACGTAGCATTAAAATAACCGTCAGGCTTCGTATCTGCGGCCTTTCTACAAGCTTTTAAAACTTCCTTCGTGCTTTTATTATTCGGATCATCATTCAAGTCCCCTACAATCAACACTTTCGCATTCGGATCAGCAGCATGAATAGAGTCTGCAATGTGTTTAGTTATAGCAGCAGCAGCTTCTCTATAGATTGAAGAACGATCACCACCATAACGGGAAGGCCAATGGTTAACAATCATATGAAACGATTCACCCGCCAATAGCCCGCTCACCAGCAACTGATCACGTGAACGGAAATTCGGTTGTGAAGGCATCACAAAAGGATATGCTTTCGATGAAAGCAAAGTAAACAATTTGGGGTTATAAAGACATCCCACATCAATTCCACGACGGTCCGGTGAATCGTAATGCACAATTTCATATCCCATAGAAGCTAATGGTTCCGTCTTCACCAAATCTTCCAACACCCGACGATTCTCTATTTCGGAAACACCAAGAATAGCCGGTCCACCCGGACATTTCTCACGGGCTAACTTAGCTATGACTTTCGCCATATTCTTCAGTTTCTGCTGATATTTCTCCGGCGTCCAAGCGTAAGGACCATCCGGAAGAAACTCATCATCGCCCGGATTATTGGGGTCGTCTTCCGTATCGAACAGATTCTCCAGATTATAGAAACCTGCCGCATAGACTCCCAAACGTGTTTGCCCCATCAGTCCGACAGACAGGGCAAACAGTAGCATATTCAATAATACAAGTCTTCTCATTATCTATTACGATTATTTGGTCGGTTCCGGCTTTATAACCTCACCGCCTCCTTCACCAGAACCGGAAGTAACAAGTTTCACGCCAAAGAGACGTAATCCTACTGTATTCTGTGCAGAAGAAGCAAATTCTAATACTGTAGAGTTTTTGACAGCCACATTCTCAATCTTTATTTCAAAGGGTTTGTTCGCATCTCCATTAGCTTGCGACACAACTTTAGAGGGAACAGACAGTTCTATCCCATTACACGTCACCTTCAAAGCATTCAAGTCCTGAGTCGAGTTGTCCTCAAAAACATTAGCCCCTACATTATAAATCAGAGTAGCCGTTGTAGCTTCACCAGCCTCAATTCCTTTAATGATAAGCTTGTATGTCGTACCACCTTGAAACCATATATTGCCATCGCCACTATTGGAACGCGCACTCAACCCGGTCAAATCACCATCGAACATAGAATTAGGATTATCGAATGTATTGGAAGCACTAGCCTTCCACCATTCGTCTACTGATACCCAATTACCGTTTACCTTATCAGGCGCTTTAAACGTTTCGCTAAACAATACCGTTTCACCGCTTTCACTTCCACCATCTCCTTCTCCCGGTTCAACTCCATCGAAGCCGAAAACATCCGAACGGGAAGGAATCATCAGCTGCCAAGTTCCTTTGAAACGTCCGAGAATACCTACTACAGTTCCCGTTCCTACCGGCAACGTTTCTGCGGCAAAGGAAGCATAACTGCTCGTTCTCACCATAATCACATTTCCATGCGCATCTTTCAGGTTTTCCTCTCCGTACTCTTTCGTCTCCACTTTGGCAAATGTATTCTTTCCACCATTCTCGAAATGTACTCCTTCCATTTGCACCAAACGGTAAGTCATTTTAGTTACGTTAAGGTTTACCGTGCTCATGTCTGTAATCCGTTCCGGCTCGACGTTGTCCACATACGGCCATCCGTTCTTCTGGACACGCGCCTGAAATTCAGTAAACGGCAGACGATAGGTCGTGCCCCCGGCGAGCCATCCCAATTGCTGTTCATCTCCGTATACAGACACGCACATACCTTTCAGATTCACAAATACCTCTTGTCCGCGACGATAGAAATTAGAAACGTTATTCTCGTCCACCTGTATCGGCATTGCTCCGGTTTCATCCTGCACGATTACCTGCTTGTAGATATTACCCGATTCATCGTTTCCTGTGATGTATGCTCTCAATACCCAATCATTGGTGATTTCTATAGGCGTTTCTTGCGTAGCATTCTTACAGTTTTCTTTCAAATCCGCAATCGTTATATTCGCACTTGGTCCGTCATATACAGGTTCATTCAACGGAGGAGCATCATAATCACGTTCACAGCCGGTCAACACAGCGGCAGCCAGCACTAAAAAGGAGAATATTTTCTGAGTTACTTTCATATCTGTTTCAATTTTAATCGTTATAATATTCGTTCCGTTCTCTGTTTAGAAGCGGTAACTGATGTTCGCAAAGCAGTTGATACCCTGCATATAATAATACTTGTTAGGGAACAACGCCGGATTAACCAACGCTCCGTCTGAAGCAAACACACGTGCCTGTTCATAACCACCTGTACGAATGTCCCGCTTATTGAGCACATTATTGACCGAAAGGTTGAAATTAATGGATTGACGGTTGCGCAGGTAGAAAATCTTACCTACCGAAAGGTCGAGCGTACAAGCACTTCCGATACGTTCTTGTGTAGTCATGGCATAATAGGTATCCATCGTTTCCGGAAGCGTCGGGTCTACCGTATTGTAAATCCCCTCCATGCGGCGGGCAGGAGCCACGTCGATATAATTGCGTCCGAAAGCATTCAGGTTGGCACCCAAGAACCAATAATCAATGAAGTAACGTACCCCGAAAGTTCCCGCAAACTGCGGTGTTCCGGACACATACAAATTTTTCATATATACTTTTGAAGTCTTGTCACCTTGTGTAGCTTCATAATTTTCCACTGCCATCGGATTATTGCTATAATAATATTCCGAGATGGTACCGGCAAGGTCGAAACTCCAATGGTTGTCCAACTTATAAGTCGTTCCCAATTCAATACCACGATGTATCCGGTTCACACCATAGAGCACATGATTAAAGAAGTTGGTTCCGTTGAAGTAACTGCTACGCTCCATCTGATCGTAGAAATTAGTCTGATAAAGCGAAACACGTCCCGTGAAGGAGGGCAATGAAAAAATATAATTCACATCGGCAGAGAATACTCTTCCACTCTCCAGCTTCTGTCCGTTCTCTACATCCTCAGGAGTCATATCCGAAATACGGGGTGACAGATAAGCGTTGTTAGGCAACGGAGCTTCAGTACCGTAACTGACATTGGCTGTCAGGAAATGACGGCCATTGAATTTATAAGTCAATCCTGCTTTCAATGCCATATCCACAAACGAATGTGTCCGCCCTTTTCCGTAAGAATTCTCCGGATAACGTCCATTCTTCATTTTACCGTCCCGATAGAACTGCACATAATCGAACTTTGCCCCATAATAGAAGTCCATCTTAGCATATCTATGCTGATTGGTGACCCATGCACCGGCTTTCATGATATTCAGATTGAAGTTATATCCGAACACACCGCCTTCATATACTTTACGGTCGGGACGGTTCAAGTCATTCTGTTTGCTGTTGAGGTCATCGTGTATATCACGTTCGGCATACTTGTCATAATCCATCACGTAGGATGCGCCCAGCAGGTCATCCACTGTTTTGAACTGCCGCGACTGTGTGTATCGGAATTCCGCCCCTGCCGTCAACCAGCTATGGTCGCCCAATTTGGTGTTAAAAGTAGAGTTCAAAGTAGTTTCCAGCAAATCACTACGTCGTTCTTCCACCATATATTGCGCTTTTCCATCCGCCTGCATAGCGTTGGCAAGATACATATTGTCCCAATTAATTTGCGTAACGCTCGTATCGTTGCGTCTCCACAATAATTCTGTAGCTTCGGCAACTTCGGGTGAGACATTGATGTCAATGGCAAATGGCAACTTACGATAATAGTCCGGACGCGGATCCGACGCATTGTACCAGTTCAATGCTGTATTGCCATAGCGTCCGTAATGCATTCCCACTCCTGTAACCAATGACGATTCGTCGTCAATCTTCCACGTATGTGAAAGAATCAATGTAGGGTCGAAAGCCAGAACGACTTTCGCATTTCTTTTTTTCCCGTTCTGATATCCCCAGTTCGGGTTGTATTGATAATTGTCCAGCAATTCACACGCCTGCTGATAAGTGGCGCTCTGCTGTCCACGCTGCACAGGAGAACCGAAAGTGACGATAGAGAGACTGTGTTCTCCCCCTTTCCATTGCTTTTCGGCCGACAGCGCATAAGAGAAATTACGATAGAAAGTACCGTCTACTGCACCTTCGTGCGAGTAACGACCACCTAACGATGCGGCAAAAGCCCATCCATTGTCAAGCAATCCTGTGGAATAAGTCACCATTCCGCGCAAATAGTAATTGCGGTTGGCGTAAGAAAGCGTAGCCTTCGTTCCCGGAGAGATGGCAGAAGCCCGCATATTGATATTTTCCGCACCACCGATAGATCCGTAGGTGAAAGCGGAAGGTCTGTTGTAATTGACCACATCCCCATTCCGGGTCATGTCGTTCAATGCACCGATAGAAGAATAGTTGAAAACGCCCCTCAACTGGTCATTGAAATTCACGCCATTTATATATCTTTGTTCATAGATGTTTTCATATCCTCTGACACGAAAACGCATGGGAGATAACTGATAAGAAGTTTTATTCAAATAAACATCGTTAGAAAGTATGACTTTCGAACTAATCTCTTGTGAACTACTCTCTACGTCGTCATCCACTGCTGCTTCATCCAGCACACCAATTAATGAAAGATTATCAGTAACAGTCAGTTCCACAACCTCAACTTCACCAAGATCTGTTACCATACCTTCAGCCACCTCCACCAATAGATTTTTGGGGTTGATGCCTACGGAGTTAAAAACAAGTACATCCTTTCCCGGAGATACTTTGTCGAAAAAGAAAGTTCCTTTTACATCGGTTCGCGTCTGTCGACCCTCTCCGTTCAAAGTGACAATCACTCCAGGAACAGGACGATTACTTTCCGCACCAATCACACAACCTTTTATCCCCGTACCCGATTGCTGAGCCAAGAGAAAGGAAGGAAAAAGGAATGCTAGTAAAAGCACTAAATTTTGTTTCATAATTATCAGTTATTATTAATTATCCACCTCATCTAAGTGAGAATGTTCATCATCAAGAAAAACTTACCGTAGACTAAAATCCGTCTACGGCAAGAAATCATAAAGGAAGTGTTATTTTACCACTTCTGTCAATTCAAAATCATCGTAATAAATGTACCCTCCAAGCGCAGTAGCAGACGCTTTATATGTTCTTACTTCATAACGCATTTTTACAGTATTGGCAGGAGCCGTAAAAGTTATTTCCACATGTTGCCATTCTGCATTATCTTTAGAATAATCCTTCTGCTGAATCTGCGAATTAATATCAGTTATGGCTTTTCCATCTGCACCAACCATCGCACACCAATAACGGCTAGAAGCTTTCGTATCATTGTCCAAGAACCAATAAGATATCTTATATGTTTTACCTGCTTCAATTGCAATTTCTTGCTGAACCTTTTCCGTTTCAGCAGAAGATGTTTGTCTCAATGCATTATTTCCACCATGTTTAATATCCGTACTTTTTACAATTTCTCCAGTATTATAATCATTATTCCAAGCCGTAGGTAGTTTTTCAGTCCAATCTTCAAAACCTGGATTAGTCAATAAATTCGCTCCAGGAGTCGGATCCGGTTCCGGATCGGGATCTACTGTTCCACCACCTTCGCCTGCATCAGCTACCACTTTCACATTCTGAATCTGCCAAGTAGCAGAGAAATCACCATTACAAACGTACTTAAAGGCAAACTTCATAGATTTACCTGCATACTTAGAAAGATCAATATCGCCTGAAGATACATAAATATAATCAGTACCAGCTCCATAAGTAGGAATAGCGATCTGTTCCCATTGCTCTGTTGCCGCTTCTGTTGCCCATAAAGTCATTACCGTTTGACGAGCAGCCAAATCAACTTTGCTATTATTGTCACAATGCATGAAAGTCAATGTAGCTTTAGTAGCTTTACTTAAATCAACGTTTGGCGAAACCAACCAACTTTCACAAGCATTAGCTGTGTTATTATAATAACCGGAAGCTTTCATATATCCTACACTTTCAAATACTTTATGTGCCCACACAAAATTCATTCCACCTAAATCCTTATTGTCAATAGTAAATGCACCCTGTCCCGCATTAAAAGATTCATCCAATACAACTACTTCCGAAGGTTCCGGTACATCTGTCCCATCACCAAAATCCACATCAATATCACCACCCGGTACTGTAATCCAATCTTCAATGGTAGCAGCATCCATCACAATTACCGGCTGTCCGTTACTATCGCTTAATTTTACATTATGAGTATATTTACGACCTGTAAGCAATTCTTTTTGTGGATAATCAGCGGTAAATGCCTTACCATTCAAGTTGAACACCACTTTTACATCAGCCAATGCAGCAGCCGGCAAAACAATGGTTTTAGCAGTAGCGGCAGTTTCATCTACAACAGCAGCAATTTTAGCAGCAGCTCCTACATTGCTCAATGTGCCATTAGCCAAAGCAAAATCGGCAGTTGTATTCATCCCCTCAAAGGTTACAGTCAGCCCATTCAACGAAGGCACAGTAGCGTCTTTAGTGATATTGAATACAATCTGGCTCAACTGATGCGCAAATTGCAACTGCGGTTTGTTTGCAGTTCCTTTTGCAAATCCTGTTGCATTGTTAGAATAGAGCAAGTCGATATTCTCCGGCTTGCTTTGGTCTGCGACATTAACTTTATATACATTACCCGTCAACGAAGCTGTATATGGATAATAAGCAATAAAATCTACAGAACTTCCGTCTGTTGGATAGTACAAAGCATTATCCGCATCGGCAGCAGAAACATTTCCATTTGCGTCTGTAGCGTGTTGCTTATTAACAGCAATAGCAGAGGCTAAATCACCACTGGTTGCTTTCATAAAAACACCAATCTTATCACCGGCAGTCCATTTCGAATCAACAGCTCTGGTATTAATACCCTTGATAGAAGAAGTAAAGCTTATAGGCTGACTTCCATCGTTCCATTCACTCTTGTCGTCATTGTCCACACATGCGGTGAATGCTAATCCTGACAACACGGTTGCAAAGAATAATTTCTCTAGTTTCATAATCATTAGTGATTAGTTAAAAATATATTGAAGACTTATCTATCTCCATTTTGATTTGTCACATTGCCGCTTGATGTCAGCGCTTAAAGTCGGGAAGAATGTGAATCCGGTTATTTTCTCTAAATCTTCTACTGAACACGCATAATCCATATAGTCCCTCCCTGCAATCGCATCATCATTGGGTATTTTAAACGCAATTGTATAAAAAGTAGAGCCTAATTCCCTAGCCACAGCCTTATAATAATATTTGGGAACAACAACCTTACCATTCTTACAATCAACTTCGTATTTTACAACATCATTCTCAGATTCTTTTGCCATCGCACCTGTCACCACAAATACTGTATCAACAGAACTGTTCCAACGACGCACAGCGTCTTCCAAACGCGCCCAAATTTGACCATTCATATTTGCTTTCTGCGGAGTCGCGTTGGTGTAATAGAAAGTAGTAGCATTCATTGCTCCATTTCCCGTCCTGTCCTTACTTGGGATTTGATGTCCTCTGTTGTATCCCCTCTTAAACATATCACCGGCTTTATTAAAATTAGCTTGTAAACTTCCATCAAGTTCTGGGTCTTCAATCCAATCATCTTGTCTTTGAAAGCTTCCAACACATCCTTCATATATAGGATAAGCAACCCAATAAGCCATTTTTAAATTCGTATCGTATAAAAGGCTATAGTTACGATATTTTTTATTATCCGGCATATAGTGATTGATATATTTTATATTGCTTTTTTCCAACATATTCTTTGTTATCACCGGAGTCTCTCTCCACTTCGCATATTTACCCTCTTCCGGATCCACCTGTGAACCGCCATTCTTTATATTAACCGAGAAAATATGTTTGGCACCTTGCTCTAAAGAAGTGATAGAGGTCGGTAAAGTAATCTCTTTCGTCTTTCCATTCAAAGTCAGAGTAAGTTTTATGCCATTTATCGTATTTGCCGGTAATAGAATAGCTTCTGCGGCATTTCCCACACGACGCATAGTGACCGTTGCAATCGATTTTTCATCTACAGTCAACGAGCCATCTACAAGATTGAAATTCGCTTTTGTCTTTACTCCGGAAATGGTAACGGAAAGATTACTGAAATCCGTATTATCAGAACTACTCAGATTAAGCACCAATTGAGAAAGCTGATGATAGAACTGCAAATTACCCGTTGTAGAAGTCGCTGTACGGTTTGTCAGATTATCAGCATAAAGTAAATCAATTTCTTCCGGTTTACTCTGATTGGTAACATCTACCTTATATATATAGTTATCTAATGTCGACTGATACGGATAATAAGCTATGAAATCAACTGCGCTTCCGTCCGACGGATATTCTATCGCTTTCCCGTCCGACAGGAAATTGCCATTACCCTGTTTCGTTATGAAAGGAACATTATCTCCTTCACCAACAATGGTACCGGCTCCCAGCGTTCCTCCGGCCTGTTTCATAAATACTCCAATTCTATCATTGGCAGCCCATGAACTTCCCGTAGCTCTGGTAACGGCATCTCCTTCCACAACAGAAGTAAACTGCACCACCGTCTGTTTCTCATCATCCACTACCTGTTGAGCCGTTTTATCACACGCTCCCAATACTAGCAGCAGAAATACACTCCACAAAAGATTTTTCTTCTTCATCTGTTTTAATTTAAGTCGTCTATTTGGATTGGCAAAATAAAAGATTAGCAATTACATTCTCATTACAAAACAAATACAAGAACAAAACATTTAATCCTACTTTCCCTCTCTATTAGTTTATTTTTTATTCTCTTTTAAAAAGCAAATGTAAATACATTTTTTTTGAAAAACAACCAAATTTTAAAAAAAATATCCAATAAAGGACTATAATTAATCAGCTCGTCGAAACTAGTTCTATCACTCATTATCAACAGTATATTCAATAAGTGCTTTGAAGATTTTGCATTTTAATGTTTATACGGTCAGAAACTAATAAATTGTTACGATTTTCACCATATTTACGACACAGCAGAAATGATACATTCAACCATTTTCCCGATTCATGACTGCATGACTTTGATCCTTTTCACCACAGAGGACACAGAGGTTTACTATTTTTTTATTCACTATAGAGTGACACGGAGGCGCACGTAATTTATAGTTGTATTTATCGTTCCGTTTTTACCTGCGGAAAGAAGAGAGAAAACCTCTGTGTCCTCTACATTCTCTGTAGTGAAATTCATAGTTACAGGGAGTAGTCTGACACAGTACTATTTTTAGAGCCTGTTTAAATTTTCTTCAATAATAATTTTATCGTTGCTATTTTGACCATTTCTTCTGCCGCATCGAATGTCAGTTCATAATTTCGGCAGAGCCTCCTGTCTTTTTCCATCCATGAAAATGTTCTTTCCACAATCCATCTTTTGTGAATAGGTCTGAATCCCTGTTCTTTGTATGCGCTAATAACCACCTGAATTACATAACCGAATTTATTTTTGACGTTCTCAATAAGCTCTCCCCTATATCCTCCGTCTGCCAATATGACTTTTATTCCCGAACAAAGCTCTTTCAACACCCTCATTAGCAGATAAGCAGCCTTACTGTCATGAATATTGGCTACTGCAACCATCACTGCAATAAGGAAGCCATTCTTGTCTACAACGATATGGCGTTTGACGCCTTTCACTTTTTTATTGCCGTCAACTCCGTTCAGAGACTGGTTATTGCCCCATTTAACGCTTTGGCTATCTATTATGCCTACACTTGGTTCCATGTTTTGACTCCGCTCTACCCGGACATGACCACGTAATCTGTCAAGAAGCAAATCGAAAACATTGAGAGAAGCCCATTTCCGGTAATAGTAATAAACTGATTCCCATTTGGGGAACTCTTTGGGAAGCATACGCCACTGGCAACCCGTTTTTACTAAATAAAATATGCCATTCCAAATCATACGCAAATCATATTTTCGTTTTCTTGTTTGCAGGTTCAACACTTTTGTTATATATTGCCACTCGGTTTCCGTTAAATCTGTCAGATACATCTTTATTATAAGTTTGGTCACTTCAAATAAAGATATTATTGGGCAGGTACGGAAACCTTCTTAAAATTTTATTTCAACCATTTTTAAACAGGCTCTTAGTAATTTTTCTCGGAACTATTATTTTCTTCATTGCCTAAAAACAACTAATAAAACATTAGTGACAATTGATGCCAAACCAGGCAGTTTTTAGTTAAAGGGAAATTTAAGAGACACCACAAATTCACACAGATTATTTTCATTTTCGTTGAATACCCATAGTGAATCAGGGGATTGATATACATATTTATTTAATCTGTGATGATGAAGAATCTTTTTTGTTTTTTTTGAGCAGACAAGTGATAAAGTCAGAAAAAAATCGTAGCTTTGCAATAACTAAAAACAGATAGATATGGAGCAGCAGGACAGATATATACGCTTTGATTGGGCTGTGAAACGCCTTCTCCGTCAAAAAGCGAATTTCGATGTACTGGAAGGATTCCTGACGGTTCTTCTGGGAGAAGAAGTGAAGATCATTGAACTGCTGGAAAGCGAAAGCAATCAGCAAAGCGCAGATGACAAGTTCAACCGTGTGGATATCAAAGCCAAAAACAGCAAAGACGAAATCATCATAGTAGAAATTCAAAATACGCGTGAGTTGTATTACTTGGAACGTATCCTTTACGGTGTCGCCAAAGCAATCACAGAACACATTTCTCTTGGTGAACGCTACTACGAAGTGAAAAAGATTTATTCCATTAGCATTCTGTACTTCGACATCGGAAAAGGAAATGATTATTTATATCATGGACAGAATAGCTTCACTGGAGTACACACCGGAGATCGGCTTGAAGTAACAACAAAAGAAAAGGACGCTCTCGTCCATAAACTTCCTGCAGAGATTTTCCCGGAGTACTTCCTAATCCGCGTAAACGAGTTCAATAAAGTAGCAGTCACTCCTTTAGAGGAATGGATTGAGTACCTAAAAACCGGCTGTATCCGTTCTGACACCCAAGCTCCCGGTTTGGCGGAAGCTCGTAAAAAGCTGATTTATTATAATATGTCTCCTGCAGAACGCCATGCTTATGACGAACACCTGAGTGCCATCATGATACAAAATGACGTGTTGGATGGGGCAAAATTGGAAGGGCGTATGGAAGGGCGCATGGAAGGAAAAATGGAAGGGTGTATAGAAATAGCCCGAAATCTGAAATCAATGGGATTGGACACAGAGACAATCCAAAAAGCGACAGGATTATTACCGGAAGAAATTCAGAAGTTATAAATGACCTCTAAGCATATAATTAAAGTAAGACTGTCTTCTTTTTGCCTATTAGAAGACAGTCTCTTTTTATATCTAAGAAAAGTGAAATTATTCATTCTTCATTTAAATAATCTCTATCCCCTTCTCCTTGCAAAGTTTCAAACCAAGATCCTTCAGTCTGAATTTCTGAATCTTGCCACTGCCCGTCATCGGGAATTCATCCACAAAGAAGATATATTTGGGGATTTTATAACGAGAGATTTTATTTCTGCAGAAGTCACGCACATCTTCTTCCTGCATTGTCACACCTTCTTTCAGAATGATAAATGCACCGACGGCCTCTCCGTATTTCTTTGACGGAACACCGGCTACCTGCACATCTTTCACTCCATCAAGTTTATAAAGAAACTCTTCGATTTCACGTGGATAAATGTTCTCTCCACCACGAATAATCATATCCTTGATACGCCCGGTAATCCGATAATTCCCATCTTCATCCTTAATGCCCAAGTCGCCCGAATGAAGGAAATTATTCTCATCAATGACTTCCGCCGTTGCTTCCGGATTCTTATAATATCCCTTCATGGTGTTATATCCACGATTACACATCTCACCCTGTACACCAACCGGACATTCCTCACCTGTCTCCGGATCAATCACCTTCACTTCCGTAAACTCAAAATCACGCCCTACCGTATTACAGCGCACATCAAATGAATCATCTATACGGGTAGCCGTCATACCGGGAGCCGCTTCCGTCAATCCGTATACACTGGTCACCTTCATATACATTTTTTCTTCTACCTGCTTCATCAATTCGACAGGACACAACGAACCCGCCATAATACCGGTACGAAGACAGGACATATCAAAGAGGTCAAACATCGGGTGATGTAGTTCGGCAATAAACATAGTAGGTACTCCATAAAGAGCCGTACAACGTTCCTTGTGGATAGAAGCCAACACCACCAACGGGTCGAAACGCTCCACCATTACTTGTGTACAACCATGAGTCAGACAATTCATAGTAGCCAGCACAACTCCGAAACAATGGAATAACGGTACGCAACAACAAAGCTTGTCATCTGCCGTAAATTTCATGTGTTCGCCGGTCAGGAATCCGTTATTGGTAATATTATAATGTGTCAACATCACTCCTTTCGGGAATCCGGTAGTACCTGACGTATATTGCATATTGACCACATCGTGACAGTCAACCTTGCTTTTGAGCTCATTCAAACGGTCATCTTCCACATTCTCTCCCAACAAAAGAATCTCCGCCGTATTATACATTCCGCGATGTTTCTCCTGACCGACATATACTACATTCTTCATATACGGAAAACGCTCGCTCTTCAAATGACCGCGTTCGCAAGTCTTCAATTCCGGAAGCATGGTATAAGTCATCTGTACGAAGTCGCTATCCTTCTCGCCATTTACAATACAAAGGGTATGCATATCCGAGTTCTGGCAAAGATATTCTAACTCGGATTGCTTATAGTTCGTATTTACCGTAACATATACCGCACCGATTTTGGCACAAGCATAAAGCAACGTCAGCCAATCCGGAACATTAGCCGCCCAAATGCCAACATGGGTTCCCCGTTCCACGCCGATAGAAATAAGTCCTTTCGCCATATCATCCACACGGTGATTGAACTGGCTCCAGGTGAAACGGAGGTTGCGGTCGGAATATACGATATATTCCTTATCAGGGGTCTCTTCAGCCCAGTGTTCCAGCCACTGGCCCAAAGTACGATCAAATAATTGCATGTAGTTAGTGATTAATTGATTAGTAATTAATGATTAACCGTATTTCGCTAAATCGGAGTGTAAATCACTGCCAGAATCTTAGCGGCCTGCCCCTCGTAGGCATGCACATGATGAGGAACAATGGAATCGTAATAAATGCTATCTCCCTCTTCCAGCAGATAGGTATTTTTACCATAACTGATTTCCATGATACCTTCCATCACCATAATAAACTCCTCTCCCTCATGAGAAGACAGCACAAAGTCGGTATCCTCAGTCGGCATTACGTCGATAATAAACGGCTCCATGTGGCGATCCGCTTTCGACTTCGACAGAGAATGATATTCCATGTGCTTGCGGGAATGAATCGCATTATTAGAGAAACTAATCGCATCTTTAGCTTCTTTCTTACGGCATACCACCGGACCGACTTCATCTTGGTCGTCAAGGAAAGTACCCAAACGCACTCCCAGCACGCGCGCAATCTTAATTAGCGGTGCAAGAGAAGGAATATCGATATTATTCTCGATACGTTCAATCTGCTCAATGGCCAGACCGGAACGTTGCGCCAGTTCTTCTATGGTTATTGTTTTATCTTCTCGCAGAGCTTTAATTTTTTCGCCGACAATTTTACTTGTATCCATATTGAAAGCATTTTAGATATCAAAGGTGATAATTTATAATAATTAAACTGCAAAAATAGCAAATTCTTTAGATGGACACAATTATAAGTGAGAAAATATGCTCATCAGCCCAAAAGAAGAAATAAAAAAGCCGTTCCCCCTAACAAGGAACGGCTTTTCAATCTTTCCGCAGCAAGTAAATTACTTACGCAAACCGAGTTCTTTAACAATTGCACGATATCTTTCGATATCTTTTGCTTTCAGGTAGTCAAGCAAACGACGACGTTTACCTACCAACATTGTCAAAGCTCTCTCTGTACTATAATCTTTTCTGTTGAGCTTCATGTGCTCAGTCAGATGAGAAATACGGTAGGAAAACAAAGCTATCTGCGCCTCAGATGAGCCAGTATCAGTGTTAGACTTTCCGTACTTTCCGAAGATTTCTTGCTTTTTAGCAGCGTCTAAATACATAACTTTTAGAATTTTAATATAGTAAATTATTCTTTTGAGCGTGCAAAGATAGGTATTATCTTTATATCCCACAACGTTTTACAAGAAAAAATTGCTATCATTGCACATATTTCTAATCCTATTTTCGTACCTTTGCAGCCAAATAATAGGTATTATATGCAAAATATTCGAAACATTGCAATCATTGCCCATGTAGACCATGGGAAAACAACGCTGGTTGACAAGATGCTATTGGCGGGAAACTTGTTCCGCAACAACCAAAATAGTGGTGAACTTATACTGGACAACAACGATCTGGAACGTGAACGTGGTATAACGATTCTTTCTAAAAACGTTTCCATCAACTACAACGGTACCAAAATTAATATTATTGATACTCCGGGACATAGTGACTTCGGTGGTGAAGTAGAACGTGTGTTGAATATGGCCGATGGCTGTATTCTGTTGGTAGACGCCTTTGAAGGTCCCATGCCTCAAACCCGTTTCGTACTGCAAAAAGCATTGGAAATCGGTTTGAAACCCATTGTCGTAGTCAATAAGGTGGATAAGCCTAATTGTCGTCCGGAAGAGGTTTACGAAATGGTATTCGACTTGATGTTCAGTCTTAATGCGACGGAAGACCAGTTGGATTTCCCCGTTATCTACGGTTCTGCCAAAAACAACTGGATGAGTACCGACTGGCAAAAGCCAACCGATACAATCACTCCTCTGCTGGATTGTATCGTTGAAAACATTCCGGCTCCACAACAGTTGGAAGGTACTCCGCAGATGTTGATTACTTCTTTGGATTATTCTTCCTATACCGGCCGTATTGCCGTAGGCCGTGTACATCGCGGTACTTTAAAAGAAGGTATGAACGTAACGCTTGTAAAACGCAATGGCGATATGTTCAAGACTAAAATTAAGGAGCTTCATGTTTTCGAAGGTCTGGGCCGTGTGAAAACGACAGAAGTCTCATCGGGAGATATTTGCGCATTGGTAGGTATCGACGGATTTGAGATCGGAGATACTGTTTGCGACTTCGAAAATCCGGAAGCTTTGCCGCCAATCGCTATTGATGAACCGACCATGAGTATGTTGTTCACCATTAACGATTCTCCGTTCTTCGGCAAAGACGGTAAGTTTGTGACTTCACGTCATATCCACGACCGCTTGATGAAAGAACTAGATAAAAACTTGGCTCTTCGCGTAAAGAAAAGTGAGGAAGATGGTAAATGGATCGTTTCCGGACGTGGTGTACTTCACCTTTCCGTACTGATCGAGACGATGCGCCGCGAGGGATATGAACTCCAAGTGGGGCAGCCGCAAGTTATTTTCAAAGAGATTGATGGTGTCAAATGTGAACCGATTGAAGAATTGACTATCAACGTACCGGAAGAGTATTCAAGCAAGATCATTGATATGGTGACACGCCGTAAGGGTGAGATGGTCAAGATGGAAAATACCGGCGAACGTATCAATCTTGAGTTTGACATGCCCTCACGCGGTATTATCGGCTTGCGAACGAATGTATTGACTGCTTCTGCCGGTGAAGCGATTATGGCTCACCGTTTCAAAGAATATCAGCCATTCAAAGGAGAGATAGAACGCCGTACCAACGGTTCCATGATCGCTATGGAAAGCGGAACAGCTTTTGCTTATGCAATCGACAAATTGCAGGATCGCGGCAAGTTCTTCATATTCCCGCAAGACGAAGTGTATGCCGGACAAGTGGTAGGCGAACATTCTCACGACAATGACCTAGTTATCAACGTTACCAAATCGAAGAAGTTGACGAATATGCGTGCTTCCGGTTCCGATGAAAAGGCACGTTTGATTCCTCCCGTTCAATTCTCTCTTGAAGAAGCATTGGAATATATCAAGGAGGATGAATATGTAGAAGTTACTCCGAAAGCAATGCGTATGCGTAAAGTAATTCTAGACGAGATAGAACGCAAACGTGCAAATAAGAGCTAATTAACAGTATCTCAATATAGTAATCCCGACGAAACGATCAAAGTTCCGCCGGGATTTCATTTTCCGTACACTCAGAAAAGACTATACTCTCATTTTTCTTTCATCAATCTTTTAGCCACATCATATTTTAGCTGATAACTTTGCCCTTTTATGGTTTTAAAGGACAACATTTTATTCCCATACTTTATCACACAATTTCCTCCCGCACCGGAACGTACCGTGGCTTCTTTCGACTGATTATTCTCCCATATCATATCAACCTCAAAATCCGCACTACTCTTGATCAGTTCATATCCTGTCTCTTTCAAAAAATTCAAATCCCTTGTATAGCCATAATATTCCCAGATATGAGCAGCCAACCAAGGGCCTGCCATCGGGTTGAAGTTCCAAGACATATTCTAACTTTCCAATGGCGTAGTGAAACCGAATATATTGCCCTTTGGTATAATCTGTTTCGCTCGCAAAAATACCAGAGACTAGAAATAAAGAATTGATAAACAAGAAACAGAACTTTTTCATGATTGTCGCATTATTATTCAAGGATTAATCAAATACCTATATACTTTGTACAAAAGTAATGAAAAAAACTCTATATACAATCAGACTATCTGATACGTTTCCCTCCACAACCAATTACCTTCAAGATCAAAAAAAGGAGCAACTACCTCATCAGGCAATCGCTCCTCCTTTATCTAGTCAATTGAATTGTATTATTCTACTTCATTGTAGTCGAGTACCGTTTTCTTGTTAGCCAAGATACGGTCATACTCTTCTTTTGAACCAACAATAAGTTTTTCAAATTCACGCTGGCCGGTACCTGCCGGAATCAAGTGACCGCAAATAACGTTCTCTTTCATACCCTCCAGTTTATCAACCTTGCCGTTAATAGCAGCCTCATTCAATACCTTCGTTGTTTCCTGGAAGGAAGCAGCCGACATAAAGCTTGAAGTCTGCAAAGCAGCACGTGTAATACCTTGAAGAATCTGAGTAGAAGTTGCGGCTACCGCATCACGAACCTCAACAGGTTTCAAGTCACGACGTTTCAGCATACTATTCTCATCACGCAACTTACGGGCAGTCACAATCTGACCGGCTTGCATATTCTGAGAATCACCTGCATCAACCACGACTTTCTTACCCCAGATACGATCGTTTTCTTCCATGAACTCAAGTTTATCTACAACCTGTTGTTCCAAGAAACGAGTATCACCCGGTTCGTCAATCTGTACCTTACGCATCATCTGACGCACGATAATCTCAAAATGCTTATCATTGATTTTCACACCTTGCAGACGGTATACATCCTGAACTTCATTCACGATATATTCCTGTACAGCCGTAGGACCTTTAATAGCCAAGATATCCGCCGGAGTAATAGCACCGTCAGACAACGGAGTACCTGCACGTACATAGTCATTTTCCTGTACAAGGATCTGCTTAGACAATGCTACCAAGTATTTCTTAACCTCACCAGTCTTAGAAGTTACGATAATCTCACGGTTACCACGCTTGATCTTACCCATTGTCACCTCACCGTCGATTTCAGAAACGACAGCAGGATTGGACGGGTTACGAGCTTCAAACAATTCAGTAACACGAGGAAGACCACCCGTGATATCACCTGCCTTACCTACGGCACGCGGAATCTTCACGATAACCTCACCGGCCTTCACTTTCTGACCATTTTCGATGATCACGTGACCACCTACCGGCAAGTTATAAGTACGAATCAGATCACCGTCTTCTGTCAAGATATGAGCCGAAGGTACTTTTGTCTTATCTTTGGATTCAATAATAATAATTTCACGAAGACCTGTAGCTTCATCCGATTCAACCTTATAAGTAACGTTTTCTATCACGCCCTCAAATTCGATCTTACCGGTTGCTTCAGTAATGATTACAGCGTTGAACGGGTCCCACTTAGCAATCATCTTGCCTTTTTCTACCAATTCACCATCGCCTACATACAGCGTTGAACCGTAAGGAACGTTATGAGTAGAAAGAACAATACCGGTATTTACATCTACAAAACGAACTTCAGCCAAACGACCTACTACCACTTTTGCAGATTCACCCATCTCATCTACAATATCTACCGTACGCAACTCTTCAAATTCAAGACGTGCATTGTTTTTAGCAACGATACTTGCATTAGCAGCGATATTGGCAGCAGTACCACCGGCGTGGAATGTACGCAATGTCAACTGTGTACCCGGCTCACCGATAGACTGAGCTGCGATTACACCGACAGCCTCACCCTTCTGAACCATGCGGCTCGTAGCCAAGTTACGTCCGTAACATTTAGCACAAACACCCTTCTTAGCCTCACAAGTCAGTACCGAGCGGATTTCAACACTTTCGATCGGAGAATCCTGAATCTTCTTGGCAATCTCTTCTGTAATTTCCTCACCACCGGCAACAAGCAGTTCTCCTGTTGTAGGATGAATAATATCATGTACGGAAACACGTCCCAAGATACGTTCGTACAGAGTAGCAATAACTTCATCGTTATTCTTAAGGTCTGTACAAACCAATCCACGAAGTGTACCGCAGTCTTCTTCTGTAATAATCACATCGTGTGATACGTCTACCAGACGACGAGTCAGATAACCGGCATCGGCAGTTTTCAAAGCGGTATCCGCCAAACCTTTACGAGCACCGTGGGTAGAGATAAAGTACTCCAACACCGAAAGTCCTTCTTTAAAGTTCGACAAGATCGGGTTTTCAATGATCTGACCACCTTCTGCACCTGCTTTCTGCGGTTTTGCCATCAAACCACGCATACCTGACAACTGACGAATCTGCTCTTTAGAACCACGGGCACCTGAGTCAAGCATCATATATACAGAATTGAATCCCTGATCATCCGAAGAAATTGTCTTCATCAGGATATTAGACAACTCAGAGTTTACATGTGTCCAAATATCGATCACCTGGTTGTAACGTTCGTTATTGGTAATGAAACCCATATTATAGTTGTTTACGACTTGTTCTACTTCGTCGTAACCTTTCTGCACCAAGGTCTCTTTTTCCTCCGGAATGATAATATCACCCAAGTTGAATGACAAACCACCCTTGAACGCCATCTGATAACCTAAGTTCTTGATTCCATCCAGGAAGTCGGCAGCCTTAGCCACACCACATACCTTGATTACATCACTAATAATATCACGAAGAGATTTCTTAGAGATGATTGTATTGATATAACCGGCTTCAGGCGGAACGATTTCATTAACAATCACACGTCCTACTGAAGTTTCGCGCATTACGTCTACAATGTTACCATTTTCATCAACGTCTTTCACGATAACTTTTACCGGAGCATGGATATCTACCTTACCTTCATTGTAAGCGATCAACGCCTCTTCCGGTCCGTAGAATGTCAAACCTTCACCTTTCGCACCGGCACGCAACTTAGTAATATAGTACAAACCAAGAACCATATCCTGTGCAGGCACAGTAATAGGCGCACCGTTTGCCGGATTCAAGATATTATGTGATTGAAGCATCAACATTTGTGCTTCAAGAATTGCTTCATTACTCAAAGGCAAGTGAACAGCCATCTGGTCACCGTCAAAGTCAGCGTTGAATGCCGTACATGCCAACGGATGCAACTGGATAGCTTTACCTTCGATCATCTTAGGCTGGAAAGCCTGAATACCCAGACGGTGCAATGTCGGAGCACGGTTCAACAGTACCGGATGTCCTTTCATTACATGTTCCAGAATATCCCAAATCACCGGTTCCTTGCGGTCAACGATCTTCTTGGCAGACTTCACAGTCTTAACGATACCGCGCTCAATAAGTTTACGGATAATAAACGGCTTGTACAATTCGGCAGCCATCAATTTAGGAATACCGCATTCACCCATCTTCAATTCCGGACCAACAACGATTACCGAACGGGCAGAGTAGTCAACACGCTTACCCAGCAAGTTCTGACGGAAACGTCCTTGTTTACCTTTCAAACTGTCAGACAAAGACTTCAACGGGCGGTTGGCGTCTGTCTTCACAGCACTTGACTTACGTGAGTTGTCGAACAAAGAATCTACAGATTCCTGAAGCATACGTTTTTCATTACGCAAGATCACTTCCGGAGCCTTGATTTCGATCAGTCGTTTCAGACGGTTATTACGGATAATCACACGACGATAAAGGTCATTCAAGTCAGAGGTAGCAAAACGGCCACCATCCAACGGAACCAACGGACGAAGTTCGGGCGGGATAACTGGTACGATACGTACAATCATCCATTCCGGTTTGTTACGTCCACGTGATGCACGGAACGATTCTACTACCTGAAGACGTTTCAAAGCTTCATTCTTACGTTGCTGTGAAGCATCGTTACCTGCACGGTGACGCAATTCGTAAGACAAAGCATCCAAATCCAGACGGGCCAGCAAATCATAGATAGCTTCAGCACCCATCTTTGCAACAAACTTGTTCGGATCAGTATCTTCAAGATATTGATTGTCTTTTGGAAGTGTATCCAGAATATCCAGATATTCTTCTTCAGAAAGCAAATCATATTCAGCTACACCGTCTTCAGCTTTTACACCCGGCTGAATAACAACGTAACGTTCGTAGTATATAATCGAATCCAGTTTCTTTGTCGGCAATCCGAGCAGATAACCGATTTTATTAGGGAGCGAACGGAAATACCAGATATGAGCCACCGGCACAACCAACTGGATATGTCCCATACGTTCACGGCGTACTTTCTTCTCAGTAACTTCCACACCACAACGGTCGCAGACGATACCTTTATAACGGATACGCTTGTATTTACCGCAATGACATTCATAATCCTTGATAGGACCGAAAATGCGCTCGCAAAACAAGCCATCACGTTCGGGTTTGTACGTACGGTAATTAATGGTTTCAGGCTTCAAAACTTCACCACTCGAATTCTCAAGGATTTCTTCCGGAGAAGCCAGACCAATTGAGATCTTCGAGAAATTACTTTTCGTCTTATTTTCTTTTCTAAAAGCCATACTCTATATTTAATTGAAAATGGAAAATTAAAAATTAAAAATTAAGAAACCGAAGAATGAAAACTGAAAACTAAAAACTCTCCATTTTCAGTTCTCAATTTTCAATTCCCAATTTATTAATTATTCCAAGTTGATACTCAAACCTAATCCTCTCAACTCGTGCAACAATACGTTCAAGGATTCCGGAATACCAGGTTGCGGCATCGGTTCACCTTTCACAATTGCTTCATAAGCTTTCGAACGTCCTACCACGTCATCAGACTTGATAGTAAGGATTTCCTGCAGGATATGAGCAGCACCAAAACCTTCGAGTGCCCAAACCTCCATTTCTCCGAAACGCTGACCACCGAACTGCGCTTTACCACCAAGAGGTTGCTGAGTAATCAATGAGTACGGACCGATAGAACGAGCATGCATCTTGTCTTCAACCATGTGGCCCAACTTCAACATATAAGTTACACCTACAGTTGCCGGCTGGTCAAATTGCTCACCTGTACCACCGTCACAAAGATACGTTTTACAGTAACGCGGCAGTCCTGCCTTGTCTGTCCATTCGTTCAGATCCTCCATTGTAGCACCATCGAAGATAGGAGTAGCAAATTTAACGCCCAATGTTTTTCCGGCACGTCCAAGTACAGCTTCAAAAATCTGACCGATATTCATACGAGAAGGCACACCTAACGGATTCAATACAATGTCGACCGGAGTACCATCTGCCAAGAACGGCATATCTTCCTGACGAACAACACGGGATACAATACCCTTGTTACCATGGCGACCTGCCATCTTATCACCCACACCGATCTTACGCTTCTTAGCAATATATACTTTTGCCATCTGGATAATACCAGCAGGAAGCTCATCACCAATGGTAATAGCAAACTTCTTACGCTTCAGTTCCGCATCCAGTTCTTTATATTTCTTGATGAAATTCATCACCAAGTCGCGAATCATACCGTTAGCATGCTCATCACTGGTCCAGTTACTCAACTGGATAGAAGTAAAGTCAAGTGAATCAAAATCAGATGCACTGAACTTCGCTCCCTTAGCAATCACTTCCGCCCCCAAGTAGTCTTTCACGCCCTGAGAAACCTTGCCTTCTGTCAAAGTCATCAGTTTCTTAACCAGAATGCGTTTCAAGTCTGCAACCTTAGATTCAAACTCATCATCAATCTTAGGCAACAGTGCCTTGTCTGCCAACTTAGAGCTACGGTTCTTGATCACACGTGAGAACAATTTCTTATCGATAACAACGCCTTTCAGAGAAGGAGATGCCTTCAAAGAAGCGTCCTTCACATCACCGGCCTTATCACCAAAGATCGCACGAAGCAGTTTTTCTTCGGGAGAAGGATCAGATTCACCTTTCGGAGTAATCTTACCGATCATGATATCACCCGGCTCGATACGGGCACCGATTCTTACGATACCGTTTTCGTCCAAGTCCTTAGTTGCCTCTTCACTGACGTTCGGGATATCAGAAGTCAATTCTTCCATACCACGCTTCGTTTCACGAACTTCGAGAGAATATTCTTCTACGTGAACTGAAGTCAACAGGTCTTCACGTACAACGCGCTCGTTCAATACAATAGCATCCTCATAGTTATATCCCTTCCAAGGCATATAAGCCACCAACAGGTTCTTACCCAATGCCAGCTCACCCTTTTCTGTAGAATAACCTTCGGTCAGGATATCACCCTTTTTCACCCGTTGGCCCTTGTCGCAGATCGGACGCAAGTCAATCGTCATGTTCTGGTTAGTCTTACGGAACTTAGGTATTCTATATTCCTTCAAGGCAGGTTCGAAACTTACGAACTCTTCGTCTTCCGTACGGTCATACAAAATACGAATAGTAGTAGCATCCACGTAGTCAACAACACCATCTCCTTCTGCAGTAATCTGCGTACGGGAGTCTCTTACCAACTGACGTTCGATACCTGTACCTACAATCGGCGCTTCACTTCTCAACAAAGGAACTGCCTGGCGCATCATGTTAGATCCCATCAATGCACGGTTAGCATCATCATGTTCCAAGAACGGAATCAATGAAGCGGCAATAGAGGCAATCTGCTGAGGAGATACATCCATCAGGTTAACTTCAGACGGTTCAACAACCGGGAAGTCAGCATCCTGACGAGATTTAACTTTATTACGCACAAATGTACCATCGTCATTCAACGGAGCATTACCCTGTGCAATAATCTTTTCTTCTTCTTCTTCGGCCGTCAGATAAACCAGACCGTTTTCAGAAAGATCCACTTTTCCATTTTCCACCTTACGGTAAGGAGTTTCAATAAATCCAAGATCATTAATCTTAGCGAATACACACAATGAAGAAATCAAACCGATGTTCGGACCTTCAGGAGTCTCAATCGGACAAAGACGACCATAATGTGTGTAGTGAACGTCACGAACCTCAAATCCGGCACGTTCACGGGAAAGACCACCGGGACCTAACGCAGACATACGGCGTTTATGCGTAATTTCAGCCAATGGGTTTGTCTGGTCCATAAACTGAGACAGTGCGTTCGTTCCGAAGAATGAATTGATTACAGAAGAAATAGTCTTCGCGTTAATCAAATCAATCGGAGTAAACACCTCATTATCACGAACGTTCATACGCTCACGAATCGTACGGGACATACGAGCCAAACCAACAGCAAACTGATTGGAAAGCTGTTCGCCTACTGTACGCACACGACGGTTACTCAAGTGATCAATATCATCTACATCTGCCTTTGAGTTAATCAACTCAATCAGATACTTAATGATTTCAATAATATCTTCCTTAGTGAGGACACGCACCTCCATATCAGTCGTCAGATTCAATTTCTTATTGATTCTGTAACGACCTACATCACCAAGGTCATATCGTTTTTCCGAGAAGAACAGGTTGTTGATAACTTCACGTGCACTTGCATCATCAGCCGGATCGGCATTACGCAACTGACGGTAGATATACAACACAGCCTCTTTTTCCGAGTTACTCGGGTCCTTCTGCAATGTATTATATATGATAGAATAATCGGACTGGTTCGGCTCATCCTTATGCAACAGAATGTTCTGAACTCCCGATTCAAGAATTTCATCAATATGCTCTTCTTCCAATACGGTTTCACGGTCGATAATAACTTCGTTACGTTCGATAGAAACCACTTCACCGGTATCTTCATCAACGAAATCTTCAATCCATGTTTTCAAGACACGTGCAGCCAATTTACGGCCCAACACTTTCTTCAGATTTGTCTTGTTAACCTTCACGTCCTCCGCAAGGTTGAAAATCTCAAGGATATCTTTGTCATTCTCGAAGCCAATCGCACGTAACAAAGTAGTTACCGGCAATTTCTTCTTACGGTCGATGTATGCGTACATCACATTATTGATGTCAGTAGCAAACTCAATCCACGAACCTTTAAACGGAATAATACGAGCCGAATAAAGTTTCGTACCATTGGCATGTACACTCTGACCGAAGAACACACCCGGAGAACGGTGAAGCTGCGATACAACTACTCGTTCGGCGCCGTTGATAACGAAAGTAGCCTTATCAGTCATATAAGGAATAGGGCCGAGGAATACGTCCTGAATCACTGTATCAAAATCCTCGTGATCGGGATCGGTACAGTAAAGCTTAAGTTTCGCTTTCAAAGGAACACTATAAGTGAGCCCACGCTCTATACAATCATCGATGGTATAACGCGGCGGATCAATATAATAATCCAGAAACTCAAGAACAAAATTGTTTCTAGTATCGGCAATAGGGAAGTTTTCAGCAAATACTTTATACAATCCCTCATTCTTACGTTTTTCGGGCGGGGTATCTAATTGTAGAAAGTCTTGGAATGACTTCAATTGTACTTCCAGGAAATCCGGATATTCAAGCGGATTCTTAGTCGAAGCAAAATTAACTCTTTGATTTACAGTATTTGAAGACATCTGTTAATGGATTTGTAGAACTTAATTTTAAATATATACACAAAAAGGTAAAGAACCCTTTTCACGAAGGGTTCCTTACCGAATTACCTGATTTACAGGCTAATGTTATTTAAGTTCAACTTCAGCTCCAGCTTCTTCCAATGTTTTCTTCAATGATTCTGCTTCGTCTTTAGCCAAACCTTCTTTTACTACACTAGGAGCACCGTCTACCATGTCCTTAGCTTCTTTCAAGCCAAGACCACAAGCTTCTTTAACGGCCTTAACAACCTGAAGTTTAGCTGCACCAGCGCTCTTCAATACTACGTCGAAAGAAGTTTTTTCTTCTGCGGCAGCAGCACCAGCTGCAGGACCAGCAGCAACAGCTACAGCTGCAGCAGCAGGTTCAATACCGTATTCTTCTTTAAGGATAGTTGCAAGTTCATTAACTTCTTTTACTGTCAAGTTAACTAATTGTTCTGCAAAAGCTTTCAAATCTGCCATTTTTTGTATGATTTTAATTGTTTAAATACTTTGTTGTTTTTTGAAAATTATTCGGGTCTCTCACCAAGAGTTTTGAGAACTCCGTGAAGGGTGTTACCACCTGATTGAAGAGCAGAAATAACATTCTTGGCCGGAGATTGCAACAATGCAACGATATCGGCGATAACTTCATTCTTACTCTTGATTGCAACGAGAGCATCCAATTGATCTGCACCAATGTAGAAGCTTTCTTCTGCATATGCAGCTTTCAGTCCGGGAATACCGTCTTTCGCTTTATCCTTGATAAGTTTTGCAGGAACGTTTGCAGTGTTGCAAAACATAACAGCAGTAGTACCCTTCAAAGAATCGTAAAGAGGTGAAAAGTCTTCTTCCAGGCTTTCAAGTGCTTTGTGAAGCAAGGTGTTTTTAACCACCATCAATTTGATGCCTGATTTAAAACAATCTCTTCTCAGTGCGCTTGTAGCAGTAGCGTCCATCGCTGTAACGTCTACCAAATAGAAGTGACCATATTCCTTTACTGTAGCAGCAATTTGCTCTATAATCGTACTTTTATCTTCCTTTCTCATTATTTCTCTGTTTTATTAGATTTCATCCACTGATTTCGGGTCGATTTTGATACCCGCACTCATTGTACTAGAAAGATAAATACTCTTAATATATGTACCCTTTGCTGCGGTCGGTTTCAGCTTGTTCAGTGTAGAGATGAACTCCTTCGCATTGTCGCGAATCTGATCAGGACTGAATGATACCTTACCGATAGAAGTATGAACGATACCGCTCTTATCAACTTTAAAGTCAATCTTACCTTGTTTTACTTCTTTTACAGCTTTAGCAACATCCATAGTTACAGTACCACTCTTCGGGTTAGGCATCAATCCACGAGGACCGAGTACACGACCGAGTGCACCAATTTTACCCATGATAGATGGCATAGTGATAATCACATCAATATCAGTCCATCCACCTTTGATCTTTTCAATATATTCGTCAAGACCAACATAGTCAGCACCAGCTTCTTTTGCAGCAGCTTCAGCATCCGGTGTACAAAGTACCAACACACGCACTTCTTTACCAGTACCATGAGGAAGTGAAACAACACCTCTCACCATCTGGTTAGCTTTACGTGGATCGACACCTAAACGTACATCAATATCCAATGAAGCATCAAATTTGGAAAAAGTGATTTCCTTTACCAAAGATGCAGCCTCTTTCAGTGAGTATGCTTTCCCTGCTTCAATCTTTTCTGCAGCTAACTTTTGATTTTTTGTCAGTTTACCCATTACAATTGAAGTTTATTAGTTATTAACCGGGAACTCCCCTTTTACAGCGATACCCATA
>ENA-ORNI01000031-ORNI01000031.1-human-gut-metagenome-genome-assembly--contig:-NODE-31-length-150044-cov-99.9393_pt1 | contig 150044 bp, 110 predicted proteins | sample MGYA00242118_ERZ509028 | MGnify/ENA primary metagenome ERZ509028 (study PRJEB26280, sample SAMEA2338755) | human gut metagenome | biome: human gut; feature: human-associated habitat; material: faeces...
ACAGTGGGAGAGTAGGTAGTCGCCGTTTTTTAGAGAGAGAAGCCCCTGTATCGGATGATGCAGGGGCTTTCTTGTTTTTGGGCTATCATTCCGAACAGAGAAGTTAAGTTCATTTGTCTGCCTTGCCTTGTTTTGCTTGCTTTTCTTTGTTTTGCTTGCTTTCTTGGGGTCAGCAGATTTTTAGTGGGGATTATCTTTATACTTGTGAAGTATTTTTTCTTTCTTTGCTTTTAGGATACTATATCATATCATACCCATATCACATCATATATCTGGCAAGCATCTCCTCTTATGCCTTTCTGTTCTTATGTCTAAAAGAATGCTATGCATCCGTTTATTTGCCCCTTTCATCTCTCTTTATGGTAACTTTTGATTATGAAATCCGTTGAAAATAAGAATTTTAAGATTAGTGTCAATAGATGTATATTTGCATCTTGCACTAAAATATATGAAATTAGCAAGATTGGACAATCATATATTTGTATAAACTCTATATATTTACAAATTATATAGTTATAGATGAAAAGTAGCATTGAAAATATATACAAGCTGAAAGTTAATCAAATAATTGATTACATAAAGTTTAATTTGCATCAGCCATTGCAATTGAATGTAATAGCCGATATAGTAAATGTGTCTCAACGGCAATTGCTTTGTATGATGAGCTCTGTTCTGAATGAACCATTATACCCTTATGTGGCAAGGCAACATGTAGAACGGTCTGTACTATATATGCAAACTGAAGACATGAGTTTACAGAATTTGATTGGGTTAGTCGGCTACGATAACCCGTAATTATTCTCCAAAGCATTTAAGAAATAATTTGGTATTTCTCCCAAAACATATATCAGTAGATTAAGGATGTGATTAAAAGAGTGCGAACATAATAGAAAGGAGTGTGAATTGCATGCTGAACTCCAAAGTTTCGAAGGACTATATTTAGTGTATATGCGTATATGGGGCAAATATGGAGGGAAAGAACTTTATACAACAGCCTGGAGTACATTTTGAGGAATACATCAATTATTCAAAAGAGAATAAAGAATAGAATATCACAAAAATATACATATACCGATAAAATAAACTAAGTCATGGAAAATAGCTTATCTAAATACATCATTCTAACAGAAGAAAACATGGCCAAAGAGCATATCTGCTGTGCATTCTCTGATAAAAAATGCACAGCAGGTTATGAGTTGAAAAAGGGAAGTGATTCGCTTTAAGCGCATCCGGTTTAGCTGGTCATTGGGAGGTCAGTACCTACTAATGACGTTATCGTAGAATATGTTGGAGAGCTCTGAGATTAGTTGACTTTTCCTTTTGCTTTTTTGTCCCTATCTTAGGGGCTATTTTCCAAAATCTTCGTTATGTTCGTAATATTTCCGAGTATATCTATAGATTCCATCTTCCCTTTATTAACAGTTTAATAATTTGTATTTTCGAATTTCACAATATGAGGCAGTATTGGAAATCGGTTATCATGATGCAGGTTTATTCTGTGCTTTTATCAGTAACTAACTACCGCCTTGCTTTTTCAATTTATTGTATATGATGGTTGCATTCTTGATATACTCTTTGTCAATCCCATTATACCGGCAGCGTCCGTCTTAAATTTCGAACATTCTGCTCCGTGCCAGCATGCAGGCCCCAACTACCCCAGCCTTGTCTTTTAGCTTGGAAATAGTCACTGTGGCGTCTTTGTTGACTAGATTCAATGAGTATTTCCTTATTGCCGTTTTAATTGGCTGCACTATATAGTCTCCTGTCGATGATAGTGTACCTCCGATTATTACTAGTTCCGGATTGAATATGCTTATTAATCCAGCTATTTGCCTTCCCAGTTTTTGGCCTATTTCCTCCACTATCTCAATGCATAGTAAGTCCTCTTTGTTGACTGCGGTGATGATTTCATCCAATGTGGGCGGATTTTCTGCGGTCCGTTTTGAAAGTATGGAGCTTTCTCCGCTACCGATTCTTTCTAACAGGATGCGGTGCAGTGCCGACCCTGAGGCTTCCGTTTCCAGGCACCCTTTTTTGCCGCAGTGGCACAGTATTTCATTGTCGAAAACATTGACGTGTCCGAACTCTCCGGAAAATCCGGATTTTCCCGTGTATACCTTTCCGTCTATGATGATGCCGATTCCGAGCCCCCAGCTTATATTGACAAAGATGATGTCTTTTTCCCCTTTGACGCATCCCTGCATGTGCTCTCCATAGGTCATGGCCCTTGTGTCGTTGTCTATGCAGACCGGGTATCCTATCCTTTCAGTCAGTATATCTGCCAAAGGACACTCTGAAAAGTTGAACATGCTGAAACTATATCCTGATTCCGGATTTACCCTTCCGGAGATGTTGATGCAGATATTCATTATCTTCTTGTCGTTGATTTCCGTTCCCTTTATGAAGCTTCGGATGAGTGCACACAGTTCGTCCAAAGCTTCCTGTGTATTTTCGAACTTGTACGGTATGTTCATCCTGATTTCCACCATATCCCCCTTGAAATTGATCAGTCCGATGTTTATGGCAAATTTCTTAATGTCTACCCCAATGAAGTATCCTGATTCCGGGTTGAGTCCGTATAGACTTGGATGGCGGCCGCTACTAGTCTCCAGTTTCCCGTAGTCGTTAATATAGTTGTCCTCACACATTTCATTGATGAATTTGGTGGTTGTGGGCACACTAAGATCGAGTTCCTTGGCCAAATCGGTAATAGTGGAGCTTCCATTATATATATAATGTGTGATGATCCTTTTTTTCAAGAGTGCATTCTTGCTCCCGGCTTCCATTTCTTTTAATAAATTCAGTTTCATATATATGTGTTTTTATATTATTTGCTCTATTTGATTTAATATATTGATATATTTGGCTTAATTAGTTTGAAGTATTGTTTATTTAATTTGTTATTATATAAATTATTTAGTATATACACATTAATATGTGTTAAGAATTGGTTATATATTAATCAAATACTTTATTAATTATTGCAAAGATAATAAATATATATATATTTGCAGCATGATAATTGAATAATAACAATTAATATCTAAAACAATGGAAAGCATAATTGATTTTTATCTTAAAAAAGCGTATTCAATAGGTTTTATATATAATAGTTTATCTTAATTTTATTAATAATGAAAACACGCAGGGATTTTTTAAAGAGGACCGCTTTGTTGGGTGCGTCTGCATTCATAGCCCCTTCATTGTTAGGGCGAGAGAGTGATGGAGATTGTTTCTTTTCTCAAGAGTCTACCTCTTCCATGCTGGTCCCCATGGGTGATGCACTTAAAATTACCGGCACGTTCTTGGATGAGATATCCCATGATATTCCCCATCAGAATTGGGGGGAAAGGGAATGGGATCAGGATTTTCGGTATATGCGGAGTATTGGAATTGACACGGTCATAATGATCCGGTCGGGCTATCGCAAATTCATCACTTATCCTTCAGCGCATTTATTGAGCAAAGGGTGTTATATGCCTTCTGTCGATTTGCTGGATATGTTCCTTCGCCTAGCGGATAAGTACAGCATGAAGTTTTACTTTGGTCTCTATGATTCAGGACGTTACTGGGATACGGGTGACCTTTCTTGGGAGATAGAGGATAACAAATACGTGATAGACGAGGTCTGGCGGAACTATGGCAGCAAATACAAGAGTTTTGGAGGTTGGTATATTAGCGGTGAGATAAGCCGTGCCACTAAGGGAGCTATCGATGCTTTCCATGCTATGGGCAAGCAGTGCAAGGACGTTTCCGGAGGTCTGCCCACTTTCATCTCGCCGTGGATTGACGGGAAAAAGGCTGTGATGGGTACAGATAAGTTGACAAAGGAGGATGCGGTTTCTGTTCAGGAGCATGAAAGGGAGTGGAATGAAATTTTCGATGGCATTCATGATGTGGTTGACGCCTGTGCTTTTCAAGACGGACATATCGATTACGATGAACTGGATGCTTTCTTTACGGTGAACAAAAAGCTGGCTGATAAGTATGGCATGAAATGTTGGACAAACGCTGAAACCTTTGATCGTGACATGCCCATCGACTTTTTGCCTATTAAGTTTGACAAGTTACGGATGAAGCTGGAGGCTGCCAAGCGAGCCGGTTATGACAAGGCCATCACTTTTGAGTTTTCTCATTTTATGAGTCCTCAATCAGCATATTTGCAGGCAGGACACTTGTATAATAGGTATAAGGAATATTTCAATATTAAGTGATTATGAATTTTATGCTCAGATTGTTTTGCAGTTGTTGTCTGTTCTTGGTTGTCTCAATCATGCAGGCTGCAATTTATCCAGATCCCGTTGAAGGTGTGGTGACCTGTAAAGGCAAAGGGCTTGCTGGTGTTGTGGTGACAGATGGTTTTGACGTGGTGCTGACTGATGCTCAGGGGCGTTATGAGTTGCCGCGCAACCGGGATGCTCGGTTTGTATATCTTTCCACGCCTGCAGGTTATCTGCCGCAAGAGGGTGGTGGGCATATCGCTTTCTTTTTCCCGCTTAAGAAAGGCCGTTTAAAGTATGATTTTGAATTGAAGAGGAATCTGAAAGATGATATGAAGCATGTGTTTATGGTACAGACTGATGTGCAAGTCAGCTGTCAGGAGCATTTAGACAGTTATCGTTCTTATGTAGGTAAGGCACGAGCCTTTATGGAAAAGTATGCCAAGGAGCGTGATGCCTTCGTGTTGGATTGTGGTGACATTGTGGGTAATACTCCTAATTTATACCTAGATTACATTCAAGTGTCTGGCGGTCTGGGATTGCCTGTTTACCGTATCATAGGAAATCATGATATGGAAATAGGTGTACGTTCTTTTGAACATTCATACAAGACTTATGAGGACTATTTTGGTCCCATTTATTATTCTTTCAATCGTGGAATGGCACATTATATTATACTAGACAATTGTTTTTATATCAATAGGGATTATCGTTATATAGGTTACATTGATGAACGTACCCTGCAATGGATGGAGAAAGATTTGGCTTTGGTGCCGAAAGATCATCTGGTATTTGTAATGATGCATATTCCTTCCAGTACTACCAAGGACATCAAGTTCAATGCCTTGCTGCCTGACGAGACAAGCAATGCCAATAGTCTGTATGCTTTGCTGAAAGACCATGAGGCACACCTCATTACCGGACATACACATGTGAACGGTAACGTGGTGTTCAACGACCGGTTAATGGAACACAATACAGCTGCTGTATGTGCAGGTTTTTGGAAATCCATGCTTTGTTCTGACGGTACCCCCCAAGGCTTTGGACTTTATGAGGTAGATGGTAATCAGGTGAAGTGGTACTACAAAGCGGTAGATTATCCGCTGGAATACCAGTTTCAGGCTTATGCTCCGGGTAGTTCGAAAGAGTTTCCCGAAGAAGTGCTGGCCAATGTTTGGAATTGGGATGAGCAGTGGAAGGTAGAGTGGATCGAGAATGGTACTTGTATGGGTGAGATGACCCGTTGTGAAGGTTTGGATCCGGCTGCTGTAGAAGCTTTTTCCGATCGTGAAAAGATGGGAGCACCTTGGGTGAATGCTTTCCCTACCAATCATTTGTTTAAGGCTGTTCCTAAAGATAAAAAGGCTCGCATAGAAGTACTGGTGACCGATCGCTTCGGTTCTGTTTATAAGCAACTTGTAAAAGAATAATTTGAATTTAATCGATAAATTTTATACTATGAAATCTTCAATCAATATTGGTTATGTAGTTTTCTTGTCTGTTGTGGCAGCTTTGGGAGGATTTCTTTTCGGATATGATACAGCAGTCATTTCCGGTACCATTGCCAAGGTAACCGCTCAGTTTAATTTAGATACCATGTCGTCAGGGTGGTATGTGGGCTGTGCGTTGATAGGTTCCATTGTAGGAGTGCTCTTTGCTGGTATTTTAAGTGACAAGCTTGGTCGTAAACGTACCATGATTCTGTCGGCCATACTCTTTTCTATGTCTGCTATCGGTTGTGCGGTATGTGCAGATTTCAATCAGTTGGTGGTTTACCGTATTGTCGGAGGTGTAGGTATCGGTGTGGTTTCCATTGTGTCCCCTCTTTATATATCCGAGGTGTCGGTAGCTCAGTACCGTGGACGCTTGGTATCACTTTATCAATTAGCGGTTACCATTGGCTTTTTAGGAGCTTATCTAATGAATTATCAGTTGCTTATGTATGCTGAGACCCATGCAGGAGCTGCCGATAACTGGTTTAACTGGATTTTTGTGAATGAAGTATGGAGAGGAATGTTGGGAATGGAGACTTTGCCTGCTTTGCTGTTCTTTGTCATTGTCTTCTTTATTCCGGAAAGTCCGCGTTGGCTGATTGTCCGCAATCGTGAAGAGCGTGCGGTCAATATTTTGGAGCACATTTACAGCTCTTCCAAAGAAGCGTTGGTGCAATTGAACGAAACGAAGTCTGTTCTTACTTCCGAAATCCAATCAGAGTGGTCCTTGCTTTTGTCGCCGGGTATTATGAAAGCCGTTATTATTGGTGTATGTATAGCCATCCTCGGACAGTTTATGGGAGTGAATGCAGTCTTGTATTATGGTCCTTCCATCTTTGAAGGGGCTGGCCTTTCCGGTGGCGATTCCTTGTTCTATCAGGTGTTGGTGGGGCTGGTCAATACCCTGACTACTGTACTGGCTCTTGCCATTATTGATAAAGTGGGTCGTAAGAAATTGGTGTATTACGGTGTTTCAGGCATGATTCTTTCATTGGTATTGATAGGCTTTTATTTTATTGCCGGAGAATCATGGGGCATTTCAAGCCTATTCCTGCTAGTTTTCTTTTTGTTCTATGTGTTTTGCTGTGCGGTTTCCATTTGCACAGTCGTGTTTGTATTGCTTTCCGAAATGTATCCAATCCGGGTGCGTGGACTGGCCATGTCCATTGCCGGTTTTGCATTGTGGATAGGTACATACCTGATTGGGCAGCTTACCCCCTGGATGCTCCAAAATCTTACCCCCGCCGGAACATTCTTCCTGTTTGCTGCCATGTGTATTCCCTACATGCTGATAGTTTGGAAACTGGTGCCGGAGACCACCGGAAAATCATTGGAAGAGATTGAACGTTATTGGATGAAAACAAAAAATTGACCTTAATAATAGATATGATGAAAATTAGAAAAATTTTATTGAGTGGTTGTTTGGTGGTAACTTTATGCTCATGTGGTGGTTCTCAAAACGAGAATTTGAATCTTACTCTATCAAAAGATGCTCTGTTTGATAAGGTAAAAGGTGCTTGGGCCGGTCAGGTTATCGGCTGTACGTATGGAGGTCCTACAGAGTTCCGCTATCTGTCTACTATGATTCCGGATTCGATAGTGATGCCTTGGGGACCGGGTGAAATAAAAAAATGGTTTGATGGTGGTGGCGGTTTGTACGATGATGTGTATGTGGATTTAACCTTCATCGAAACCATGGAGCGTTGTGGCTTGGATACCCCTGCTGATTCTTTTGCCGTAGATTTCTTAGCCAAAGAATATCCTTTGTGTCATGCCAATCAGCAGGCCAGATACAACCTCTTGCATGGTTTATCTGCTCGCGAAAGTGGTTATTGGAAAAACAATCCGCATGCCAATTGCTTGGATTTCCAGATTGAAGCCGATTTTGCCGGTATTGTAACACCGGGTATGGTGAATAGTGCAGTCGATATCTGCGACCGTGCTGGGCACATCATGGCTTGTGGCGACGGTTGGTATGGTGGTGTATATGTAGCGGCCATGTATTCCTTGGCTTATGTGAGCAATGACGTGAATTTCATTGTTACGGAAGCATTGAAGTCGGTACCGGCTGAAAGTAAGTTCCATGAATGCATGAGCGACGTTATCTGTTGGCATCAGCAATATCCTACAGACTGGAAAAAATGTTGGCAAGAGATTGAAAACAAATGGGGAACCGCCGATATCGCTTGTCCCGATGGTGTAGAAGTACCTTTTAATATTGAAGCCTACGTGAATGGTGCCTACATTGTCTTGGGCCTGCTGTATGGTGAAGGCGATTTTGAACGTACCATTGATATTTCTACACGTGCCGGTCAGGATTCAGATTGTAATCCAGCTTCTTCAGGTGGTATCATTGCTACCATGTTGGGTTATAACCAATTGCCTGAAAAATATAGAACCGTTTTGATGGAAGTAGCCGATCGTCCTTTCAATAATACTGTAAGTTTTAATAAAGGTTGCGAGTTGAGTTACGGACAGGCATTACGTTTTATTGAACGCGAGGGGGGGAAGGTGAATCAGGATGTGATAGAAATCAACTATCAGGAACCGAAAGCCGCACCGCTTGAAATCAGCTTTGAAGGATTGAAGCTTGATAAGCGCATATCTATAGAGAATTGGGTAGCTAAGTTCCCGGAAATTAAATTCCATGGTATAGGTGCTGTTATCAAGGGAGCCGTGCAAGGTGAAAATGTTCCTGAAGATTATGTCGCTCAGTTAGAAGTTTACTTTAACGATAAACTGGTAGAAACTTGCGAGTTGCCTTTGAAGTACAATCACCGTAAACATGAATTGTTCTTCAACTATGAACAGCCTGAAGGAGATTACACGCTGACTTGTAAATGGTTAAATCCAGTGAAAAGTGCTGATATTTGGGTGAGAGAAGTGGTGACTTATACGAAGTAAGAACATATTATATTAACCATTAAATAAGTCAATATTATGGTAGATTTTAAACAGTTAGCAGAACAGTATAAGGAAGAACTGCTGGATCGGGTACTTCCTTTTTGGTTGGAACATTCACAAGATGCCGAGTTCGGCGGATACTTCACTTGCTTGAACCGCGATGGATCTGTGTTCGATACAGATAAGTTCATTTGGTTGCAAGGTCGTGAAGTATGGCTTTTCTCCATGCTTTATAATAAAGTAGAGAAGCGTCAGGAGTGGCTCGATTGTGCTATTCATGGAGGAGAATTCCTGAAAAAGTACGGTCACGATGGTAATTATAATTGGTATTTTTCTCTAGATCGCCAAGGCAACCCGTTGGTTGAGCCTTATAACATATTCTCTTACACCTTTGCCACCATGGCTTTTGGTCAGTTAAGCTTGGCCACTGGTAATCAAGAATATGCTGATATAGCCAAAAAGACTTTTGATATTGTTTTGTCAAAGGTAGATAATCCGAAAGGCAAGTGGAACAAGCTGCATCCCGGAACTCGTAATCTGAAGGGCTTTGCCTTGCCCATGATTCTTTGTAATTTGGCATTGGAAATAGAACATTTGCTCGATGAAGATTTCTTGGTGAAAACCATGGATGTATGTATACATGAGGTGATGGAAGCTTTCTTGCGTCCGGAATTAGGCGGTATTATTGTAGAAAATCTGAATGGTGACAATTCGTTGGTTGATTGTTTTGAAGGTCGTCAGGTAACTCCCGGTCATGCCATTGAAGCCATGTGGTTTATCATGGATTTAGGCAAGCGTTTGAACCGTCCGGAATTGATAGCAAAGGCTAAGGACACAGCTTTGAAAATGTTGGAGTATGGTTGGGACAAGGAATTCGGTGGTATTTATTACTTCATGGACCGCAAAGGTTGTCCTCCCCAGCAGTTGGAATGGGATCAGAAATTATGGTGGGTACACATTGAAACCTTGATTTCCATGTTGAAAGGTTATCAGTTTACAGGCGATGAAAGATGCCTGGAATGGTTTGAAAAAGTACACGATTACACATGGACGCATTTTAAGGATGCCGAACATCCTGAATGGTATGGTTATCTGAACCGTCGTGGGGAAGTGCTCTTACCGTTGAAGGGTGGAAAGTGGAAAGGCTGTTTCCATGTGCCAAGAGGACTCTATCAATGTTGGAAGACATTGGAATACATTTATTTGGATAAGAAATGATACTAATTAATAAAATTCTAATATAAAATGAAAAACAAGTATTTTTGTTGGCTATTCTTGTTATTTGCTTTGATTAGTGCTGGCGCTAATGCTCAGGTGAAGGTAGAGGGTAGTGTATTCGACGAGATGGATAATCCGTTGATTGGTGTGTCTGTGTTTACAGAGAATCGTAAGGCAGGTACGGTGACCGATGTGGATGGTCATTTCTCTATTACCGTGCCGAACACAAGGGAAATCTTAACCTTTTCTTATGTGGGTTATACTACCCAAAAAGTGACTTTGAAAGGTCGAAAACTTTTGAAGGTGGTTTTGAAAGAAGACTCAGAACTGCTGGACGAGGTAGTAGTGGTAGGTTACGGTACACAGAAGAAAGGTAGTGTTACCGGTGCTATCTCTCAAGTAGGTAACAAAGAATTGAAGATGGCTCCTAGTGGTTCTCTTTCTAATATGTTGGCCGGTCGTTTGCCGGGTTTGATTACAAAGCAGAGCAGTGGTCAACCGGGTCAAGATGGATCTAGTTTGTATATCCGTGGTAATGGTGCTGGTGACGGTGACCCTTTGATTGTTGTCGATGGTGTTGTAACGGACTATTTTCCCTCATTCTCACAAGATGAAGTAGAATCAATTACTATCTTGAAGGATGCTACTGCAGCTGCTGTATATGGTGTGCGCGCTGCTGCCGGTGTTATTTTGGTGACTACGAAACGTGGTACAGTACAGAAGCCTACGGTTACCGTGAATTCTTCGGTTACTTTAAGTCAGAATACAAATTTTCCGGAATTCCTAAATGGTCCCGATTTTGCGTATTGGTACAATACAGCACAGCGTATGGATGGAGTAGCAGAAGAAAGTTTGCGCTTTTCCGCTGATGAAATAGCTCGTATTGAAAATCCTGGCTCTGACGAACAGGTATATGGTAATACCGATTGGTTTGATTTGCTTTTCAAAGATGTTGCTCCTACTTATACTAATAATGTATCTGTATCAGGTGGTACAGATAAATTAAAGTTCTTTGCTTCTGTTGGAGCTTATAATCAAAAGGGTATCATTGATAAAACTTCTTATGATAAGTATAACTTCCGTTCCAATATGGATGCAAAGATTACCGATAATTTTGATTTGTCTTTAGGCTTGTCTGGTTATGTTTCTACAGATAGCGAGCCGGGGGCTGGTGCCGGTCCGGGTACTTATGCTTCTATTTTCCAGCAGGCTATGCTGTCTTACCCTTACTTGCGCTCTGAATACAACGGTCTTCCTGTCGGTAGCTTGAACTTGGATGGTAACGGTAATAACAACCCTATTGCCGCTCGTGACCTTTCTGGTAAGAATACTAATAAGAAAACTTATTTCCAAGGAAATGTCTCTATGAAGTGGCAATTGCCAGTTAAAGGATTAAGTGTGAAGTTGAATGGTTCATATGTGAAGCATTATGCTATGCGTAAGAAATATTTTTTGCCTTATGATTTGAATTGTTGGAATCAAAGTACTCGTAGTTGGGGGGTTGAAAAAGGCAGAATTGCTAGTACAGCGTCCTTGAACCAGTGGTTTACTGAAACAGAGGAATATACCATTCAGCCAGCGATTGAATACGCTAATAACTTCGGGAAACATGCTGTATCTGGTTTGTTTTTGTATGAATTTACAAATTCTAAATTTTCAAGTTTATCAGCGGGTAGAGAAGATTTTCCTATTACCGATATCATGGATATGTCATGGGGACAAAAAGTTAACGATAATTTGGTGAAGGGTGGTCATGGCATAGATAAACGTGCCGGTTATGTTTTGCGTTTGAATTATTCTTATGATGATAAGTACTTATTGGAAATAACAAGTAGAATCGATGCTTCGACGGCCTTGCCTAAGAAGTACAGATGGGGTGTATTTCCCGGTGTCTCTGTAGGATGGCGTGTTTCTCAAGAAGACTTTTTTAAGGAAGCCGTTCCTTTTATGGAAAATTTGAAGATTCGCGCATCGGCAGGACGTTTGGGTAGTGATAGAGCTATTAGTAATACAATGACTTATTTTTCAACCGCTAGTTTGTCTACAGACCCTATTGTTTTGTTCGGTAATACACCTCAAAAGTATTTGGGTATCAGTCGTCCAGTTAACCCCTTATTGAAATGGGAGTTGACAGATACGTATAATGTGGGTATTGAGTCAAGTATGTGGAATGGCCTGTTGGGGGTAGAATTAGATGTGTTCTACATGAAGACAACCCGTTCATTGGAATCGCAGTCTGCCAGCTTCCCACCTTCTTTGGGAGATTATTATCCTGCTTATACGAATTATGGCTCTCATGATAATCGTGGTTTTGAATTGGTGTTGACACACCATAATTGTATTAAAAATTTTAGCTACAATGTTCGTGGTAACATTTCATGGGCACGTAATAAGATTTTAAAAATGACAGAAGATCCTAATGTACCTAATTATATGCGTAGTACTGGACGTCCGATGGGTGAGTATTGGGGATTTGTAGCAGAAGGTTTGTTCCAGACGGAAGAAGAAATTGCACACAGCGCAGTTTATGGTCCTACACTTCCTGGTGATATTAAACTGAAAGATATCAATGGTGATGGTAAGATTACCTATGATCAGGATAGAGTACCCATCGGTCGTAGTAGTACACCGGAAATGATGTTTGGTTTAAATATCGGAGCTGAGTGGAAAGGTATAGATTTCTCTATGTTGTGGCAAGGTGCGGCTTTGTTTGATGTGAATCTCTGTGGAATGTATGCGAATGTAGGTTACGATAATACTTTCTATACAAAACCTTTTTATTGTGATGGTAATACTCCTTACTATTTGGTGGAAAACTCTTGGCGTCCTGATAATCCGGATGCAGAATATCCTCGTTTGGGTATTGTTTCACGGGATAATGGTGGTAAAATGTCTTCTTGGTGGGTGGAAAATGGTACCTACATACGTTTGAAAAGTATGCAGATTGGTTACACATTGCCATCTCAATGGGTTACACCGGCAGGCATTAAAAAAGTACGTTTTTATGTTTCTGGTGGTAACTTGTTAACATTTTCCCATTTGAAGCATTTGGATCCTGAAATGCCGAGTGTTAATCAAGGATACTATCCACAACAACGTACGTATGAATTGGGATTAAATGTTACATTCTAAAAATGAAGAAAATGAAATCAAAAAATAAAATTCTTGCTGTTACTGCATTCGCAATGCTGTCATTGATGGGGTGTAATATCGACCCAATTTTGACGGATAGTTATTCAGAGGATGTAGCTTGGTCAAATGTTGACAATTTACGTTTAAATTTAAATGGCTTTTATTCGTTGATTGGAGGTTATTACGGAAGTGAGGTAGAGAATGATGCATGTACGGATATTCTAAAGATGAATGGGCCACGTGATTCAGAAAACCTGTTTGTTTTTGGATCTGCTCCGATTACTCCTGCCGCTAATCCTTTCAATAATTGGGATAACCGTCATACATGGCAACTATCTTGCTGTAGATTCTTGCATAACTTGGCAGAACATAGAGGTAATTTTCCAGAGAGCATAGCTAATGAAGCTGAGGCTGAGGCCCGTTTTTTCCGTGCATTAGTGAATTTTGATTTGGCTAAAAGATTTGGTGCCAGCTTTATCTTGCATAAGGAACTTCCGGTAATGGGAGAAAAGAACCATGCTCGTTGTACTCCTGAAGAATGTTGGGATTTCATTTATGAAGACTTGACGTTTGCTGCGAAATATCTGCCCAAGCGTTGGGATGATGCTACCAAAGATCCTTGGGGAGAAGCTACTCATACTGGACGTGTCACTCAAGGTGCAGCTTGGGGAATGTTGGCTCGTGCCATGCTTTATGCGCAACGTTGGAAAGATGCATCCGATGCTGCTTTGGAAGTGAAGAAGTTAGGTTATGCTTTGTATAAGAATCCTAGCCGTCCAGATAAAGGTTACGGTGAATTGTTCATGAACAGAAGAAGTGCGCGTGTAGATAATAATGAAAGTATTATAGAATGTGGTTATTCTTATGATGATGAGATGGACTATTCGTTTGATTATTTTTATTGTCCACCCAGCGATGGAGGTTATGCAGAAGCCAGTCCTACTGAGGATTTGGTATCTGCTTACGAAATGGCAGATGGACGTGAGTTCAGTTGGTCTGATCCTACAATGAAAGCGAATCCGTATGTAGGTCGTGAACCGCGTTTCTATGCATCGATTCTTTATAACGGTGCACCTTGGAAGGGGCAAACGCTTTATACCTATGAGGGATGTAACGATGGTTATGCATTAGGAGGTGGTACTACCTGTACTGGTTATTATATGCGCAAGTTGTTTGATGAGAATTTACCTAAGAATGGCATAAGAGCAACGGACTTGACGTATTACTATATGCGTTATGCTGAAGTCTTGTTGATTTATGCAGAAGCTATGGCAGAACAAGGGGATATTCCTGCAGCATTGGAGGCCTTGAATGAAGTGCGTGCCAGAGTTGATTTGCCTGCAAAATCTGCTAAGAACAAGACTGAGTTTATGAAATTGCTTCGTCATGAAAGAATGATTGAGTTGGCTTTTGAAGGACATCGCTTTTGGGATATCCGCCGTTGGGGATTGGGTACAACATTGCTGAATGATGTTCATATGAAGGGAATCAAACCCACCAAGACTAGTGAAGGTACTTATGAATATAAAGTAGTGGATTGTGATGCCGGTTCTACGCGTGTATATTTGGAAAAATACAATCGTTTTCCTATTCCGTTGTCGGAATTGCAACAGAACACTGCATGTGAACAATTTGATGAGTGGAAATAATTAAATTTAAGGTTATGAAATTATTGAATAAACTTACGATATTAGCATGTCTGTTTATAGGAGCCTTGGCTTCTTGTGAGTCTCCTGATTTGGCTGAAGGACGAACAGATCAAGTCAATGGTTTGTTGAATGTTACTATTAAGATTCCGGGTAATCCTGCAGAATATTCGGCTACAAAGAAAGGTCCTTATGAGGAAAATGAAGAAATCACAGTAAAGGTGCCTACTACAGATGACGCTCCTTTGGATTTGACTCGTTTGATGTGTACAGTGAGTCTGGAACACAACTGTTATATGGAAAATCCATTTAAGGGCGAAACAGATTTCACCAATCCTGTATTTGTTACTGTTATTGATGTAAATGGTAATAAACATCACAATACGATTCGAATTTTACCCACGCCTCCGAAAACACGCTTCAGTAAGTTGTGGGATAAAAATGCCGTTGAGTTGAATATTGCTAGCCGTAATATCACTGGTTTGGCTATCAATGCTCAGGGATTGAATGTACAAGAGTACGATGGAAAGATTTATCGTTATGATATGAAGACAGGTTCTTCAGTTACTACTATCGAGGCAGCTCGCTCATTTATGATGAAAGCTGATACTGACGATGCCGGTCATTTGGTGACCGCTCGTGATAATACGTATGGTGCTGGATTTATGGTATATTATTATGATGAAACCAAGAAAGAACACATATTGTTGCTGGATTATACAGCAGGGGATGGTTGTCCGGATGATTTGGGTTATGAATTCAGCGTTATAGGAGATGTAACTTCAGGTAAAGCATTTATTTATGGTATGGCTCCAGGAATGATGACTATTTATTATTGGGAATTGCAGGATGGAGAATTGGTAACTCCTGCTAATCAACCGAACACATTGCGTTACGGACCTGCTGGTGGTAACTGGGATCGTGCTCAAGTACAACGTGCTTCATTGGATGATGATTCCGATCATTATTTGTCATTCTATTCCCCTTCTACAGCAGATGAAGATGATGAAACACAAGAAGGTAAGAAGGGTAGTCGTTTTCACATCTTCTCACCGTATATGGAAGTTACCGAGATGAATCCTCAAAGTCATGCCTATAAGATTTTGGACTTTAAGGTGTTTACTGTAAACAATGATGTATTTGTAGCATTCATAGAACAAGGTTATACAGCTTGGGCAAATGCCAGAGTTAAGGTGTTTGAAATTACTAAGCGTAGCATGATGGAACTTTCTCCGGAAGATGATGGTTACGATAAATTCTGTTTGTTCAGTGGTGATGAGATTGCACCTACCAACTATAATCGTTGGGGAGATATTGCAGTCTATAAGGAAGCCACTTCTACAGGATATGATATCTATATTGCATCTACTATTGTTGGCTATGATACAAACGAGTCAAGAATCAGAATGTATAAGATGAATTATTATCCGCAATAGTATTTAGTGCCAGTTCCTAAAGCATAGCGAATGTTATGCTTTAGGAATGGTTGAATACTGCGAGAAGTATTTCTTATAAATGAAACATGTAATTAACAGTTTGAAAATTCAATTATGGAAAGATCATTTTTATTATCAATATCAGCACTGTTTTTGGCATTTGTATCCTGCAGTGATGACATACATAAAGGATATAGAATCGATGGTTATGATTTGATTCTAGAGAAACAACAGATTATCAATCATACTAAGGCTGTGAAGTCTATTAACCCTTATGATGAATTAGCTTGTGAGATTTATGATATTTCTAATCCAGATAAAGAAGCTGGCAAAGCTTACTTGGATTATGAATTAGGAGATGACCCCAAAGAAGGGGCAGGCAGCTTTAAGCTGATGTATAACTTTACAGGACAATCCGAAGACGGTACACCTGAAAAGGTTTACTTTCAGCAGCGTTGGGGTGATTATCGTGTAGACTTGTCTTTCCATCCCCTAGGATTATCCATTTGGGTAAAAGGTAACCGCCATAATCAGAATGCTACTTTCCGTTTTATCATTATGGAAGACGAAAAGCAATTTAGCGCAGAAGCTCCTCACGATTACACTCGCAGACGTTGGTCTTATTTTGCTTATGAAGATACTGAAATTTTGTTGAAAGATGGTTGGACTCGTTTGATTATGCCTTATAGTGCATTTAAATTGTACAAGAAGGGTGAAGGTACCCAATCTGATACGCTGCTCATGAATCGCAACGAGGGCTTCCGTATTGAAATTGAAAATACTTCCGGCAAGGCTTGGGAAGGAGAATGCCAAATTGATAACTTGGAGCAGCTCACCTCTTATGAATTAAAGGGAGGTACACCTAAGTTCTCAAGTATTTTTATTCAGTTGAATAAAGATGCGTATGAGAATGAAGATTGGGATCAGCAATTTAGAGATAGTAAAGAAGTGGGTATTGATACGTGGATTATTCAGTATTCTCAGCAGTTTACCGGTAATCATGATGAAACCAATGTATCTTTCTATAAGAACACTAATTTGCCCTGGGTACAAGTGAAGTGTGACATCATCGATAAAATGTTTGAAGCTGCTGAACGCAATGGTATGAAAATCATTTTGGGATTGTATCCGGGTGATTATAGCAAGACCGACCCTACTGATCCTACTAAATACAACATCAATGCAGAACGGAATAAGATGTTGTTTGATGAGGTTTATGAACAATTTGGAAACAATCCTTGTCTGGTAGGTTGGTACATCACCGAAGAATTCCATGATGGTTCTTATCCGGTAGGATGGCAACAAGAACCGGCACTTTCTATGCTGGCTAAGTATTTGGAAGGTGTTGCTTCTTATATCAAGACTAAATCCAATAAGCCAGTATCTATTGCTCCTGCTTTATGGAGAGGTTTGCCGGCTGATCTTTGTGGACAATGGTTCGGACGTATTTTCAAACAGACTCCGAATATTGACCATCTTTATTTACAAGATATTGGTGGCCGTTGTTTGGTTGACTTTGATGTGGATTTGCCTAACTGGTATGCTGAAGTTAAAAAAGCTTGTGATGAGAATGGGGTTATATTTGGTGTGGATATCGAATCTTTCAAAAGCTGTAACTGTCCGAATGTTCCTTATAAGGCGAAAGATTGGGCTGAATTGAAAGAACAGTTGTTGGTGGCAGGTCTCTTTACAGAACACATCACCAACTTCAGTTGGGTTACCTTTAAGAAGGGAACCAATAACTATGAAGGATATAAAATTTACTTAAAGGAAAATAATCTGTTACCGTGAGTATTTAGAACTAAAATCTGCCGGATAATGCAGATTGACATAGGGTGAGGCTCATTCTCACCCTATGTATAATTTATGAGGTTTTGCCTTACGTGATTTCTAAAAGATTAATGAATCATACTAATCAAGTTTTGGACAATCCAAAACTTGGGGTTTAATATATAGCAAAAATGAAGATGAATGAAATATTGTTTTGTTTGTTGGCAGTGTTGAATGTATGTTCAGTTTGGGCACAGCCAAAGACATTGAAATTTGGTAAAAATGGAGATTTTAAAATCGTTCAGTTTACCGATGTTCATTATAAATACGATGATCAAGCCAATTCTCAGATAGCATTGGATAGAATGAATGAAGTGTTGGATGCAGAACATCCTGATTGTGTAGTTTTTACTGGAGATGCGGTTGTGTCCAATGAATCTTTTAAAGGATGGGATATAGTATTGGATGTATGTATTCGTCGTAATATACCTTATGCAGTAGTATTTGGTAATCATGATGATGAATACGATCATACACGTCAGGAATTGTATGATTACATTTCAAAGAAAAAGGGTAATTTGATGCCTGTTCGTATTGGGGATGTGGCTCCGGACTATGTCCTGACTGTGAAGTCTTCTACCGATAAGAATAAGGATGCAGCTCTCCTGTATTGTATTGACTCGCACTCTTATACTCAGGTAAAGTCTGTCCCTGGTTATGATTGGATTAAATTTGATCAGATTGCTTGGTATCGTGAACAAAGCAAGACGTTTACAGAAAATAATGGCGGTACTCCGCTGCCTGCATTGGCTTTCTTCCACATTGCTATTCCTGAATATAAGGATGCTTTGATGGAAGACAAAAATCGCATGTTTGGTTGCAAGGCTGAAATGGTATGTTGCCCTACTACCAATTCCGGCTTTTTTACTTCGGTTAAAGAGTGTGGAGATGTAATGGGGATGTTTGTCGGTCACGATCATAATAACGATTATGCTGTGGCTTATAAGGAAGTATTGTTGGCTTATGGTCGTTATACCGGTGGTAATACAGTTTATAACGATTTGGCATCCAATGGCGCACGCGTCATTGTTTTGCGTGAAGGTGAACGTAAGTTTGATACCTATATTCGGATTGCTAATAATGAAATAGAGTCGTTTGTTACTTTCCCAAATAGTTTCTATTAATCAGATTGTTTAATTGCAAATTTCGTTAAACCTTTTTTGTATTCATGAAAAATATATTATTGTTTTGTTTTACACTGCTGTGTACTCTAGGCGTGCAAGCTGGTGACTTAATAGATTTGATCTTGATTCCACCTGGAAAGATTACGAATAAAGTCAAGTTAGATATTCGTGGAGGAATTGTAAATAAGAGCTCTGTAGAACAGACTTATCAGGTTTCTTTATATTGGGGGAAGGAAAAAGCATCTGCTCTGCTCTGTGATACCATGTTGAACATTGCTGCCGGTAAATCGGATGTGGTGAAGGTGGTGATTCCTACAGCGGATAAGGTTGGAAAGCATAAGGTGATCTTGAAGGTTACCGAAAGCGGTAACGTATATCGGAAAGTAAATTCAATCGAAGTTATTCAGTCGGACATTCGTTCCATACAGCAAATATCTGGGGCATGGGCGGGTATTTATCATTGGAGTGAAACTGAAGGAAAGCATTGGAATCAGGATATTAAGAAGATGACCGATAATCAATGGCGCGAATTGGTTCGTTCAATGAATAAGTTGGATATGAATATGATGGTTATTCAAGAAGTTTTCCGTAATGAACAATATGTGGGTAAGCATTCTACAAATGTAGATAATTACCAAGGGAAGGCTTTTTATCCATCTAAGTTATATCCCGGACGCATGGATATTGCGGCTAAAGACCCAATAGAAGCTATTCTATCCGAGGCTGATAAACAAGGTATGAACGTGTTGATGGGCGTGGGTATGTTTGCTTGGTTCGATTTTACTCCCGAATCTTTGGAGTGGCATAAACGTGTGGCCAAAGAACTTTGGGACATGTATGGACATCACGAATCTTTTTATGCTTTTTATGTGTCTGAAGAAAGTGGAGGCGGTTTAGATAATTGGGAACAACTGCCCGAAATACGTAAAAAGAGAAAAGATGATATCGTGAATTTCTTTAAGGAGTTTAAGGCTTATTGTAACAGCTTTGCTCCGGGTAAACCGGTGATGTTGGCAACCAACAGTTTTGAAGTACCTAATGGTATGGATACTTATCCGGAACTTTTAAACTATCTGGACATTTTATGCCCATTTGGCTTTGCTCGTATGCCGGAAGGTGATTTGACAGGTAAGCAGGCTGCTGATATGTTGCAAAAGGCATGTGATGATGCAAACGCTCATTTCTGGTTTGATTTGGAAGTATTCCTCTTTAATCCAGACAATTCTTTGTATCCACGTCCGGTTGAAGAGATAATTCGCGACCTGAATCTGTTTGATAATTTTGAGAAAATTCTTTGCTATCAGTTCCCCGGTGTGTTCAATGACCCCAAAATGTCTATTCGCATAGGCGAGGCTCGTACCATTGATTTATTCAATGGATATATGAAATACTTGAAAGAACTGAAATATAGGAATAAAAAACGTAAATAAAAAAGAAAGTGATGAAGCGCTGTTATCTATATCTGTTTATCCTAATAGAGATGTGTTGTTGATGCAATAAAATAGCTCATTGGCGGAATTGGTAGTGTTTAATCAATAAAAAACAAATATTTTTTATGAATCAGTTCATCAAAGAAATACAAGAACAACCGGAAATGTTGGAACGTACTCTTGGCTATTATCATTCAAGAGAAGGGAAGGAGCGTTTGGATGCTATCTGTACTCTGTGGACAACCGGTGACTATGACAAAATAGTACTTACCGGTATGGGAAGTTCTTATTTTGTATCACAAGCTGCCGCGATCATGATGACCGCTTATAATATACCCGCTTTTGCTATCAATGCCGGCGAGTTATTGCATTTTCAGTCTTCAGTTCTGACAGAGCGCACTTTATTGGTTGCCATCTCACAGTCAGGCGAGAGCTATGAGGTGATTGAATTGCTTAAACAACTTGGTGAACGGCATCATTCACGATTGACAGTGGTTGGGGTCACAAATGAGTCTGGAAGTTCTTTAGCGGCGATGGCTACTCTCAGTCTGCTATGTAAGGCTGGGAGGGAGGAAATGACATCTACGAAGACATTTATCACCACCTATCTGGTAGTGTATCTGCTTGCAGGAGCATTGGATGGTCGCAGGGTAGATAATGCTCTTTTAGATAGTGTTGTTCGGGAAGTCGGTCTTCAGCTTGAGAAAGGGGGGATTTATTTATCCCGTTCAGTCGCTTTTTTAAGTGGGCATCCGTTTGTTCAAGTGATAGGCAGGGGGACGGTTTTTGCAAGCGCTGCCCAAACCGCCCTGATGTTTATGGAGGCTACCAAGACTCCGGCTTCAGCTTTGTTGGGCGGTGAGTTTCGCCATGGTCCACTGGAGATGGTAGGCCCTGGCTTTATCTGTATCATTTATTCGCATTCACGGTCCGGTGTTTATCGGCAGAGCATCAGGCTTGTGGCTGATGTTCTGTCTTTTAATGGTAAAGTGATCCTGGTATCGGATATCTCCTCCGGCATTGAAAGTGTGAATTTGCTGGAAATCAATGTTCATTGCGGAGACCCTGATTTGTTTGCAATTCCGTCCATTGTTCCTGTTCAGCTGATAGTGAATGCTTGGGCGGAAGAAATGGAACTGGTGCCCGGCAGTTTTACACATGGTGCTAAAGTGACTTCAATAGAATAATGATGGGACGAAGAAAGGCAGCCATAGGAGTCGATATCGGAGGCACAAAGATCAGTGCGGGTATTGTTGGCGGAGAGGGATTGGTTTATGCTTCTCCCCGTACTATTGCAACTAATCCGAAAGAACCCGGCGAAGTGATTATTGCCAATTTGTTTTCTCTGTTGAAAAATATTCTGGCTGATGCTGCGGATTACGATATTCAGGGCATTGGTATCGGGTGTACCGGACCTCTCGATATAGATAAAGGTATACTGCTGGATGTTGAGAATCTTCCCACTTTGAACTATTTCCCGTTGAAAGACACCGTTGAACAAGTATTTCCGTTGCGGGTGATCCTTGATAATGATGCCAATGCGCTGATTTATGCAGAGGCATTATGGGGAGCGGGTCGGAATGCCGGTTCAGTCCTGGGTTTTACCTTAGGAACGGGGATAGGATGTGCTTGGATTAATGGAGGAAAAGTATGGCGTGGGCATTCCGGTTGTGCTGGAGAAGTATGGACTTCACCTTATAAAGAAGGGATATTGGAAGACTATGTATCCGGCAATGCCGTCACCCGTCTTTATAAAGAATATACAAAGGAGGAGTTGCCGGCTTATCGTATAGCCGAACTGGCACGGTCCGGTGATAAAATGGCTTTGCAGGTATGGGATGTTTTTGCCCAGGCATTAGCTCATGCTTTGTCATGGACAGTGAATATTACCGATCCCGAAATTGTCATCATAGGCGGATCTGTTCTGAAATCTTCCGATTTATACTGGGACAAGGCAGAGTGGCTATTTCGTAAATTCATTTGTCGTTCAGCTGATCGGCATATTACTTTGCTGTCAGCTGCCTTGGGAGACAATGCCGGATTTATTGGTGCGGCTGCATTAATATTAAAATAACAAGAAACTATGAGAAAACTCTTTTTTATACTGTTGATATGTAACATGTTGTTCGTCAATGCCCAATCTCTTGAACTGGAGAATTGGAAGATTATCAATTCTTCCGAGCTAAACGCCGGATCTGCTGAGGTCTCGCAATTGGCTTATCCCACTGCCGGATGGTATCAGGCCACTGTGCCCACTACCGTGTTGAATGCTTTGGTGAAGGAAAATGTATATCCTGATCCGAGAATCGGCCTGAATAATTACCTGATTCCGGATGTGTCGGATGAATTTAATGTCCGGATGGACCTATCTAAATACAACTACCTGAAAAGTGGCCGTAATCCTTGGCAAGATCCATACTGGTATCGTACGGAAGTTGTTCTTCCCAAATCATATAGAGGCAAGAAAGTATGGCTGATCTTGAACGGCATTAACTACCGGGCAGATGTCTGGGTAAATGGTCGTCAGGTTGCTGATAAAAAAGATATTGTGGGTATGTTTCGTCGCTTTAAACTTGATATAACCGGATATGCCCATGCCGGAGCTAACAATTGTATTGCGATAAAAATTTATCAGGTGGATCATCCGGGCGTCCCGACTCCCGGCACCCAGTTGAAAGTATTCGGTCCTGTACGCGGACATTCCTACGATATCTTTAAGGATGAGACATTGAAGATATCCGGTGGCTGGGATTGCGCTCCCGTGGTTCGCGACCGGAATATGGGTATCTACCAGAAAGTGATAGTGGAAGCCACGGACGAGGTGTTGATTGAAAATCCTTTTGTTGTCACTACTTTACCAAAGTCCACTACCATGCCTATGAAGGTTGACACTGGGCTTGCAAAGGTCAACATTAAACTTGAAGTGAGGAATACCTCTGCAAAGCTTGTTGAGGGAAAGGTGAATGCTTGGATTACATTAATCAACGAAGTCAAATTTCCCACTTATACCAAGCATATGGAGGGATACCTCAAGCCAATCAAGCTGACGAAGAAAGTAGCCCTGCGTGCCGGTGAGAGAAAAGTAGTGGAACTGACCCCTGAGGACTTTCCTTCCTTGCTGATAGAAAACCCGTATTTGTGGTATCCGAATGGGTATGGCGAGCAATACTTGCATCACATGAAACTGTCTTTTAGCATCGGTGGAAAAGTGTCCGATACCAAAGAGTTTGATTTCGGAATCCGTGAGGTGGCAAGTGGACTGAACCGGGTGGGAGATGAATGTGGTCGTGTATATTATGTGAATGGCAAGCGGATATTCTGTAAGGGCGGTTGGATACAGCCGGACATCTTGTTGGAGGAATCTGAAAAACGTATCTATGATGAAGCCCGCCTGATGGCAGAAGCGAACATCAACCTGATTGGCAGTGAAGATATGCCGTCTCCTTCTGAAATCTGGTTTGAAAGTTTTGACAAATATGGCCTGATGTGGTGGCATGTTTTCTATCAATGTTTCCGCATGACTCCTGGAACTGAAACTGCTGACAATCCTCTGGATCATGGTCTGGCGGTGGCAGGAGTGGAAGATATGATGCTCCGCTATCGCAATCACCCTTCTATTATTTCATGGATAGGAGCCAATGAGGTCTTGATGAATGAAAGCTTGTACAAGCTGACCAAGGAGAAAGTGAGGAGTATCGATACTACGCGTGTTTATCTTCCGACTACCAGTTTTCATTGGGATGTAGACGCCTTGACTCCTTATCTGAAAGAAGATCTACCAACAGGTACGACGGATGACGGTGCGCCCGACTATAATTGGGCGCCTTCTTCCTACTTCTTTGATAAAGTGCGTGAGGTCCATTTGCAGATGTTCCGCAATGAACTGGGGATGCCTTCCATGCCGACGTACAACAGCCTCCGGAAATTTATTCCTACCGCGGAGAGTACGGCTAATGTAAACAGCCCTATTTTCCCATTGGATAGCATTTGGGCTGAACATGGTGCTTGGGATGTAAGTAATTATTGCTATCGCTCTTATGACAATGCCATTCGTACGATGTTCGGTGATCCGAAGACGGCAAAAGAATATGCCGACAATGCCCAGTTCCTGAATGCCGATGGTTATCGTGCTATGTTTGAAGCGGCTAATCACCGGATGTGGGATATTACTTCCGGTGTGATGATTTGGAAGATTAATTCTTGCTGGCCCGATGTGTGCTGGCAGATATACGACTGGTATCTGGCTCCCAATGCTTCTTATTATTTTGCAAAAAAAGCTATGGAACCGGTGCACGTACAGTTGAATGCGAATGATTTTAGGGTTTCTGTGATTAATGCCTCCCATCAGACACTGCAAGACGTGAAAGTGACGGCTAAAGTTATCAACAATGACATGGAAGTGGCTTGGGAGGACTCCCAGCGGATAACTGTTTCTCCCGATTGCTATCAGGAGATTGTTACGGTGCCCCGGTGTGGAAAATACTCTTATAATTACTTTGTGAAGCTGGAGCTGCATGATAAATACGGTAAACTTCTGTCCGAGAACCTATATTGGTTCTATTCCCAGCATATGGATTTCTTTTGGTTCACTTCTATGAAGAAACCGGAATTGAAGGAGGAGGTTGAAGTTACCAAAGAGGAAGGGGAATATGTCTTTTCTATTTGTTTGAAGAACGAATCGGATCGTTTGTCCCATTTCAATCATCTGACTTTGCTGGACGTCCGGGGTAAGGAGATTAATCCGGTATTCTGGAGTGACAATTTTATTACGCTCTTTCCGGGAGATGAAAAGGTAATAACGGCTCGTGTGGCAGTATCCGATGCCGGAGATACACCTCCTGTGTTCTTCCGGGCACGATGATGAATAGATTGAATTTATTTATAATATAGTGTTATGAAAAAAATTATAGTGATTGGCAGTTCCAATGTGGACATGGTGGTGAGAACTTCTCATCTGCCTGCTCCCGGTGAGACGATTCTGGGAGGGGAATTCTTTATGAACCAGGGTGGAAAAGGAGCAAATCAGGCTGTTGCAATAAAGAGATTGGGCGGCAATCTGATATTTATGGCAAAATTGGGGAATGATGTATTAGGTCGGCAATCTGTCGGTTATTTTAAAAAGGAAGGAATTGATACAAGATATATTGCTCTCGATGAAGATTCTGCTTCCGGAGTAGCTCTGATCAGCGTGGACGATCATGCGGAGAATAGTATTGTAGTGGCATCCGGTGCCAACATGTTGTTGAACGAACAAGATGTGGATAAAATGTTGGAGGAAATGTGTGAGGGAGATATCCTCTTGATGCAATTGGAAATTCCGCTTCAAACAGTGGAGTATGCTGCCAGAAAGGCTTTCGGGAAAGGAGTGAAGGTGGTGCTGAATCCGGCTCCTGCCCGCAGTCTTCCCAAAGAATTGTTCCGGCATCTGTACATGGTCACTCCGAACCGCATCGAGGCGGAGATGCTTACGGGCATAAAGATTGCCAATGATGCCGATGTTGAGAAAGTGGCGGAAGAGATTTGCGCGATGGGGGTAAAGAATGTAATTATCACTTTGGGTTCGAAAGGATGTCTTATAAGGGAAGAGGGCGTTTCTTATCGTATAGATGCTTTCAAAGTGGAGCCTGTTGACACTACAGCTGCCGGAGATACGTTTAATGGGGCTTTGTGCGTAGGATTGTCAGAGGGCATGGACTTGAAACAAGCTGCTGTGATGGCTTCAAAAGCTTCATCCATAGCTGTAACCAGAATGGGAGCCCAGTCTTCTATTCCTTACCGTGAAGAGTTGTAATCATTAAAAACAATATTAAATATCACGATTATGTTTATAGTTGAAAGTTACGGATTGGCGGTAGCGTTGTGCTGGGTCACGATGTTATGCTGGGGATCATGGGGAAATACTCAAAAATTGTCAGCCCAAACATGGCGCTATGAATTGTTCTATTGGGATTATGTGATTGGTATACTTCTTTTTTCTTTGGTTTGGGGCTTGACACTGGGCAGCATTGGAGAAGGGGGACGCGGATTTATGCAGGACTTGCAGCAAGTTGGTATGGAGAATTTTTGGAGCGCTTTTCTGGGGGGCGTCATATTCAATGCCTCGAATATATTGTTGTCGGCTTCCATGTCGTTGGCTGGTATGTCGGTTGCTTTCCCGATAGGGGTGGGGTTGGCGTTGGTATTAGGCGTATTTGTCAATTACTTCAGTGTACCGAAGGGGGATCCTGTCACTCTTTTTGGGGGTGTCTTCTTGATTGTGTTGGCCATTGTTTTTAATGGGATTGCTTCCGGTAAAGTTTCTGAAGTATCAGGTCAGACTGTCCGAAAAAGAGGAGTTCTGATTGCTGTCTGCGCTGGTATTCTGATGGCGTTTTTCTATCGTTTTGTTGCCGCTGCTATGGATTTGGAAAATCTGGAATCGCCTGCTGTTGGTATGATGACTCCGTATTCTGCCTTGTTTGTGTTTGCAATAGGTATCTTTATCAGTAACTTCCTATTCAACTCTTTGTTAATGAGGAAACCTTTTACGGGGGTGCCTGTGGCTTACAGTCAATACTTCAAAGGAAATATGAATACTCATTTGGTTGGTATTTTTGGGGGGTGCCATTTGGGCGTTGGGAACAGCGTGCAGTTATATTGCTGCCGGAACAGCCGGTGCTGCCATTTCCTATGGGTTGGGACAAGGGGCTACGATGGTTGCCGCATTATGGGGGGTGTTTATTTGGAAGGAATTCAAAGGGGGTCTAAATCTACTAATCTATTGATTGCCTTGATGTTTGTTCTCTTTTTTTTAGGTTTGGCGTTAATTATTACGTCCGGTGGCAATTAATCTTTTATTAATTAAAAAAATGTGTATATTATGAAGAGGAATTTTCTACCAATCCTGTTGGGGTTATTGATGATATCAGCCGTACTGCCGTCGGCAGTAGTTTTTGCTGGCAATGATGTTTCTGGCCGACAGAGAAAACAGAAGGTGAAGGAATCTGTTTTGAGGGTGAAGTCCATTACTGGTACTTGGATAAATCTGGCATATAAGGATGTACGTAATAGATATACCAATCCGCAGAGTTTTGATAATACGGATCCGGAATTATGGAAAGCTAAAGTGCGGGAACTGTCGGCTATGGGCATTGAATATCTGGTATTCATGGAAGTTGCCAATGAGGGTAAGGCTTATTATCCCTCTCAATTAATGCCCTGGTGGTATGATAAAGATAAACAGAGTCCTGTGGAAGCCATTCTTGATGAGGCTGCCCGATATGACATGAAGGTTTTTATGAGTACTGGATGGGCAAAAGACCAGGATGATAATTTGCAGGATCCTGCTGTCAAACAACGCCAATTGCAAATTATGGAGGAACTGGCTGTCTTTTATAAGAATCATAAAGCCTTTTATGGCTGGTATTTGCCGGTAGAGGATTGTCTTTGCCCCATTTTTGCAGAACATGCTGTACAATCGGTTAATGCATTGACCCAAAAGGCAAATGCATTGACTCCGGGTAAGAAGACACTGATTTCTCCTTATGGTATCGGACTGTCTGATTTTGATAATCCGGAGTATGAGAAACAATTGGCAAAGCTGAAAGTCGACATCATAGCCTATCAGGACGAAGTGGGCTGTGTACGCAATAAATTCATGTTGCCTCGCTTAAAGAAGACTTGGCAACGGTTGAGAGACATCCACAACCGTCTGAATATTGAGATGTGGGCCAATTGTGAGACTTTCACTTGGGAACAGGGAACCAACGACCGTTCTTCGGCCTTGATTCCTGCCGCTTATCCGCGCCTTTTATCCCAACAAGTGGCTGCTTCTGTGGCAGGGGTTGACAGGATTATCTCATTTATGGTTTGTGGAATCATAGAAAGTCCCACGTCAACTTATCAGTTGGGGCAACCGGTGTGGTCACATAAAGTATACAATGACTATATGGACTGGAAAAGGCGGATTGGCTGCTGGCAATTGGCCGAAGCTGCCTTTATGGAGAGATTGGCTAACGGGGCTACCATTGACATGGTGTCGGGAAAAGCGGATTTGAAGGCATTGCTTGATGGCAGGGTTGCAGAGGAAGACAGTAAAGATGCCCGTTGGGTGAAATTCGAGAAAGGTTATCATGAGCTTGTGGTAGATTTGCAGAAAAAGACCAGACTACGGAAAGTCATGCTTCGTATGCTGGACTATAATTTAGATGGAATAGGTATGCCGCTGAAAGTTTATCTGTTCACTTCGTTGGATGGAAAAGAATATAGATTGGCTTCTATCAAGGATACCCCTCATTTCCCGAACAATCGGCATGATGCATGGATTGAAAACTTGTTATTTGATCAATTGGATGAAAGCATCCGTTATATGAAGGTGGCTTTCGAAGCTTCGCAACACGTGTATATGGATGAGTTGTTTGTTAATCCGATGATAAAATAAAGACCAGTTGAGATGAGAGTGAGTTTGTGTTTATTAACGGTGTGGCTGTTTCTTGCTTGTGCTGATAGGGCGCGGGGAAATTGCACTAATTCCTTCTTGGTCAAAACCGATGGTAAAGGAGAAATATATCCTAACCTCCAAAGTATCATAGACCATAAATTAATAATCTATGGTCTATGATGCAGGCCTTGGAAATACAGAAAAAGTTTCTGTTTGTGATTTGTGGCATCAAAAGGATTTAGGGGAGTATAAAGGGGAATTTTGGGCACAAGTCCCTTAGCATGGAGTTACTTTTGTAAAAATCACTCTTGTAGAGTGAACTGAAACTTTAAAATAAATAGTATGGAATTTGCTTTGGATAGATGGATTACCAAGCATAATGCTTGGATTGATGTTTTTGTACCAAACTACATGAGGTGGATATTTCATGATGTGAAAATGACTATTTTGTTTTTGGGCAGTTTCTCTTTGGTAAAGTGCTGTAGGTGTTTAAGGCAGGTGTGTTATTGGGAGCAGTGTCTTGCATACTGTTTGTGCCAGGGCTAAAGACGGAAAATTCTAAGCCATTTGTGATACCAGCATTACAGGAGTGGAAAGGTGGGGATGGCTATTGGCGCTCATTGTGTCGGTTGGTGCTGGACTCCCGCTATGCAGCAGAGCTCAATCCGGTGGCAAATGGAAAAGTCACGCGACTTTGACCCTTTTGGCCACACATGATTGCCCCAATCAATATTTCAATAAAACAATCTTTCAATCATGGAATTAATAAATAAAGATACCCTACAAGTCCAAGAATTTATTTCTTCGCTCGATTCGATGCTGGACGACATTGAATCTATCGTCAAGCATTACAAGTCTCACCTGAACGGGGAATGCTTTCTTTCTAACAATGAAGTTTCCAAGAAACTGAATGTCAGTTTGCGAACCTTGCAGGAGTGGCGAGATACAGGGCTAATCCCCTTTATCTAGATAAAAGGTAAAATCATCTATCGCCAAAGCGATATTGATAAACTGCTCCAAAAGTACTACTTTGAAAGTTGGAAAGAATAACTATCTAAAAGAGTATGATTTCCACTATCTTAAAAGGAAAGCTTTTTTATTAAGGTGGAAATTATACTTTTGAAACCTAAAAACACTTGAATCTCAATCTTATTTAGTTAGATTTTTATATTTAATTTGATGTATATCTTATTAATTTAGTATTTTTGTAAGCATGAGTTTTTCATATGAAAGTTAAATTTAAAATGTAAATTATGCCGCTAAAAATAAATGTGCCTTATTCCGAAAAAGATTTGGCAAAAGAAAAAGGTGCTTTTTGGGATAAAGATAATAAGACATGGTTTGTTCCCGATTATAAAGACATCAATTTATTTTCTCAATGGATTGACACAGATAAGGTATCAATAATCGCAAAAGCACCTTTCTGGATAGGGGTAACTCAAAAAACTTGTTGGAAGTGTGGCGGTATGATTGACGTGATAGCTTTTGCATCTAATAAATTTTGGATATATGAATATTCAGATGATGATGAGGCATTACAAGAATGGTATCTCCAAGATTATTTTTCTTTTTTCTATATGCCTGGTTATATAGAGAAAGAAATTTTAGATATTGTATGTTCACGTTTTCCTACTTTTAAACTGGGATTTTCTAAAACTGTTAATGGAAAGTATTGGGCGAATCATTGTGAGCATTGTAATGCTCTGCAAGGTGACTTTTTCATGCATGATGAACCCGGTGGAGAGTTTTCTCCTATTGACATGGATGGTTACAAAGCTATAACTTTAATAGAGTTTCCATATAAATTTGATTTACCAATAACTGCATCTTATTCTTGGGCAAGTAATGAAAAAGACGTTTTAAGGTATTGTCCGAAAACGCAGTGGTAATAGCCATATCCTTATCATATGTTTTTTTGTTGTATATCTTGTTTTGAATTTAATAGGAAATGTTTCTTTTGTAGAAGATTTAGAAAACATTGTTTTTCGGAATTTAATTTTAATCATTGACTTTTCCAGTGAAGTGTTTAGTCTGTGCAAGTCTTTGGATAAAAATACGCTCGGAATGAAATGTAGAGGAAGATTTTTATTCAAACCGAAGGTTTGGACTTAAACAGGCTAAATACAGAACTTATCTTTGTCAATGCTTCATATTGAGTTCTGGAAAACTTACTATAAAAGAAAAGGATTGAGAAAATGAAATTCATTCTTCCCAATCCTTTTTCAATATTAGCTACTATCTTTATTATATAGCCAATTCCGACAGGCAGCTATTTACTTTTTGCATATCCTTGAAAATATTCTGATCCAATACCCTTGCATAGTGTTCTCTTGTCTAAAGCTGCCTTTTGTATTTCTGTGATTTTTTCGTTTATGAGAATGGTTATTCTTTCACGATTTGGACATTTGGCTTTTGGCTGGTTTGCCTTGAAATCCCATTGCTCTGCTTTTATGGATACGCCAAGACTTTGGTACTTCCGTTTTCCGTCTTTACAGACACATAACATGAGAGGATGTTCACCATTACTAAGTGTTTTTGATTTGTAACACAGTACTTGATTGTTTCAGTCATACGGTTTACTGGTTTACGTTGACCCCCGTTTACATCTTGGTTTACATCAAAGCCGTCAAATCGCAGTATATACAAAAGAAAAAAACAGCTATCTTTTTTTTAGATAACTGCTTGATTTTCAAGTGATCCGCTTGGGGCTCGAACCCAAGACCCCAACATTAAAAGTGTTGTGCTCTACCTGCTGAGCTAGCGAATCAATCCTTATTGCTGTTAAGCGGGTGCAAAGATATGGACTTTATATTTAATATGCAAGACTTATAACGAAAAAAGTTTGCATTATTTTAGTTGTTTATTTCTTTTGTTTGATTATCAGTTGATTCTGTCTTATGAATATTTTCTCTGTTGATAATGAAACGTTGATAGTAGGAGAGCATCAGCGTTGTGAGCGGTAGTGCGATAATCATTCCCAACATTCCCATTAATGAACCCCATATGGAAAGTGATAATAGAATGATAGCAGGATTTAGTCCGGTAATTTTCCCCATAACACGTGGCACGATGAATCCGTCTTGGATAGTTTGCACTACAATGAATACTGCCATGGCTGAGGCGATGATTATCCAAAAATTATCGCCTGTGTCGGAGGCTTTCAGGATTGCCAGTATGATAGTAGGAACCAAACCGATGATTTGAAGATAAGGCACCATATTCAATGCCCCGATGAACAAACCGAGACCTATGGCTAATGGGAAGTCTATGATAAGAAAGCCTATGCTGAATAAAATGCCGACACATAAGGCTACGAATGCCTGTCCGCGGAAGTATCTGTTCATACCTACTTTTACGTCATTGAGTATGCCTACCACGAAAGAACGGTATTTCATAGGCACGAGATGCGTCCAACCTTCTGCGATGCTTTCGTAGTCTAATAAAATGAAGATAACGTATAGTAAGATAATGAATATGGTGAATACGCTGAATAATAAGTCAACGGAGTCCGATAATAAAGACCATAGGCAGGGAACTGCTTCTTTGAGCGCATCCAATAGGTTCTCTTTATTGAATAGTTCGGTTATAAATTTAACATCGATATTATCTCGTAAAAAATCGGAAAGAGAGGTGGGGACATTACTATTATATGTTCCGTGCGAAAAGTATTGGACCAATAAAGTCTGTACTCTGCCGCACTCTTGTATCATAGGGGGTACTAACAGATAAAAAGCTCCGGCACCCACAATCAGAAGTGTGAGTAATGCGCAGAATATGGAAACAATCCTATTTCTTAATTTTAGCTTGTATTGGAAAAATGTGACCAAAGGATATACCAGATAGGCAATAAGCCAAGCGATAAAGAAAGGTAATAGAACGCTGCTTAAACGCTTCAGAAGCATCAATATGCCGATAATGATAACTCCTAAAATGACACCGCGGATAAAACTGTCGAATGTAATCTTTTTACGTTCCATAGAATCCTGTATTAAATTTATTAATCGCTTGCTGTTTGCTGGTCTTCCTTTATCGCCCGTAAATAACACTCTCGGCACAAGGGTTCGTATTCGGCTGTTTCACCCAACAGAACTTGTTTGTCATTTTTTACAGTACGATGAGAGAATGAAGCAAGCTGTCCGCATTTTACACAAATGGCATGCACCTTGGAAACTTCATCTGCAATGGCGCACAGCCCCGGCATGGGGCCGAAAGGATTACCGCGGAAATCCATATCCAATCCGGCTACTATTACACGTATACCATTGTTGGCAAGCTGGTTGCATACATCAATCAGACCTTCGTCAAAGAATTGCGCTTCGTCGATGCCCACTACGTCTATTTCGGAAGTGAATAGCAGTATGCTTGCCGATGAGTCTATCGGTGTAGAGGATATGATGTTGCTGTCATGCGATACGACATCTGCTTCTGAGTAACGCGTGTCTATTGCCGGCTTATATATTTCTACACGTTGCTTGGCAAATTTGGCACGTTTCAAACGGCGTATCAGTTCCTCTGTCTTGCCGGAGAACATGGATCCGCATATAACTTCAATTCTTCCTCTACGTTTGGTTTCTTGTATGTGGTCTTCCGAAAATAATACCATATCTTTGAGTGTTATATTCAGTCGCAAAAGTAATGATTTTGTTCGCTTCCGGATATTTTTTCATTATTTATTTCTACATTTGTGCCATTAATACGGACAGGAAAAGGATATGCAAGCATTATTGAATGATATAGAACTGGATGTTCAGGAATTGAAATGTTTGATACAGTCGATGCTCACTGATACAAATCCTGTGTTGAGAATAGTTGCCAAAAGGAATATTCATCAGATGCAGGAGCGGTTGGATGTGCTGACCAAACTGTTGGACGACACTTTTGTGATAACTCCGGTGGAACATGTTGCTTCTGACATTGTGGAGAAAACAACTGAATCGGAAGTGATTTCCGAACCGGTTGCTGATGTTCCGGTTGAGGCAACTCACGTTTCGGATATTGCAGTACCTGCTTCTCAGATTCTTGCCGAACGTATTAAGCCGGCTACGGACTTGCAACATGCCATCAGTCTGAATGATTCGTTTCGTTTTACCCGTGAATTGTTTGCCGGAGATGCGACACGTATGAATGAGGTGGTGCGCCTTTGCGGTGGGGCTTCCTCTTTGGATGAGGCTATGTCTGTATTTATGTCAACTGTACAACCGGATGAGGAAAATGAGGCAGCTGCTGATTTTATAGAACTTCTCAAGAAGTATTTCAGTTAAAAAAGTAGCGGATATGGGAAAACTTTATGTAGTGCCTACGCCAGTAGGAAATTTGGAAGATATGACTTTTCGCGCTATCCGCATATTGAAGGAAGCGGATTTGGTGCTGGCAGAAGACACGCGTACTTCCGGAATATTGCTGAAGCATTTTGAGATAAAGAATGCGATGCAGTCTCACCATAAATTTAATGAACATAAAACAGTAGAAAGTGTTGTAAATAGAATAAAGGGTGGTGAGACTGTGGCGTTGATTTCAGATGCCGGTACGCCAGGTATTTCCGATCCGGGTTTTCTGGTGGTTCGCGAGTGTGTCCGCAACGGTATCGAAGTACAGTGCCTGCCGGGGGCTACTGCTTTTGTTCCGGCATTGGTGGCTTCCGGATTGCCCAACGAGAAGTTCTGCTTTGAGGGTTTTCTTCCTCAGAAGAAAGGTAGGATGACACGTCTGAAAGGTTTGGCGGAAGAACGCCGGACAATGGTTTTCTATGAATCTCCCCACCGTTTGGTAAAAGCACTGACGCAGTTTGCAGAATATTTCGGTTCGGAACGGCAGGCGTCCGTTTCCCGTGAAATATCCAAGATACATGAGGAGACGGTACGTGGTACTCTTACCGAATTGATAGAACATTTCACAGCCAACGAACCGCGTGGTGAGATAGTGATTGTAGTAGCAGGAATAGACGATTAAATAACTTCATTAACAAAACGTAAAACAAAAGCGTATGAAAAAGTTAGCAGTTTTGATTGTATGTACAGCCGTTATGGCTTCATGTGACAACTTTTCAGGTGGTAGCAAAGATCAGTTGAAAGCTGAGAATGATTCTCTTTTAATGGAACTGACTCAGCGTAATGCTGAACTGGATGAAATGATGGGCACTTTCAATGATATTTCGGAAGGATTTCGTCAAATCAATGCGGCAGAAAGCCGTGTAGACTTGCAGCGTGGTGCAGTTGCAGAGGGTTCTCTGAATGCTAAACAGCAGATAGCCTCTGATATTGAATTCATCCGTAAGCAAATGGAAGAGAACAAAGAGCAGATTGCCAAGCTGCAATCTATGTTGAAAAACAGCAAGACCAACTCTTCTCAGTTAAAAAGAGCCGTTGAGTCTTTGACACAGGAACTGAATGCGAAAACCCAGCGTATCGAAGAGTTACAGGCCGAACTGGCTTCTAAGAATATCCGTATCCAGGAGTTGGATGCCGCCGTTACGGATTTGAATGCTGTCAAGAGTGAATTGACTGCTGAGAATGAGGCAAAAGCCAAGACAGTGGCAGAACAGGATAAAGCGCTTAATACTGCATGGTTTGTATTCGGAACGAAGAAAGAACTGAAAGACCAGAAAATTCTGAGCGGTTCCGGATTATTTAAAAAAGGTTCGGTCTTGAAAGATGGTGATGTCAATAAGGATTATTTTACCCAGGTTGATATTCGTACTACCAAAGAAATCAAACTGTATTCCAAAGATGCCGATATTCTGACTACCCATCCTACCGGTTCTTATGCCTTGGAAAAAGATGATAAAGATCAGTTGACATTGAAGATTACTAATCCGAAAGAATTCTGGAGCGTTTCCAAGTATCTGGTAATTCAAGTGAAATAGTTACTTGATTGATAATTGATAGGGCTGTTTCAAAAGTGCGTTTCGTTTGTAGGCCTGCTTTTGAAACAGCCTTTTTAGTATTCTTTTTTATGCTTTATAAAAATCTTTTTTTTGATTTGGACGATACGCTTTGGGCGTTCTCTCTCAATGCTCGTGATACCTATGAAGAAATGTACTGGAAGTATGGATACGATCGCTATTTCGATTCGTTCGAGCATTATTATTCACTTTATCAGCGTCGCAATCTGGATTTATGGGCAGAGTATGCAGATGGTAAAGTCACGAAAGAAGAGTTAAACCGTCAACGTTATCTTTATCCTTTGGAGGCTGTAGGAGCAGGTGACTCCACTTTGGCAAAGGCTTACGAAAGAGATGCTCTTACAATGATTCCTACCAAAAGCAAATTGATGCCACATGCGCGTGAAGTGCTGGAATGTCTTTCGGGAAAATACAATTTGTACATTCTTTCAAATGGATTTAAAGAACTCCAAAGTCATAAAATGCGTTCGTCGGGCATTGATGAATATTTCAAAAAAGTGGTTCTTTCCGATGATATCGGAATCCTGAAGCCTTGGCCTGAGATTTTTCATTTTGCTCTTTCGACAACCCAGTCCGAGTTGAATAATTCGCTGATGATCGGAGATAGTTGGGAAAATGATATAGTCGGAGCGGCGGGAGTAGGCATGCACCAGGTGTTTTACAACTTGTCCGGTCGTACCGACTTGCCTTTTGCTCCTACCTATCAGATTACTGATTTGAAAGATTTATTTAATTTTTTGTGACATTGACAGATTAGTTGTACTTTTGTTTCCAATGATGAACATCTAAAAATACTATTATGGAAACTCTCATTCCTTTTGCATTGTTGTGTTTCACATCTTTCTTTACGTTGACTAATCCGTTGGGCACAATGCCGGTTTTTCTGACTATGACGCAGGGTATGACCGATAAAGAACGTTGTTCTATCGTAAAGCGCGCAACATTAGTCTCGTTTATCACATTGATGGTCTTTGTCTTTGCCGGGCAATTCCTCTTCAAGTTTTTCGGTATTTCGACAAACGGTTTCCGAATAGCGGGTGGCGTTATCATTTTCAAGATTGGTTTTGATATGCTGCAGGCACGCTATACACCGATGAAATTGAAAGATGAAGAAATCAAGACCTATGCGGATGATATTTCGATTACTCCTTTAGGTATTCCGATGTTATGTGGTCCGGGCGCTATTGCCAATGCAATCGTACTGATGCAAGATGCACATTCCTTTGAGATGAAAGGGGTGCTTATAGGCACTATTGCCCTTATTTATTTTCTTACATTCTTGATATTGAAGGCTTCCACCCGTTTGGTCAATTTATTAGGGGAAACCGGTAATAATGTGATGATGCGCCTTATGGGACTCATCTTGATGGTGATTGCCGTAGAATGTTTCGTTAGCGGAGTGAAGCCGATATTGACGGATATTGTAAAGGAAGGTTGCTTGATGTAATTAAATAAGAGAGCCGGAATTTGGCAGTAATGAAAAAAAGGTTGCAAACAGGAAAACAGTCTTCCGTTTGCAACTTTTTTTATAGCTAGCATGAAATACCATATCATGCTTTATGTTTTATCATCAGAAAGCTTAACTACCGGTTTGTCTTTTCTGCTATTATGACAAACCGGTACTGGTTAGGCTTTGTTTAATAACCCGGATTCTGCTGTGCTTTCAAAGTCGGGTTGGCATTGGTTTCACTTACAGGAATAGGCAACAATGCTTTTGTATACGTGCGGTCAAAACTTTGTGATTCTTTAAGTAATGAGTAGTGCCAGCCTTGGTTTTCCTCACTGCTATAGCGTACAATCGTTTCGTTATTGCGCATGGCGTCGAAAAAGCGTTGCCCTTCGCCAACCAATTCCTTACGGCGTTCAATCAAAACTTTGCTCAGGAATTCGTCATCAGCAATAGCATCGGATACTTTGGCTGTTGGAGTTTTGGTGCGTTTGTCCAATAAATCGTTCAGATATTTTATACCTTCTGCTTTGGCTGCTCCGCCCAGTTTGGCAGCAGCTTCGGCTGCGTTCAGGTAAACTTCGGACAGACGTAAAATCGGCAAGTTGGCAAGGCGCATATCTCCCAGTGCTCCCAGCGGGAACTTATTGATGAAAATTGGATTTTCCCCATAGGTTTTCTTCAAGTCTTTGTCGTACATTGCTGGTAGCACAACTTCGTTACGGACATCTGCAAGATCGGTTTGCAGCATATCAACAAATGATTTTGTACAGATAGCATCGGCATATCCTTGTTCATTCAGCAAGTAGCCTATGCCTTCACGGTCGGCCCAGTCATCAGAACCATTGTTTATCAATTCAAAAATCATTTCTTTTGTATGGTTCGGATCTTGCTTGTCCCATGCCTCAGCGTATTGTTCGGGAGTCCATAATTCATAAGGAGAGTCGTTGATGATTTCTTTTGCTAAATCGAAGGCTTCCTGATTTTTGTTCATGTATAGATACACTCGGCACAGCAAAGCTTTAGCTGCCCATAAATCGATATAGCCTTGTTTTTCACCTGCTTTTTTGGATACGGTCAGTGCTTCTGAGTCGATGGCATTATTCAGGTCTGCAACAACTTTGGCATAAACATCGGCTACCTTGTCACGTCCGGGTTGTGCATCACGATCCAGTGGTTTGTCAACGAAAGGTACTCCAAGCGAAGCACCTTCATCGTATGTATAGGGCATGCCGTACACTTTTACCAAATCAAAATGTACTAAGGCGCGTATTACTTTGGCCTGATTGTAGATATTTGCCAATTCAGCCTGAAAATTTTCCGCATCGGTAATTGTCTTGTTATCTACAGCCTCAATTAAGCGATTGGCGCGTCTTATCACATTGTACTGTATATTCCACATGTTTGGGGCATCATCTGCGGTATAGCGCATTTCATAGCAAGAAGAGGTGCGCATACCTTGAGTGCGTGCCTGCATGTCGTCCCCCCGGACATCTCCATAGTAGAACATGCGAGCTGCATAGTACTGGGTGTAAGTGGAATTGCCTTGCAGGCCATCATACATACCATACATTGCTGTGCGGGCATCATTATAATTGGTAATGGCGGAACTTGTTGGCGTTCCGTTGGAAGGAGTTTGGTCCAGCCAGTTATTCACACAGGACGAAAGCCCTGTCGTGACTGCTGCTAATGCTAGGATATTATATATTTTCTTCATAATGTATATGCTAAGTCAAGATTTTAATTAGAAACCAAGTTCGATACCAAATGTAATTGTTCTTAATGCAGGTGTCTCGAAGTAACACAGTCCGTCAACAGGGGTTTCTGGATCTACATACAAGTCTTTGGATTTCCAGGTAAGCAGATTATTACCCGAAATGTAAGCTCTTAATTTGCTTATTCCAGCCTTTTTGGACAAGTTGCTTGGAAGAGTGAAACCTATGGTCAGGTTTTTCAAACGTAAGTGATCGGTAGGCATCATCCAACGTGAAGAAACCGTATTTTTATTGCCATAGGCAAATAGGGGCAATTTAGCGTTGTCGCCCGGTTGCTTCCAGGTATCTTCAATCTTATAGTATGCCGGAACATTACCTACATAGTTGTAAGTACCGCCATTAGACTGTAACCAAGTTGCAGCATCGTATGCATGACCGCCCAAAGAGTAAGTCAGAGTAAAGTTTAAATCTATGAATTTCCAACTTACAAAGTTAGTCAGACCACCGGTCAGTTTCGGGTCGGGCGAACCGATAATCACCTTATTGGCCTCATTTGAATGTATGGTGGTTTCACGACTTCCATCTTCTCCGTTAATGTAGAACATTTCCGATCCGGTTTCCGGATCAACACCTGCGTATTCGTAAGCATAGAATGATTGATAAGCCTCTCCGATACGATGAATGGCTATGCCGTCAATCATTTCGTTCTGTTCGCCGTCCAGTTTTAACAAGGTGTTTTTGTTATGTCCGAAGTTCAAGGATGTGCTCCAATACCAGTCTTTGTTTTGGATATTGGTGGATTTAATTTCAAATTCAACACCGCGGTTTCTCATAGAGCCGACATTCATCAGCATAGTGGCTCCACCGCTACTATTGATTACACCCGGCACGGCTGAAATATTCTTGCTCATCAACAAATCCTTAGTGTCTCGGTTATACCATTCTGCAGTAATCGACAATCTGTTCCACAGCGTAACGTCCAAACCTACGTTGGTTGCGTAATTCTTTTCCCATTTCATATTGGGATTGTCAAAACGAGCTTCAGCCGAACCGCCATTTCCTGCATAGTTATAACCAAATTCATATACGCCCAAATAGCCGTACAAATCTGTGGGTTGTGTACCGTTCACACCGTAAGATACACGTAATTTGGCATCGGTCAGCACATGCTTGATATCCTGCATGAAAGCTTCTTCACTCAGTCTCCAAGAACCGGATATAGACCAGAAATCTCCCCAACGGCTTTCTCTTGACAAGCGGGAACTGCCATCCCGGCGATAACTTGCACTAAAATAATACTTGTTATTGTAGTCATAATTGATACGTCCCAGGAAAGAAGTCATTCTGTATCGTTCTACATGGCTTGAAGCACGGCTATCGCCTGCATTTTCTATTTCCGGCAGGTAAGAAGGGTATTGGTTTCCGTTGGCATATAAATAATCATATTTATAATCTTCGGTTTCAAAGCCTACCAAAGCATCCAGATTGTGTAATCCGAAGGATTTGTTGTAAGATAATTGTGTTTGTGTATTTAACTGCCCTCTGTTGCCCATAACGCGCTGATAAACACCGTTTGATGAACGACCGTCGTTGCTGCGGGGATCCCACCATATACGTTCATTGTTTTGGTTGAAGTCATAGCTGATGGCTTCTTTCAATTTCAGATTATCCCAAATAGTCCAGGTAGCGGCCATTGAACCGAGGAAGCGGTTTATGGTAGCCCTGTTGTAATTATATGTTTCAGTTTGTATAGGGTTGGCACCATTCAGTGCAGGGAAGTTACTGCTGAATGAACCGTCTTCATTATATGGATATGTAGAGGGAGAGGCAGTCATTGCATAGCACATGATAGGGCTTGCAAAGCTGGTCCCTTCATTATTTACGTTTTGGGTTGAATTGGTATACATGGCGTTGGCTTCCAATAACACTTTGTCGGTTTGGTGTGTAACATTGGCTCGACCGGTGAAACGCTCATAGCCTGATACATTTGTAATACCTTCTTGCTTTGTATAAGCAAAAGAAGTATAAAACCTCGTTTTTTCATTACCGCCTTGTGCATTTACTTCATAATTCTGGTGGCTACCGTTACGGAATAAGACATCTTTCCAGTCTGTATATCCTGACCAGGGTTCTGCTGCATATTCATCGATGTTTTTATTGGCCAAAGCTGCTGCTTGTTCTGCATCATAACCAAGGGTATATTTGGCATAATTCTCAAATCCCAAGTGCAGGATTTCACGTCTTTGCTTACCATCGAGAATCGGTCGATAATCGATTGCCATATTAGACATACCCCAGTCTGCTCTTACCCCTATCTTGGTTTTGCCAGCAGAGCCTTTTTTGGTTGTTATGACAATAACACCATTAGCGGCACGCGAACCATACAATGAGGCAGCCGCAGCATCTTTGATCACCGTCATGGACTCTATGTCATTGCTATTCAGTGTAGCCATTAGACTGTTACCGGAATCTGCGTAAGTGAATTCGCTGACGTTTCCGTTCAGCATGGGCACTCCGTCAATGACATATAATGGTTCATTGCTGGCATTGATAGACCCCATACCGCGAATACGCACGGAGGCAACGGAGCCGGGCTGACCGGAAGTAGAAGTGATTTGAACACCGGCAACAGAACCAGCCAAACGATCTTGCACGCTGATAGAAGGTAAATCCTGTAACTTTTCGGTAGTCACATTTGATGCAGAACCTGTAAATGAGGACTTTTTGAAGGTACCATATCCGGTTACTACAACTTCATCAAGCACCTCAGTATCAGGTTTCAATACCACTTTTAAGTTCGGTTTGATAGCCACTTCCTGAGTCTGCATACCGATGTATGAAATCTGCAAAGTTTTCGCAGAACTATACAATATGTAAACTTCTATAAATAAGCATTTTATAAATAGATATAAAGTCATTATATTTAACCAAAAACCTCAATAGAATATGCCTACCATGTATTTACAAAACTATCAAGTTACTCATATGTTACCATATTTTACAGTAAAACAGTGATTATCAATAATATGCACATGTTGATGTAGTCTATATTGAAACTATCGAAATATACTTTAGTTTTTTGTTGAACTATTTTTGTAAAATAAAAAGTAATGCAAGCGGTCGCTGTCAACCAAAAAGAAACACACTATGAAGAAAGTAGTAAACAGAAATTTATGTCAAAATAAAACATAAACCTATTACAAAAAACATCATAAACAAGCTATTATAATAATCTTTGTATAAGGCTCTCACTATAACTCTTGATGAAATATTCCGTTATTTGGAAGAAGCGGACAAGTTTTATCCAGTTTCCATTGATGAGTTTCAAGCCATCGCCAAATATCTGGAGGGGGCCATATTATGGACACATGATAAAGTGAATTTTGCCATTGAAAATATCTTATCATAACTGAACTTTACCTATTCTTAGCTTCTGTTTCAATTCCTACCTAAGCAAAAAGAAGCTCTCATCACTATCTGTAAGGAAAGGCTCAAGAAATCATTTCCTCTAAGTTTTTAAAAGTTATAAGCTAACATTCAGCTCTGTGCAAGGAGCTATAAAAGGACTTTTGGATAAAGATTTTGTGACTAATGAATTAGAGATATATAGCGTGACATATCTTTGATATCTGCTTAAGGAAGAAGACAAGCTAAAAAAGGAAGACTACCGTGGGTATATATTTGATAATCCGGATTCTGATTTACTTTCAAAGTTGTACTTGCATTGTTTTCACTTATAGGAATAGATAATGATGCTTTTTCGCATACGTGCGGCTCTAAAAAGTATGTCTTTCGCCAATCAATTCTTTGGTCAGAAATTACACGAAAGATTACGAATAGATTTAAGCAAATCGTGAAAATCCGTGTAATTTCTGTCCTTAAAAAGAAATAAATAGTGGGTACATGTTCATGCTGTAACCCATCGTTGTAATGGTGCTATTTCGTTGGAAGTTCAAGTATTTCTTGCTTCTCACCAAAACTACCGGCAGAACAAGTAAAGGTTAATGTCATGTTGATGTTGTTATCAGTTAATACTCCTTTTCCTTCTGCGTAAACAGCTCCATACTTAGAATCTGTAAATACATATTGTTGTTCTATAGCAGCGTTTGTACCGTTCATTTTGATGACAAGATCCTTTCCTTCCTCAAAAGGCTCAATCAATTTATACCATTCAGCATGGGCAGCCTTTCTAACTTCTACTGCAAAAGTTGCATTAAACATACTAGAGTGGTACGTACCTTCTCCAAAGACGTCCCACTGAATACCATAAAAAGAACTTTCAAACGCTGTTTTGGTATTACCTTTTACTGCCACTGCCGTAATAGTATAATCACCTATCAGTCCGGTGACAACTACATCTTGATTGGATGTGCCTGAAATTTCCTCGAGTTTGATGCCTTTTTCTGTTACCTGGTCCATATAGGCTGCTTCACCATTGATTTCAATGAAGTCTGCTTTTTCCGAAGTAAGTTCACATAAGTAGTAAGCTTCTTGTGTCTGGCTATTGGCAGAAATTCTTAACTTAATATCGTTATCTGCATTATAGCCTTCACCTGGAGCATATTGGTAGATAATGACAGCGGGTCGGGAATCTTCTCCGGGATTGGTGCCTTGCTCCTCGGAACAAGAGGTTATGGAAGCTGCAATGAGCAGCCCCATAAAAAGTGTATTAATATATTTTCTCATCACTTAAATCTTTGTAGGTTATTATTACCATTGATATTCACTTGAATCAGAAGTAGGGGCTATCGGAGTAGGGTTATTGGTACAAGCTGGATTGTAGTTTGTCTCCGTTTCCACAATACATAGATTCATCCAATCTGGGGGTGTCTGTACATTCCACCGGAAAGTTTCTATGTGATTTGTATTAGCATAGCTTCGGATAATACCCTTGTTCAGCCTCTTGATGTCGAATGTAGCGAAACCTTCGCCCCATAATTCTACACGTCTCTGCCACCATACTTCATTTTGGAAAGCAGATGTCTCATAATTATAGTAAGAATCATTGTGCTTGCCATATACATACTCTGCATCACGAGTCTTTGCGAAGTCTGTTAACAATTGTATTCCTCTGCTCTCATTTTGCATGCCAGCTGCCTCTATTTCTATAAGCTTCATTTCTTCTATACGCATTAAAGGTACTGCGCCCAAGAAACCAATATATTGATTACTATGTCCTTCAGTGCCACCAGCAGCACGGAATTTCAAGGAGAAACCACCCACAGTTTTAGGTCCTACACCGTCATAACCGGATGAGTATACATCTTCTGGATAATCAGAGTATTCTTTTAGTGCTTCTATAATTTCATTAGGTGATTCCAAATTATCCAGTTTGAAATCAATAAAACACTTCTTACGGAAATCCGTTGCCGGAATCGTTTCATACAGATGGCGATCTATACTGAATTGGTAGCCATAACTGGAAGCATATCCGCATTTTGAGCCGTTGACCTCAAGGTACATGAATGATCCCCACGAACCATCCGCATCGTTATTAGTAATGACAGGGTCTGTACTCTTGAATTGCAAACCAAACATCCACGAGCTGTTAGGCGTGTTGAAGCCGGTTTCACGGCTCAGATACTCTTCCCGACTCATCATGCTATAGCCTTCCTGCGCTAATTTCGCATATCTCTCGGCATTAACCCAATCTTCCATGACCTGATAAGCACGGGCTTTCAGTCCATATACAACAGATTTATCCGGTGTAGTGATATCTGTACGTGTATATCCATCCAGATATTCTTCTGCTTTATCGAGGTCGGAAATGATAAAGTTCCACATTTTCTCGTTTGTGGCACGTGGATTATTGGTCAAGTCTGCAAGAGCAGTCTGTTCCGTTATGATAGGTACGGTTTCTGCATTCTTGTCCAATCCATAGGTTTTGTTAGCAAACATACGAGCCATATCCATATAGTACATGGCACGCATGGCAAGTGCAATGCCGGCACCAATTTTATGTTCTTCCGAAGGATTTTCTCCAGCTAAAGAAAGAACTGTGTTGCAATTCTTTATCCATCCGTAATAGATGGTCCATGGGAACTGTGCAACGGCATAACGCGGTCCCAGGGATGTAGAACATGTATACCAAGTCTGATACCAATGTCCGGCATCATCTATAACTACATCTTGTCCCATAACATCACGTATCTGGAAGAATGTAGGATAACCGAAGTCATATGGATAGTTGGCATTATACAACACCTGACCTATCATTGATGAAGTAATGCCGTCCACAAAATTCTGATAAGCATTAGGGGCATCGGCTGTCTGATCTTTGGAGGCATAATCCGTTTGAGGATTAATCTCCTCTATGCAACTGGTTGCAGTAAACAATCCTGATACAACAATAGCAAAGTTTAATATTATTTTTTTCATATTATTTTCTTGGTTTATGTTTAGAATGTCAGTTGAATGCCACCCGAAATATTTCTTGCAGGAGAATACGTGGAAATAGAAGTGTTTCCGTCATAAGAATAACGTGGATCGAATCCTTTGCGGGCAGACCAGAAGCAAAGATTCTCACCGGCTGCATAGACGCGAAGTTTGGAAACAAATTTAGTCCACTTTTTCGGGAAGGTATATCCTACTGTGAAAGACTGGAAGTTTAGGTAGCTGGCATTGGTCAAGAAGCGACTTGAACTACTGAATACAGTATATTTGTCACCAAACTGCCAACGTGGAATATTGCTTTCCGTATTGTTAGGACTCCAAGACTTAGCATAATCCTTGTGAATAGCAGAGCCTGCACCATTTGAGGTCTCATTGGGTGACATTAATGAAGCATAGCGGAAGTCTTGAACCTTGCCACCTATTTGATAATCAAAAGAAACAGAGGCATCGAAACCATGTATACGTAATGTCGTATTGAAGCCACCGAATACTTTTGGAAGAATAGAACCTTGCTTGTAATAAGTAGCCTCATTAGGGTTGGTGGTTGTAAATGAATGGTTTTTACCTGGAGCACCAGCTTGTTTCAATTCAGAATCTACCCAATAAAGTGCTTCACCCTTTTCATTGACACCGGCATATTCAATGCAATATGCGTTATAAAGCGGGCCACCTACTTCATACCAATTACCACCCATTCCTGTGCTGTTGGTTTCGTTGAAACCGCCCATTCCACTGGTCTTGGATTCCGGCAGACTTAATATTTTGGTCTTGTTATGTGACAAATTGGCCGAAACCGTCCAATCTATATTATTCGTACGGATGATTGCACCTGTCAAAACAGCTTCAATACCCATATTGCGTATGTCACCTACGTTGCCGTAGTAACCACGTGTACCGGAAGACTCCGGGATAGACAGCCAAAACAGCAAATCTGAAGTCTTTTTTACATAATAGTCTACATTACCGCTTAAGCGACCTTCCCATAAACTGAACTCAACACCTAGATTATAATTGGTTGTTGTTTCCCATGTGATGTCCGGATTACCCATACGTTTGAAAGTTGCTCCCATGGATGTGCTTCCAGTAGGTACAAGGTCGTAAAGATCCGTGTAGGCATAAGCACCAATATTGTCATTACCTTGTTGTCCTACAGAGAATTTTAATTTCAGCATATTGAGCCATGATGCACTGCTTTGCATAAAATTTTCTTTACTGATTAACCAGGCACCACCTACAGACCAGAAATTACCCCAACGATTTTCTTTGGCAAAATAAGAAGATGCATCACGGCGGAAAGAAGCAGATGCAAAGTACCTTTGGTCATAGTTGTATTGCGCACTACCAAAATATCCCTCTACATTATATCCGCTTTTATAAGAAGATGCATCTGAAATCTTAGCAAAAGCATCTATTTCTGGAATGGAGGGCGAAAAACCACCTTGAGCTATAGCCCCTAGGAATTTAGTGGTTGTCTTGTAATATTCGTGTCCTACCATTACATTCACACTATGCCGGTCAAAATCTTGGAAGTAAGTCAACGTCTGTACATTATTGGTACGCAAAGCAGAAGTAGACTGCTTATTGATTTCACCATTTACGCCAACTTTAGAACCATAGAATGGATTAGAGTAATTAGAGTAATTGGTCTGTCCCCAATTCACAGTACTGGTTACATTGGCTTTCAGAAAGCTGGTTATATTTACGTCTGCTGTAAATGTAGCGTTCAATTGATCGCCACCGTTTTCAAGTACGTCATACTGATTGGCTGCTAACGGATTTGCAGTCGACATAAACGGACGATTCAAGCCATAATCATTTGAAGGAATACCGAAATCATATGCGTTATGTCCACGGTCATCTTGTTTGATAACCACATTTCCATTAGCATCAACAACTCGTACATAGGCTGGATAGATGGGGGCGATAGAACTTGTAAAATACATCAGGTTTGCACTGTTAGCAGCAGTACTTTGATTCGGAACAGAATGTTGTACAGAATGAATATAACCTACATTGGCTCCTAACTTTAGCCACTTTTTTGCTTGATAGTCTGCACGGATACGTCCACTGATACGTTCATAATCCGAGTTGACTATAATACCTTCATCGTTCAGGTAGCCTAAACTTGCATAAAAGGAAGAACGTTCATTGCCACCGTTCACACTTATATTATATTCTTGACGCAAAGAGTTACGATAAGCCAAATCCTGCCAATCATCTGGCTGTAAATAATATTCTACTCCATCACGCGTATATTTGCGTCCCAAAGTAGCATTCGGATTCAAGCGACCATTCATGCCAATAAGCATTTCACCTTCCGGAACGTTATATACATTATATCCCAAATGGTCAATCATTGTTTTGTTAGCCCATGCATTCGCAGTAGCTGCAGAATTTCCTTGTCCAAAGAACGAATAGTTGTAAAGTTGTGAATAATAAGCCTCATAATATTGCCCCGGATCAGTAATGACATCATAGTCTTGTACTGCACGTGAGTTTACGCCCCATCTCATATCAACATTGACCTCGGCATCCTTGGTTTGTCCTCTTTTAGTGGTAACAATGATTACACCAGCTGCACCACGCGCACCATAAAGTGAGGCAGAAGCCGCGTCTTTCAAAACAGAAATCGATTCAATGTCGTTTTGAGGTATATTGGAAAGGCTAGCTGTATAAGGAGCCCCATCTACAATAATCAAAGGATCTGTACTGGCATACATGGAGGCAATACCGCGTATGTTGATTTTATTATCGTTGGAGCCTGGTGCACCAGAGCTTCCGCGAATCTGCAGACCGGCTACTGAACCCACCAAAGCATCAGATACATTAGTTGTTATACGCTTAGACAATTCTTCCGTATTTACCACTGCAGCAGAACCGGTAAATGCCGACTTTTTTGCAGTACCGAAAGCTACTACCATTACCTCGTCAAGCATCTCTGTATCAGATTTCATGATTACTTTTACACTAGGCTTGATAGCCACCTCCTGAGTCTGCATACCGATGTATGAAATCTGCAAAGTTTTCGCAGAACTGCATAAAAAGCAAACATCTGATTATTAATATATTATATCTTTAATAGAACTGATTATAATTAGTATAGTCTTCTTTAAAAGCTAATATAAGAGAGGTACGGGATTTGGAGGTATACCCATTATCTACTTGAAGTTAATATATATCATTGATATTCAGGTATTTATGATGATAATGCAGTTTTATTATCATATTGAAAATTTACTTTCTGTTTTTTTCTTTATCTTTTTGTTGATATAATTTAATCAATTATATATTGAACTTAAACGAATACATTGTTATGGAATACTATAGTATATCTTGTATTAACTATTGTTCTTTTGTAAATATTTATAAATGCTTTATTCCTAAAGAAAGAACAATGTTTGGAGATGAGTTTTAATACGGAAAAATCCCTCCATTTTAGATTGAATTTGTGAAAACAACCTAAAACAAAGGGATTTATTTACTGGAATTTATTTACCTCCGTTTATCCACGTCTTCTCAGAATAGATATAAGAACCGTCGCCGTAGGCTTCTTTCACATCCGGATTGCCGATGACCGCACTGTTGCCATAGGGCAAGCGTTCCGGATAGCGGTTAATACCGCTTTGGGTGTTTCTCGGGTTAGTCAGTATTACATACTCTTCTCCCATTGCTTTCAAGCGACGCAGATCGTTGTAAGTTTCCACTTGCTCGTCCAATGCTTGCGCCACATATTTCTGTTCAAAAAGTTTTTGGAGTGTCGGTGCGCCCAAAGACATGGCATAGTTTTTTGCTATTGTAGCAGCAGTCGGTACAGTGGATTCATCTCCAAACCAAGTCAGAATTTCCGTAACAGAAGCTTCTACTGCTTTTTGATACGCCGAGGTGGCATCAATGTTTGAACGCAGTTGAACTTCTGCCTGAATGAAATAGAGTTCGGCTTTACTCATGATATGAATAGGCTGTGAACCGAACAAATACCATGCCGGCTGATATTTCATTACTCTGGCATCATCTACTGTCTTGGCAATAGTTTCATCTCCCGGAGTATAAGACTTTCCCAAAGCATTCAGATAATAATCCAAGCGAGGATCATCTGTGGCTTCCATCAAGTCCGCTACTGTCTTTGAAGGTGCTGTGTACTGGCGGCTGAAAACATAGGCACTCCATGGATTGTCACATGTAGAACCATTAAATCCTGTCACCGTAAATCCTTCGAATCCGTTGTCTATAGCTTTTTGTACGGCTGTTGCTACTTCTGAAAGTACGTTAGGTTCTACCGCCAGTTTATGCAACAGATAGCGTGCTTTCAGAGCGTGAGCAGCTGCGAGCCATTTAGATGCAACCCCTTTGTAGGCTATGTCCTGATTACCGGCACTTGTCAAACTTTTGCCTTTTTCCAAGTTACCAATAGCCTTGTCGAGTGTAGCCAAAATACCAGTATAAACATCTTTCTGTGCATCTAATTTAGGTTGCAAATTACCTTGCCCTTGCACAGCTTCGCTATAAGGAATATCACCGAACATATCGGTTAGGACACCGAAGTTTACAGCTTCCAATACTTGTGCCATACCCAGTATATCAAACTGTCCGACATTACCCGGTACTTCATTCTCTATTTTACTCTGCATTTGGCGTATATTCTGTAAATTGCCATAGATAGAGTTCCATACATTGTTAAAGGTAGTAGAAGCAGCCCATTCGCTTGAGTTGCGCATTTCGGCAAACATTAATTGGTTGTTACCCATACCTATCTCTTGCTCATTGAGCGAAGAAAGGTAAAAAGCAAAGTCACCCGATACGGTACTGAAGCCTGTGGACATAATGGCATCTGTCAGTTGGAGTGCTGCCGGGACGGCTTCCGGTGAAGGGTGTTCATAGTCCTTGTTGATACGGTCAAATGCATCTTCTGTACATGCTGTCAGTCCGAGAAGAGCCACCGTCAAAGTCATGAATATGTATTTTTTCATAATCGAAATCTTTATGTTGGTATGTTTAGAAATTAATAGTAAGACCACCGCCGAAGCTGGATGTGTTGGGAACTGAGAACCGTTCGAAGTATCCGCTCATATTATTATTGCCTTGCGAAGACTCCGGATCGAAGTTGGGCAAATTGGCCCAAACAAGCACATTACGGGCAAAGCCGTAAATCGAAATGTCGAAGATACCGAGTTTGGGCAGTTGATAAGTCAAAGTTAGGTCGCGCAACTTGATAAAGCTCGTGTCATACACGCCAGATTCGGTGATATTGTAATAAGCCTGATAGTAATCGGCTTTATTTACTTCAACTGTATTGGGCTGTCCCGTTGCTTCATCTATGCCTTCAGCAACCATACTTCCTTCGTGATAAGGAAGTGACTCTTTGGTAGCACCAAAATAATTCAGAGTCATGTTTGTTCCGTGATACATCTTTCCACCTTGTTGCCAACTCCATGTGGTAGAGAGTGAAAGACGTTTATAACGACCACCTAGCGTAAAACCAGTAGTGAAGTCCGGAGAGCAGTTGCCCAAGTCTTGGCTATTGCCTGAGGATTGAGGCAGACCGTTCAGTAACAGCAAATTGCCTGCTTCATCGCGTTTGAAGCCCAAACCATATATGTTCGGATAAGTACATCCTGCCTGTGCACGAATTTGTGGTTCTACAAATCCGCCCAGCATAATGGATTCCACACCCGGAGCCAGTTCTATAACCTTGTTGTTTACTTTGGTAAAGTTGATACCCAAATTCAGGTCGAAATCTTTGGCTTGCAGAATAGCAGCATTAATAGAAAGTTCGTGAGCATGCGTGCGCATTTTTCCGGCATTGGTCAACATTTCCTGATAGCCGGTCGCTCCATCTACGGGTACATAAAATATCTGATCTTCTACATTCTGCAAACTGTATGTGTATTCCACTTTCAAACGGCTGCCAAAGAAATGTAAATCGGCACCTACTTCATAATTGGTTGTATTTTGCGGTTTCAATTCTTCATCATACACGCGGTAATAGGGTGTGAAAGTAGATACTCCGCTGGGTAGAGGATAAGTAACCGGATAGTAAGAGTACATACCGCCCCCGTAGGTGGGAGTATAATAATAATTGGCATAATAGTTACCGGCCTGACCTACTTGTGCGAACGAAGCACGGAGTTTACCATAGTTTAATATTTTATTGTTCTGCAAGAAAGGTAATTTGGTGAACTCCCAGCCTAATGATACTGAAGGATAGAAGAAACTGCGACTGCCGCGCGGCATGGTTGATACGTAGTCGTTACGTCCGGTTACGGTCAGATACACCTGATCTTGCCATGACATTGAAAGACTTCCGAAAAAGCCTACTGTACGTTCTTGTCGCTTATACTCACTAGATGTTAGTGAAGTAGCATTTCCAATGTTGGTAAAACCAGGAAAGTTGAAGTTGCTGCCGTAATAATCCCAGTTACGGATACTCTCATGATTGAACTCGTTTCCTAATATTACATTCAGTCTCCATTCGTCGCTTTTTCCGAATTTACCGTCAAAATTAACGGTGAACAGATTATTGAATACATTATGCTGAGAACCGTAATTCTCTATGTCTCCACCTTTCAGCGATGACGTACTGCCCATTTCCCGTACGGTGGCATAGTCAGAAGTCCAAATGTCAAGACCGGCCTGTTCCCTAATCTTGAGTGAGAAGTTCTCTCCCAAGCCCAAATCCGGTTGGTACTCCAAATAGGTATTGCCAAAAGCACGGTTGGTATGCTGGAGATATTCATTATGTTCCGCCCACCAATAAGGGTTGGTAAATGAGGTGGAACGGAACAATATCTGGTTTGTCGGATTGCCCGGTTCATGATTGGGAATACCCTTCAAATCATATTCGGCCGGAGCAGAGTAAACCACATTCATGATACCATCGTTGGCTCCCGGTGCAGATGTAATTTTAGTAGATGAATAGTTCATGGAGAATCCTGTGTTCCACTGTGGATTGATTTTCCAATCTACCAATCCGCGCGCTCCCCAACGGTCCATGCCTGTTGAAGGAATGATGCCATTCTGGTGCGAATTGTTCACGCCGAACGAATAGTTTATTCCGTTGATGCTTTGTGATAGATTCACGTTTGTGTTTTCAGTGAATCCTGTGCCTAAAAAATCGCCCACATTATCATAAATCTGTGGCGTAGTCCAACCGTCCAAACCGGCTTGTGCGCGTTTGGGGTTGTAATATTGTCCTTCGCGCATACCATCTGCCGCAGTGTATTGATTATTCATGTTTCCACCATATTTGGGGTCGTTTGCCAATTCGCTGATTTTTGGTCCCCAAGTCATGGAAGAAGACGGATCGTATCCTGCTGCAATGCTGTTGCCCTGCGAATATATATTTTGACGTTCGAATTTGCGTGAAACCCGTTGTGCACTCAGGTTCGTTGAAATCGTTACGCTTGGTTTGTTCATATTGTTTTTGGAACCGCGTTTGGTCGTAATGACAATCACACCGTTGGATGCACGGATACCATACAATGCGGATGCTGCCTGACCTTTCAGTATATTCACAGACTCTATATCTTCAGGATTAATATCTATGCTACGATCAGCGTAGTTAGCGCCCGTTACAGATTTACCGGTATCAAAATCCGCAGTTGTATTCACAGGCATACCATCAATTACATATAACGGCTGGTTGTTACCATCAAACGAGCGAGCACCACGAATTACAATCTGAGAAGAAGCACCCGGTGCACCCGATGACTGACGAATATCTACACCCGTCAGCTTACCTTGTATAGCGCTGGCAAGCGAGGTTGTTCCTGCTTTATTCAGTTGTTCTGAATTCAAATCCTGTGCCGCATAGCCTAATGCTTTGCGATCGCGTTTGATACCCATAGCAGTTACTACCACCTCATCCAATTGTTCGGCATCTGATTTGAGTATCACTCTTACATTTGGTTTGATTGCCACATCCTGCGTTTGCATACCAACGAACGAAATTCGCAAAGTTTTCGCAGAACTGTATCAATGCGTAAACTTCTATAAATAAACATTTTATAAGTAGATACAAAATCATTGCATTTAATTAAAAACCTCAATAGAATATGCTCTACCATGTATTTACAAAACTATCAAGTTACTCATATGTTACCATATTTTACAATAAAACAATGATTATCAATAATATACACATAACGATGTAGTCTATATTGAAACTATCGAAATATACTTTAGTTTTTTGTTGAACTATTTTTGTAAAATAAAAAGTAATGTGAGTAGCCGTGGTTGACCATAAAGAAATACACTATGATGAAAGTCGCAAACAAAGATTTATGTCAAAATAAAACATAATCCTATTACAAAAAAACATCATAAACAAGCTATTATAATAAGATTATAATTATCTTTGTGTAAAACATGTAACCTATGACAAAAATAAACCCTTTCATAACCAGTGGCTATATTTCAGCAAAGTACTTTTGCGACCGTATAACCGAAACAACTACATTGACACGTTATATAACCAACGGAAATAATGTAGCTTTGATATCCCCTCGCCGTTTAGGAAAAACCGGGCTGATAGAGCATTGTTTTCATCAGCAACAAATAAGGGAAGTATATCACACATTTTTAATCGATATATATGCAACAAAGAATTTTCAGGAGTTTGTATTTGAACTTGGTAAAGGTATTCTGAATGGTTTGAAGCCGCGTGGAAGAAAAGCATGGGAGCTGTTTCTCAAATGTTTATCCTCTCTTCGCACCAGTATCTCTTTTGATTTCAGTGGTAATCCCAGTTGGAATTTGGAAATGGGTGATATAAAGACTCCCGCTATAACGCTTGATGAAATATTCCGTTATTTGGAAGAAGCGGATAAGCCTTGCCTGATTTCCATTGATGAGTTTCAAGTCATAGCCAAATATCCGGAAGGGGATGTTGAAGCCATATTACGGACACATATCCAACATTGTTCCAATGCAAAATTTATCTATGCCGGTTCGCAACGTCATATGATGGGAGAGATATTTACTAGTCCGTCACGTCCGTTTTACCAAAGTACGGCCATTATGGAACTGTCTCCTATTAATGCAGATATTTATACGGAATTCATAAAAAGACACTTTGCGGAGAATAAGAAAAAAATTGCAGTAGAAACAATTCAAGAAGTTTATAAACGTTTTGAAGGAATAACCTGGTACATTCAGTTTATGGCAAACTCGCTTTATGCAATGACTGCTGAAGGTGAGGAGTGTACTGTTGATAAAGTGAATTTTGCCATTGAAAATATTTTGTCACAACTAAATTTTACCTATTCTTCACTTCTGTTTCAACTCCCACCTAAACAAAAAGAAATTCTCATTGCTATTTGTAAGGAAGGAAAGGCTCAGGAAATCACTTCCTCTAAATTTTTAAAAACTTATAAGCTAACGGCGAGTTCTGTGCAAGGAGCCATAAGAGGACTTTTAGATAAAGATTTTGTAACTAATGAATTGGGAGTGTATAGCGTGTATGACAAGTTCTTCGATATTTGGTTAAGGAAACGGATCAGTTAAAAAGGAATACTATTGTTGACAGACCTTTTCTAGTGATGCAATAGTAGAAAAATCGGTAAAAGCAGTTTGCCTTTACCGATTTTATCGTATAACATATTCTTTACCTCTATCAATTCTGGTCACTCGGAGAAATCTGAGAATTATTCTCTATTTCCGAGATGGGCAACTGATAAAGGAACGGACGTTCTTCCTGATTATAACGGAACTTGGCAGCAGAAAAGTGATTGTTGTTTTCTGCACCCCAGGTTTCATCTGTACGGTCTACAGGAATATTCAAACGACGATTGTCAATATATTCCAAGCCTTCTCCCCAGAACTCTACACGTTTTTGATAAATGATTTCCTCTATCAAGTCGGCTTTGTTCGTAAAGGTGTAATCATAATCGGGTTGACGGGTCTTCATGAAGTTTTCCAGTTCGGTTACAGCATCCGGAGAATTCTTGTGTGCCAAAGCTTCTATCTTTATCAGATAAGCTTCTTCCGAACGCATATAGATATAGTCTCCCAATTCCCAACCGCTGAATGTACCTGCCTGGATATTTTCACGACCTGTGCCGATGAATTTCACAGCCTGATATTCTACGGAAGCTGGCGTTTCAGTATCACGCAACAATGTCACACGGATAGGCTTACCGTCTTTATCTTCAGTATCCATACCTGTAGAACGGTCGCAGCAGAACCATTGCAGACGAATATCATTATCCGCGATGCGGTCTACAAACGGCTTAAAGGCGGCACGCCATACACCGATACCAGCATAGCCTTCACTGTAAGCATCCATCTGCGAGAAGTAAGATGCATAAATCGTACTATTATCTGCAGTAATGTCGCAGCCGAATACCACATCCGGCAGGCTGATGTTACTGAACCCTTGCAGTATCTGATTTTCATTCGTTAACATAGGGATGTTGTCTATCACTACTTGCGCATATTCTATCGCTTTATCCCATTCATGGATAACCATATTTGCACGGGCCAAGTGCATAGCTACTACGCAACCGTCCATATCCGTAGGTGAGGAGGTGTGTATCATATCCAACTGTTTGAAGAAGCCAAAGGCAGTAGTAAGGTCGCTCATGATTTGCTCATATATCTGGGCTACAGTAGCACGCGGCTGGTCGCCTTCCGTTTCTTCTGTGATAAGTGGCACGCACGGAAATTGCGAGAAGTCATATTTCTCTCCACGTCCCCATTTCGTTCCGTCTGCACCGGTATAATAAGAGTGCTGGTACAGATAGGTTAGTTGCAAGTAGGCATAGCCACGGAAGCCGAGAGCGATGGCACGATATTTCAAATTGGCAGGATCTTCACTGCTGGGGTCAATCAGTTTGAGAATATTATTGGCATTGGCTATGACACGATAGTATTCTTTCCAGCGATTGTTGGTCGGAGTATAGTTCTGTTGCCAATAATCCAACAAATAATGATAGAGACTCATACCGAAACGTCCGGTCATAATCATGTCGTTACCCATCAACGATGTCAGGTAATCAAAGCTCTTTTGACCGAAATAATTATGTTGCATATCGGTATCATAATACTTTTGCATATCAGAATACATACCTGCCACAGCGGCCGAAAAAGTTTTATCAGGGTCGTCCTGAGCCACATTGCTCAGTTGGTCTTCGGTCAAATAAGCGGTAACATCGGCATCTTCAACACAAGATGTAAGCAGGCTGCCGACAACGAGTACCTGCATCATATATTTTATTATCTTCATATACAAAACTTTTTTAGTTAGAATGTAAGGTTGATACCTCCTGAAATCACACGCATCGGAGAATAGCCTCCATATTCATCGTCAGCGCCTGCCATTGCCACACGGGGGTCAAATCCCTGACGTTTGGACCACAAGGCAAGATTGTCTGCTGTAGCATAAATGCGCAACTTTTCAATACCGAATTTCTGCATCAGGTTTTTTGGTAATGTGTAACCCAAAGTAATGTTACGGATACTGAAGTAGCTGGCCTTTATCAGATTGAGGTCTGACTGCTGAGTGAAAGAGTTAGAAGCATTGTCCGCATTCCAGATAGGGAGTGAGCCTGTACCTGTCTCCGGATTGAACGTCTTCCACATATCCTTGTTATGACCTACATAGAATGAGGAGCTCATACCATCCAAATAGGAATAATCATAAGCATAGCCTCCAATCTGGAAAGCCGTTGCTATAGAAAGATCAATACCTTTGTAAGAGAAAGTAGTACTGAAACCGCCATTAAAATCAGGCAATGCAGATTTGCCGATGAAATAGCGGGTTGCCTCGGCGTAAGTAGTAGTGGTAGTGCGGCCTATTACTTCTCCTTTATCATTTGTTTCGTCCATGTACCACATGGCATTTCCTTTTTCATCCATACCGGCATACATATAAGTATAGTATTCAAAGCGGCTCTTGCCTTCACGCAGGTTGAATGGACCACTGGTAATACCATCTTTGCGATTTTCTTCGGGCAACGTCAAGATGCGGTTTTTGTAGTGGGAACCCACAAGCGATACCGTCCACTTCAAGTCAGGCTGATTGAAAATATCTACATTTACATCGAACTCTATACCGGTGTTTTTCATCGCACCCAGGTTTTCCCAGTTATATGGACGTCCGGCTGTAGAGAAAGCTACGGGACGCTTGAAAAGCATATCATCTGTACGGCGATAGAAGTATTCAAATGAACCATATACCCGGTCGAACAAGCGGAAGTCTACACCCACGTCAAAAGTTTTCTGCTTTTCCCATGTCAAATCCGGATTACCGTAAAATTCCGGTGAATAGCCTAATTCAGCACCATTCCAAGTAACCGTATATTGGTCTTGGTAAGGTGTGTATACATAGGCGTAACCTTCATCCGAAAGTATATTTTCATTACCCTGGGTACCATATGAAGCACGTATTTTCAGGTCATTTAACCAAGCGTCCGTTCCGTCCATGAATGCTTCATTGGAAATACGCCAAGCGGCCCCTACCGACCAGAAATTACCCCAACGGTCCAGGAAGCGGGAAGTACCGTCGCGGCGGAAAGCTGCTGAGATATAATATTTGTTATTGTAATCATAGTCTGCCATACCGAAGTAGCCCTCGATGTTGTGGTTCACCTTGTAGCTATTGATGTATTGCATCTGTCCACCATTGTTCAGTTCCGGATTGCTCGGATTAAAAAAGTTTGTTTTCTGTCCGTCAAAATAGTCGTATTCATACTTATAGTATTCATGACCGACCTTAGCCGATAAGTGGTGGTAATCGCCGAATACATTGCTGTAGGCCAAAATTTGGTTGAAGTTGGTAGTTGTTGTGTTGATACTTGCCTGTGTACCTCGACCACCGAACGACTGTCCGTCACCGATAGTTGGCGTGTAATAGAGTGTTTCGCTGTCATTCGTAAAATCATAACTGTAATTTGCCGTAAACTTGAAATTCTTCAAGAATGAGATTTCTATATATGAACGTGAAGTCAGGTTATTATACACGCTTTCATGGATGTCCTCTCTCATGTTGGCTATCACATTTTGATTAGTTGCAGTAGGGCGTTTGGATGTACCGTCTGTTTCACCGTTTCCGGCATCATACATGGGACGTCCGTCTTCATAATATTTCATGTTACCTTCTGCGTCATAGGCATGAACCGGAAAGATAGGAGCCCAGGAGCGTGCCACAGCGAAAGGATTAGAAGCAGTTCCGGCATTTTCCTGTACACCGTTTTGAGTAGCTTTGGAATACCCTACATTGGTACCTACTTTCAACCAAGACTTCAGTTGGGAGTTAACATTGGCGCGAGCTGTAAAACGTTCATAAGAAGAACCTAATACATAAGAGTCATTGTCCAAATATCCCATAGATACATAGAAATCCGTACGGTCGTTACCGCCTGATGCAGACACATTATATTCTTGACGGAAAGCGTTGTCGAACAAGGCATCAGCAAAAGTGTCATCATAACGCAAACGCGCATTGGGATTAAGTTTACCATCAGGTGTCACCAGATATTCTCCTTGCGGAATAATGTAAGCATTGTAATTACCCAGTTCGCCCAGCAAATCCTGACTGGCTGCCAAATTAGAATCTTCAATGGAGTTTCCGGCTGCCCAATAGGTATTACGAATACCGTACCAAGTCAGGCGATAGAACTCTCCGGGATCGGTAGCCATGTCATAATCCTTATACGCACGCTGTGCCACCCCCCAACTACCGTCAAAGTTAATGGATACTTTGTCCTTACGTCCGGTCTTGGTCGTAATCATAACTACACCTCCGGCAGCACGAGAACCATACAAGGAGTTGGAAACAGCATCTTTCGATACGTTCACCGAAGCAATATCTGTAGGGTTGATATCCGACAACTTACCGTTGAAAGGCACGCCATCTACCACAATCAACGCATTATTGCTAGCTGAAATAGAACCTATACCGCGCAGGACGATATCGGCATCCTGTCCCGGCTGTCCGGAAGAACTTACTACCTGTAAGCCGGCTACAGCTCCTTCGAGTGCGTTTGAAACGGATGCAGCCTGCGAATTGCTGATAATTTCATTTTTCACACTACTGATGGAGCCTACCAGATCCTGCTTACGTTTAGTGCCATAAGCTACTACGGTTACTTCATCAAGCAGCTCCGTATCAGACTTTAATATTACTTTTAAGTTTGGTTTGATAGCCACTTCCTGAGTCTGCATACCGATGTATGAAATCTGCAAAGTTTTCGCAGAACTCATAAAGATATAAGTTGCTAAAAATAAGAGTTTTATAAGTAACAGTTAAGTTACCATTCAGAGCAAAAGTATTTACACATATCATTCTGGCCATATCTAATAATCGAATTATATTACCAAAGTGCTACCTATAATCTATAATAACTGTTGATTATTAGCGCTTTGTATGGACGACTGTTGGATAATAATCATATCATAAATATACTTATTGCTTTTTGAAATAACATTTTGTAAGCAAAAAAGTATTGGTAGCTTAAGTCTTCCGTTTATAACTTGAACTCGGCCTCTCTATCAAGTTTAAAATGAAAATCATCTGTTATGCTATCATACTATAGGGGATATACTTTTGATTTCAAGCATATTAATCCGTGTAAAACAGGCGTGATAGATAAAATTATTTACAACTATCTATCACGCCACACATCGCCTTAAAAATGGGCTAACCCCTATGTGTATTTACACCTGATTGCACGGAATAATTTATTGGTTATCGGTGTAAAACTTTTAGTTTTATAGGAGAAAACTAAAAGTTCCAGCATTACAAAACAACTTGCTTACTACTTATTAAAGCTGTTATCTGTCTTTTTTTTGATACCAAGTGCTGCTTGCTTTATTTTTTCCAAGTCATGGACAATCGTCATATCCATAATATTGGTATACACTTGTGTCGTTTTTACGCTTTTATGACCAAGCAGCTTTTGTACAGTAGTGATATTTACACCATTATATATAAGTAAAGTTGCATTGGTGTGACGGGCTGTGTGAAATGAAATCTTTTTTGATAACCCTGCCAATTTCGCAATGATTATCAGGTCTTTATTAATATTTGAGTTATCTCTTAAGCGGAAAAAATCCTCCAGATTATTGCGGTATTTATTAAGGATTACAATTCCTTTGCCTGCAAAAAGGAGATAAAGGGGTAACCGCACTTCTGTTCCGGTCTTTACAGATTTATATATAAGCCACGTTTCCTGATTTATATCTACAATGTTTTTCTTTGATAAATTTGTAAAATCAGAGTATCGCATTCCTGCATAACAGCAGAACAGAAAAGCATCCAAGGACTTTTGCAGTTTCATATGCTTGTCCGTCAGGCTCAAACGTTCCAATTGTTCCAGTTCTTCTGGTACTAAATGGGTGTGTTTGTTTTCCACGGTTTTTATTTTATACTTCCTGAAAGCATATTTCTGGATTTCAATATATTCTTTATTAATAGCAATATTTATGTGGCGTTTTAAATGTTTCATATGTTTCGCAATGGTATTGGTATGATATCCTTTCTGTTGCAGGAAGTACTCAAAAGATGAAACGAACTCGAATGTCAAATCGGAAAATACTATATCCCTTTTGAATTCTTGCAGCAATAGAAGAGTAGAAAGATGATTACGTTTGGTGCTGTCCTTTAAAGACGAATTCGAAACCTCTTGCTTAAAGAAAGATATAAATGAAGAATTGTTCTCTCTGGTAGCTAAAGCATCCTTTAATAATTCCAATGATATACGTTTGCCCTGCTGCCATAATTCCAATTCTTTTTTCTCTATTGCTGCGACAAATTCGTAAATCAGGCGGTTGAGAGCATCTGCATTAGGGTGGTTTTTTACAACTAGTTTTTTTGCATCCCATTGTTCCGGTTTCAGATAGACTTTGGTTGAAAAGTATTTCTTCTTTCTGTCCAAATAAGCTTCTACTTGTACCAGTGCCATTCCTCTTTTGTTCAGACATTTCTTTCTGTTGTACACAAGACTGTAAATAATTTTATTCATCTCAAGTTATTTTGATTAATACTATAAACAAATAAGATGATATTCTGTGCAAAACAGGGTTTGAATAAGAATTAATATCTGCAAAAAAAGACTCTTTCTTTGACGGTCTGTTCTTTGAAGTCACTCAAAAGATTCAAGATATCTTGCTTTATCGGATGAACTAGCGTAAATATGAGAGCGTTTTTAACTATTTTATTTTAAAATATATATATTCGGATTAATAATAGAACAAAATGATTAAAACATAGTGGTAGTAAACATTACCATTTTAAGGTTCTATAATTGCATAAAACATGCTATTCAGCATAAAATAATTGAAATTCTTAACAGATTGATAGATTTACAAGGTTTTTTCAATAAAATAGTTGTGTGTTTCATATTTATTAATATATTTGCATTTTGTTAGAGTAAAGAAACAATTAATGTAAAGTTAAACTTTAAGAGAGAATTTATGAAAAGAAAATTAATGCTGTTATTGGCCTGCCTTTTTGTGGGTATAGGTCTGGTAACTGCCCAAACACAGAAAGTCACAGGTGTTGTGATTTCTGAAGAAGATGGGCAGCCAGTTATTGGAGCTTCTGTATTGGTAAAAGGTACGCAAATCGGTGCTATTACCAATGTAGATGGTGATTTTACATTACTGAATGTACCAAGTTCTGCGAAAACTTTGCAGATTTCATACATCGGTATGCAGACTCAGGAGGTGGCTATCAAGCCGAACTTAAAAATACTATTGAAGCCTGATACTGAGGTGCTTGATGAAGTTGTCGTTGTTGCTTACGGTACTGCTAGCCGCCAGTCCATTACAGGTGCTGTAGCTTCTATCGACTCAAAGAAACTGGAGATGCGCCCTGTTACTGAAGTAACGGGAACTTTGGAAGGTGCTGCTCCCGGTATTCAGGTGAATAACTCATATGGCGAGCCGGGTAGCGATAAATCCGAAATCCGTATTCGCGGATTTGGTTCTGTAAACGGAACTAATGCCCCGCTGATTGTCGTAGACGGCTCTCCTTATGGCGGAAGCTTGAATGATATCAATCCGCAGGATATTGAATCTATTTCTGTTCTGAAAGATGCTTCATCTGCCGCTCTTTATGGTAATAAGGCTGCTAATGGAGTTATCATGATTACCACTAAAAAAGGTAAAAGTCATAAGTTGAACTTCCGGATTGGTGTGAAGCAGGGTATGTATACCCGTGGTATACCGGAATATGACAAATTGGGCGTAAACCAATGGATGGAAGCTATGCGTTCCGGTATGCAAAGCTATTGGGAAAAAGACGGTGGAGTTACTCCGCAACAAGCATTCGAAGCATCTAAAACAGTCAATGATGACATTGTTTTTTCTCCTATCTTTGATAAGAACGGTGCTGCCATGTTCGATGAAAATGGAAAGTTCGTAGCAAAGGTAAAACCCGGTTACAATGATTTGGATTGGTTGAAGGCATTGGAGCGCACAGGTTATCGTCAGGAATACACAGCCAGTGCGGATGCTATGGGAGAAAAGTATGATATTTTCTCTTCTTTCGGCTATTTGAATGAGAAAGGATATATCATTGGTTCGGACTATGACCGTTTCACAGCACGTTTGAAGGCTAACTATCAGCCGACTTCCTGGTTTAAAACAGGTGTAAGTCTGAGCGGAACAATGTCCGGCTCTAATTATCAGGCTAATGCTCATGATGCATATTTTGCTAATCCGTTCTATACAGCCGGTCAGATGGCACCGGTCTATCCTTATTTGATGCATAATGAAGACGGAAGCGTGGCTACAGATGGCAACGGTAACTCTTATGATATAAGTAATTATGATTATTTGAGTGGTCGTAATATTATTTATGAGATTCAGAATGATATCAGCCGTAAGGAACGTAATGCCGTATCAGGTCAGATATATGGTACGATTTCTTTCTTGAAGGATTTTGCGGCTACTGTAAGGGGGGACCTCTATAATGTAAATAACACGGAAAAAGCCTTCAATAACCCCTATTGCGGTGACGGTGCTGCTAACAACGGCCGTCTTTCAAAAGTACATGACCGTACACGCGAATACCGTTTTACACAGGAACTGACATGGGCTCACGATTTTGATAAGCACCATATCGATGTATTGCTGGCTCACGAATCTTTCAAGCACTCCTATAATTATGATTTCATGATGAAGGAACAGATGAAAGTCAGTGGAAATACGGAGATGAGCAATTTTGCAAAAATGACAAGTATCGATGGTTATAACCAAGAATACACTACGGAAAGCTATCTTTCCCGTGCACGCTATAATTTTGCGGAAAGATACTTCCTGGATGCTTCATTCCGTCGCGACGGTTCTTCACGTTTCTCCGATCCGTGGGGTAATTTCTGGTCGCTGGGTGCAAGCTGGATTATTTCTCAGGAGAAGTTCATGAAAGACCTTACATGGATTGATAATCTGAAGTTTCGTGTTTCTTACGGTGAAGTTGGTAATGATGCCGGTGCCGATTATTATGCTTACAAGGAACTGTTCTATTCGGATGTCAATGCCGGTATCGGTGCGTTCTATAAAATTCAGATACCTAATAAGAACTTGAAATGGGAAACTTCCGGTTCATTGGATATCGCGTTGGAAGGTCGTTTGTTCAACCGTTTCAATTTCTCTTTGGATTTCTTCAATAAAACATCTAAAGATTTGCTTTTCACGGTTTACAATCCGCTTTCTGCCGGTGCAACCGACTGGTTTGCCACTTCTGACGAGACGCCGTCCGGAATGTCACAATATTTTGCTAACATAGGTAGTGTTCGCAATACCGGTCTTGAAGTTGCTATGGATGTAGATGCCATCCGGACTAAAGATTGGAAGTGGAATATCGGTTTGAACCTGACTACTATCCATAACGAAATTACAAAATTGCCCGGCGGTAAAGACATTCTGCATGGAACACAGAATTACAGTGAAGGACACAGCATCTATGAATTCTATACTTATACTTATGCCGGAGTAGACCAAATGAACGGACGTGCGCTTTATAATGCAAACTCACAGCTGGGTGAAAGTACAATCAATGCTTTGAAAGCTCAAGATGAGTATGTTACTATCAACGGTAAAAACTACGTGTACAATACATCATATGCCGAAAAAGAATGGCAAGGCAGTGCACTGCCCGATGTATATGGAAGTATCAATACCTCTTTGACATGGAAAGACCTGACACTTTCCGTACTCTGTACATATTCATTGGGCGGAAAAGTATATGATTATAATTATCAAGGATTAATGTATACTACGACTAATGGTCCGGGAGCCTTGCATAAGGATGTGCTGAATGGCTGGCAAGCTGTTCCGGAAGGTATGACCGAAGATTCTCCCAATCGTTTGAATCCGAACGGTACGCCTCAGTTCGACCTTTCAAGCTTGGCTTCTACTTCTTATGGTGCAAGTTCACGCTGGCTGACGGATGCTTCTTATTTTGTCATCAAAAATATCAATCTGAACTATTCTTTCCCAAAGAAAGTCGTTACAAAATGGGGATTGGGTGGATTGAGCGTTTACGGCTCCATTGAAAATGCGGCTACTTTTACGGCGCGTAAGGGTATGAATCCTCAATATAGCTTCACCGGTTCTCAAGATAATACATTCGTTGCGGCACGTGTGTTTACGCTCGGACTTAATTTAAACTTCTAAAACGAAACAGATTATGAAATATACATTCAAGAACGTAATGATATTAGGACTCGGCTGTCTGTTGGGATTTACCTCTTGCTCGGACAGTTGGCTCAATACAGACTCCACGCAGACTGCGGAGGGAGATGTGATTTTCTCTACAACGGATAATGCAAAACTTGTTATCAACGGTATTTGCAGGACAATGGTTCAGCAACATGCCTATTATGGACAAAACTTCAACGGCGAAGGTACTATGAAGTTGCTTTATGGCGAATATCCCGGTCAGGATTTCAACTTCCCTTATATGGCACCGGGATGGTCTCCGCTGATGAACAACCAGTCTACCATAACCCAGAGCAGCAGTTCTATCTATGATTCTTACCCCTGGTATTACTATTATCTGATTATCGGAAATGCCAATGCGGTAATCAATCGTATTGATAAAGCAGAAGGTTCGCAAGAGGAGAAAGACTTCTTGAAAGCCGAGGCGCTTACATTCCGTGCTTATTCTTTCTTCCGTTTGGCTGAATTATATTGTGAGCCTTGGGCACGTAGTAATGATGGTGCTACCGATGGTGTGGTACTGCGCATTAAGGAAGTGGCCGAAGCTGGTGAAGAGACAGACTTGAAGTTGTCTACATTGGCCGAAACCTATAAGCAGGTTTATGATGATCTTGATGAAGCCCTTAGATTATATGAGGTTTCCGGACTTACCCGCGATGACATTTACTGGGATGCTACCTCTAATATCAGTTTCCCGGATGCTCCGGTGGCTCATGCCATTTATGCCCGTGCTGCTTTAACACGTCAGGATTATGCCGTGGCCAAGGAACATGCGGCTTTGGCGCGTGCCAATTTCCCCTTGATGGACACGAATACATATTATAGCGGTTTCTGCACTCCCAGTAGTGAGTGGATTTGGGGTGTGTACAATGATGCTTCCGAAACTATCTGGTATTATGGATGGCAGCTCTTCATGGCTTGTAACGGTTACTATGCGCAGCAAAATATCAATGTATGTATCAATCGTGATTTGGTTGAGTCTTTTGCCGACAGCGATATTCGTAAAGGATTGTTCTTGACGGAGTCTACATTCTTGCCGGAAGATGGAAGTAAAACATTCTTGGAGGTCGTAGGTACTGAAAGCCGTAATGCCAATAAATTTAACAGCACAGCGGAGGGTCAGGCCGCTTCTACGAAAGCCAATAAGTATGTAAAGGAGACAGTAGCATCTGCTACGTCACAGGCATATGCTTATGCCAGTCTGAAATTCCAGGCTACGGCACAGCCTGCTGTAGGTTGTCAGCCCATTTTCCGTGCTTCGGAGATGTTGTTGATTGAAGCGGAAGCTAATTACTATCTGAGTTCAGACCCGACTGCTGCACAAAACAGCTTGGTTGAATTGAATAAAGACAGCGGTCGTGACCCTCAATATACGTGCACGGTTACCGGTGAGGATTTACTGAAAGAGATTAAGAAATACCGTCGTCTGGAGTTATGGGGCGAAGGTTTCAGTTGGTATGACTGCAAACGTTGGGGCGATCCGGTGGTTCGTAACTCTTTTAAGGAAGGCGGTAATTACAGTTCGTATATTAGCGGAACATTCGGATTTAAAGATGGCAACTATGTATCGGAGTTCTGGAAATGGATTCTTCCGAACCGTGAAAGCGATTATAACAGTGCTATCGAAATGAAATAAACGGAATCCGTAAATAATTAAGGCGGGTGTGCAAGGCCGAAAGACCGGAAGGTATGGGCTGGCACATCCGCTTTCCGTTTTGTGGCATCTGGCGGCGTTCGGTGGTTTACGACAGGAATCCCTATCCTTATTATTAAAAATGGGAATGAACACTATGAGAATGGTTTTGTTTTTTCTTATATTTGCCGGCACATATAATAAAGATACATATATATAATAAGGTATAAAGTAGAATGAAAGAATTTGTAATTTCCGAAGCGCAGGTCGAAACCGCAGTATTGGTAGGTCTTATCACAAAAACTCAGGATGAGCGTAAGACGAACGAATACCTCGACGAGCTGGCATTCTTGGCTGAGACAGCCGGGGCGGAAGTAGTGAAAAGATTTACTCAGAAGTTAGACCAGGCAAACTCTGTGACATACGTCGGCAAGGGTAAACTGGAAGAAATAAAAGAATATATCCGCAGCGAAGAAGAAGCCGAGCGCGAAATCGGTATGGTGATTTTCGATGATGAGCTCTCGGCAAAGCAGATACGCAATATCGAGGCTGAACTGAAAATAAAGATATTGGACCGTACCTCACTCATCCTCGACATCTTTGCCATGCGTGCACAGACTGCCAATGCGAAAACTCAGGTTGAATTGGCGCAGTACAAATACATGCTTCCCCGTCTGCAACGTTTATGGACACACCTGGAACGTCAGGGAGGCGGTTCGGGAGCCGGTGGCGGTAAAGGTTCCGTAGGTCTGCGCGGACCGGGTGAGACGCAGTTGGAAATGGACCGCCGTATCATCCTGAACCGTATGTCATTGCTGAAAGAGCGTCTGGCGGAGATTGACAAGCAGAAAGCCACCCAGCGCAAGAACCGCGGCCGTCTTATTCGTGTGGCATTGGTAGGATATACCAATGTCGGTAAATCTACTCTGATGACGCTGCTTTCCAAAAGCGAAGTGTTTGCGGAGAATAAGCTGTTTGCCACGTTGGACACTACGGTGCGCAAGGTTATTATCGAGAACCTGCCGTTTCTGCTGTCGGACACGGTAGGCTTTATCCGTAAGTTGCCCACCGATTTGGTAGATTCTTTTAAATCTACGTTGGACGAGGTGCGCGAAGCCGACCTGTTGTTGCACATCGTGGATATTTCCCACCCTGATTTTGAAGAGCAGATAGAAGTGGTGAACAAGACATTGGCGGACATCGGTGCGTCCGGTAAGCCCATGATACTTGTATTCAATAAAATAGACGCTTACACCTATGTGGCGAAAGCGGAAGACGACCTTACCCCCAGAACCAAAGAAAACTTAACACTCGAAGAACTGATGAAGACGTGGATGGCGAAGTTGGAAGACAATTGCCTTTTCATCTCTGCCCGCGAACGTATCAATGTAGAGGAACTGAAGAGTGTGGTTTACCGGCGTGTAAAAGAACTGCATGTGCAGAAGTACCCCTATAACGACTTTCTTTATCAGACTTACGATGAAGAGGAAGTTTAATTCAATGAAGAATTGATTCTTCATTTTTAATTTGAATGTTATGACTTACAGAAACTTGACCGAAGACGAAGTTCTTCGGTTGAAGAGCCAGTCGTGTCTGGCAGATGATTGGGGGAAAGTAACCGTTGCAGAAGAGTTTTCAACGGAATTCGTACATCATACCCGTTTTTCGGGTGAGGTGCGTTTGGGGGTATTCCATTCTGAATTTACTTTGCCGGGTGGAATAAAGAAACATTCCGGTTTGCGGCATGTAACGCTTCACAATGTAACGGTGGGTGATAATTGCTGCATCGAGAATATCCAAAACTACATTGCCAATTATGAAATAGGGCATGATACTTTTATCGAGAATGTAGACATTATTCTTGTAGACGGATTGTCCAGGTTCGGTAACAGTGTGGAAGTGTCTGTCTTGAACGAGACCGGTGGGCGCGAAGTGCTTATCAGTGACAAACTTTCTGCTCATCAGGCCTATATCATGGCGCTGTACCGTCACCGTCCGGAGCTGATTGCGCGGATGAAGGAAATTACCGATTTCTATTCCAATAAGCATGCTTCCGCTACCGGTTCTATCGGCAGCCATGTAATGATACTCAATACCGGCTCTATCAAGAATGTCCGCATTGGCGACTATTGTCACATTTGTGGTACGTGTCGTCTGTACAACGGAAGTGTCAACAGTAACGAGAACGCGCCTGTACATATCGGGCACGGAGTTATTTGCGATAATTTTATCATATCGTCCGGTTCGCATGTGGATGATGGAGCCATGCTTACCCGTTGCTTTGTAGGGCAGGCTTGCAAACTGGGACATAACTACTCTGCCTCAGACTCTTTGTTTTTCAGTAACTGCCAGGGAGAAAACGGTGAAGCGTGTGCTATTTTTGCCGGACCTTATACGGTGACACATCACAAATCCACCTTGCTTATAGCCGGTATGTTTTCCTTTATGAATGCCGGTTCCGGTTCCAATCAAAGTAATCACATGTACAAGCTCGGTCCTATCCATCAGGGTACGTTGGAGCGTGGAGCCAAAACCACTTCCGATTCCTATATCCTGTGGCCCGCAAGGGTGGGGGCGTTCTCTCTGGTTATGGGACGTCACGTCAACCATTCCGATACTTCCAACCTGCCGTTCTCTTATCTGATAGAACAGAACAATACGACATATCTTGTGCCCGGCGTCAATCTGCGCAGTGTGGGTACTATCCGTGATGCGCAAAAATGGCCCCGGCGCGACCAGCGTACCGATACCAACAAACTGGACTTCATTAACTACAATCTGTTGAGTCCCTATACCGTACAGAAGATGTTCAAGGGACGGGAGACTTTAAAAAATCTGCGTTATGCCTCCGGCGAACTTTCCGATATCTATTCTTTTCACAGTGCCAAGATACGCAACTCGGCTCTGGTGAAAGGTATCCGCTTTTATGAGATAGCCATTCACAAGTTTCTTGGCAATTCGGTTATCAAACGTTTGGAAGGTATCGGTTTTCATACCAATGAAGAGATTCGCGCCCGGTTGAAGCCCGATACACCTATCGGTAGCGGCGAATGGGTGGATATTTCCGGACTGATAGCTCCCAAAAGTGAGATTGACGCCTTGATAGACGGCATAGAGTCGGGTGCGATTAACCGTTTGAAGCATATCAATGCCGAGTTTGAACGGATGCACCGGAATTATTATACCTATGAGTGGACATGGGCTTATGAGAAGTTGGAAGAATTCTATGGCATTGCTCCGGAAAATATGACTGCAGAGGATATAATTCATATTGTCGAGAAATGGAAAGAAGCTGTTGTTGGTCTGGACCGCATGGTTTATGAGGATGCCAAAAAGGAATTTTCTCTGGCTTCCATGACCGGTTTTGGCGCGGATGGTTCACGTCTTGAAAAAGAACTTGATTTTGAACAGGTACGTGGTGACTTCGAAAACAATCCGTTCGTAACTGCCGTTCTCAAACACATTGAAGTGAAGACCGCATTGGGCGATGAGCTGATAGGACGTATGCAAAAAGTACAATGAAGATGAGGCGGAGGGATGGCAAATCCATTCGTTTTATATGATTAAAATAGAGAAAGCGGGGTTGAAGTATTAGGTTTCAATCTCGTTTTTTCTTTCTAATTAAAGAAATATTTCAAGATTACTTCTTACCTTTGCTGTTACGAAATCACTTTTAAACTAAATGAACAAGTAATTATGGCAACAACACCTCCGTTCAAGTATCAGCCCATGTTCGAAAAGGGTAAGGATACGACTGAGTATTATCTGCTTACCAAAGACTATGTGTCTGTAAGCGAGTTTGAAGGAAAACCTGTCCTGAAGATTGAAAAAGAAGGCTTGACTGCAATGGCCAATGCCGCTTTCCGTGACGTTTCGTTCATGTTGCGTCGTTCGCACAACGAGCAGGTGGCTAAAATTCTGAGTGACCCTGAGGCAAGTGACAATGATAAGTACGTGGCATTGACTTTCCTGCGTAATGCTGAAGTTGCCTCGAAAGGCGTGCTGCCTTTCTGCCAGGATACAGGTACTGCCATTATCCACGGTGAAAAAGGACAGCAGGTATGGACGGGCTATTGTGATGAAGAAGCTCTCTCACTGGGTGTGTACAAGACCTATACCGAAGAGAACCTGCGCTATTCTCAAAATGCTCCTCTTACTATGTACGATGAGGTAAATACGAAGTGTAACCTTCCGGCACAGATTGATATCGAGGCTACCGAGGGCATGGAGTACGAGTTCCTTTGTGTGACCAAAGGCGGCGGTTCTGCCAACAAGACTTATCTCTATCAAGAAACGAAAGCTATTCTGAATCCCGGTACACTTGTGCCTTTCCTTATTGAGAAAATCAAAACGTTGGGTACGGCTGCATGTCCGCCTTATCATATCGCATTCGTTATCGGCGGTACATCTGCCGAGAAAAACCTGCTGACTGTAAAACTGGCTTCCACTCATTTCTATGACAACCTGCCGACTACGGGTAACGAATTCGGTCGTGCATTCCGTGATGTAGAGCTGGAGAAAGAAGTGCTGAAAGAAGCTCACAGAATTGGTCTTGGTGCACAGTTCGGAGGTAAGTATCTGGCTCATGATATACGTATTATCCGTCTGCCGCGTCACGGTGCTTCCTGTCCGGTAGGCTTGGGCGTTTCCTGCTCTGCCGACCGTAACATCAAGTGTAAAATCAACAAGGACGGTATCTGGATTGAAAAGCTCGACAGCAATCCGGGTGAACTGATTCCTGCCGAACTCCGTAAAGCCGGTGAGGGTGATGTGGTGAAGATTGATTTGAACCAACCGATGGAAAATATCCTGAAAGAGCTGACTAAGTATCCGGTTTCCACCCGCCTGTCTCTGAACGGCACTATCATCGTGGGTCGTGACATCGCTCATGCCAAGCTGAAAGAACGTTTGGATCGCGGTGAGGATTTGCCGCAGTATATCAAAGACCATCCTATCTACTATGCCGGTCCTGCCAAAACTCCGCAGGGAATGGCTTGCGGTTCGATGGGCCCGACAACGGCCGGACGTATGGACCCGTACGTAGACCTCTTCCAGAGTCACGGCGGAAGCATGATTATGCTTGCCAAAGGTAACCGCAGCCAGCAGGTTACGGATGCCTGCAAGAAGTACGGCGGTTTCTATCTCGGCTCTATCGGCGGTCCTGCCGCTATCTTGGCGCAAAACAATATCAAGAGCATCGAATGTGTGGAATATCCCGAACTCGGTATGGAAGCTATCTGGAAGATTGAAGTGGAAGATTTCCCGGCATTTATCCTGGTGGATGACAAGGGTAATGACTTCTTCAAACAGTTGAAACCGTGGAATTGCAGTAAATAACGATAATCCCGAATATGATATAAAAGCCGCTCAGGAAACTCTCCTTGAGCGGCTTTTTGTATGATGACCGGTGGAATATAAGGCTGCTAATGGAAGTTTCTTTTTGATGTTGCCGTTAATCTTTTATCTGTTTTTTCCACTGTTCGTACTTTTTCAGCACTTTCAATCCGGCATTGTTATACCAGCTATAGCCGTTGCGGCGCTCATACCCTATCTCGGAAATATCGTACTTCTTCACTCCGTCGCGGTCGCAGAAGAAAGGGCGGTTGTCTTCAAGGGTATAGAAACGTGCCCAAAATACGGGGCAAGGATAGTCATCCTGCGGGCAAGGAACCATCCGGTAGTCTTTTTTACCTTCGTTGTTGGTAAAGTCCTTACGCATGATGCCCGTAATCTTGTTTGCCTTGAACCAACTGACGGCTGCTTCTACAGAAGCGATAATCCGGGGTGAGGGGTCGGGGATGGACATCAGCAGCAGGACGATATTGTCCGATTCGGCGCCGCTGAGCGAGGGAAGTTCGTAGGCGCGTGCCTTGGCAGGGGCAAGGGTGTGTTCATCGTGCTGGGCGCACCACACAGTCAGTTTGCCGTTTTGTTTTACCTGAGTGTTAAGAATGCACTCCACACCTTTGTCGAATGCGATACGGGCGCGTTGGCAAAGGGTATCCGGTACATAGGTGTACGGGGCTTTCTTGCTGTACACATCACGCAACAGGTTCATGACGTTCACCATTGCATTGTCGTTGTAGGTGATGTGGGTATAATAACCTTTGGGGCGCGGCCAGAACTGAGGCCAGCCGCCGTTGGGGTATTGCGCTTTCAGTAGGTAGCGTATGCCTTCCAAGGCAGCGTCTTTGTATTTCTCTATGCCGGTGGCAAGGTAGATGCGGGAAAGGTAGCGTATCTCTGTGCTTGTGGCATTGTTGTCGATGGTGCTTTGGTTGACGTTATCTTTGTCGGCAAGGGCTTTCTGGTACTCATCGACTGTCAGTTCGGCGGGCATATAAATGTTTTTGGGCCAGCCACCGGTTGTTTGCTGGTAGAGCAGTACGTTGTCGGCAATACGGACAGCTTCGGGAGTCGTGAAGAAGGCATCGTCCAATTTAGGGGCCAGTTTTACCCAATCCTTATAAGGATGTTTCTCTTTGTAGTCGGTTGTTTTCTGTGCATTGGCGCCTGTAAACAAGGCAAGCAATGCACAGAAAAAGATTGTTCGTTTCATATTGGTATTGTTTTTGGTTTCTCTTTACGAACAAAAGTAGGGAAAAGTTTGAAGAGAAGATGGCAATATTTGTTTTTAAGGGAGTAAAAATTGTGATTTATACGGTATGTCTATTCCAAATACTGTTCTACTCTTCCGCTGATTTGCAGCAGGGATATTTCGCACAATTTGGTGTCGTACTCTGCCGATAGGATACGCTCCTCGGCATCCAGCAGACTCTTTTGCGCTTCGCGCATCTCGATACCGGAGAGGTTGCCGAGCATATAGCGTTCCATGGCAATCTCATGGTTCTCTTTGGCTGCAACGAGGTTCTGTCGTTCCAGCTTCAGCATCTGGAGATTGTTCTGGTAGGCTTGCCATAGGTTGCTCAAGTCGGCGCGCAGGGCTTGTTCCAGTTGCTCGCGTTCCAAACGGGCGTTTTGTACGGCAATGCGTGCATTGCGGAGTTCGCGGCGGCGGTTGCCGTCAAAGAGATTGAAACCTACGGTGACGCCGAAGTTCAGCCCGAGGTTGCTGCGGCGGCTGTTGGCGGAAATATCATATTTGTTGAGGGTATAGCCGTAGCCGCCATTCATCTTTATGTACGGGTAATCGCGGGAACTGGCTTTTTTATAGTCCAGCCGTGCCAGCGTATTGTTCTGTTCGGCTTTCAGTAAGGCGGCGTTGGCTTGCAAGGTGGCATTCCAGAGCTCATCGAAATTCAGTTTGGCGCTGACGTTGATGAGGCTGTCTTCAACGATGAAAGGGCGGTCTACGTCTTCACTTGCCATCAGCTCGTTCAGTTGGATACGCGAGGTATGCAGCAATTCCTGTTGTTTCATGTATTGCGCACTGTCGGCATTGAAGTCTACTTTGGCCTGCTGGTAGTCCAGGCGGGAGAAGTTACCGATGTGATACCGTTCCTCTACGATGCGCAGACGCTCTTTGGAGAGCGATACGGCGTAGCGGAAGTTTTTCAGACGGATGGTGTGCTGCACGTAGTTGTAGTACTCGGCGGCGATGTTGGCAATGAGGTCTTCGATGGCGATACGGGTGTTGGTTTCGCCCTGGCGTTCCAGTTCTTTCAGCTTTTGGTAGTTGGCGGTGATGTTGAAGCCGTCGAAGATTGTCCAGCTCAGGTTGATGCCGGCATCGACGGTCTGGTCGAACACGCCGTTTTCTTTGGTGGTTTCACCGGTGGTGCGCAGCTTGGTTTCGGTATTGTCCAAAGTACCTTTATAGCCGGCAGACAAGTCGAGCGTGGGCAGGTAGCCGGCATTGGCAAGGGTGGCGTTGTTCTTGCTTACTTGCTGTTCGTTACGGGCGATACGCAGGGAATAGTTGTTCAGCAGTCCCTGTTCCAGACAGGATTTCAGGGTATAGACAGGTGCTGGCTGTGCCTGGACGGCAAGCGCGGTGCACAGAATGATCAGGAAAGATAAAAGCGTACGTTTCATTCGTTCTTCAGTTTACTTCGGTTGGTAGATACATAACTATAAATAGCGGGGACGATGTACATCGTAAGCAATGTAGACACAAGCATACCGCCTACTACGGCCGTACCCATGGCGATGCGTTGGTTACACCCTTCGCCCGTGGCGAATGCCAGCGGTATCAGTCCCAGTACGGTAGAAGCGCTCGTCATCAGGATAGGGCGCAGACGTTGCAGGGCGGCATCCTTGATGGCTTGCATCTTGTCCTCGCCGGTTTCCTGCTTCTGGTTGGCGAACTCTACAATCAGGATACCGTTCTTTGCCACCAGCCCAATCAGCATGATGATACCGATTTGGCTGAATATATTCATCGTGATGCCGCCGAAATACATGAATACCAGTGCACCTGCAATGGCAAGGGGCACGGTCAGCATGATAATCAGCGGGTCCTTGAAACTTTCGAACTGGGCGGCAAGAATCAGGTAGATAAGCAGGATGGCCAGGATGAAAGCGAACATCAGGCTGGAAGAACTTTCGCGGTACTCTTTTGAGTCACCGGTGAGGGCGGTGCGGAAAGTATCGTCCAATGTTTCTTTGGCAATCTTGTCCATTTCGTCCAGACCTTGCCCGATGGTCTTGCCGTCGGCAAGTCCGGCGGAAATAGTAGCGGACACGAAACGGTTATAGCGATACAACTTGGGCGGGGCAATGCCGTTTGTCAGTTCTATCAGGTTGTCGAGCTGTACCATGTCTCCCTTGTCGCTACGGATGTAGATACCTTTCAGGTCGGCAGGCTTGTTGCGTTGCTGACGGTTGATTTCTCCCAATATCTCGTATTGCTTTCCATTCATATAGAAGTAGCCCATACGCTGGCCGCTCAGACCGTATTGCAGTGTCTGGGCGATGTTGCGGGTGCTGACACCCATGATGCTTGCCTTGTCGCGGTTGATGTTGATGCGGGCTTCCGGCTTGCTGAACTTCAGGTCTACGTCCGCCATCTGGAATACCGGATTCTCATATACCTTTGCCATGAACTTGGGCAGCACTTCCTGCAATTTCTCAATGTTGGTGGCTTGCAACACATACTGTACGGGCATACCGCCGCGCCGTCCGCCGAAGGATGAGGACTGTTGTACAAAAGAGCGTGCCATGGTCTTTTTCTGTACTGCTTTCGACAGCTTTTCCGCCACTTCCATTTGCGTGTAGTCACGGTCCTGCATGTCTTTCAGGGTGATGCGTACGTTACCGCTACCGCTGGATACGCGGGCGGTTACCGCTTCGGCATCGGGGACGATGGAGTCGACAAGCTGATTGATGTCTTCCGTGTAGTCGCGGATGTATTCGTAGGTAACACCTTCGGCTCCGCGCGTGTTGATGCTGATTTGCGAACGGTCTTCCAGTGGCGCCATTTCCGCAGGGATATGGTTCCAAAGAAAGCCGATAATGAGAATGGTTGCCGCAGTGAAAGGAAGTGCAATCCAGCGTTTGCGCAGGAAGGCTGCCAAAGAACGGCTGTAAAGGTTATTCAATCCTTCAAAGAACGGTTCGGTCTTACGGTAGAACCAGCTTTGCTTCTCTCTCTTTATCAGCAGCTTGGTAGCCAGCATCGGCGTAAAGGTCAGTGCGGCAAAAGAGGAGATGATGACCGAACCGGATACCACGATACTGAACTCACGGAACAGACGTCCCGTCATACCGTCCATAAATACGATGGGAAAGAATACCGCTACCAGCGTAATGGTGGTAGAGATTACGGCAAAGAAGATTTCTTTGGCTCCCTCGATACCGGCCTCTTTCGGGGGCATTCCTTTTTCGATGCGGACGTAGATGTTCTCCGTCATTACAATGGCATCATCAACCACAAGTCCCACGGCAAGTACAATGGCAAGCATGGAGAGTACGTTGATGGAGAATCCTGCCAGGTACATAACGAAGAATGCTCCGATTAATGATACGGGAATTACGATACACGGAACCAGGGTGACGCGCCAGTCGCGAAGGAACAGGAAGATGATGATGATGACAAGGACGAAGGCCTCGTATACGGTCTGCTTTACTTCATCGATGGAGGCACGGATGAATTTGGTGTTGTCGAAGCCGTAGGAGTAATGTACGTCTTCCGGCAGGTCTTTCTTCATATTCTCCATTCGCTCGTACACGGCATCGGCTATCTGGATGTGGTTGGCGCCCGGTTGCGGAATTACTACGACACCTACCATAGGCACGCCGTTCATCTTCATATAGCTTTTGATGTCAGCCGGACCGAGTTCGGCACGGCCTATGTCGCTGAACCGGACAATACGGTTGCCGTCCTCTTTTAGGATGAGATTATTGAATTCCTCTGCCGTATGCATCAACCCGAGTGTGCGGATAGTCAGCTCGATGGTGTTTCCCTCGATGCTGCCCGAGGGGAGTTCCACGTTTTCATTGTCTACCGCATTCTTTACGTCGATGGGGGTAATGCCGTAACCGGACATCTTGATAGGGTCGAGCCACAAGCGCATGGAATAACGTTTTTCTCCCCAAATGCTTACACTGCTCACATCGGAGATTGTTTGCAGTTGCTCTTTTACGGTGAGGTCGGCTATTTCGCTGAGTTCCAGCAGCGAGCGTTTGTCGCTTTGCAAAGCAACCATGAGGATAGGCATGGCGTCTGCATCAGCTTTGGATACGGTTGGCGGGTCGCAGTCGCGAGGCAGGTAACGCTGGGCGCGCGACACTTTGTCGCGTACATCGTTGGCGGCTGTCTCCAGGTCTACGGAAAGTTCGAATTCTACCGTAATACGTGACGAGCCCTGTTGGCTGACACTGGAGAGTGAACGAATGCCGGGGATACCGTTGATATTCTGCTCCAGCGGTTCTGTAATCTGGTTTTCAATAACGTCGGCGTTTGCTCCGGGGTAGGAGCAGGATACGGAAATGATGGGATTGTCCACCGACGGATACTCGCGGACACCGAGATAGTTGTACCCGATGAAACCGAAGAGTAGGATAATCAGTGTCAATACCGTAGAGAGTACCGGTCGCCGTATGCTTAATTCGGATATATTCATGATATGAAGCGTAAAGTATTAAGGTATAAAGTGCAAAGTCTGGAATATAAAGTATAATGTACGGATTATGAGTTACATATGCCGGCATAGACTTGCCATAGCTCATACTTTATACCTTATACTTTATAAAATTTCGTACTCAGTTAATGTTGTCCAATGTCACGGGCAGTCCTGTGCGGAGCTGCAAGGTTCCCGAAGTAATGATTGTATCGCCTATGTTCAGGCCTTGCAATACTTGCACTTCGGCTTCCGTCCGAATGCCGGTAGTAATCTCTACCGGTTGTGCTTTTCCTGATTTATAAAGGAAAATCTTATCCTTGCCCATTTCCGGAACGATGGCCTCGGAGGGTACGGCAAGTGCGTTTTGTATTTCGTCCTTATTCAGCTTGATACTGGCATAACGGCCCGGCAGTACGGCGCTGTTGGCATTGGGATAGAGCGCACGGATAGTCAGTGTATGGGTCGTGGGGTCTATCTTTGATTCGCGTGCATAGACGGTGGCATGGAAAGTGTTCAGTTTGCCTTCGAGCGTGAAGTCCAGTCCCGCACCTGTCTTTACGTCATTGGCATAGCGTTCGGGTACTGCAAACTCTACTTTCAGCGGAGAAAGTTTGGTGAGCTTGGCTACAATGGTGGAGGGAGACGCGTATGTCCCGACACTGACCTGCCGCAGACCGATCACTCCGTCAAAGGGAGCGCGAAGTTCGGTTTGTGCAATGTTGGACTCTATCAGGTCGATGTCGGCATTCAGGGTTGCCAGTTCGGTCTTTACCTGCTCGTATGCTTCCTTACTGACGGCATCTCTTTCCAGCAACGCATTTTGACGGAACACGCGGTCTTCCGCCAGTTTCAACTGTGATACCAGCCTTTGTAATTGCGCCTGAAGAGGGCGGTCGTTTACTTTGGCGAGCAATTGCCCTTTCTTCACGAAGCTGCCTTCTTCAAAGTTTATTTCGATAATCTTGCCGGATGTCTCGAATGAAAGGTCTACTTCCTCATCAGGCAGCAGGCTGCCGCTGATTTGTATTTCGTCTTTCAGCAGTTGCGGTTTGATTATTCGGGCATTTACGTTCAGCACCTTTTTGCCGCCACGTTTACCGGTCATTACCTTGTCGGCAGCTGCCAATTCTTCATTTGTCTTGGGAAGCTGGGAATAAATGCCTCCGCCTATCAGCCCGGCACCAATGAATATGATGATGCCCCATTTCACTTTTTTATTCATGTTGTAGTATTAGTAGTATATTTAGCCACAGATTTTGACGGAAAATATACCCGAAGGTTTAAAACGGGAAAAGTTAATAAAAGTGATAGGGTAATAGAACGGTAAGGCAAACCTGCCACTTTATTATTCTCTTAGTATGCTGCCCTGTATTTGCCCTCTTCCTTATCTTCCAGCATGTTCAGGTAAGAGGCGTAGCGGGATTCGCTGATGTAATGTTGCTCTACCGCTTCGCGCACGGCGCAGCCCGGTTCGTGGCGGTGGGTACAGTTGTTATAGCGGCAGTCGGCGGAAGCCTTGAATATTTCCGGAAAGTAATGCCCTATTTCTTCTTCCTCCATGTCGAATGTTCCAAAGCCTTTGATGCCCGGTGTGTCGATAATGTAGCCGTCACCCGGCACGGGAAACATCTCGGAAAAAGTAGTGGTGTGCATGCCTTTGTTGTGATAGGCGGAGATTGCGCCGGTTTTGATATCCAGTTCCGGAAGGATGGCATTGATAAGGGTGGATTTACCTACTCCGGAATGTCCGGAGAAGAGCGTTATTTTCCCTTTGAGTTTTTCTTTTATAGTGTCGACTCCCTCACCGGTTTTGGCGGATATCTTGAAACAAGGGTAACCGATGGTAGTATAAAGATTGATAAGTCCATTCAGGTAGCGAAGCTCGTCTTCGTTGTAAGCGTCTGCTTTATTGAAGATGATATTGACGGGTACGCGGTATGCCTCAGCCGATGCCAGAAAACGGTCGATGAATGTAGTGGAGGTTTCCGGATAATTCACCGTTACCACCAGCATACACTGGTCGAGGTTGGCGGCAAGGATGTGAGACTGTTTGGACAGGTTGGACGAACGCCGGATAATATAGTTCTTCCGGTCTTCAATTTCGTTGATGAACGCTGTTCCTTCCTGATTCAATATGATTTGCACATGGTCGCCTACTGCCACCGGATTGGTGCTACGGATACCTTTCAGGCGGAAGTTGCCTTTAATTTTGCATTCAACGTATGTCCCCTCGTCGGTCTTTACCAGATACCAACTTCCTGTATTTTTAATTACCAGTCCCCTCAAAATAGTTGAAAGTTGAGAGTTGGGAGTTGAAAGTTGAAAGTAGGAGTTGTTGGAGAACGGTCGGTGCCGTACGGTAACTCTCGGCTTTCAATTTTCAACTCTCAACTATATTTATACTGTCATAATCTCTTTATCCTTTGCTGCCAGCATATCGTCAATCTGCTTGATATACTTGTCGTGAATCTTTTGCAGCTTCTCTTCACCGCCTTTTTGGGCGTCTTCCGCCAATCCTTCTTTCACAGATTTCTTAAAGGCGTCGATGGCATCGCGGCGTGCGTTACGTACACTCACTTTGGCGGTTTCGCTTTCGTTCTTACACTGTTTGGCAAGTTGTTTACGGCGCTCTTCCGTCAACGGAGGAATGCCGATGCGGATAATTTCGCCGTTGTTTTCGGGCATGATGCCGAGGTCGGAGTCGATGATTGCCTTTTCAATGATGCGGAACATGCTCTTGTCCCACGGCTTGATGGCGATACTGCGGGCATCCGGAGTGGTTACGGCTGCTACGTTGTTGATGGGAACCATGCTTCCGTAAGAATCGACACGGATTCCGTCCAGCAAACGAACATCGGCTTTTCCGGCACGGATGTGGGCCAATGATTCTTCCAGATACATTACGGCCATATCCATTTTCTCTTGTGCTTCGTCTAAGATGTCTTTTACGTCTTTCATATTTCTATTGTTTGAAGTAGCTTTTAGTTTGAAACTTTGCAAATATAATTGTTTCACGACAGATTACACAGATTTACACAGATTATTTTATCCGATAATCTGTGTAAATCTAAATCCGTATCCATTAATGTAAACCGGCGGATGTACGCCGGGGAATGTCAGTTATGTACCAGCGTCCCTATTTCTTCGCCTTGCATTACTTTCTTCAGGTTGCCTACGGTGTCCATGTCGAAGACGATGATGGGCAGGTTGTTTTCCTTGCACATGCAGGTAGCCGTAAGGTCCATGACTTTCAGGCCGCGTTTCAGCACTTCGTCGTAAGTGATGTCGTGGAATTTCGTTGCCGTAGGGTCTTTCTCCGGGTCGGCGGTGTAGATGCCGTCAACGCGTGTGCCTTTCAGCATGACGTCCGCTTCTATTTCGATGCCGCGGAGGCTGGAGCCGGTATCGGTCGTGAAGAACGGGTTGCCCGTTCCGGCAGACATGATAACCACTTCACCTGCTTCCATACACTCGATGGCTTTCCATTTATTGTAGAATTCGCCGATAGGTTCCATGCGGACGGCGGTCAGTACACGTGCCTTTACGCCTGCCGCTACCAGTGCCGAGCTCAGTGCAAGGCTGTTGATAACGGTTGCCAGCATACCCATCTGGTCGCCTTTGACGCGGTCGAAACCTTTGTTGGCGCCGCTCAGTCCGCGGAAGATGTTGCCGCCGCCGATAACGATGCCGATTTGTATGCCCATCTCGTGTATTTCCTTAATTTGTGCCGCATATTCGGCAAGGCGTTTCTCGTCGATGCCGTATTGCTTTTCTCCCATCAGGCTCTCGCCGCTGAGTTTCAGTAAGATTCTTTTGTATGTTGCCATAGTTTATTAATTTATTTCGCTTAGCGGCAAAGATAGAAAAATAATGCCAATCGGTATAAACAAATTCCGGTTATTCTTTCAACGTGTAGTCGCCGGCTTGGGCGGTGACCACTGCCTGTAACTCGTCGAGTGTCTTTTCGCCTTCCGAAAACTCCACGACCGCTACCGGCGGGTTGAGGGTTACGGTGGCATGTACGCCTTCCATACTGTTCAATGCTTTTTCCACATGCATGCGGCAATGGTTGCACATCATGCCTTCCACTTTAAATTCTTTTTTCATGACGTTTTCAGTTGATGGTTCTACTTTATTTTCCGGTTGTCCTGCCGGGGTGGAGGCAGGGCTTTCCGCAGTCTCTATCTTTTTCCTTTTTAGCCGCAGACTGTTGGTTACTACGCTGACACTGCTGAATGCCATGGCTGCACCGGCTATCATTGGATTCAGCAGGAAGCCGTTGACGGGGTAGAGTACGCCGGCTGCAACGGGTACACCTATTATATTGTAAATGAACGCCCAAAACAGATTCTGACGGATGGTGCGTACAGTCAGTCGGGAGAGTTTCAACGCTTCCGGTATCTTTGTAAGGTCGGAAGAGATGATGGTCATCTTGGCCACATCCATGGCGATGTCGCTGCCGCCGCCCATGGCAATGCTTAAATTGGCTTGCGCCAGGGCTGCACTGTCGTTGATGCCGTCGCCTGCCATTGCCACTTTCCTGCCGTTTTTCTGCAGGCTGCCGATAAAGGCGGCCTTATCCTGCGGCAGCACCCCCGCCCGATAATGGAGGATGCCGGCTTTGCGTGCAATCTCCCGGGCAGTGGCTTCGTTGTCGCCCGTCAGCATATAGACTTCGATGCCGGCGGCTTGCAATTCGCTGACGGCTTGTATGGAGCTTTGTTTTATTTGGTCTGTAATCCCGGCTATGGCAAGTGCGTTTTCGCTGTCGGCAAACCAGATGACGGTCTGCGCATCCGTTGCCAGGCGGGCGGCTTCATCGCTTAGCGACCGGCTGACGGTAATCCGGTTTTCTTCCAGCAGTTTCCGGTTGCCGGCATAATAGGTCTTTCCGTCCGACTCGCCTTTCACACCTCTGCCGGTAATACTTTCAAAGTTGTCTATACTTACGTCCCGGACATTCTGTAAATGGCGGACTACCGCTTCGGCAAGCGGATGTTCCGATAACTTTTCCAGACTGTAGAAGATGTTTTCATGCGCTGCCGTCTGCGTTGCCCAAATCAAATCGCCGACTACCGGCTTTCCTTCGGTCACGGTTCCGGTCTTGTCCAGTACCACCGTATCAATCTTTTTGGCGGTTTCCAGACTTTCGGCGTCTTTTATCAGAATGCCCCGTTCCGCACCTTTGCCGATGCCTACCATGATGGCGGTGGGTGTGGCAAGTCCCAAGGCACACGGGCAGGCGATGATAAGTACCGTAACCAGCGCCAGCAATCCGTGTGTAAAGCCGTTCTGCCCGTCCAGCAACATCCATGCGATGAAGGACAGCACGGCAATGCCGATAATAACCGGCACGAAGATGCCCGCAATCTTGTCTGCCAATTGCTGGACGGGGGCTTTGCTGCCTTGCGCATCCTGCACCATGTGGATGATTTTAGCGAGCAGCGTATCCGTCCCTACTTTCTCCGCGCTGAACCGGAAACTCCCTTTTTGGTTGATAGTGCCGGCAAAGACTTTGGCGTTCTTTTGCTTGGCTACTGCTACCGGTTCACCGCTCAGCATGCTTTCGTCCACGTACGAACTGCCTTCCGTAACGATGCCGTCCACGGCAATCCGCTCTCCCGGTTTCACTAAAATAATGTCTCCCGGACGAATCTGTTCAATCGGAACAACCTTCTCAGATGAGGGACCGGTGATAACGGTTACCGTTTTGGGTTGCAGACCCATGAGCTTCCTTATGGCGGAAGAGGTATTTCCCTTAGCCTTTTCCTCCAGCAACCGCCCTAACAGGATAAAGGCGATAATGACGCTTGCAGCCTCGAAGTAGACGTGCGGATGGATGCCCCTTTCCAGCCAAAATTCAGGGAACAGCATGTTGAACAGGCTGAACAGGTAGGCGATTCCGGTGCTGTTGGCTACCAGCGTATCCATATTGGCGGTGCCGTGTTTCAGTTGTTTCCATGCGCTGGTAAAGAAACTTCTTCCCAACCAGAATACGACGGGAGTAGAGAACAGCCACATAATAAGATTGGCGTAAGGCATATCCATAAAGAACATGCCGATAACCATAACGGGCACGGACAAGACGATGGCCCATGTGGCGCGGAATTTCAGCGCGCGATATTTTTTGTCGTGTGCCTGCTCCACTTTATCCGGTGTATTCTCATCCTGTTTAATCAGCAAGTCGTATCCGGCATTCTGCACGGCCTGCTGCAGGGCTTCGGGAGAGCAATTTTGGGAGTCATATTCCACAGTTGCCGTTGCCGAAGCATAATTTACGGTTGCTCTTCGGACGCCGGGCTGGCGGTTCAGCGTCTTTTCCACTCTTGCGGAGCATGAGGCGCAACTCATTCCCATTACGGGAAAGGTTTCTTGGACGATGCTTTTGTTTGTCATATCAATAGTAGTACAATTTATTTTTTCCAGGATAAACTTCCGGTTTAATGGGAATAAACTTGAAGTTCAATAGGAGTAAACTTGAAGTTTAATAGGAATAAACTTTTAGTTTAATGTGGATAAACTTTTCTATGAAACAAAGATACGGCAAGGAAGTTGTCCGATAGTTGCAAAATTCGGGATATGATTTATAAGATTCTGCTTATATTTCGTCAAGCGGCTTGCGTTTGTTCTCCTTTATCTTCTTGAAGTGACTGGGAGTCATTCCGGTTACATGCTTGAATTGGGCGCTGAGGTAGGAGACACTCGAATAGTTCAGCATATCGGCTATTTCGTTCAGGGATAGTTCCCCGTACATCAGCAGTTCTTTGGCACGCTCTATCTTCTGTGCGATGAGGTATTTTTCGATAGTGGTGTTGGTTGTTTCCGAGAAAAGCTTGCTTAATGCGCTGTAGTCCCGGTGCAGCTTGGATGCCAGGTAATCGGACAGATTGGTTTTCAGTCCGTTGTCATCGTAATGTACCAATTCGATGATAGCATCCTTTATCTGCTCTACTGTCTGTGATTTCTTGTCGTCAATCAGTTCGAATCCGAATGTTTCAAGCGAGTCTTTTACACGCTGATACGTTTTGTTGCTGACTGCGTCGGGCAGGACGGCAATGCCCAGTTCTACCGAAAGCGGGTGCAGCCCCAGTTGCTCAAGCTGGCTTTTCACCACCATGATGCAACGGTTGCAGACCATGTTCTTGATGTGCAGTGTGTTTTCGGGATTGGGTGTAATATCGGGCATTCCGTTCTTTTTCGGGCAAAGATAATAGGTATGGTTTGTTTTTGCTTTCATTTGTCTGCGAATAAATATTAATGGGGTTTATGGCAACCTCATCGTGAAATGTCTTTAGTGAAAGCTTTTTTCCATAACCTTCCGGCTGAGCAATGTCTGCATAGCGCCCCGCATGGACAGGTAAACAAGAAAAGCAAGCCACAGGGCATGGTTGCCTAAAACCGTGTGGAATCCGTAGTACACCGCAAAGAAGCTGACGGCTGAGGCTGCCATGGAGAGAAGCATGCCGCGCGTTGCCGTTGCGCCGATAAAGATGCCATCCCAGATAAAGGCGGCAATTCCGGCAGCGGGTATGGCAAGCGCCCAATAGAAGTAAGTGTCGGCGGCGGTTATTACGTTCCGGTCATCGGTCAGCAGTGCCAGAAAAGCATTGCCTCCCGAGGCATAGACCAGTGTGAACAGTACGGTTAGCCCGGCGCCCCATATAAACAGATGCCGGACGGTATCGGTAAATGCTTTCCGGTTGCGGGCACCTATGTATCGTCCGCTCAGGGCTTCTCCCGCATAGGCGAAACCGTCCATCACGTAAGAGAAAAGGGTGAAGAGTTGCATCAGCAACGTATTTACCGCCAGGATAATTTCACCTTGCGAGGCTCCTGCCGAGGTAAAGAATAACGTAACGGCTACCAGACACAATGTCCGCAGGAAAATGTCGCGGTTCACTTGGAAAAAGCGTATCATTGCCTCTTTTTGAAGCACTCCTTTCCAAACGATATACTTCTTCAGTTTGCCGTAGCGGTTCATCCACAGTACCAGCCCCATAAGCAAACCTGCATATTGGGCAATCAGTGTTCCCAAGGCTACGCCTTCCACTTTCATCCCGAAGAAACAGACAAGGCTGAGGCTTGCCATGATGTTGACAATGTTCTGCGTAATGGCTATGTACATGGGAATACGGGAGTTCTGCATACCGATGTACCACCCGGAGAGTCCGTATAGCCCCAGCATGGCGGGAGCGCCCCATATGCAGATATGAAAGTAGAGCGTTGCCATTTCCCTGACTTCTTCCGTGGGGCGGATAATCTGGAAAGCCGCTTGCCTGATAGGAACTTGCAGCAGGATAAGGCATAATGCCACGGCAAGTCCTATCCCCACCGAACGTATCAGCAGGCGGACTATTTCCGGCAGGTCCCGCTTGCCGTAAGCCTGTGATGTCATGCCGCTGGTTCCCATACGCAGAAAGCCGAATATCCAATAAATGATATTGAACAGCATGCCGCCTACTGCAATGGCGCCGATATAGGCAGGAGAACCCAGGTGTCCTACAATGGCTACGTCAATCAGCCCGAGCAGGGGCACGGTGATGTTCGATACGATGGAGGGTAAGGCTATCTGTAATATCTGTCTGTCTATGGGATTCATTAGCAATGTTTTATTTAAGAGAACGCAAAGGTACGCAGAAAAAGAAAAAACAGTGGGAAAGATTAACTATATTTCTACTTTCATCTATTGACGATTGCTGCGGAAATCCGTAAATTTGTAGATGAATTTCTATTGGGATATTTCAGGCTGTTTAACTATATACACTTTAAAATGAAAACCTTGACTTTTCTTTTCTTCGGACTCCTGCTGTGTCCGATGACGCTTTTGGCACAATCGGCAGATGTATTGTTGCAGAAGGTGGCTGATGCCTTGTCGGCAGGTAAGGACGATTATGCCGTGAGTCTGTTCCGTCAGGCTGCCGATGCGGATGCGGGACAGACGGAGATGTTCTATTGGACAAGCGTTGGAAAAGCCACTGAGGCAGCTCCGCGGCTTGCGCAGGAACTGGCCGTTTGCTACAGAGATAAACGGAATTACGACAAGGCATACCTTTTTTATAAGGAGTGGCTGCAGTATTATCCGGAAGATGTTTCCGCACTTGTAGCCTGTGCAGAGATGCAGATGATGCGCGGTGAAACGAAAGACGCGATGAAACTCTATGAGAAAGTGCTGGCTTTGGATGCCGATAATCTTCAGGCAAACATATTTTTGGGCAACTATTACTACCTGCAAGCCGAGCAAAAGAAGAAAACGTTAGAGGACAACTATAAGAAAATCGTATCGCCCACACGTATGCAGTATGCCGGTTACCGTAACGGATTGTCGGATATTTTCTCCAATGGGTATAGCAAGGCTAAGGGGTACTTGCAGAAGGTGCTTCAACTCTTCCCGTCTACCGAAGCGGGGAAGACCTTGGAGCGGATAAAGAAATTGGAAAAAGAGATGAATAATTGACGGTTCATCTCTTTTCTTTTCCTGCCTGTAGCAATGTCTATTTGGCGGTACGGATTGGCAATTTCATAAGTCCGTCTGGTGCAGAACGGGTGTCTGCTTCCTGAACGGCTTTTGGGCCCGGTATCAGAGGACTGTATAACAAGACATGCCGGATGCGTGCCCGCTGTTCGGGAGTAAATTGGTCGGAATGGCTGATTGCGTAATCCATGATGTTGTGTGAGACAAAGGATTCGCCTGTCAGGCAATTCTCACGGTTCACCAAATTGGCAAATGTGAAGTTTTCCGGTTCGTTCACCGCGATATATGCGTAATTCATATCGTATGCTTCCTTATTGTAGGTGGGGGTATCTGTGCAATAGTCGGTATCTTCACAACTGTTTCCTCTTTCTGTTTCGGAGAATACATGGTGTAATCCTAAATAATGCCCTAATTCATGAGCCAACGTAACGGTAATGTCTGCTGGTTTGTATGTGGTTGCCGTACTTTCTTCGTTGATGAACCGGCTGTTGATGGATACACAATAGGGGAAGGACAAGTTCTTCAGTTCCAATCGGGATACATTGATTTCACTGAGACCGGCCAGGCTGTTCGCCCCTTTTGTAGTAAACGGCAGATGGGATATTCCTAATGTCGTTGTATTACTGCCGGGCTCATTGGCAAAGTTGTAGACCATTATATTGATATATCTGTTGGGGTCCCATACATATCTTACATACCCTTTTCCCGCAGTTTCGTTTATATCATCATTCATAAAGACATCGCAATCTATCGGATAGCTGCCTGGCCATGAAATGTATTCCACTCCCGGCTGGTCCATCTTTTCTCCATCCGGACTTGCGGTGGCGAGTGTAAAGGTAAGGTTCATGTCTGTGCTTTGCACGCTCTTCTTATAAAGCCGGTTTACTGCGTTCAATATTTCAGACAGGCGGTTGGGGCTGACATACTGTTGCGCGTCGGACTTGTTTTGGTAAAGCACATGGAAAACCACCGGCAGATTGTAGTGATATTGTTCTATGTGTGTATATCCAGCCGCTTGAGTGATTTCTATTTTTCTGCTCATCTTGGTAGCCGGTGATGCGACTGTTACTGTAACTTTTCTCTCTTTACTGTCGGGGTTGGCTTCTATTTGCAGGGTCAATGTCTGATTTCCGGAGCCTTTGCCTGGAGTGACGTTGCACCATTGTGCCGTTTTGGATATTTGCCACTCCACATCGCTTGTTACGGAAACCGTCAATGTGGCTCCGTCGCCATCGACATTGCTGAATGACGATTCGGAGAGTTCCAAACAGTTGGCTTCATTATCTTCGCAACCATATACAATAAAACTTGCTATAACGGCTGCAATTAAGGCTTGTATCTTCATGGGTTTATATATTGATTTCATACAAAACGTGTTTTATAAAGATAATGTTTGCCAATTTGTCTAATCAGATAATGTATTGCACCTCTTTAAATAAATATTCCCGTTCCTTGCCGTTCTCGTCTTCCAGGACAAAACGTCCGTCTTGTTCCACACGCAGCAGGCGGGCAGAGAATTTGCCGCCGGCATCTTCGTAAGGGTGAAAACCTCTGCGGCGGAATAGGGAGCGGGCATAACGGGCGGTTATTTCGGCGGTATAAGTACCGCTGTCTTCCGTTTGCAAACCGTTGTAGTAGATTTGTACCCTTTTCAGTATGTGCGATAGAATCTCATAGCGGTCGTGTTCCTGACCGGTAATTTGTTTCAGCGATACCGGGTTGGGGGCATCACTGTGAAACTCATTCTGATTGATATTGATTCCGATGCCGGAAATGCTGCGTCCGATGAAGTGTCCGGATAGGTCGTTCTCTATCAGTATGCCGCATATTTTCTTGTCTCTCCAGTAAATGTCATTCGGCCACTTTATCGTAATTTCGTCCGACCATCTGTCCAGCTCTTCCTTGATGGAAAGAGACACGATTTGTGATAGGATAAACTGGCGGCGCGCTTCCAGAAAAGTGGGATATAGGACAAAGCTGAAAAGCAGGTTCTTGCCTCTTTCCGCTTCCCAGGTGTTGCCGCGCTGGCCTTTGCCAGCTGTTTGAAATTCGGCTGTAACTGTAGTCAGTTCAGCAACGGATTCTTGCAACTCATTACATAACTGGCTGATGTACCGGTTGGTTGAGTCGGTTTCATCCAACGCTATCAGCGGATAAGGAAACGTTTCAGGGCAGGGCTTCATACTCATTGCGTATTTTTTTAGTGAATTTCTTTATTACTTCTTCGTAGGAATGGTCTATCAGATGCTTTATCAGTTTGTCATCTGCATCACTGTCCAGGAGCACCTGGTTCCAATACTTCTTGTTGAAGTGCCAGGCTCCTTCAACGGCATTGTAGCGGTCGCGCAATTCCAGCGCGTATTCCGGGTCGCATTTCATGGTGATGCGGTCGGGAGTGTTGAGATTGATGCATAAAAACATCTTTCCCATTACCCGGATAACGAGGAAATCCTCACCGAAAGGAGTATCTTCGGTTGCGGCCTTTTTACTGAGGCAATATTCGCGGGCGGTTTCTATATTCATTGTATTCAGGGGTTAGGGTCCTTTTAAAACACAGGCGGGTAAAATGCTTCTTTGATGTGCTCTATCTTGAAAGCACCGGCATCGCCCACCGCTGTAATGATGTCGAAGCGCACGGGGGCGTCAATGCGGAAATGTTTTACGTAAGCATCGGCTGCTATGACAATACGGCGTATTTTCTGCCAGTTGACGGCATCTTGCGGCTTGATGTATTCCGTGTTACTTCGGGTTTTTACTTCTACGATAATCAATCCGTTGTCCTTGGTGGCAACAATGTCCAGTTCCAAACGGTTTTTCCGCCAGTTCCGGTCGCGTATCACATATCCGTTATGTTCCAGATAAGCCGCAACCGCATCTTCTCCGGCTTTTCCCAGAGCATTATGTATTGCCATAGTACAATTTTCTTTCTTTCAGTACAAAAATACGTTTTTTGTTCGAAAGTGGAAATATTTGTTCCAGTATATTCTCAAAGAGCTATAAATTAATCATATATTGAGGTGCTAAACTTCAAACTTGAAATTAGAGCATTCATTTCTTTTCGTACTTATAACCAAATATTGTAACCTTACTTGGTATTGTTATTGAAATAAGATTTATACAATTACATGTTTAATTATTGCGATTTCTTCTTTGGCATTTAATCTGGTACAGTTGCGTTGTTTATGTTTGTGTCGGCTATGTAATATAGACAAAAGAATATGTAACATAATAATTGCCTTGATATTTTATAACGATTTACATTTGCAGTTGGTATGATATTTATTGTTATTGATAGATCATATTTGAACACAACATGAAAAAGGAGAGAGAGAACTTAGAACTACTATTGATATGTATGGTTATAGGTATCATAGCGGCTTGTATTACCGGATATTTCTTGTATGAGAATAAAAAGGAATATTGGGAGGTGCAGGCTCGTGATATTTTTTATGAGGCTTTGACGGAAGAAATGCAGAAGCGAAGTGGAATAGAAGTGTTTCTTTGTACAAAAGGAAATAATCATTTGCCAGTAGTAGATTTTGTTGATAAGAAGAAAGAACCAATAACAGTTTTTATGGAAACTGAGTATGGTAAAAAGAACTTTGTTATTCCCTATGAAAAGCATACTCATAATATAATTCGATCCTCAGATCAGAGAATGTTATATACATATGTATTATATAAAGATTCTTTGAAGGCTGATTCTTTGAATATGATTTGGAGCGATTTATTGGCAAAAGTGAAGTTTCCTGGCAAGACAATAGTGCGTGTATCTGTAACAGACTGGTGGGAACATGAAACTAACGCATACTCGAATGATTTATCCTATTTATCAAAATCGGATAGTCTTGTATCTTGTTATTTAGGATATAGGTGCGAGATTGGTGTGACTGGATTTACATATTTTTCTTGGTGGGAGGTTCTCACCTTGAAAGATAAGATTTTATTAGGTGCTTTGGTCGTTGCCTCTCTTTTGTTATTCTTTGTTCAGGAGTTTATGATTCGGATTTACCGCCGTTTATTTATCAAAGAAATACCTGTGATTGCCATGGATAAAAGTCAATCGCATATTTATCAGTTGGAAGATGATTGTTTCTTTGATGCAGACTCTATGAATTTAAAGAGCTCTGCTGTTAATGTGAAATTAACTCCTCTGCCAGCCACATTATTACAAGAATTTTTGGATGCCCAAGATAACAAACTATCCATTAATGAAATTATGGTGTTATTGTGGCCGGATGGTACAGGTACATCTGAAAGGGTACATACTACTATTAGAAGATTGCGTAAATATTTGTCTGAAATTGATTGGATAGTAGAAAATGGTAATTCTGCTTATCAATTAAAAAATCGCCATTCCATCGAAGAAAAGCTTGAGAAATAGAGCTTGGTGTGTAGATTGACAATATCTAACATGATAAAAATGAATGTTTGTCAGACTTTGTCAGTCAATTAATTTTTATATATCCTTTGTTGCCGCTACATTTGACACATCATTTAGAAAAAGAATTTATTAACGTGAAAAACATAACAAGCATGAAAAACATGAAAAAGAAAGTATTGCTTATCAGCTTATTTTTGGTAGCAACAGTAGTTTCATCTTTTCAATTTAGTTCAGAAAAAGAAAATTTGCAGAGTTTGATGTTAGAGAATATAGATGCTTTGGCATCCGGTGAATGGGGGGGAGCTCCTCGTTGTGTTGGGGTCGGTTCTGTGGATTGTCCGATTGCGGATGTTAAGGTTTATGCTGTAGGAGGTCCTTATAGTCTTGAAGAATCCTATTAACATATTACTCCTATTTGTTTTACTGGCTGCATGTGCTTCAGTACCAGCCGGTAAAGGTATCCCTTATTCTGATTTTCCGAAAACGGTTAAGTTGGAGGGACAGGTAATCCCATTAGATACGGCTGTTTTTCGCTATCCTTTCCGTATAAGGATAGAAGGTGGCAGGGCAGTTGTACTTGATTTGCATGGTACAGACCATTTTTTCCAAATGTTCACTTATCCCGATGGGAACTATCTTGCCTCTTATGGTAAGCGTGGCGATTCACCGACTGACATGCTCTCTGCCGAAAACTTTCGATGGAATGGGCATAATTTGTGGATGCTGGATGCTAATAAAAACGAATTAACTAGGGCTGTTTTCTCTGAATCCGGTGACTCACTGCTTCGTGATGAAGCTGTGACACTGGACAAAGAAATCCTTCGTGCTTTGGATTTTGTACAGTACGATGATTCCACCTTTATTATTCCTGATTACTCGGGAGATAATCGTTTCTGTTTTGTCAATCGTAAAGGGGAACTGCTCCGTAAGTTTGGTAATATCCCTACTGCTAAAGAAGAGGCTTTGGAACGTTCTCGCCCTGCATTGGCGCAGGCGTGGCGTAGCTTTATTGATTATAATCCTAAGAATGGTGTGTTGGCTGCTGCTACCCAGTTGGGGGAAGTCCTTGAAATCTATAATTTGAAGGACAGTACACAGGTGGTACGCGTTGGTCCGCATAACGAACCGGAGTTCAAAGTTTCCCAAGGGTATGGTATTCCTGTCGGCATCATGGGCTTTAGCGATATACAAGTGACAGACCAAGCTATTTATACGGTTTTCCACGGACGTACCTTTAAAGAATTGTCACAGCAGCCCAGGGGTAAAGAAATTGATGGCGGACAATATATTTATGTCTTTAGTCTCAAAGGAGAACCGTTAATGAAATATGTTCTAGATCGTTATATCTATGGAATTTCAGTAGATGAGGAACGGGGTGTTATTACGGCTACGGATGTAAATAGTGATGAGCCGATTGTGGAGTTTAAGATATGATTAGCTTTTAAATCAAATATACAATCAAAAAAAGGAACGGACAGCATGGATTTTTGTTGGCACAAAACTACTGTTCGTTCCATAACCCACTAAAGAAAGGAGGTCGTGGCAAAGATATAACTAAAATTTGAATGTAGCAATTATATTTGCTTTACTGCTGAAAGGATAGATGCAGGAATTAATCTATAAATAATCATTAATGAAGAACATAATGAAAAAAGTAATAAAATTGGCTTTTGTTGCAGCATTTGTTGCAGTTGCAGGATATGGAGTTTATGCTAATCAAACATCAGGCGCTATGTCTGATTTGGCTTTGGCGAATGTGGAGGCATTAGCGCAGAGTGAGATTGAAATTTATCATGATTTCCATTTGGTGCAAGAAGGTTCTTGTCAAGTTTGCAGGCGTTCTGGTGGAACATGTAATGTACATAGTCAAGTGCCTTGCTAAGATGGTATCTGTTTTGAGGAGTACCTTTGAATTCTCTTTGGGTATTCCAATGATAGATATCATAGTCAAATGACTATAGGGCTATATTATCCTTGAAAATGGTATATTGAAATTTTTATAGTTATTTTAGTATGCTATTTTCAAGGAATATATATTCTTATTTCTTGGACTATGCAATAGAGGGTGGAGATACTTTTCTTTCTAAATAGAGTTGTTTGTGATTTTTTTTGAATTTGTAATATTATTTATATGAGAATATTCTTGCTTTTAGTTTTGTGCCTTATAATTTCTTCTTGTTCAACAAAGAAGAAACAGCCAGAAATGTCATTTTCTGTTATTTCAATGGAAAATATTAGTTTTAAATCAAAACTAAAATTTTCAGAGTTTGTAGAACACATAGAGGTTATACCTTTAGAGACTACTTCTGAAAGTTTGATAGGTGAAATTAAACGCATTATACATAGAAACGGCAGGTATTATATGCTGGTTACAAATGGCTATTCCAATGCGAGAGTTTTAGTGTTTGATGATTTGGGAAAGTTTCTTCTCAAGATAGATAAGGTTGGCCAAGGAAGAGGTGAGTATTTGGATATGGCTGATTTTGCACTGACATCAAATGCTGAAATAAAGATTGCAGCATATAAAAAAATTGTAACTTATGATTCTATTGGAAATTATGTGCGAGAGAATCCGATTAATAACTATGCACGTGAAATCCATTTAATGTCTAATGATAAATATATAATGTCTCATTTTGATTTACAAGCACATCATAATAAAGCCCTTTGTTTAATAGATGCAAAAGATGATGTTTTAACGGAGTTTTTTAAATTACCGTCTAATGAAATGGGTAAGTTAGAGTCTTTTCTTCGATTAAATACATTTGTAAGTTCCGGAAAGAATCTTTATTTCAACTATCCTTTGTGCGATACTATTTTTAGTATAAAAGGTCGTGATGTGCTCCCTGCATATTATGTTGATTTCGGTACAAAGAAAATTGATTATAGTTTAGTTGAGGCCAAAGATGATGCATTAGGAATTTTGAATAAAATATCAAGCAAAGAATATTTAGAAATACTTGGCTTCCAGATATGCTCCGATTTTTTGTGTTTGGAGATTGGTAATAATGAAAATGATGCTTTTTTGGCTTTTTGCTTTAAGGACAACCGAATGGTTGGAGGACACTATGTTGTTGATGATATGTTTTTCAAGAATAACTATATAAGTTTGAAATATAAATATATGCCTCGTAATATGGATGGTGATTACCTATTGTGGCCTTTGCCAACTTTTTTCTTGTTAAATGGCTATAAACAGTATAAAGCACATTTGTCTTCAGATGAATGGAAACTATTTTGTGAGAAGAATAGAAAATTAGTTGAAATCTGTGAATCTTTATCTGAAGAAGATAATCCCGTTTTATTAAGAATAAAAGTAAAGAAGTAAATGAAATTTGATATAAAAGTTGTTGTCATAATATTTTTCGCATTATTATGCGTTGTTTTGTCATCCCAAGTAAACAAAATTAGTGATGAAATTAAAAATGTAGAGGGTGCTTTTTTAGATTACCAATCTAAATATGAACATCTTAAATTAATATCTGAAAATAAAGCAATATTATTTAAAATGCAATACTATATAGAAGGTGATACTTTAGATGATGTCGAACTAGAAAATCTATACACTAATAAAAGAATGCGGTTATTGGATATTTTGACGAAAAATCCTTCCCTCTTTTTCTATATTTCAGAAGAAGGATGTGAATCTTGTTATTTGCCTTACTTAAAAAGAATGAATTTATTATCTCAGAAATATGGTGCTGACAAGGTAATTGTTTTAGCCCATTTTACTGATAAAAGAAATTTAGAATATTTGTTCTCTAATAATCAAATAGACTTGAATACCTATGTGCTTCATACTACATTGGATTTATTCCCAAAATATAATTTTTATCCTATTCTGTTTTTCTTATCTAAAAATCGATATATTGAGAATGCATTTGTTGCTGATAAATCTAATTTAGATTTAATTGATTCATATTTGGAAGTGGTAGAACACAGATTTTTGAAAATAAATTAGTTGGTGTGTTTTATCAAAGATAAATTATTATAAAAATATAATGAGGATGAGTAGCTAAAAATTGAGTATGGCAAGGATATTTTTTATCACTTTTGACAGAATAGATTGTGTTATGATTATATAAATAATCTTGGCTTTATAATGAAAAAAATTGTATTCATACTTTTTGTGCTTTCGTTGTTTTCTTGTAAGGAAGCAATCAAAGAAGATATATCCTATTTAGTGAAAGAGTGGAATAACAAAGAAATTGTTTATCCTGCTATAATGCACTTTACGGTATTAGGTGTTGATACGAACTTTTTATCTAAAAGTGAATATCGAATTATAACTTATGTAGATTCAGTAGGTTGTACCAGTTGTAAGTTAAAATTAGAACTGTGGAAAAAGTTCATTGGTCAGTTGGATACTGTTGGTAATGTTCCCGTTTTATTTTTTTTACACCCTAAAGATAAAAGTGAGCTTGCTTATATATTGAGGCGGGATCACTTCACTTATCCTGTCTGTATAGATGAAAACGATTCTCTGAATAAATTAAACCATTTCCCATCTGACATGATGTTTCAGACATTTTTACTTGATAGGGATAATAAAGTTCTTGCCATAGGTAATCCTATTCATAATCCTAAAGTAAAAGAACTTTATTTAAAAATAATTCAAGGAGAGAAAGTAGAGAAAGACAAGGGAACTGAGGTGATAAATACTAAAGTCACTATAGATAAAACTTCTATTTCTTTGGGTCGCTTTAATTGGCAAAAAGAGCAGAAAGTAACTTTTACATTGAAAAATACGGGAAATAAGCCATTGGTGGTGCAGGATATAAATACTTCTTGTGGCTGTACTTCTGTTTCTTTTTCTAAAGAACCTGTACAACCGGGTGGAGAATTGAAATTAGGAGTGACATATACAGCTGAACATCCGGAGCATTTTAATAAAACTATAACGGTGTATTGTAACATGGAATCTTCGCCATTAGTTTTGAAAATTATGGGAGATGCAGAATAGCTCTTGTTCCATCGAAAAAATGGAGGTAATAAAGCTTGTTTTGCAAATTAGTGGTATCTGACATGACAAAAATTAGTATTTGTCAGACTTTGTCAGTCGATTAATTTTTATATATCCTTTGTTGCCGCTATTTTTGATACGTCGTTATAAAATGAAATTATTCAAAGAATTATTACGGCTACGGATGTAAATAGTGATGAACCGATTGTGGAATTTAAGATGTAATGGTTTTATAAAAAGATTATATAACTGAAAAAGGAACAGATGTTGAATGTTTGTTGGAGCAAGCTATTCCATCTGTTCCATAACCCGCTAAAGAAAGGAGGTCGTGGCAAAAATATAACTAAGAATTGAATGTAGCAAGGATATTTGCTTTACTGCTGAAAGGATAGATGCAGAAATTAATTTATAGATAATCATAAATGAAAAACAAAATGAAAAAAGTAATAAAATTGGCTTTTGTCGCAGCATTTGTTGCAGTTGCAGGATATGGAATTTATGCTAATCAAACATCAGATGCTATATCTGATTTGGCTTTGGCTAATGTAGATGCATTAGCTGCATATGAAGGTGGAGGTTCACCATGTGGAGGACCTAAAGATGCAACCGGTTGTAGATCTGAAAATACTATTAATTGTAAGGATACAAGCGGATGCCAGTGATTTTGTGTAAATCATATTTTATGTAATAATAGAGACTGATTAGATTTCTAATAAAAATAGTGATACTGATTATTCGATGAAATGTCGATCAGTCTCTTTAACCTTTCTATTATTGCTGCCCGCTAAAATGTGAATATTTGAAATTGGATAAATTTGTTTCACTGAAATTACATGGCTCTTTGTGATTATTGATTTTGGTTTTCTCAATTAGTAATATAGGTTAAGTATGAATTATTTAAAATTGTGTTATGCTATCTTTTTACTTTATGTAATGTTTGCATGTTCCAGTAAAACAAATCGTGTAGAAGAGGGAGATATTTGTATTATAGATTATTCTTCTTTGAAAAAATGTGAATTGGATGATTTTTTTAAAAATAAAAGATGTGAATATGTTCTGTTGAATGATAGTAGTGAGAAAAGTTTGTTTGGTAGGCCGGATAAAATAGAGATTCAAAACGGTTATATTTATATAGCTGATCAGCGTATGCGTGTATTAGCAGTATATGACATTAATGGCAAAGTAGTAACTTCTGTAGGGCGTAGAGGACAAGGACCTGCTGAATATGTTAATTTGACAGACTTTGATGTGGACTCTGTCGGTAATATATGTATTTTAGATGGCCGACTTGATAAGGTGCTATTCTATGATTCTAATTTTCAGTTTATACGTGAAAAGGCACTTCCCTTTGAAGCTGATATTATACAATTTGTTCAACATGGGAAGATGCTTTGTGGATTATCATCTTGGAATCGTGGGGAACATGAAGGAGACAAGATTGTAATGACTGATATAGATATGAATGTAATGAATACTTTTTTACAATATGATAAGTATGTGGATCCTGCATATTGGATTTCTAATTATCAGTTTGCTAAATCAGAAGATTATGTTGCATATAATCAAACTATAAATGATGATATAATTGTGTTTACTCATTCTGGAGTTTGGAAAGAAGTTATTCGTTTTGATTTTGGAGATAAAGCAGTGCCTGATGAATATAAGATAAATATAGAACCCAAACTTAGTGACTTTGATAATTTTTGTATGCTAAAAAAAATATATGCAGTTACAGATAAATATGTAATTGGAACTTTATGGGAATATCGGAAAACTAAAATGTTTATTGTGGATAGAGCTTTGAAAGTATGTTATTTGAGTGATGAAATTGCTCCCATGGATTTGAATTTTGTGTGTGGATACTGTAAAAAAGGGATTGTTTCTAACCTTATTGAGACAAATGAAATGTATCCGGATTCCGTTAATAATCATTTAATTTCAGAAAAGGCTGTTCTAAAAATTCAATCTGTAAATTGATTTAATTTATGAAAAAAATAATATATTGTATCATGTTATTATTAGTCTCTTGTCAAAATTTTGATAAGAGACTAATAAATGATGCCGTACATGAATGGATAGGGAAAGAAATTATATTCTTGGATTCTATGGATTGTGTTGATAATCATGTTATTAGTAAGGTTGAAGTCTCTAAAAACGGCTTTAAGATTGTTAATTATATTGACAGTGTGGGCTGTACTCCATGTAGGCTAAATCTAACTAAGTGGAAAGAATTTATACATGATCTGAATCAAGTATCTATAGATTCTACACTCGTATTAATGATAGTAAGCGATTCTCGTTTTAATGTAGTTTATCAAATTTCCATGTGGGATAAGTTTACTTATCCTATCTACATTGATGTTGCAGATTCTTTGAATAGATTAAATCATTTTTCATCAGATGAACGTTTCCAAACTTTATTGCTCGATAAGGATAATAAAGTTGTAGCTATTGGTAACCCTATTAATAATCCTAAAGTGAAAGAACTGTATTTTAAGATTATCCAAGGAGAAAAGGTAGAGCGAGACAAGGGGACTGAAGTTATGAAAACTAAAATCAATATAGATAAAACTTCTATTTCTTTAGGTCGCTTTGATTGGCAAAAAGAACAGAAAACAACTTTTACATTGAAAAATGCGGGAGATAAGCCCTTAGTGGTACAAGAGGTAAATACTTCCTGTGGCTGTACTTCTGTTTCTTATTCTAAAGAGCCGGTTCAACCGGGTAGAGAACTGAATTTGGAGGTGACATATAAGGCTGAACATCCAGAGCATTTTAATAAAACTATAACGGTGTATTGCAATACAGAATCCTCACCATTGATTTTGAAGATTATGGGAGATGCGGAATAGAATGATGATTATATCCTAATAAAATGAAAAATACCATTGTATGAATAAATTGTACGTATACTTGGCTTTGTTACCGATATTGTTTAGTTCCTGTCATTCTATAAACGACACAGAGGTAAACGCTACAATGTGTAATCCCCTTCCGTTAAACTATGATTTTACGGTAGAAGAAGGGGTATCAAGGCGTGACGGAGCACATCCTTGTGTAGTTTTGTTTCGGGATGTATATTATCTTTTTATGTCTAATATACAAGGGTATTATAAATCGGATGATTTACTGCATTGGACTTTGGTAACTACCAATTTGCCAACTACTGGCAATGCTCCTGCCGCAGTAGAGATGGATGGGCAGCTTTATCTTACCTTCTCAGGTGCAACGGGTACATTTTACCGCACTGCCATGCCTGAATTGGGACGATGGGAGGTGGCTACAAATAGTTTCCCTTATGATGTGGCAGAACCGTCACTTTTCTATGATGAGGGACGTTTGTTCCTGTATTCCGGGTCAGGAAATAAAGTATCTCTGACCGGCATGGAGATTGACCCGAAAACTTTTCTTCCGCTTACACAAACTATGCCTCTGATAACAAACTGCAAGCAGACGAATGGTTGGGAAGTGGCTGGCGACTATCATGAATGGAAAACACTTAGTTCGTGGATAGAAGGTACATGGATGACGAAACGTGACAGCAGATATTACCTGCAATATGCGTCTTCGGGCATTCAGTATACAGGTTCCAACCAAGGAGTGTATGTTGCCGATAACCCTTTAGGACCATTTGTCTTGGCTGCTCACAATCCGTTTGTTTATAAGCCCGAAGGTTTTACTAAGGGAGTCGGGAACGGATGCCTGTTCCAAGACAGGTATGGGAATGATTGGTATATGGGTACAACGGGCGTGTCTGTCAGGCATATTTTTGAAAGAAGAATCGTGCTACATCCTGTTTTCTTTGATAAAGACAGTTTGATGTATGCTTATACGGGCTTTGGAGATTATCCCATGTCTATGCCAACAAAAAAGATCAATTCTCCCGAAGAATTGGCTACCGGATGGATGCTGCTGTCTTATCGCAAGTTGGTGCGTGTATCGTCCGAGCAAAGAAAACATCCGGCCTGTTGTGCTGTAGACGAGAGCATACGTTCGTGGTGGAGTGCAGAAACTGGAGATACCGGGGAGTTTTTATCTCTGGATTTGGGGGAAGTTTGCGAGGTTCGTGCTATTCAGATAAACTTTGCCGATGAAGATGCGCAACTTTCAGGCAGTGTCTCCGATACTTATCAATATCATTTGGAAACGTCTACTGATGGGAAGAAATGGAAGCCGGTGGGAGAAAAGTCGTTGCGAATTACTGATACACCGCATGACTATGTTGTGTTGGAGAAACCTTTGGCAAGCCGCTATTTGCGTATCACAAACGTGCACGTACCTGCCGGGAAGTTTTCTGTTTCGGGGTTTCGTGTTTTTGGTAAAGCGGATAAGCCTGCACCAAGTATGGTGGACTCATGGCATGGATTGCGTGATATAAATGATCGTCGTAATGCTACTTTAAGATGGAATAATGTGGAGGATGCCGTAGGTTATAACATCCGTTATGGAATATCACCGGATAAGCTATACCATAATTATATAGTGTATGGAGACAACGAGATAATTATCAAGGGACTGCATGCCGAATGGGAGTACTATTTCGCGATAGATAGTTTCAATGAGGGAGGTATTACCCGAGGAGAGAAGGTTGAGAAGGTTTTATAAATTTAGGTTCCTAAAATATCAGACGATAAAATATGAGAAAGCTTATTATATATGGAGTGCTGCTACTGCTCTTGGCAAGTTGTCGAAAAGAGTGTTTTATCTCTGCGACTGATGTGCTGGAACAAAATCCTCGGTTGGAGGAGGTATTGGAGGCTTGTGGCGATGATTCCTTGAAGCGGCAGGCTGCTTTATTTCTCTTGGAGAATCTTCCGTATTATTATTCGTATGAGAGAAGTACCGCATTGGATGCACATCTCAAGACTTATGAACTGTATGGAACGGGGAAGTATTCGTTGGAAGAAGTGCAGGATTCTGTTAGGAAGTTATATGGTAATACGAATCTTGCCGGATTGCGTTTAGTGTCCGATGTAAAGATAAAGCCCGATTTGTTGATTGACCATCTGGATTGGGCTTTCAAAGTATGGCGTGAGCAGCCATGGGGAAAAAATGTTTCGTTCCGTGATTTTTGTGAATATATCTTGCCCTATCGTATCAAGGATGAACCATTAAAGGCGTGGCGTGAGGAAATTTATAAAAAATACAATCCGATGCTGGATGCCGTGAGGAAACTGCCGGAAGCGGAAGATCCTCTCTTTGTGGCGCGTGTACTGCTGGATTCTGTTTCAAGGGAAGACTCTCATTTCAATGCATCATTGGGTTATGGACCTCATGTAGGGCCGGACTTGGTGAAATGGGTGTCAGGTAATTGTCGTGAACTGACGGACAGACTTATCTACATTTTTCGCGCTGTAGGTATTCCTTGCGGGTGCGACTACATGCCGCTTCGAGGAGAACTAAACGTAGCACATTATTGGAACTTTGTACAGGACAAGTACGGGGATTCTTATTATATGTATGAGAAAAGGGCAATAGAACCTGTACGTACTTTCTTTGGGGCAAGGTCAAAGATTTACCGGCAGACTTTCAGCCTGAATCGTGATATGCAGGCAGGCAAAAGGGGAAAACCGGAAGATGTATGGCCTGGTTTCCGTTATCCTTGTTCACAGGATGTCACTCGTTTGTACAGCGGTAAGAATACCTATGATTTTGTGATTCCTGTGGAAAAATGTTTTCGTGCAATAGCTTCTGATGAAGTGGTTTATCTTTGCGCTTCTACTCGTTTGGACTGGCAGCCTGTGGCATGGACTTATCCTTCGGAGGAAGGGATGATATTTAAAGAAGTGGCCGGTGGAGTAGTGCTTAGGCTGGCTGTTTATGAGTCCGGCAGGCTTGTGCCTGTTTCCGAGCCTTTCGAATTAAATAAGGAGACCGGAGGCATACACTATTTTAAGGTTTCCGATAAGCAGGAAGAGGTCTGTTTGCTTAACAAATATAATCAGTTGTATGAACTTTTCCCTCAACACATGGTGGGGGGAGTCTTTGAAGGTAGCAACAGCCGTGATTTCAGTGTGAAGGATACATTGTTTGTCATCAAGCAAAATCCGCTGCGCTTACATAATGTGGTTGTGTTGAGGGGGATGAAGCCTTATCGGTATGTTCGCTATTATGGCCCTGAGAATAGTTACTGTGATGTATCCGAAGTGGCATTTTACGAAACAGCGAAAGATACTTGTGCTCTGCAAGGAAAGCCGATGGGAGCTTCTAATGCACCCGATGGTGACCTTACACACGATTATACAAATGTTTTTGATGGCGATCATTGTACTTCTTTCCGCTATCGTTTGCCGTCAGGCGGATGGGCAGGGCTTGATCTGGGTTGTCCGTATCGGATAGGAAAGATTGTATTTACTCCTCGTAATCGGGATAACTATATCTATAAAGGTGAAACCTATGAGCTGTTTTATTCTTCGCAAGGCGAATGGAACTCGGCAGGAACCCAGGTAGCAGTTTCCGATTCACTTCTTTATACTGTTCCTAAAGGAGCTTTATTTTACTTGAAGAACTATACAAGAGGGAAAGATGAGCGGATTTTTGAATATGATGAAGGGATACAGCGATATTGGTAATACTGCCGATGTGCTGAAAAAAGAATAGATATGAAAATGAAAGAACGACAACAAATAGTTCGTTGGGTAAGCAGATTGATAAACCTATTTTTCTACTTGTGTTTACTGGTTGCTATTTATATAGTGATGCAGGTGTTTGTTGTGACCTCTTTCAGTATACCATCGGACTCAATGTCGCCTTCTATGTTGGCGGGTGATTGTGTATTGGTGGATAAATGTTCGGGCGGGGCAAGGATATTCAATGTATTGAAGGCATTGGATAGTAAGGAGGTGAATATCTACCGTATGCCGGGATGGAGAAACTTTAAAAGAAATGATGTGTTGGTTTTTAATTTCCCATATAAGGCAGAGCGTTGGGACAGTATTGCATTTGATGTAATGAAATACTATGTGAAACGCTGTGTTGCTTTGCCGGGAGATACATTGGAGATCAGAAACGGATATTATAAACTATGTGGGGTAAGCGGAGAAATCGGAAGCCTGATTGCCCAACAGCAGATTGCCGCTTTACCGGATAGCGGAACGAATGTTGTGATACCATGCTTCCCGTGGAGCGATGAGTTGAAATGGACTATCAAAGAATTCGGTCCTCTGCCGGTTCCTGCTAAAGGGCAGGTTGTAAAGATGAATTCTTTATCATACACCCTCTATAGGCAGTTAATAAACTGGGAACAAAAACAACTGTCACGAATAAACGAAGCCGGTGAGATATTATTGGGTGATAGTGTGGTACGGGAATACTGTTTTCAAGAGAACTACTATTTTATGGCAGGGGACAATGCTTATAATTCGCAAGATTCCCGTTACTGGGGAATGCTACCCGAAAGTTTTATAGTAGGCAGGGCTGTACGAGTTTGGAAATCTGTAAATCCTGATACCGATGAAATAAGGTGGAATCGGATTTTGAGGAAAATAGAATGATATTCATGGCTTAAATTTAGTTGAAATATAAAGGAGATATGAAACATATATTATTTTCAGCAGTATGCTCTTGGAGCTTGTATATCTTTTGTGGGTGTTCTTCTCATAGAGTATGTGATTGTATGAGTACAATACAAGTGGACTTGTCACATCTTCAAGAACATTTGAATCTTTCATCGTTCATTAAAGATGTGAATGCAATAAAATTGGAGCTGCCTGAGACTTACTTTTTTGGTGTAATAACTAATGTTTTGTTTACGGACTCAACTCTATTCGTGGTTGATAAAAAGCAAGGCAGTATTTTTCGCTTTACGAAAGATGGATTGTTCTTAAACAAGATAGGGTGTAGAGGAGAAGCGCCGGGCGAATTCTTTAGTCTGCATCATGTATGTGTAGATGATGAATATGTTTATGTGAGTGATATAAATGTGCGAAAAGTACACTATTATATGCATGATGGAACATTTGTAAAATCATTGGCTTTCTCCTTTGATTTAGTTTATGACGATTTTGAAATATTGCCTGACGGGAAATTTTTGTGCTATGACATACAGGGAGGGAAAGGGGAAAGTAAAATTTGGGTGATGAGTGAGAAGGGAGAGAAAGAGCAAACTCTTTTATATCATGATGCTGTTTTTCCATTTAGTTATACTGATTGGAGTACGATTACTTTTCGACGGAGAGATAATCAGATAGAGGTTTTAGACCCTATTACATGTAGTTTATACGCGATTGATTCTCGAACAAGGAAAATAGAAAAAATTCAATGTCTGGTTTCAGATAAGAAAGGATTAAACTCTTATAAAGATGTGGAGAACTTGATGGATGTGCAGGATGAATATGCTTGTCCTTCTTTCGTCGTAAATACAGAGAATTATCTTTATTCGATTTGGACTATTTCAGAATCTCCAGGATTGTATTCTCTCTATGAAAAAAGTCGGAATAAGAGCTGCTCATTTGAAAGACAGGAAACGGACATTGCAGAATATTCGATATATCCACTTCCTGTATCAACCAATCTTCCTGATGTTTTGATAGCAATATCAACCGATGAATATCCTTCGGAATATTTTCCGGAAGCATTAAGAAATGATATATCGGAACGAATGGCAGTTGTGTATAAAATGAATTTCAAATAGTGGCAGATAGTAATCTCGAATATTTATACCGTATGCGATGGAGATAAAAAGCTATATAGCCTTTGGCTTTCAGTGGGTCGCAGTAATGGCGTTGCTGTCATTAGTACTTGTCGTGCATCCTGAACTTCCTGCCGATGAAACGATCGGGCAGTGGGTATGGTTTGACAAAGCGGCTATCATAGCAAGCGTCTGTATTTTATTGTCAATCCTATTGGGCAAGAGGACGTTGAAGCTGACTACTACTGTGACGTGGGCCTTAATAGTCCTTGGAGGTATAGAGGCTATATGGGGATTACGTCAACTTTATGGATTCACTGCTTCCGGACATTCACGGTATGCGCTGACCGGTTCTTTCTTCAATCCCGGACCTTATTCGGGGTATTTAGCCATGATACTTTCGCTTTGTTTTTATCAATATCTTTCCTTGCACAACAGTCGTTTGCTTAAGACATGGGTGTGGTGGATGAAGAATATAGTTGCAGGCAGTGTGATGCTACTCATTCTTTGTGTGCTTCCTGCGGGTATGAGCCGTTCGGCTTGGTTGGCGGCGGGAATTTCTTGTTTGTGGGTATATGCCTGTCATGTCGGTTGGGGAGTTTGGTTACGTGAGGTGTGGATACACCATCGGAAACGTTTGTTTACGGCTATAGCTGTGGGAGTAGGTATCATGGTATTGGCTGGTTACTTGCTGTTCTCGTTAAAGCCGGATTCGGCAAGAGGACGTTTGTTTATGTGGAAGATTACTTACCGGGCTATTATGGAGAAACCGTTGGCCGGACATGGAACGGATAACTTTGCAGTGGCTTATGGGAAGGCTCAGGAGGATTATTTTGCAACAGGCAATTATGAGCCGTGGGAAGAACGTGTGGCAGGAAGTCCGGAATATGCTTTTAATGAATACTTGCAGGCAGCGGTGGAGTGGGGAGTTCCTTTGACCCTTTGCGGATTGGCTGCTATTGTTATTTGTCTATATATAGGAATAAAGAAAAGTCGGTATGGCATTTGCGGAGCAATTCTTTCTTTACTGATTTTTTCTTTTTCTTCTTATCCGCTGCAACTTCCGGTATTTATTATTACATTTATTGCGTTGCTTCTGGCCTGTGTTTGTGGGAATAGCCGTTGGGAATGGATAGGGTTGGCAATATTGACAGTAGCAGTCGGTGGTTTTCGCTTAAAGAACGATCTTCGTATTGAACAGGCTTGTAGAGAATGGATGAACGTCAGGGTACTTTATAATGCAGGGGCGTATGAAAGTGGTGAAAGAGAATATGTTTCCCTTTATCCATTGTTGAAAGAACGTGCTGCTTTCTTGTTTGAATATGGGCATGGATTGCATAAACTACGGAGAGCAGAAGCGTCTAACCGGATAATGAGAGAGGCCTTGAAGCGAAGTTGCGATCCTATGATATTAAATATAATGGGAAAAAATTATCAACAAAAGGGAGATTATCTGGCGGCAGAGGAGTGCTTTATCCGTTCTACCCGTCGTCTGCCGGGGCGAATATATCCTTATTATCTGCTGGCTAAACTTTATGCAGAACCTGCATTTAGACAACCGGACAAGTTTGAGAAGATGAAGCGTATTGTGTTGACGAAGGAACCGAAAGTACAATCTACGGCTATAAAAGAGATGAGGGAAGAATTAAATAAAATACTTATATACTGATATGAAGACACATTATCATAAAGCATTGTTATGCACGACATTGTTATTGCTGACCGCTTGTTCCGGCAATAAGAACGAGGAAGTTAACGACGAAGGGGTGGCCACCGTTTTACCCACCACCGACAACGAAGTGACGGTAGAAGTACTGAAACAGCGTGCTTTCAACCATGAGTTGATAAGTAACGGCAAGATAGTTGCCGGCGGACAGGCTGACTTACGTTTCGAGACGTCCGGTGTTATTGCCCGTATTTACGTAAAGAACGGTGAGAAGGTGTTCAAGGGGCAGAAATTGGCTGAACTGGATAAATTCCGCTTGTCTAATCGTACTGCCCAAGCCAAAGATGCGCTTGAAAAGTCCAAACTCGAATTGCAGGATGTGCTGATAGGTCAAGGTTATCCGGCGGATGATTCTTCCAAAGTACCTGCAGATATCATGAAGCTTGCCCGCGTGAAAAGCGGATATGACCAGAGCCTTTCTCAGTATGAGTTAGCTCAATATGAGGAAGAGCATGCTACGTTGACGGCACCTTTCGATGGTGTGATTGCCAACCTTTTCTCCAAGCCTTTTAATGCTGCCAATACTTCGGAGGTCTTCTGTACCGTTGTGGGTACAAATGGCATGGAGGCGGATTTCACTGTGCTTGAAAGTGAACTGTCTTTGATACAGTCCGGTGATCGCGTATTTATCAGTCCTTATTCGGATGCTGCGTCCCGTTACGAGGGAGTCGTTACGCAAATCAATCCGTTGGTGGACGAGAAGGGTATGGTGAAGGTCAAGGCGTCGGTAAACGGCAAGGGCAGACTGTTCAGTGGTATGAACGTACGTGTAAATGTGTTCCGTTCGCTGGACAAACAATTTGTTATCCCCAAGAGTGCCGTTGTGTTGCGTTCGGGCAGACAGGTAGTTTTTACCTTGAAGAATGGGCAGGCCAAGTGGAACTATGTCCAAACGGGATTGGAGAATGCAGAGGAATATACCTTGGTGGGGGCATCTCAAACCGATGAGATTGCGGAAGGCGACACGGTTATTGTGACGGGGAACGTGAATCTGGCGCATGAGGCTCCGGTGAAGGTAGTTGATAAAGGTGATAAAGTGAAAAGGTGATAAGGACGGTGATGTGATAACTTGTAATTGATAACTTATGGTGGATTTCCTTATACGACGGCCTATAGCTGTGCTGATGGCATTTACAGCATGCTTTATCGTTGGGATGGTGACTTATTTCACGTTGCCAGTCTCCTTGTTGCCCGATATTGCTATTCCTGAGATTACCGTTCAGGTAGCCGTACCCAATACATCGGCACGGGAACTGGAAAATACAGTGGTGAAGCCTCTGCGACAACAACTTATACAAGTGGGTAAGTTGAAGGATATGGACAGTCAGACACGTGACGGAGCGGGTATTATCCGCTTGAAATTTGATTTCGGTACGAATACGGATTTAGCCTTTATTGAGGTGAATGAAAAGATTGATGCCGCGATGAACTATCTTCCTAAGGATACTGAACGTCCCAAAGTAGTGAAAGCGAGTGCTACGGATATTCCCGTATTCTACTTGAACCTGACGCTGAAGAATGATAGCGCATACAGCCGTGGGGATGACCGTGCTTTTCTTGAATTGTGCAGTTTTGCAGAAAACGTCATCAAGCGCCGTATCGAACAGCTGACCGAGGTGGCGATGGTGGATGTTACCGGTATAGTGGAGCAGCAATTGCAGATTGTGCCCGATGCGGATAAATTGGCTGTTTTGGGATTGTCGCTTTCGGATATGGAAAACGTGTTGGCAGACAACAATGTGGAGCCTGGCAGTATGACGGTACGGGATGGCTATTACGAGTATAATATCAAATTCTCTACTTTACTGCGTACCCGGGAGGATGTGGAGAACATCCTTTTGCGTAAAGGGGAACGAATAATCCGCTTGGGTGACTTCTGCAAGATAGCCATTGTCCCTGCCAAAGAGACCGGTGTATCTATGAGTAATGGGAAGCGTGCCGTGACACTTGCCGTCATCAAGCAGGCGGATGAGAATATGGATGATATGAAACAGGCTATTATCGGTACCATGAATTACTTCCGGAAGGTGTATCCGGATATTGAATTCAGCATCAGCCGTAATCAGACTGAACTTTTGGACTATACAATATCTAACCTGCAACAGAATCTTTCATTGGGCTTTCTTTTTATCTGTATTGTTGCTGTTCTTTTTCTGGGTGATATCAAGTCACCGTTTATTATCGGACTTAGTATGACAGTCTCCATTGTCATCTGTTTTCTTTTTTTCTATTTGTTCAAGATGTCGCTTAATATTATCTCCTTGTCAGGACTTATTTTGGCACTGGGTATGATGATTGACAGCAGCATCATTGTGACGGAGAATATTTCCCAGTACCGTGAACGGGGCTACTCGCTCAGACGGGCCTGTGTGACGGGGACGAGCGAGGTGATTACGCCCATGCTTAGTTCATCGTTGACTACCATAGCTGTTTTTGTTCCCTTGATTTTTATGAGCGGTATTGCCGGTGCTCTTTTTTACGATCAGGCATTTTCCGTGACGGTGGGACTGATGGTATCCTATTTTACGGGTATCATGTTGCTGCCGGTACTCTATATGCTGGTTTACCGTACCGGATTGCGCAGTCGCTCATGGTTTTCCCGCATCCGTATCAGCAATCCTTTGAAAGAACATACCTTGGACCGCTTTTATGATGCGGGGGTAGATTGGGTATTTGCCCATAAGACCGTGAGCGTTGCTTTTTGTATTCTTTCCGTCCCGCTTTGCGTATTCCTTTTCTATTTTATCGGTAAGGAACGTATGCCGGATATAGACCAGAACGAACTCATAGCCCGTGTGGAGTGGAACGAAAACATTCATGTAGATGAGAATCGTAGGCGGGTGGATGCCTTGTTCAGTGATTTTGAGCAGCAAACAATCGAACAGACAGCGGCTGTGGGTCAACAGGATTATCTGCTGAATCGTGAGCGTGCACTGTCTTCTTCAGAAGCCGAACTGTATTTCAAAACGGGCAGTCCGCGCGAAATAGAAGCTTTGCAGCAAAAGGTGAATCAACGCCTGAAGGCGGAATATCCTTTGGCAGTCGTCTCCTTTTCTCCACCGGAAACAGTGTTTGAGAAACTGTTCGTAACCGGAGAGGCTGACATCGTGGCGGAACTTTATGCTCGTAACAAGGAGAAAGCACCCGTTGCGGAGGAATTGCGGGAATTGGAGAATCACATTGCCCGATTAACGGGAACTGCTCCTACCGGTATCGCTTTTGAAAATCAGTTGAATATAAGTGTACAGAATGAAAAGCTGCTATTATATAATGTCTCTTACGATGATTTGTACCGGGTACTGAAAACAGCCTTCAAAGAGAATAGTGTGGCTATGCTCCATTCTTACCAGCAATATCTGCCTATCAGTATTGCGGGGGAGGAACGTACGGTGAATGATGTGTTACGGCAGACATTGATACCGACTCGTGCTGATGGTAAAGGAACGGTTGAATATATTCCGCTTCGCGATTTGGTGAAGGTTACCCCCGCCGAGGATTTGAAAACAATTACTGCAGGACGTAATGGGGAGTACATTCCTTTCTGTTTTTATGAGACCGATGACGCTGAGTTATTGATGGCGAAAGTGAGACGAATTATTGAGGAGACCGGAGACTGGGAAACAGCTTTTTCCGGTAGTTTCTTTTCCAATCGGGAGATGCTGGACGAACTGGTGGTGATTCTCTTTATTTCCATCCTGTTGATGTACTTTATTCTTGCCGCCCAGTTCGAGAGTTTTGTACAGCCTCTGATTGTATTGCTTGAAATTCCGATAGACGTGGCATTCGCTCTGTTATTGTTGTGGATGTGCGGGCATACGCTTAATCTGATGTCAGCCATTGGATTGATAGTGACTTGCGGTATCATAATCAATGACTCCATCTTGAAACTGGATGCTATCAACGAATTGAGAAAAACAGGGATGCCATTGCTGGAAGCTATCCATGAAGCAGGGCGCAGAAGGCTTCGTCCCATCATCATGACTTCGCTGACTACCATATTTGCTATGGTGCCTTTGTTGTTCTCTTTCGATATGGGTTCGGAGTTGCAAAAACCGTTGTCTATCGCTATGATTGGAGCTATGTTTGTCGGAACTCTGGTCAGCCTTTTTATCATTCCGTTGATATATTGGTTTATTTATAGGAATAAGGAAGTGGTTAAGTAGTCAAGTTGAATAGCTTAGAAGAATATGATGAAAAAGATAAGTCTTATATTATTATTGGGATTGGGAACGCTTTCCGCCTTTTCCCAGCAAAGGATTACATTAGACTTGCAACAGACGATTGCCATGGCTAATGATAGTTCATTGGAAGCTTTTCGTACCAAGAATATGTATCTGTCAGGTTATTGGGAGTACCGTACTTTTAAGGCCAACCGTCTGCCGAGTCTGACTTTGAACATGACTCCCGCCCAGTATAACCGTGACATCACCAAGCGTTATGACTCCGAACAGGACCTGGATATTTATCGTAGCCAGCAATCATTCTATGCCTATGGAAATCTTGCTATCCGGCAGAATTTTGACTTGACGGGCGGTACTTTCTATCTGGATACGGAACTGGGGTTTATGAGAAGTTTCGGAAGTAATCCTTATACGCAATTTACCAGTGTTCCGGTACGACTGGGGTATTCTCAGAGTCTGGTAGGGTATAATGCTTTTCGTTGGGAACGTAGGATAGAGCCATTGAAATATGAAAAGATTAAAAAGGAATATATTTATAATGCCGAACAGGTTTCCGAACAAGCTACCAACTATTTCTTTACGCTTGCCATGGCGCAGGCGGAGTATGACCTTGCCAAAGAAAATGCAATTTCTACCGATACACTTTACCGTATCGGTATGCAGCGCCTGAAGATAGCTTCCATCAGTCGTGCCGACTTGTTGACGCTGAAACTTGATGTGGTAAATGCCCGTAATACGTTGCAGAATGCTGCCAGTTCGCTGAAGCGTGCCATGTTTTCATTGGCCTCCTTCTTGAACTTGGAGAAGAATACCGAAATAAAGGTCAGTCTTCCCGGTCGTCCCCAATCGTTAATTATTCCGGTGGATGAGGCGCTGATGGCGGCCAAAAACAATAACCCGGACTTTCTGGAGTTGCGCCAGAATATTCTGGAAGCCGAACAACGGGTGGACAAGACGAAAAAAGAATCGCGCTTCAATGCCGGTATCAATGCCAGCATCGGGTTCAACCAGGTTTCGGAGAAGTTCAATCAGGCCTATCGGCATCCTATGCAGCAAGAGATGGTTTCGGTAAGCGTTTCCGTTCCACTGATAGACTGGGGGGTAAGAAAAGGCAAGTATAATATGGCGAAAAACAATCTCAATATCGTAAAGACTTCTGCTCGTCAGAGTGAAATCAGCATAGAGGAGGAAGTTATTATGACCGTATCCGACTTTAATGTACAGCAAGGGTTGGTAGCCAGCGCAGAGGAAGCGCTCGACCTTTCTATCCTTGCCTATAATGAAACCCGGCAGCGTTTTATAATAGGTAAAGCGGATATCAACAGCCTTACACTTTCACTGAACCGCCAGCAGGAAGCACAACGGAACTATATTTCAGCTTTAAAAAATTATTGGTTGAACTATTATAAGATACGTAAGCTGACGTTGCATGATTTTGCTTCGGGATTTTCTCTTTCTGAAAAGTTTGATTATGACTTATGAAAAGAAAAATCAGTTTCAACTTATTTAATTATTGAGTAGTGAATGAATAAAGTTTCTTCTTTTACTGTCATCGTGACTTTCGTTTGTCTGGCTTTGGTGGGGCTGGCATTGATACCGCTTCTTCCCGTCAAGTTGAATCCGTCCCGTAACCTACCGGGATTTACGGTAGGATTCAGTATGCCGGGTGCTTCTTCCCGGGTAGTAGAGATGGAGGTAACCAGCAAACTGGAATCTATGCTGGCACGTATACGCGGGGTGAAGAATCTGAACTCTACTTCGGGTAACGGTTCGGGAAGTATCACTGTAGAGTTGGACAAACACGCCGATGTGGATGCGGTGCGTTTTGAGGCCTCTACCATTATCCGGCAGACATGGTCGCAACTTCCTGAAGGTGTCAGTTATCCGACTATTCGGATGAAGACGTCCGACAATAATGCGCTCCGTCCTTTTATGTCCTTTACATTAAATGCTCCGTCTACTCCCATTTTGATACAACAATATGCAGAAGAGCATATAAAACCTCAGCTGGCACGTCTGCCGGGAGTCTATAAAATAGATTTGAGCGGGGCAACGCCTATGGAATGGCGGTTGGAATATGACAGCGAGCAATTACGTTTGTTGGGAGTAACTTTATCGGATATTCATAATGCGGTGAGACGATATTACCGGAAAGAGTTTCTGGGAACACACAATATCGATACCGGTAAAGGCGGTGAACAATGGATACGTCTGGCTTTGGTTCCTGAAATAGGTAGTGATGTTTTTGATCCGTCTGTTATCACAGTGACAAATGCAGGTGGAAAGATACTTCGCTTGGATGAATTGGTGAAAGTAACCCGGATGGAAGAAGAACCGCAAAGCTATTATCGCATCAACGGCTTGAATTCCATTTATTTATCGGTTACAGCGGAAGAAAGGGCTAACCAGTTGCAACTTAGCCATGCCGTCATGACTGAGATGGAGGCTATAAAGAGGGTACTTCCGGCCGGATATGAGATACATGTCAGTTATGATGCTACCGAGTATATCCGCGAGGAACTGGACAAGATTTATTTTCGTACCGGATTAACGGTACTTATTCTTTTGGTCTTCGTCTGGTTGATTACCCGTAAGCTGAAGTATATGCTACTGATCGTAACCAGTCTGGCGATTAATATAGCTGTGGCGCTGATCTTTTATTATCTTTTCGGTCTGGAGATGCAACTTTATTCATTGGCGGGTATTACGGTTTCACTGAATCTGGTGATAGACAGTACTATCATCATGACTGACCATATCTTACACCGGCGCAACCTGAAAGCCTTTATATCCGTACTTGCAGCAACACTGACTACAGTAGGGGCATTGGTTATCATCTTCTTTTTGGATGAAAAGATACGGTTAAACCTGCAGGACTTTGCTGCGGTGATGATTATTAATCTGGGTATATCATTACTGGTGGCACTCTTCTTTGTTCCGGCAATGATTGACAAGACCGGTATGTTGTCGACTGAAACTGTCGTTACAAGAAAGCCACGCAAAGGTTTGATGCAATTCGTCAGAGGGCGGGGGCTTCGTCGGTTGACTGTCCATTTTACGCGTTTTTATGCTATCTTGATTCGTTTCCTTTGTCGTTGGCGATGGGCGGTATGCATATTGCTCTTGCTTGGTTTCGGGCTTCCGGTTTTTCTCCTACCGGAAAAGTTGGACGGAGAAGGATGCTGGGAAAAATTTTATAATGAGACTTTAGGTTCCTCTACTTATAAGGAATCGGTAAAGCCGATTGTCGATAAAGCCTTGGGAGGTGCTTTACGCCTGTTTGTACAAAAAGTATATGAAGGTAGCTATTTTACCCGTAATGAAGAGGTGGTGCTTACAGTAAATGCCAACCTGCCTAATGGTAGTACCCTTGAACAGATGAACTCTCTGGTGAAGCGTATGGAAACGTATCTAAGTGAATTTAAGGAAATCAGGCAGTTTCATACATCGGTTTATAGTGCCCGGCGTGCCAGTATCAATATCTATTTTAAGAAAGAATATCAAAATAGTGGTTTTCCATACACACTGAAGGCTAATGTGATAAATAAGGCGTTGCAGTTGGGTGGCGGCAGTTGGGGAGTATATGGATTGGAAGACCAGGGATTCAGCAATGATGTACGTGAAAGTGCAGGTTCCTATCGTGTCAGGATGTATGGTTATAATTATGACGAACTTTATAGTTGGGCGGAGAAACTGAAAACTAAGTTGCTGAGCCATCGTCGTATTAAGGAGGTGCTAATAAATTCGGAATTTTCATGGTGGAAGGATGATTACCAGGAATTTTATTTTAACTTGAATAAAGAGAGGATGGCGCAGGAGGGTATTGACGCCCGTCAACTTTTCGCTTCTATTCAACCTGTTTTTGGAAGGAATATGGAGATTGGTTCTGTGTTGTCGGAGGAAGGGGTGGAAAAGATAAAACTTTCTTCACGTCAGTCGTATGTCCATGATATATGGGCAATGCAATTCTTTCCTTATGGAATGAAAGAGGGTAAGCATTATAAACTTTCAGAATTGGCAGTGATGGAAAAGGGGCAAATGCCACAGGAGATTGCAAAGGAAAGGCAGCAATACCGTCTTTGCCTACAGTATGAGTATATCGGTTCGAATGAGATGGGTAATAAGATACTGGAACGTGATTTGGAAGATTTTAATGACATCCTGCCTATGGGGTATACTGCCGAATCGGACAGTTACTCATGGTCATGGGGTAAAAAAGATAATAAACAATACTTGCTTTTGTTGGTAGTTATCGCAATTATATTTTTTACGACAAGTATCCTGTTCAATTCATTGAAGCAACCGTTGGCTATCATCTTTGTTATTCCTGTTTCTTATATCGGGGTGTTTCTTACTTTTTATTGGTTCCGGTTGAACTTTGACCAGGGTGGTTTTGCCTCATTTGTCCTATTGTGTGGCATTACGGTGAATGCCAGTATTTACATTTTAAATGAATATAACAGTATCCGGCGTCGTTTTCCCCGGCTTTCAATGCTTCGTGCCTATACCAAAGCCTGGAATGCAAAAGTCGTTCCTATTTTTCTAACGGTGGTTTCAACAATTCTGGGTTTTATTCCTTTTATGGTGGGAGCCGATAAGGAGGCGTTTTGGTTTCCATTGGCAGCTGGCACTATTGGAGGACTGATGATGTCGCTTGTTGGAATATTCTTTTTTCTTCCAGTGTTCTGCCTGAACAGAAAAAAGTCAATGTAAATAATTGAGATGCGGTTTTGGAGTTTAAAAAGAATTGTTACTTTTGTGGTCTTCTACTTAAAATATATAAGTACGATAAAGAAGTTTTTCTGTTCTTAAATATTCAATTATCAGCGCACGGATTAAAAATACGTTTTTTCTGCTTTGTTTTTACAGAAGTAAAGCTAATTTTGCAAAGAAATATGAGAAAAAGAGACAAAACGTGTGCAAAAGCAACACCGGAAGAACCTAAACGCGAGCAGCGCATGGTATGCCTGATGAGCGAAGAAGAGCTGCGGATTGTGGATCGTTATCTGGAGAAGTATAAGATAACGAACAAATCGCGCTGGCTGAGGGAAACCATTCTCATGTTTATCCATAAGAATATGGAAGAAGATTATCCTACACTGTTCGGTGAGCATGACATGCGAAGATGAGAAGTGGTGGAATAGGATAGATGTGCGATGTGGAATGAGATAAACAGCAAGTAGTAAGAATTATGACAGATACGGATTATATGAAGCAGGCGCTTATGGAAGCGCAAAAGGCAGGTGAGCGGGGTGAAGTGCCCGTTGGTGCCGTTGTTGTTTGCAAAGACCGTATCATTGCCCGTGCCCATAATCTGACTGAAACGCTGACGGATGTTACCGCACATGCCGAAATGCAAGCTATCACTGCCGCCGCTGCTACGCTTGGTGGCAAATATCTGAACGAATGTACTCTTTATGTGACCGTTGAACCGTGCGTGATGTGTGCCGGTGCCATAGCATGGGCACAAATGGGACGGCTGGTATTTGGTGCGGAAGATGAGAAACGGGGATACCAGCGTTATGCACCAAAGGCTTTGCATCCTAAAACTGCGGTAGTGAAAGGAGTATTGGCGGATGAATGCGCTGCATTGATGAAAGACTTTTTTGCTGCAAAACGCAGATAATACTTTTCTGAAAAATTTCGCTATAACAGGTTAACTTTGTAGTGCGGAATACAAATAAATTATCTTACGGGATAATTATTGTGTAATGATATGACTCTCTGCAATTGTTATTCTTCTTTGATTTCTTCGAAATCCACATATTCCCCCTCGTCCTGGGAAAACAGTTTCTTGTGCCTGCCATGTGCGGTTTCTTCTTTTATCCTTGTTTTAGGTTCTTCGTTGGAAGAAGAGCCGGATTGTTGTCTGCCATTGAAAGAATACCCTCTTCCGGATTGATAATTTCCATTGTCGTTCCGGTAAGTGTTTGATGAGCGGCGGCTACCCAAGCCGAAAATACTCCGGATAACAGTGCCGATGATGCTAAGTCCGATAAGCAGGATGGCGATTATAATGATAAATAAAAATCCTAAAAAATGAAACATGGGCTAATGTCTTTTATGTGTTCGTTTTCAGCGAACGATAATACAACAACCGTGCCAAGAAAATGTTTACTTACGCTTTCCTGTGAGAAGTGACAGCAAGATGTACCATACAATTACCGCTGCGAAACCGCTGACTTTCAAAAAAACAAGAAGCGGAATACAGATAATCAGGAAACTGAAACTTATTTTGTTGTCTTTCCATGAGAGGCTCTTGAATTTCAATGAGAACATCGGTATTTCCGATACCAGCAACCACGAAAACAAGCAAACCAATGCTAAGAGATAAAGCGGATTAAAGCTCTCCGAGATAAGTATGGGATGTATTCCCGCCACTAACGACGCCCAAAAAAGGGCATTGGCAGGAACCGGTACGCCGATAAAGGAGCTGGTCTGGCGGGTGTCGTTGTTGAACTTAGCCAGACGCAACGCCGAGAATACGGAAATAAGGAATGCTGTGTAAGGCATATAAGGAGCAATGAACTCCATGGATGCCGGATAATGCATTTCTTTAAATAAAGAGAACACTATTAGTGAGGGCGCTACGCCGAAACTTACATCATCCGCCAGCGAATCCAAGTCTTTGCCGATGGGAGAGTGTGCATTCAGCAGACGTGCCATCATGCCGTCGAAAAAATCGAATACGGCACTGAGGATAATGAATGCAAGAGCCAGGTTATAGTTGGCTTCAAAAGCCATGATGCAGGCGATACACCCGGAGAACAGGTTCAGGCAGGTTAAGGTATTCGGTATGGAGCGGGTAATGCAGTTTGCCATTGTTACTTGAGTTTTGCTATTACGGTCTGGTTGCCGGTAGTCAGTTGTCCGAGTTTAACAAGAACTTCCGTACCCAGCGGAAGGAATACATCCACACGCGAACCGAACTTGATGAAGCCCATATGTTCGTCGATATAACACTCTTCGCCCGGTTCGGCATAAGTTACGATACGGCGTGCCATGGCGCCGGCAATCTGGCGTGCCATGATTTCCACACCTTCGGGGGTTTCGATTACTACAGTGGAACGTTCGTTGTCGGTGCTTGCTTTGGGCAACCAGGCTTTCATGAACTTGCCGTTCTGGTGAGATACCGACTTCACGGTTCCGTCCACCGGATACCAGTTGGCATGTACGTTGACCAGACTCATAAATATGGAAATCATGATACGGCGGTCATGGAAATATTCGGTTTCTTCAACCTCTTCCACTACCACAATCTTTCCGTCAGCCGGGGCAACCACGATTTTTTCAGTATTTTCCTGGCCGAACAAACGTATAGGACAACGGAAGAAGTTCACTAAAATGCCATAAACCACAAGGCTGATAACTGCCACTACGTAGAAAGGAATCTTACATTCCAAACCGAAGTAAAGCCCTGCGTTTACGGCGAGTATCAACAATAAACTGCCGGCCAATGTATGTGTTCCTTCACGGTGAATACGTATTTTCTTTAATTTTTTAAGTCGACCCATGTATCTTGTTTTATTCTTTTCTAATGCAAATTATCTGCAAAAATAGGCTTATTTTGAAAATCTAACAAGAATTTAGTCATAGAATTACAGATGTTGATAACTTTTTGAGGAATATTTTTGTTAGATGTAGCATAGGTCGTACCTTTATGCTCACTTATAGAAAGGATAAATTTATGCAGGATTTTGTTCATTTGCACGTACACACCCAGTATTCACTTCTTGACGGCCAGGCCAGCGTAAGCCGGCTGGTAGACAAGGCGATGAAGGATGGTATGAAAGGTATAGCCGTTACCGATCATGGTAATATGTTCGGTATCAAGGAATTCACCAACTATGTCAATAAGAAGAACAGCGGTCCGAAAGGGGAGATAAAAGACCTGAAAAAACGGATTGCCGGCATAGAGAGCGGTGAGATAGAATGTGAGGATAAGGAAGCGGAGATAGCGGCTTGCAGAGCAAAAATAACGGAAGCCGAAAATAAACTGTTCAAGCCCATTATCGGTTGTGAGATGTATGTGGCACGCCGCACAATGGACAAGAAAGAGGGCAAGCCCGACCAGAGCGGTTATCACCTGATTGTATTGGCGAAGAATGAAAAAGGTTATCATAATCTTATAAAGCTGGTGTCCCGTGCATGGACTATGGGATACTATATGCGTCCGCGTACCGACCGCAATGAATTGGAGAAGTATCATGAAGGATTGATAGTCTGTTCCGCCTGTATCGGTGGGGAGGTTCCTAAAAAGATTATCAACGACCAGTTGGAAGAGGCGGAAGAAGCCATCCGCTGGTATAAGAATCTTTTCGGGGATGATTATTATCTGGAATTGCAACGTCATAAGGCAACTGTTTCCCGTGCCAATCATGAGGCTTATCCTTTACAGCAAAAAGCCAATGCCAAACTGTTGGAATATGCCAGGAAGTACAATATAAAAGTAATCTGCTCCAATGACGTTCACTTTGTGGACGAGGAGAATGCCGAGGCGCACGACCGCCTTATCTGTTTGAGTACGGGCAAGGATCTGGACGACCCGAGCCGTATGCTTTACACCAAGCAGGAATGGATGAAGACCAAGGCGGAGATGAACGAGCTTTTTGCCGATGTTCCCGAAGCGCTTTCCAATACACTGGAGATTTTGGACAAGGTGGAATATTACTCCATAGACCATGCCCCTATCATGCCTACTTTTGCCATTCCCGAAGATTTCGGAACGGAAGAGGAATACAGGCGGAAATATACGGAAAAAGATTTGTTCGACGAGTTTACGCAGGACGAAAACGGAAATGTCGTCTTGGACGAGGAAGCCGCCAAAGCCAAAATCAAGCGTTTGGGCGGTTACGAAAAACTTTATCGTATTAAATTGGAAGCCGACTATCTTGCCAAACTGGCATTTGACGGTGCCAAACGGCTTTACGGTGACCCGTTGTCGGACGAAGTGAAAGAACGTTTGGTTTTTGAGTTGTACATTATGAAGACGATGGGTTTCCCCGGTTACTTCCTGATTGTACAGGACTTTATCAATGCCGCCCGTACGCAATTGGGCGTTTCGGTGGGACCGGGACGTGGTTCGGCTGCCGGTTCGGCCGTGGCATACTGCTTGGGCATAACCAAGATAGACCCTATCCAGTACGACCTGCTGTTCGAGCGTTTCCTTAATCCCGACCGTATTTCCTTGCCTGATATTGATGTGGACTTCGATGATGACGGACGCGGTGAAGTATTGCGCTGGGTAACGGAAAAGTATGGTCAGGAGAAGGTGGCGCATATCATCACGTATGGTACTATGGCAACCAAACTGGCCATCAAGGATGTCGCCCGTGTACAAAAGCTGCCTTTGTCGGAATCCGACCGTCTGGCAAAATTAGTTCCCGATAAAATTCCCGATAAGAAACTGAATCTTCCCAATGCCATCGCTTATGTACCTGAGCTTCAGGCTGCAGAAGCATCGCCCGACCCGTTGGTGCGCGATACGTTGAAGTATGCCAAGATGCTGGAAGGTAACGTGCGCGGTACGGGTGTGCATGCTTGCGGTACGATTATCTGTCGTGACGACATCACCGACTGGGTTCCTGTGAGCACGGCAGATGATAAGGAAACGGGAGAGAAGATGCTCGTTACCCAGTACGAGGGTTCGGTCATTGAAGATACCGGATTGATTAAAATGGACTTCCTGGGACTGAAGACCCTTTCCATTATCAAGGAAGCCGTTGAAAATGTACGTTTACACCGGGGACTGTCGTTGGATATCGACAAGATTTCCATTAAAGACCCCGCTACCTATAAATTATACTGCGACGGACGGACTATCGGTACCTTCCAGTTCGAGTCCGCCGGCATGCAGAAATACCTGCGCGAGTTGCAGCCAAGTACTTTCGAGGACCTGATTGCCATGAATGCCCTTTATCGTCCGGGACCTATGGACTATATCCCTGACTTCATCGACCGTAAATGGGGACGCAAGCCTATCGAGTATGATATTCCCATCATGGAGAAATATCTGAAAGATACCTACGGCATTACCGTCTATCAGGAGCAGGTGATGCTTCTGTCCCGTTTGTTGGCAGACTTTACCCGTGGTGAGTCCGATGCCTTGCGTAAGGCAATGGGTAAGAAACTGCGCGACAAGCTGGATCATATGAAGCCGAAGTTCATTGCTGGCGGACAGAAGAACGGACACGATGCGAAGGTGCTCGAAAAGATTTGGGCGGACTGGGAGAAGTTTGCATCCTATGCTTTCAATAAGTCTCATGCCACCTGCTATTCATGGGTTGCCTATCAGACGGCGTTCCTGAAAGCCAATTATCCGGCAGAGTATATGGCTGCCGTAATGAGCCGAAGCTTGTCCGATATAACGACGATAACCAAACTCATGGACGAATGTAAGTCCATGGGCATCAAAGTGCTTGGCCCCGATGTGAACGAATCGAACCTGAAGTTTACCGTGAACCCCGAAGGTAATATCCGTTTCGGATTGGGTGCGGTGAAAGGAGTAGGTGAGGGTGCTGTGCAAAGTATCATGGAAGAGCGTGCGAAGAACGGGTCTTATACCGGTATTTTCGATTTTGTGCAGCGCGTCAATCTGAATGCCTGCAACAAGAAGAACCTGGAATGTCTTGCCCTTGCCGGTGGTTTTGACAGCTTCCCTGAGTTGAAGCGCGAACAGTATTTTGCCGTCAATACCAAGAATGAAGTCTTTATTGAGACATTGGTGCGCTATGGCAACCGTTATCAGGCAGATAAGGCGGCAGCGGTCAACTCCCTGTTCGGCGGAGAAAATGTAGTGGACATAGCCACTCCCGAAATTCCGCAGGCAGAACGTTGGAGTGATCTCGACCGGTTGAACAAGGAGCGGGACTTGGTAGGCATTTATCTCTCCGCTCATCCCTTGGATGAATATGCCGTGGTGCTGGAATATGTTTGTAACACACACATGGCGGAACTGGAGGACAAGACCGCTCTTGTGGGACGTGAAATAACTATGGGGGGCATCGTTACTTCCGTCCGCCGGGGCATCAGTAAAAACGGCAATCCTTACGGCATTGCCAAGATAGAGGACTATTCCGGTTCGGCAGAGTTGCCTTTCTTCGGAAACGACTGGGTGACTTACCAGGGATACCTGGGCGAGCGTACCTTCCTTTATATAAAGGCGCGCTGCCAGCCTAAACAGTGGCGGCAGGACGAATTGGAGCTGAAGATTACCTCAATGGAACTGCTTCCCGATGTAAAGGAAAAACTGATAGAGAAGATAACGATCCTTATCCCGCTCGGCGTGCTGAACAAGGCATTGGTGACGGAATTGGCGGAACTGACGAAGGAGCGTCCCGGTACAACGGAACTTTACTTTAAAGTGACCGACCCGGAGAGCAAGATGACCCTTGACCTGGTGTCCCGTCCGGTGAAGCTTTCCGTAGGCCGTGAGCTGATCTCTTATTTAAAAGAGCGTCCGGAGCTTGATTTTCGGATAAATTAATTATCTTTGCTTCACTGATGGCAGTAGGCGGATAATGCTGATACTGTACTGTTGAATTGATATTTAACTTAATATTTAGAAGAAATGGCATTAGAAATTACAGACAACAACTTCAAGGAAATCCTGGCAGAGGGTAAACCTGTGGTAATTGATTTTTGGGCGCCGTGGTGCGGACCTTGCAAAATGGTGGGTCCTATCATTGAAGAACTGGCCGGCGAATATGAAGGCAAAGCGCTTATCGGTAAATGCGATGTAGACGAAAACGGAGATGTTGCCGCCGAATACGGTATTCGCAATATTCCTACCGTACTGTTCTTCAAGAATGGAGAACTGGTGGACAAGCAAGTGGGTTCTGCTCCTAAACCGACTTATGCAGCGAAAATTGAAGCACTGTTGTAAGGTGGTGGTACTATTAATCCTTTAAAGATATAAAGCTATGGGACTGGAAGACGATTTTTTGAAGAATGATCTCGATGATGAAAAGACCATTGAGTACATCAAAAACTATTTGCCGCAGGAGTTGAAAGAGAAGTTCTCTGACGATGAGTTTTATTATTTTCTCGATTTGATTGACGAGTATTATTCCGAGAGCGGCATCCTCGATGTGCAGCCCGACGGTGACGGATATATCGAAATCGATCTGGGAAAAATCGTAGATTACATCATCAAGGAAGCTCATAAAGACGAAATGGGCGATTATGATCCGGATGAAATCCTTTTCATCGTGCAGGGCGAAATGGAATACACGGAGTCATTGGAGGATGAGTAATTCACAGTTTGGATTATAATGAAAAAGGAAAGGCGCGGGATGAAAAACCTGCGCCTTTCCTTTTTTCCGGTATGTTGTATATCAGTCTTTCCGTTTATGCTACCGGCGGAGTATTCAGAAAAAAGAATACCGCCGTGCCGATAAGTATCATTCCCAATACGCCGTAAAACCAGCGTGCTTGCCGGCGGCCTACATTCCGTACGACAAACTGCGTGTTCTGGGCGGTAAAGAACCAATCCCAATCTAAGATTGCAGCCAGCAGGGAGATAATTCCCGCAACGGCAAAGATACCCTGAACGATGTACTGGCTCATGTAGTGCGATTAGCGGTTGATGATTAACGGCCGGTACTAATCCAGCGGTTGCAGTGTAACTTCCCGTTCACCGTTTTCTATCTCTTCGATAGTGACTTTCACGGTATTTCCCGGCAGCAGCTCTTCAATCAGTTCCGGCCATTCGATGAAGCAGAGCGCACCGCTGTATAGATAATCTTCGTATCCCATATCGTACACCTCTTCCAGTTTCTTGATCCGGTAGAAATCGAAGTGGTAAATCAACTCTCCGGCAATTTCGGAACGGTATTCGTTTACGATGGCGAAAGTAGGGGAGGTAATGACATCGGATACGCCGAGCTCTTCGCAAACCGCCTTGATAAAGGTGGTTTTGCCGGCTCCCATTTTGCCGTAAAAAGCAAACACGGTATTGTCGCCCATTGCCTCAACGAACCGGTGGGCGGCTTCATGAATCTGGTCTAATGACTGAATCTTGATTTCCATTATTTTGTATTTTTCTGCAAAGATAATGGAAACCTCTGGAATAACCTCAAAAAAATGGGAGAAATGACGCTAAATGACTTAATATCAGTGTTGTTACGGTGTAAAATGATGACAAGCCGAAAAAACAGAAAACGCAAGAAAAAGCGGATTTAAGAAGAACGGTTTGCAAATCATTACCCGTGAAAGAGTAAGATTTAACACATGAGAGATGCTATTGCACCGTTTGTCACCGATTTGCGTATCAAGGTCTAACTCGTTGATATTTAACTTTGCAAACGAAAAACGAGTATGGCAAGAAGTACATTCAAAGTGCTGTTCTACGTGGACGGCAGCAAGGAGAAAGACGGTATTGTCCCTATCATGGGACGAGTGACAATCAACGGTACTGTGGCATAGTTCAGTTGCAAGCAGACCATTCCGAAGCCCCTTTAGGATGCGAAAGGCAACCGGACGAAAGGCAAGAGTGCCGAAGCACGGAACATCAATTTGGCTTTGGATAAAATCAAGATGCAAATCATCAAGCACTATCAGCGCATATCCCTCCGTGGAGCATACGTAACGGCTGAAATGGTGCGCAATGCCTACCAAGGGGTCGGAAGTGAGTATGAGACACTGCTAAAGGCTTTTAACAAGGATTGCGCCAATTTCCTGAAACGTGTCGGCAAAGACCGCAGCATCGGCACATTCGGAGCGGAACGGGTACGCAATGCCGTTCTTGAAAGACTATACCTAAGAAAAGAGAAAACAAGCATCTTCTTTTCGCTGAATGCTACCGACATCGCCAAATCCAAATACCTCTCGTAAAGTTGAGTGAGATACTGACGTAATGCAGTCAGTAAATCTGTAAGTCTGTACGACAGCCACTCTGATTTTTAGAAAAAATGATTTCTTTATTATGCCAGTGTAAAAAACATACTTTTTATGTACTTTTGTTTATTCAAAGCAATATCAAAATAATCATGAAGAAAAAATTCCTAATATCATTCCTCATATTGATAGTTTGCCATACACTGTTAGCTCAAGATAAAAACGACAGTGGGAATTCCGCTTCTTGCGTTGAGTTCTCAAACATATTCAACAATATCAAGACTCTATGCGATAAAGATAATGGGAAACTATGGGGAGTCAATTTGTATACACCAATTTTATGTATAAACAAGAAACGTGATTTGTGGAGTAACCAAAAGGATTCACAAGGACAACTTCAAGCATGTGGGGAAGTGTTTATTGGAAAATTTCCAGTCAATAAGAACATCGCCAATTCCACAATAAATGTATTTGGGCAACAATGGGTGATGATAGCACTTCCAATACCTGTTGGTGTCATAAACCGTAATATATTGTTTTGCCATGAAATATTCCATTATTGGCAAGATTTTCTCGGTCATGTTCCAAGAGCCTATAATAATATTCACATGGATGCTAAAGATGCCAGAATTCTCCTTAAATTGGAATGGAATGCATTTTTATCTGCCTGTAAAACAACAGATTCCTCATTACGAAAAATTGCCATCTGTGATGCTCTTACATTCAGAAAGCAAAGACAACAAAAATTCAGCAAATACTATTCAGATGAAACGGCTTTTGAGATTCAGGAAGGTTTGGCACAATATACAGGAATAAAACTATCTGTTTCGTCGGATTCCATGTATCTTCATATACTTGATAAAGAAATGGAATCTTATGCAAAGAAAGAAAATTTAGTCAGAAGTTTTGCATACTTTTCAGGGGCGATAATGGGGTATCTTCTTGATCAAAGTACGAGTGAATGGCGTAAACAGATAGATGGAAATTCAGATTTGGGATACTTAATCCAAAAGGCTTATGGTGTTGTTATTCCTACAGACAAAGAAAAGCATATACAACAAAGAAAGGCATTATATGATTATAACAATATTGTAAGATTTGAAAATCAACGTGATTCAATACAGACAATAAAGAAAAAGCAGTTAACTAAATTATTTACCCAAGATATAAAGAAGTTACCACTGAAAAATATGCAGATAAGTTTTGACCCCAATTCTATCATTCCTCTCGAAAACATCGGAAATATCTACAAAAGTGTTCGAATTGTTGATGATTGGGGCATACTAGAATCAAAGAGTAATGGTTCTATCCTTATTACAGAAGACTGGAAATATGTTATATTACCATTTGCAAACAGCATTAAAACCAATAACAACGTAGAAGAAACAGAATCTTGGAAACTACAGTTAAAGGCCGATAACAAATAGTGGGTGGGGCTATTGGAGTGACACCGAAATGTTCAGCCAGCTAAAAAGTGGTTCATTTCCTTAAAATTGGGTAATTCTCACAAAGTCTTTTGTATAAGGCACTAATAGAAGTTTTTCAGAATTAACCAAAAACTTTTTCCCCCTTTACAGATTGCATAAATAATAATGGAGAAGAAGATGATGGCTGCTCCCGAAGGAACATTGAGATAGTATGAAATGAGCAGTCCGCCCAGGCAACTGAGGTAACCGATGCCCACAGACAGCCAGATGATGCGGTGAAACCTATGCGAAAAGAGATTGGCAGTCATCTGCGGGATTGTCAGCAATGAGATGACCAGCACGATGCCCACCATACGCAGGCAGGCTACGATAGTCAGTGCAATGAACATCATCAGTACATACTCAAAGGTCTGTACGGGTATTCCTTGCGAGCGGGCGAATTCGCGGTCGAATGCCACATAGATTATCGGATGCAGGAAAAACGAGAAGAACAGGATGAGCAGTGCTGCCAGTCCGCCCAGCAGGGCGATGTCGCCAAACGTAATAGTCAGGATATTCCCGAACAGGTAGGCGGAGAGGTCGGGTGCAAATCCGGGAGACAGGAATGTGAATATGATGCCCAATGCCATTCCCAGTGTCCAGAATACCGCAATGGCAGAGTCCTCGCGCATGTCTTTCCGTTTGCTGAGCCATTCCACGCCGAATGCCGACAGTACGGAAAAGACCGCTGCCGACAGAATCGGTGAAATCCCCGCATACAGTCCCAGGCCTATACCGCCGAAAGAGGCATGCGTCAGTCCGCCGCTGATAAAAACCAGCCTCCGGGTGACGATGTACGTACCGATAATTCCGCAGACAATGCTTGCCAGCAGACTGCCGATAAGGGCATGTTGAAAGAATGTATATTGTAAAAGTTCCATGCGGCGGGGGTTAGTGATTATTTCTTCTTTCTCCTACAATCAGGAATACTTCGTCTTTTATATTGTCGGGCAGTGCAATGCCGCGCAGTTGCAGGCTGCGCACCCACCCTGCCACGTCTTCCGACTGCATGGTGTAGAACACGTCACGGAACTCATCTTCCTGTTCGGGCGTATACTCGTCGGGAGCGGTTCCGATGTATTTGTCCAGCTCCTCGTCGTCATAGTATTCTATCTTCTTGCTGACGGCGGCGAGCAGGCTCTCTTTTTCGCATACCTCGTGCTGTCCGCAACATTCCGCATCCACTTCCTGCACTTCGGGCATAGCGTCCAGTTCGCCATTGTCAATTTTCTTCTGGAGTCTGCGGTTGCGTACGGTTCCGGCTATGGCAGCTACGACGGCAAGGGCAATCAGGCTAATAATCAGTATCCACATACGTTCTCTTTCCTTGAAAAAAAGTGTCCTTATACAATAGAACGGACAAAGATACACATTGTTTTCGTATCTGCCCGCTTTTGAACAGGCAAAAAGAAAGTGTGCCGGAATGCTTTTCGGCCGTCATGCAATCAGGCTGTCCGCAGCGGTGCGTCGGGCGATGTTAATGACAGATGGTAAAGCCTGCTTGCTTCAAATCTTCCCAATAGCCCGGATAGGATTTGGATACTACCTGGGGTTCGTCAATCCTTATCTGCGGCAGTGCGATACAGGCGGGGGCAAATGCCATTGCCATGCGGTGATCTTCATAGGTGGCGATAACGGGAGCGCTTTCGGCAGGGCAGCGTTCACCCTCCCACAGCAGGATGCTGTCCTGCTCGGAACGTACCGCATAGCCTAATTTGCGCAGTTCGGCGATAAGGGCGGTGATGCGGTCGGTCTCTTTGATTTTGAGGCTTTGCAGGCCGGTGAAGCGGAAAGGGATATTCATCAGGCAGCAAGTGACGACAAAGGTCTGCGCAAGGTCGGGAATATCTACCATATCTTCTTCGAGACGGTCAACGGGCGTCCCCGCGAGCGTGAGCCGTACCCCCTTGTCCGTGTATTCGGTGTGTACGCCCAGGCGGGAGAAAATCTCCGCACCGCGGCTGTCACCCTGATAACTGTGGGGGAACAGTCCGAGCAACTCTACCGTTTCCTCTTCATTCCCTTTCAGTGACTCTCCACTCCCCGTTTTCCGTTCTTCATTCCCCCTCAGCGCCAATATCTGATACCAGTAGGATGCCGCGCTCCAGTCGCTCTCTACAGTGAACGGAACATCCCGGTAACCGCCGGGATATACAGTGATACTGTTTTCGGAACTCCATTCGGCACATCCGCCGAAGTCCCGTATGAGCTTGAGGGTGAGGTCGATGTAGGGACGGGAAATGATACAGCCCGTAAGATGCAGGTGCAGCCCTTTGGGAAGAACAGCTCCTATCATCAGCAGGGCGGATATATATTGTGAACTCACGTTTCCGGCAAGTGATATTTCACAGCCTTGCAATTCCGAACCGGTGATGCGCAGGGGCGGGAAGCCCTCATTGCCTGCATACTCGATGTTTGCACCGAGCTGGCGCAGGGCGTCTGTCAGAATACGGATGGGCCGCTGCTGCATACGTTGCGTTCCGGTAATGATACGGACACCGGGCGTTACGCTGAGGTAGGCGGTGAGAAAACGCATGGCCGTCCCTGCCGCCATGATGTCTATATGTTCGGGGTTGCCTTGCAGCGCACGCACCATGACGCGGGTATCGTCGCAATCGCTCAGATTGCAGAGTGCCTGCCTGCCATGGGCAAGGGCGTGCAGGATAAGCGCACGGTTACTGATACTTTTGGATGCCGGCAGCCGGATAGCGGCATGCATCGGTACATCGGGAGCGGAAACGGTATAACGCATAGTTGTATTTGTTAAGTTACGGTAGCGGATGACTTTATACTCCGCTTGCAAAAGTAAGACAAATCTTTGGGAAATGGAAACTGTTGGCTCCACATTCGTGCTTTTCAGAATACCGGATGCAGGCAATCGGCGGGCAGTTCCACTTCGCCCCAGTCTATCATTGCATTGAACAGGCGGACGGTGGAATAAGCCGGAAGTTCTTCCATGCGTATGTCCTTTTCCGTAAGAATACCTTTGTCCAGCAGTTCGGCACGTTTGGTCCCTTTCAGCAGAGGATGTTGCGGAGTATGCCAATGGCTGCCGTCATAGAGGGCGATGTTGGCGATGCTGGTATCGGTGAGCAGATGCCGGCGTACAATCAGAATATCATCATACGCGCCGCGCCGGGCAAACAACCGGTTGAGCGCACTGCGGTCGGTGCTTTTGCAGGCGTAGTCGATGTCGTCGGCCTGTATCAGTGCCAGTGAACGGACGGGGCGCAGGATATAAGGGGTACAGGTCACTTCCTCGATGCCGTTTTGCCCGTACACTATACGCAACTTGTGTACGCCGCTTCCGGGAATGGCGGGCAGGTAGCCGGCCAGTTGCAGAGCGGGGCTTTCAGGCCAGAAGTGCGTACGGGTATCGTTCATTCTCCGTTCATGGTAAGCCGTGTTGCGCACTTCTCCGCAATCCACCCGTATGGTTTCAATAAATCGGCACATATATTTTCTGTATTACTTCGTTGTATTCGCTTTCCCAACGGCTTTGGGCGGTGATGCCGCCGCCGGCTTTAAAATAGAGCTGTCCGTCTTCCTGCTCGATGAAGCGTATCATGACGGCGCTGTCCAGCCGTCCGTCGGTGTAGCAGCCCATGACTCCGGTGTAGAATCCCCGTTCGTAGCCTTCCGCTTCGGCAATGATTTGCATGGTACGCGGTTTGGGAGCGCCGGTAATGGAGCCGGCGGGCAGCAGGCTGAACAGAATATCGCCGAGGCGCTTTGTGTAATCACCGGGCAGCATGCCGCATATTTCGGAGCTTGTTTGCAGGATAGGCCCTTTGTTGGTCTGCAGGCGGTCTATGTAGCGGTAGGACGCTACGGTGACATGTTCGGAAACCATGCTGAGGTCGTTGCGTATCAAGTCTACAATCGTGGCATGTTCGGCAGCTTCTTTGGCATCGTCCAGCAGGATTGATTCGGCATGGGGCAGGGTGGCGTCAATCGTGCCTTTCATCGGGAAGGATTTTATCCTGCCCTCTTCCATGCGGACGAAGATTTCGGGCGAGAAGCAGACGAACCGGTCTTTCAGCCAGAGTTTGTACAGGGCGTGTGAATGCAGGAACACATCTTTCAGCGTCAGGTTGGTGCGGAGCGGCACTTTGCATGTCAGATTGGTCAGGTAGCTGTTGCCGCCCAGCAGGTTGCGCCTCACGGTATCGAAAGAACGGCGATAGTCGGCGGGAGCGGGCGGTGTGAATTCCCAGTCTATCGTTCCGGCATACCGGGCACCGGCATCAGGTGCATTGCCTGTTCCTCTGAACTGGTAGAGGCATACGGACGCATCTATCCCGTCGAGAGGTTCTACGTACGAATGTTCCTGCATGTAGTCGATAACAAACAGGAAAGGCGTACCGTTGCGCCCGAACGTATTCATCCGGGCAATAGCTGTTTCTTTATCCAGTGCTTTCATTGTCTTAAATCATTGTAGCTATGATTTGAATGGACAGTATGAGGAATACCATTGCAATGGGGTAGACCGTTGCGTATGCCACGCTCGGAATATTACTGTCGGTCATGGAATCGGCGGCCGCCAGACCGGGGGTACTTGTCATGCCGCCGGTAATGGTTCCCAAGAGGTCGAGAATACTGATTTTAAACACCATCCTGCCCACAATCACGGCTATCAGCATGGGAACCAGGGTAATGGCTGCGCCTACTCCGAACAGCAGCCAGCCGCTTTCCTGGAAGGTGGCAACCAGGTTCTTTCCTGCCGACGTACCTACTTCGGCGAGGAACAGCAGCAGTCCCAACTGTCGCAGCAGTTGGTTGGCAGGGCCCGACATCGACCAGATGACAGGACCCGTCTTGCCTATTGCGCTGAGGAACAGGGCCACTATCAGGATACCGCCCGTCAGTCCCGGTGAGAACGACAAACCGCCGGGAAAGGATATATTCAGTTTGCCGAACAGCACTCCGAGCACAATACCCATTGCAATCGGGAAGAAATCGGTATCGGACAGTTTCTTGGCGTTATTGCCCAAGAGGCGCGCCAGTCCTTTCAGTCCTTCCTTTTCGCCTACCACCGTCAGCTTGTCGCCGAATTTCAGCGCGAGGTCGGGCGAGGGGGCAAGGTCTATTCCGCTTCGGCGGACACGCGTTACGGTACAGCCGAAGTTCTTCATCAGGTTCAGGTCGCCCAGTTGCTTGTTTATCATATCCTTTTTGGTCAGCAGCAGGGATTCTATCTCTTGGGTGTGGCTGAGCGGGAGTTCCCCTTCCTCGCGTTCGCCCACCAGGGTGGCAAGCTGGTTCAGGGCTTCGTCACTGCCCACTGCCTGTATGTAGTCGTTTTCACGGAGTACGGTGTGTGCGGTGGGGATGGAGATTTGCTCGCCGTGCTTGTGGCGGGAGATTACAGCACCGGTTATGGCACGGGCATTGATTTGCATCAGGCTGCGTCCGAAAACTACGGGGTTCGTGACACGGTAGATGCAGGTGAGCAATTCGGGAAACTGTCCGCGGCGCTCTGTCTCCAGGCGGCGGGCTTCCCGGTCGAGGTCGATGTGCATGATGCGGGGCAGCAGTTTCACGAACAGGATAACGCCGATTACTCCGAACGGATAGGCGATACCGTAGGCAATGGATGCCAGCGGCGAGTGGGTGCTGTCAATGGCAACGGCAAGTCCCGGCGTACTGGTAAGCGCTCCGGCTATGAGTCCCACCACGCTCGGCGTGTCAATGTCGAAGGCATATTTCAGTCCCGTTGCCGTAAGGGCGGCGGAGCAGATAATGAGCAGGGTGATGATGATGAGGGTCTTCCCTTTACTCCGGAAGGAGTCGAAGAAGCCGGGTCCCGCCTGTATGCCGATGGTGAAGATGAACAGTACGAGTCCGAAGTTACCCAGCTCCTTGGGGATGATGACGCCGAAATGTCCGAATAGCAGGGCGATGAAAATAACGGCGGATACGTCGAGTGACAATCCTTTGATTTTAATCCTTCCCAACATGAAGCCGAGGGCTACGATGAGGAACAGGGCGAAATAAGAGGAATTGAGCAAGTCTGTGAACATAGGCTTTGATGAATTAGGTCTTTTCTTGGGAACAAAGGTAATGGAAAAAAGTTAGATAGGGAAGGCTATTTTCCTTTTCGGTTTTATTGCTTACCTTTGCAGGTTTTAAAAGAATGAAGAAAAACGTTTTATGGAAATTGATTTAACTACCCCCGCTTTGCTGTTCTCGGCAATATCTTTGATAATGTTGGCATATACCAACCGTTTTCTGTCCTATGCCGGTCTTGTACGTGCTTTGAAAGAGCAACATCAGAAGAGTCATTCATCGGTGACGGCCGCACAGATTTCCAATCTGCGGCAACGGCTTTACCTGACGCGGGCTATGCAGGTAACCGGCATAGCAAGCCTGCTGCTGTGTGTGGTCAGCATGTTCTTTATCTATATCCGGCTTCATCTGGTATCGGTCTATATCTTCGGCCTGGCATTGGTGCTGCTGATTATCTCGCTGGCAATTTCGGTGTATGAGATTTATATCTCGGTGAAGGCATTGGAGATACATCTGAATGATATGGGCGATTGAAAAGGAGCTGCCGGAAGCCCCGACATATTGTTATACAAAAAAGAGGGTGTGTCAAAACTAACATTCGCTTGCTATTTGTTTCTTTTTAGGCACGGATTACACGGAAAATACAGATTTTCTTTGTTCTTTTTCCGTGAAATCCGCGAAATCCGTGCCTAAAAGAAATCATCATTTGTCCAGCTCTTTCAGCAGTTCTTCTACGGCAACTTTCAGTTGGGTATCTTCACCCTTTACGATGGTTTCGGGCGAGTTGGCCACTTTGATGTCCGGTTCCAGTTGGCTGTTCTCCAGGTAGCTGCCGTCGGGCAGGCGGTAACCCACCACGGGGATGCCGAATACGAGCGACGGGTCTTGCAGACGCTCCCAGGATACGCTTGTCATGGTTCCCGGAACGGGCATACCCACCAGTTTGCCGATATTCCGGTGGCGGTACACCCACGGTGTGCCGTGTGCATTGGAATAGTTGGCTTCGCAGGTCACCATAATGGAAGGCTTGTTCCAGCGGCGGCTGGGCATGTCGCAGGCTTCGCGGCCGCGAACCACTTGCGTGAAGTATTTCTGGCCGCTGAATAGAATTTCGATGTCCTCGTGCAGGCGTCCGCCGCCATTGAAGCGGGTGTCGATGACGATGCCCTCGCGGTTGTTGTATTTGCCCAAAATGTCCGAGTAGACGGAACGGAAACTGTCATCGCCCATTGATTCGATATGAACATATCCCAGCCGTCCGCCGGACCATCTGTCCACATCTGCCGCACGTTGTTTCACCCAGCGGGTATAGAGCAGGGTATTCAGCGCGCTGCCGCTTATCGGAATTACCACCTCTTCCCAGCGTTCTTTGGTTTGCGGGTTGTAGAGTGAGACGAGGGTTTTCTTTTTGGCTTTATCATTTAATAATGTGTAGTAATCCATTTCAGGGGTAATCTCTGTGCCGTCAATCTTTTCAATGATGATGCCTGCCTTTGCTTTGGTTGAGGCGTTATCGAACGGACCTTTCTCTATGACTTCGGCAATGCGCATCCCTTTGTCCCGGTAATTCCAGTCGAAAAGCAGTCCCAGGCTGGCAGTCGGTTCGCTTTGTCCGGAAGCGTAGTAACGGCCGCCGGTGTGCGACACGTTCAGCTCGCCCAGCCATTCGCTCAACAGTTCGGCAAAGTCGTAGTTATTGTCTATATGAGGCAGGAACTTGCGGTAGGCGGCGCTCATGGCATCCCAGTCTACGCCGTGCATATCGGTGTTGTAGAAACGCTTCTTCTGCTGTTTGTACACGTGGTTGAACATATATTCGCGTTCCGCCGCCAAATCCATTTTGGCTTGTGCCCGATAAGTGACAGGCTTCAGCTCATCCGATGCCATATTCATCTTCTGCATGGTTTTGCCGCCCAGCAGGAAAAGGTTCTTGCCGTCTTTGTCCATTTCCATGGAAGCCCAGCCGGCATCCATTTTGTGAAGCAGCCGGGTGTCTTTCTTGCGGAGATCCATTTTCCAAAGGTCGTAACCGCCTTCAAAGGCGGCAAAGTAATAAAGGGTCTCACCGTCTTTGGAGATGATGACGCTGCCCATGTCCGAGGAATTCGGGGTGAGGCGTACCATGCGGTCTTCCATGTTTTTCAGTTCTACGGTGATGTCCTTTACCTGAGCCTTGTCATCGTCCGCGGCTTTTTCTTGTCCTGCATCTTTCTTGCTGCCTTTCTTTCCTTTGGCAGTGTCCTTGCTTTGCGCTTTTTTCTGTTCGGCTTCCAGCTCCTTGCGCAGTTCGTAGTCTTCCTTGCTCAGGCAGTATTTGTCGTAGGCGTCCTGATTGAGGAAAACGAGCATGGCATCGTCCTGCGAACCCCATGAGGCATGAGCACGCATGCCGTAACGCTCCGTCTTGAAGAGAATGGCATTGCCGTCGAGGGCAAAACGGGGCGAACCGCTCATGTAGCCGCTGTTGGTCAGGTTGATGATGGGGCTGTTGCCCTGTGCGCTGACAAGACCTATATCGGAATACGGGTCGTGCCTGTTGCCGATGAATTCGAGGGTGAACCATTTTCCGTCCGGCGACCAGGCATAGTCGAACCCGCCGTCTGTGCTGTACCAGGTGGAGCCATCGGTAATCTGGCGCACTTTCTTCGTATCAAGGTTCACCACCATGAGGCGGGTGCGGTCTTCTATGAATGCCAGCTCTTTACCGTCGGGCGAGAATTGCGGGAAAGCACGCTCAACGGTGGCTGACGGCAACAATGCCTCTTCTTCTACAATGGTGGCGTTCGGGAAGTTGGGGTCTTCCTTGCGGACTATTTTGGCAAGATACAACTGCCAGTTGCCGTTGCGCTCACTGGCATAAGCCAGCGTGCGGTTGTCGGGTGCGAAAGACAGGCCGCTTTCACCGGCAGGGGTGTGGGTTATCTGTTTGGTTGTGGCATAGTCTGCCGAAGTGACGAACGCTTCGCCACGGGCGATGAATGCCACTTGCTTGCCGTCCGGCGAAACGGTTGCCGAGGTGGCTCCGTTGGTAAAGGTCAGGCGGGCTGTATCGGGCCGGTCGTCGCGGATAATCTCTATTTGTACTTTTTGCGGGGCGGCGCCATCCTGCTGGGTATATATTTCACCGTCGTAACCATAGCACAATGTTCCGTTGCCGCTTATGGAGAGGAAGCGCCCGGGATGGGTCTTGAACCTGCTTACCGCTTTTACCGCTTCGGGGTGTGCCGGCTGTAGGGAGTACACATTGAACGAACCGCCGTTGCGCTCGCTCAGGAAGTACAAGGTCTGTCCGTCCGGCGAGAGGACGGGGTTGCGGTCTTCGCCCGCGTGGCGGGTGAGGTTGGTGTGCTTCTCTGTACGGCAGTCGTACATCCATATGTCGCGTGTAATGGAAGAGGTGTGGTGCTTCCGCCACTGGTCTTCAAATCCTTTTTGGTCTTGGTAGAAAAACATGTCGCCCGTTTTGTCGAAGCAGAGGGCTTCGGCGGGAGTGCCCAATACCTGTTCGGTGCGTCCGCCGGTTGCGGGGACTTTATAAAGCTCGGTCATGGCAGGACTGGGGAAGAGCGCACTTCCGGCCGGGTCCTGGATGGCGGCAGAGAAAAGGATGTACTTGCCGTCGGGCGTGAATGCGGAAGGGATTTCTCCTGCCGAGTTGGTGGTCAGGCGTTGTGCCGCACCGCCATCGGAGGGCATAACGAATACGTCGAAGTTTCCTTGCCTGTCGCTGGCAAACGCTATCTGTTTGCCGTCCGGCGACCATACGGGAGACGATTCGTAAGACTCCTGCGTGGTGAGCTGCGTGGCCGTACCGCCTTTTGCGGAAACTTTGTAGATGTCTCCCTTGTAACAGAAAACGATTTCCGTGCCGTCGGGTGAAATCTGTATGTCGCGCATCCAGAGAGGAGTTGCGGCATAGGTGGTGAGGGTAGTGAAACCCAGTGTGAGATAAGCAAAAATTTTCTTCATATCGGATAGGATTCTATTAATATTCTTGGGGGGATTGAAGCCTTTTTTCGGTGAGACAGTCTTTCGCGGCTATTTGATACCTCTTGCTTTGTAGATTATCTCTTTGGCATCGTTGATGTCCTGGAGTTTCTCTTCGGCGGCGCGTTTGATGTCTTCTCCCAATGTGGCTACCCGGTCGGGGTGGTGCTTCAGTACCAGTTTGCGATAGGCGGCACGCACCTCCTCATCGGTGGCTGTAGGAAGAATTTCCAGAACTTTGTAGGCAGCTTCCAGGGAGTTGCCGCCCAGGTTGAGCATGGATTCCACTTCTTTTTCGGACAGTCCCATATAGGTTGCCACTTCTTTCAGCGCTTCTATCTCTTCGCGGCAGACGTTGTTGTCGCTCCGGGCTATGTTGGCAAGGAATCCCAGCAGTTGCAGGCGTTCCTCGTACGTCAGGTTGGCGGCTATCTGCCTGCCGCAATCACGGATGGTCTGTCTGAATGCGAGAGGATTCTGCATGTCCATTCGCTTGCGTTGCTCGAAGAGGTTGAGCAATATCCGTTCGCCTTCGCCTACTGCCGCAACGCCGAAGTTGGTCCGTAGGAAATTGCGGACGTATTCCATTTCACTGTGCATGATGCGTCCGTCTGCCCGTATGATGTACGAGGCCATTACCAGCATCGAAAAAAGAAAACTGTTCCGTTGCCCGGCAAAGACATCTTCCTCAGTCTGCCCGTTGCCATAGTCTGTCGTATAACTTGCAGTATTGCCACCGAGCTCTATCAGCGACCCGAGTGCATATCCTGCCAATGCGCCGAGCGGTCCGCCTGCCATGAAGCCGATGATACCGCCAATCCATTTTCCTGCTCCCATAATTTTGTTCTTTTATCTGCAAAAATAGCAATTCTTATCCGAATAAGAGAAAGGGGTTAAAAAGAAAAACGGTCGTCACTCGTCACTTTTAGTCTCTATCCCTTTGTGGAAGAGCGATACAGACGTGGTGACACGGACGACGACAGGTGACGACCAAATTCGGTCGTCACGGGAAAAGACTCTTTTTATCCGTCTTTCAGTTCTTAATCGACCTATAATCAGTATATTATTGTTTAAAACAAGATTTCCTGCATTTGGGGAGATTTTGTTCATATCAGGGGCTAAAAAAGGTTAAACCGTGACTTTTCATCCCGAATGCGTAAGATAAATGTGATGTTGCCTTGTTGTTTTTCCGCTATCGCATCTTGTATAATGTTGCAACAGCATGTAGTATTCCTCGTTTTCCAATTGCGGGCTGTAGAGCCCGCAGCTGCAAACCCTGCGGTTCGCAGTTGGCAACCGCAGGGCCCGCAACTGGAAAACGGGGTTTTTATTGTGGTACGGCTACATTTATTATGCTGCTTTTCAACAAAAAAGAATAAGGAAAGCGCTGTTTTTGTGTGGGAAAAACGGGTTAGGCTTAGGCAAAAGAAAATGGAAGAAGCGGGGATTTTTTACGTTGAGCTGTTGTTGTAGATTTATTTTAGATTTTTCTTGGTTTGACTTAACCGATTGAAGAATAAACTTTTAGCGAATTATTTGAGAAGTAGCGGTAACGAATTAGCAACCGTGCGAATTTCAGCGTTTTACATTGCTATGCTGTCAAATAACTCTTTCATTTGCAAATATAACATCTTTTTCCGAAAGTACGAACTATCGGCGGCAATTTCATAAAATCGGCTGGCAAAAAAAGAAAATCATTCAGCCCATTCACGGGTTGTAATGTGTTAGGGAGAATCTGCTTTGTCATTTTGTTACCGGAATTTGTCCGCATGAAAGGAGAACCACACCAATCAGCCAAGTATGTCGTTTCATTATGCAACAGCCGGCAGGGCATTTTTGGGGTGTAATATTCTGATATTGCTTTCTTTTTGTTTTCTGATATGTGCAAATGCAAGAAGCCTCCGGAGAGCTGCCTTGCCGGAGGCTTTGTTTATCTCTGTTTTTCCTTACTTTTCCCAAAGTGGAACTTTGGAAAAACCGGATATTTATTGATGTCTGTTGCTGTTGGTTGATGACAGTTCTTGACCGTTGAAATAGAGTCATTCCCAACTCTGAAGTTACAGTGAAACGGTCAAACTATCCGGTACGGCCCAAAAACGTGATTCATCCGTAGTTAGTACTGATTTGTCGCTTAAATCAAAGCCACTGAATCCTTTAGGAACAAGTATTATCTCGCGGTCATGGTTGCTGAATGCAGGATTATTATCTTCACGGCTATAACCAGTTACCTCCCAAGATATAAACCAATAAAGGTTTTTAGCCCAATACATCTTGTAATAATTAAAATTATTTTCTGAATCTAATAAGGGGCGGTATATAATTTCTTGTCCGTTTATGTAACGTTCGCGCATTTCAGCGAGAGAAAGAGGTGTTCCGTTTTCATCTTCTGCCCAAGCTCTCATATCGGAATCAAGCATAGCCCATTTTTGTATTTCGGGTAGCCATACTTGATTTACCACATGACAGTCAGAATCTAACGAATCAGCGGGAAGGCAAGTAACAAAACGATTCACTATTCCTTCCGACAGCAATAATTCATGCAAAAGGATTGAATGGAGGCGGCAGTTAAAAGCTGGCTCTGTCGTGCGGGTATATTCCCAAAGTCCTATTGCGTTACATTTCTTTGGATAGTTATTTTGATTGGCATGAGGAATATTCTTGGCTACGAAACGTGCCAATGCAATAGCTCTATTCCATGTGACTTCTGTAGGTTTCACAATGGTATCTAATCTGAAGTATTCACGAATTTGCTGTGCTTTGGCAGTATCTTGCTGATAAACAAAATTGTATGACACCCTATCTGGTGCATACTTACCAGCGTTCTTTAATAGTTCTATCTTATCCTTTCCTAAGGGTTCATTTAATTGTCTGTTGAATACATAACGTGCTAACAATAGGGCTAATACAGTTAAGAGCAATAAGCCTAATATGCTAAAACTAAAAACTTTAAATATCTTCTTCATGATATCAATAATAGGAGTTAAAACTTCTGTTTATTTGACTGCAAATATAGTGAAAAAGCAATTCGTAAGTATTATGAACGGCTCTTTTTTTCAGCAAGATAAAACGGTTACATCTTCATTCCCCTACCTTTCCTTTGCGGTTGTATTGGTCGGCGAATGTTCTGCCTTAACTTCTCGAACTGCTCTTTGAACCACTCGGCAATGGGCTTTCGGTCAATGGCAAGAACCAATTTAGTCCCGTCGGTGGGGTCTTTCAGCACTTGAAGCCCTGCCTTTTCGGTCGTGAATTTCCGTCCGTGTTCCTCTGAGTAGAGTTCCCCTGCATACTCTAACGGCTTGCCTCTGACGAGCGTTGCGGTCTGCCTTTCATCGAACCCGACAAGGCGGCACAAGTTTTCGATACGGAGCATTTCACGGAAATAGGGAAACCATGCCGCCGCCTTTGCGATTACCGTTTTCAAGAAAGATATTTCCTCCTTGTGCTTCGTTTCCTTGTCCACTATCTCCCTGCGGTGCTTTCGTTCTACTTCCGCCATTTGTCGGCTGTGGTCTGCCTGCATGGTCTGTATTCTGTCTTGCAGGGCTTCGATGGTTTCCTCGTGGTCGGCTACCTCCCTATGCAGGGCGGTGTTCTCCCTTTCCAGCGTCTTGACCTTGTTACTGCCAAAAAGAGAACCGACACTCTCGGCGATGTTGGCAGCTGCGGTGGTTGCCGCCCCTTTCAGCTTCTCGGTCTGTATTTCTTTTTTCGCCCGTCTTAGTTCCTCCCGTGCCGTTTCTTTCTGCTGCTGCAAATCCACCACTTCCGCTTTGAGGTCGTCGGCAAGTTTCTGTATATCCCGATAATACTGCTGTGTGGACTTGTGGTGAGCTTTCGAGCCGTCTATGCCTCTTTGCAGCCCGTATTTCGCCATCGCTTCGGCATAGGTATCTTGGTAGGACTTCAATTTCAGCCGTGTCATAATATCGTCTGCGCACAGCCTCACAGTGTCGGTCGGTTTCTTGCGGTATCGCTTCTTTGTCTGTTCCTCCCTTTTCCTGCGCTTGCGCTCTCCCTTGACGATGGGGACGAGCGTAACGTGTATGTGCGGCGTTTCCTCGTCCCTGTGCAGGTGAGCCGCCACGATGTTCTCCTTTCCGAACGTGTCGGCGAAGTATTTCAGATTGTCGGCGCACCACTCGTCCAAACGCCCCTCTTCTTCTATCCGCTTCATGTCCTCGTGCGTTCCCGATACGTTGATGCGGATAGCCCGTACTTGGTTGCTTCCGATTTTGCGTGTCAGCCCCGCTTCTTCTAATCTCTGCTGTATAGCCGCCGAACGGTCTTTCACCCCGTTGGGGTATTCGATGAGCCTGCGGTTCAGGTGCGTGCGTGTAGGGTCGGCGTTCTTCGGTATGATGAAACGCTCGATATGTGTGGTCGTTCCGCTGTCGTTGCCGTGCGCCTTTTCCATGTGTAAAACTACGAAACCCATATATTCTTCCTTTCTTTTTTGGCTTGTGAAACAATGATTTTTTGTATCTTCGGGGGCGGCGAAATGCCGTCCCCGATGGGGTGTGCAGAGGGGCTTGCCCCTTGCCTTATTGGGGAATTTTCAGCGATACATAGTATTGCGGCTCGGAAAATTCCCTAATAAGCTACGGTATTTTCTTCGTAAATACCCTGCGGTGTGCCGTCCGTCTGCCTTTCGGCGGTGGCTGTCCCTGCCGTCTGCTTACCCGTATAACCCCACCTTATTATTTTTCCCTTTCGGTCGGTGGTGGGCGGCGGGGCGGTCGTTTCCGTTTTCAAAGGCTCTTTTGCACGGGGCGGTCGGATACAAGGTTTTCCCGATAAATACGCTCGCAGCGAAGCGAGAGGAAGATTTATCGGGAAACGGCGTAGCCGCCTGACCTTTTAGCCGACATAAAGCCCCGTGCTTGCTTTGCCTTTGTAAACGGAAATGATTGCTCCGCTTTCCTCTGAAAAGAGGAATAGAACCTGCAATATATATCACCATAGTGATATGTTTGCATGTTGGTATATCATCATGCTTTCCAACGGCTGTTGGGCTTGCCGTCCGAAACAACCGACACGAATACCGTCGTTTTCTCTTTTCGCCCGTGTATAATCCTCTCTAATAATGACCTGCGGACTTTCGCTGCCCCGAACGATTCGACACGGAAAGCGAGGGCGGCTATCGTTTCGAGGTTGTAAACCTCCGCGCTGTATCTGTCCGATATGCGGATAATGTGCTTTATGTCATATACGCTCAAAACTCCGCTTTTGCAGAGAGCCTTTATCCCTGCCCGAACCGTCGGGGCGATAACCCCGAACAGTTCGCAGATTTCCCGCTCGGTCATGGCGGTTGCACCTATATCGCTCGGCAGGGAGATATTGCCCCGCTCGTCCATCGTGATAATATTCCTTTCTTCTTTCATCGGTATTCTGTTTTTAATTAAATAGCTCGGCATATATTCTTCTCCATATCCTCCAACTTGTGCGACAAGGTTTCCATGTCTTGGCTTATCTTTTGGGCGGTGATTTTGGCGTAAATTTGGGTGGTTTTTATGTTCGTGTGTCCCAAAAGGCGGCTTACGGTTTCGATGGGTACGCCGTGCGATAAAAGTACGGTCGTGGCGTTCGTGTGGCGTGCAACGTGATAGGTCAAACGTACCTTGAAGCCGCATTGTCTGCCTATATCTTTGAGTATCTTGTTGCAACTGCCGTTACTCGGAACGGGGAAAACATGACCGTCCCTTGCCAGTCCCTTGTATTTCTCTATGATACGCTTGGGAACGTCCAAAAGACGGATGTTCGATTCGGTGTTGGTCTTCTTTCTTCGGGTGATTATCCACAGGTTGCCGTCGAAGAATGTTTGCAGGCGGTCGGCGGTGAGGTTCTTCACGTCCGAATACGCCAAACCCGTGAACACCGAAAAGACGAACAAGTCCCGTACAAGTTCATGGGTGGCGTTCTTCATGGGTGCGTTCATGAGCGTCTGTATCTCCGTTTGGGTGAGGTAGCCCCTGTCCACGCTTTCGGGAGAGTTGATATATCTGGCAAAGGGATTAAAGGGCAAACGTCCGTCGTTTCTCGCTATCGAAACGATGTGTTTCAACACAATCATATAGCCCCACACAGTATTGGTGCAGCATTTTTTCTCCGTGCGCAGAAAATACTCGAAGTCGTTGATGAACGTGAGGTTGAGTTCCTTTAACGGAATATCCTCACGCTTGTAGGTATGGGGCAAAAACTCCCGAATATGGTTGCAGACCGTCCGATAACGGGTAAATGTACCCTGCGCCCTGCTGTGCCCGACTTTCTTCTCAAATTCGGCGTTGTGTTGCTCGGACAGCTTCAGCAAGGTTTCCTGCTTGATGCCTATACCGGGATAGGCGTCTTTGAGTTTGGCGGCGGTAACATAACCGTCCGTCTGCATCAGTTCTTGGTAGCGGCGGTTTACCTCCACACGGATTTTATCTACCGCAAGGTTGATTCTCTGCGCTTCGACGCTCTTGCCCGAAGCACGGCTGTTCTTCACGTCCCACAACCGTGGGGGAACGTCCATCTTGCAACTGAACTGTTTAATTTCGCCGTCCACCGTGATACGGCACATCAGAGGCAGGTTGCCGTTCGGCTTCTCGCTGCCTTTCTTCACGTAAAATAATACCTTGAATGTACTACGCATAACTCACTCCTTTTTTGGGTTACAAAATTAGTTATTAGTGAGTTACCGATAGCTATGCAAATCTACGCAAAACACAGAAACAGAACCTTTTAGCAAGAAATCTGCACCCGTTACGGGAGTAACGAGGTGGTAACTGAACTTCTGCACAGTTTGGCTTCGAGGTGGTATTTCGTTGGCTCTGTCCCATAGAAAAACAAAGCGTAACGAACGCTCTATCAGCTAATTCGCTACGCTTTGCCCAAATTTACTTTTTCGCTATGTGTTTATTTTAGGAAAGAAATTAAAAAGAGGGTGTGTCAAAACTAACATTCGCTTGCTATTTGTTTCTTTTTAGGCACGGATTACACGGAAAACACAGATTTTCTTTGTTCTTTTTTCCGTGAAATCCGCGAAATCCGTGCCTGAAAGAAATCATCAAATGTATTTTGACACACTCTCCTTTTAATTAATAAGATGTGATAATGAGTTATTTCTTAGAATAGTGATATTTCATGGAGAATATGTAAATCTCTATCATATCATTATGCACAGAATAAATAAGTCTATGCTCTGTATTAATTCGTCGTGACCATTTACCTGCCAATTCATATTTGAGAGGTTCAGGTTTACCTATGCCAGTGTAAGTATGTTCCAATATATCGGCGAGTAATTTCTTAATGCGTTTGGTTATGTTGGGGTCATTCTTTTTCCAATATTCCCAATGTTCTTGTGCAATAGGAGTAAATATCAGTTTCATAGTTCATCTAAATTTACTTCTATTCCTTTGCCTGCCTTTAAGTCTTCTTCTCCTTTACGAATATCATTCATGGTCTGTTCAGAAGACATGATATATTCGGTCTCCTTCAAAGAATTATATTCTTCCAAAGAAATCATTACTACTCCCGTACCATTGCCACGATTGATAAATACCGTATCACAATCGTCAATAACCGAGTCGATATAACCTTTTAGATTAGCTCTTAAATCCGTATAATTGGTTGTTTTCATAAATCCTCCCTTTTATACACAAATGTATGTACTTATTTGCGTGCTTGCAAATGTGATTAGTTAATTATCATGTTATTGTGGATTTATTTTAGGAAGGAAATGAAAAAGGAGTTAAGCAGAAACTTAACTCCTTCATTTTCACCAGTCGGGGTGACTGGATTCGAACCAGCGACCACACGCCCCCCAGACGCGTACTCTAACCGGGCTGAGCTACACCCCGAATTGCGGATGCAAAAGTACGTCTTTATTTTGAAATAGCAAATACTTCTGTGATTTTTTATTGCCTTTATTTTACCTTTATTTTAAAATTCGCTGTTTATCAGTGCTTTCTTATTATTAAATAAATCTGAAATAGTAGGTGATTGCAATATCCGGTCGGAAAAACGGATGATTCTTTGGGGCATATTACCTTTTTCTTGTTTATTTATATTAGCTTTGTCACCTCTCAAAAGCAGTTATAAACCGTATAAATAATATATTTGATGATGGATATACCTAAATTGCGCTTGTTGAACCAGCAGTTGGCGAATCCTTTGTTTCATTCTCCGAAAGAGTTGGTGTCCTGGATGGGAGCTGTCCAGGCACAGGATTATGCAATGGCTAAATGGGCGGTGGGTATGCGCCTGGCTTCGGCCACTGTCCGGACGGTGGAAGAAGCGTTGCAGAGAGGAGAGATTTTAAGAACGCACGTAATGCGCCCTACGTGGCATCTGGTGGCGGCAGAAGATATTCGTTGGATGCTGAAGCTCTCTGCCCGGCGTATAAAAGCTGCCAATGAGGCATACGCCAAAGGCAGGGAAGAGATATCCGAGGAACTTTACAGTAAAAGCAATCGTGCATTGGAAACGATTCTTGCCGGAAAGAAAAGGCTGACCAGGCTGGAAATAGCGGAACTGTTCCGGCATTCGGGGCTGGCGGCGGACAACTATCATATGACCCGCTTTATGGTACGGGCGGAAGTGGAAGGCATCGTTTGCGGAGGAGAGTCTAAAGGCGGAAAGCATGCTTACATGCTTCTGGAAGAGTGCGTGCCACCTGTGCCGGACATAACGAAGGACGAGGCTCTGGCACGTTTGGCAAGGAATTATTTCCGTAGTCATACCCCTGCCACTTTACAGGATTTTGTGTGGTGGTCCGGACTATCCGTAACGGAAGCGAAACAAGGTATATACCTGATAGGCAGTGAACTGACGGAAGAGCAGTGGAAAGGGCAGACCTGGTATCTTCATGAGTCCGGCAGGACCCGCGGCAGCATAAAAGGGCATATACGGTTTCTGCCGCCGTACGATGAGCTGCTGCTGGGTTATAAAGACCGGACGGATGTGCTCCCTTCCGAACACTGTTCCAAAGCCTTTACGGGGAACGGACTCTTCTTTCCGGTAATACTTTACGAAGGGCAGATTGTTGGGAACTGGGACAGGAAAGTTAAAAGAAACGGATGCGGCCCGGGGTGTTCTCTCTTCCGGCAGGAAAGCCGCATAGATGAGGCTTTATTGGACAAAGCACAACAGCAGTATATGCACTTCTTGGGAAAGTGAGGGATTTATACCCCCATACATTCCCGGTAAAAGTCGAACACCTCGAAAATCGTTTCTTTGTCCGCCGTCTGGTTCAGGCAGATATCGCCTACCTCTTTCAGCAGCGTGAAATTGATGATGCCGGCAGTGTTTTTCTTGTCATGCAACATCAGTTCGTAAAGGCTGTCGTATTGCTTGCAGCTAAAGGCAAAAGCACCGTAATTCTCTTTGATAAATTGGATGGTCTGGCGCATTTTATCTTTAGGAAAGCCGGCTTTGAGGTAGGAGAGGTAAAGTTCGCACACAAGTCCCCACGCCACGGCATAACCATGCAGTACCGGACGGTTTTCGGCCAGGGCAAGACTCTCGAAAGCATGTCCTATGGTGTGTCCCAGATTGAGCGCCTTGCGTATGCCGTGCTCTTTGGGGTCTTGTTCTACAATATCTTCCTTTACCTGTACAGAGCGCCCTACCATTGTCCTGAGTGCGGAGTAGTCTATGTTTTCTGTATCGAAAGACAGCAGCTCCGCCAGGTGGTCGGAAGTGCTGATGAGTCCGTGCTTCAACATTTCGGCATAGCCGGAGAAAAAGTTGCGGGCATCGAGGCTGCGCAGGAACCCGGTTTCCAGCAAGACGGAGGAAGCAGGGGCGAAGACACCGATTTCATTCTTCAGTCCGTTGAAGTTGATGCCTGTTTTTCCGCCTACGGATGCGTCTACCATGGCAAGCAGGGTAGTAGGGATGTTGATGTATGCAATGCCGCGTTTGAAAGTGGCAGCCGCAAAGCCGCCGAGGTCGGTGACCATTCCGCCGCCCAGGTTTATCAAGAGCGAATGGCGGGTGGCTCCCTGTTCGCTCAGAGCCTGCCACACGGAAGCCAGCGTCTCCAGATTTTTGTGCACGTCTTCTGCTCCGATAATGATTTCGGCGGCATCTTCCAGTGTGGGGATGCTTTGCAGTTGTGGCAGGCAAAGGCGGTGCGTATGTTCGTCGGTAAGGATGAAAAGCTTGTCGTGAGGACATTTTCCGATGGCATGCGTCAGGTCGTTTTCCAACTCCTTGCAGAGGATTACTTCTTGTTTACTCATTTGACTTATTACGGATTAGAAGTTGTAAATTATGGAAGGGAGCATTGCTCTCTTTATTTATTATGCTACAAAGATAGTTCTTTCAACAATAAAACGTTATCTTTGTTTCCGAAAATCTATGTATTTGTAAGGTGTCCGCACCGTAACCTTTAATTTGTATGTAAGAAAATGAAAGCTTTACTTCCCGTATACTGCCGTCCGTTGGGCTATTTCGTAATTGCGCTGGCCTTGTTCCTTCCGTTCCTGATGATGCTGACGGGCAGGGTTACAGATGCCAATCTGCTGTTTTATAAAGAGTGCTCCAAACTCCTGATGATGCTGGGAGCATTGATGATACTCTTTGCGCTGACGAAAGGCGAATGCAAGGCGACAGAGGAGATACGCAACAAAGCCACGCGCAATGCGATGTTCCTTACCGTGCTCTTTATTTTCGGAGGCATGCTGTACAGGGTGGCGCAGGGCGATATTATGTCCGTCGATTCTTCTTCTTTCCTGATATTCCTGATTATGAACGTCCTCTGCCTTGAATTCGGCATAAAGAAAGCGACCGTGGACAACCTGTTCAAGCGGAATAACCGGTAATTAAACAAAATCATTCTGTAGCCCGTTAAACCTTTTGCCCGTACTTTTGTCAAAAGAATCAGTTACAAATAAACAGTGTTGATTATTTAGAAGACAGGGCATGAAAAAAATTATCACTGCGGCGGTGCTGTTGCTGGCAACGGCATTGTCTGCTTTTTCACAAACCAAAAACATCACCGTATCCGGCCGCGTGCTTGAAGACACGAACGAGCCTGCGGTGCAAGCTACCATTCAATTGCTATCGTTGCCGGACAGCGCTTATGCAGCCGGTGTTGCCACTACGGGAAACGGCTACTTTACCCTGCCGAAGGTGAATGCGGGGAAATATGTGCTGAAAGTTTCCTATATAGGTTTTAAGAATAAGTTTCTACCGCTGCATCTCTATGCCAACGTGCGCAATAAAAATGTGGGTACGATAACGCTCGAAACGGATGCCATTATGCTTGCCGAGGCTGTGGTAGTGGCGGAAGCGCCGCAAGTGCAGGTGGTGGAAGATACGCTGATGTACAGTTCCTCTGCCTATCGCACGCCGGAAGGGGCGATGCTGGAAGAACTGGTGAAGAAACTGCCCGGTGCGGAAATCGATGATGACGGCAATGTGACGATTAACGGCAAGGAGCTGAAGAAAATCATGGTGGACGGCAAAGAGTTCTTCGGGGGGGATATAAAGACGGGCTTGAAGAACTTGCCGGTGGATATAATTGATAAACTGAAAACCTACGATAAGAAGTCCGACCTGGCACGCATCACCGGTATAGATGACGGTGAAGAGGAGACGGTGCTCGACCTTACCATAAAGAAAGGTATGAATAAGGGGTGGTTCGGCAATGCGGATGCGGCTTATGGTACGGAAGACCGTTATATGGCACGCATGATGGTAAATTACATTGTCGATAAGACGCAATTCTCTTTGATTGGTTCTGCCAATAATGTCAACGACCAGGGGTTCTCCGGTGGTGGCGGCGGTCCGCGCTGGCGCAGGAACAACGGTTTGGTAGCCACGAAAACACTGGGAGCGAACTTTGCGACGGAGACTTCAAAACTGGAGCTCGACGGTAGTGTCCGCTATGATTATAAAGGTGCGGACATTATCAGTACCAACTCTTCGGAACGTTTCCTGCAGAACGGAAGTTCATACTCCAATTCGAACGCTGTCAACAAGAACAAGAATTCGGATGTCTTTGCCAACTTCCGTCTGGAGTGGAAGCCGGATTCGATGACGAATATCATTTTCCGTCCTAACTTCTCTTACGGCAAGACAAACGGTACTTCCGGTTCGGAATCAGGAACATTCAACTCAGACCCGTATAGCCTGATTGCCAACCCGAACGATTTTCTCGACTTCGACAAGCTGGAAGACGACCCTTTGGAAAATATCCGTGTCAATGCAACGAATGATGCTTCTCTGACCAAAAGCAAAAGCATTTCGACATCCGCCACGCTGCAACTCAACAGGAAGCTGAATAACCGCGGACGTAACATAACCTTCCGCGGACGCTTTAGCTACGGCGACAACGACAACGACCAGTACAGGCAGTCGGAAACCCGCTATTACCAGATATTGAGCGCGTTGGGCGGCGACTCCGTGCTGTATCGCAACCAGTATATCACAACACCGACCAACAATTATAATTATAGCGCCCAGGTTACGTACAGCGAACCGATTGCACGCGCCACTTTCCTGCAGTTCAGCTATCAGTTCCAATACAAGTACAGCGAGAGCGACAAGACCACATTCGATATGCTGGACTATCCGGAGTGGGACATCAACGGGCCTTTGCCGTCCGGATACGAGTCGCATGCCGTGGATAGCCTGGGCAAATATGCGGAGTACAGATACTACAACCACGATGCGTCCGTGTCGTTGCGCTTCATCCGTGAGAAGTATCAGTTGAGTGCGGGGATGTCTTTCCAGCCGCAGCATTCGGTATTGTCCTATAAGCGCGGGGATTATATGATTGATACGGCCCGAAACGTATTCAACTTTGCTCCGAACATTGATTTCCGTTACCGTTTTTCTAAAGTGAGCCAGTTGCGTTTTATGTATCGTGGACGCAGCAGTCAGCCGAGCATGGAGAACCTGCTGCCTATTGCCGACAACTCGAATCCGCTGAACATCAGAGTCGGAAATCCGGGACTGAAGCCGGCATTTACGCACAATATGCGTCTCTTCTACAATACTTATAATGGGGAGTTGCAGCGCGGAATGATGACACATCTCAGCTTCTCGACCACGCAGAACAGCATCAGCAACAGTACGGTGTACAACGAGCAAACCGGCGGACGGACCACTACGCCCAAGAATATCAACGGCAACTGGAGCGCTTTCGGTATGTTCGGATTCAATACGGCGTTGAAGAACAAGAAGTTTACGGTAAACTCTTTTTCGCAACTCAGATACAATAACAACGTGGCTTTCCTATACGATCAGAATACGAAACAGGATAACAAGAATACCACCACCGAACTTATGCTGAGCGAGCGGGTGAACGGGGCCTATCGCAACGACTGGTTTGAATTCGGAGTGAACGGTTCGGTTTCCTATACGGCAGAGCGCAGCAAATTGCGCCCGGAGAATAACCAGAATCCCTATACTTTCTCCTACGGTGCGCTGACCAATATCACGATGCCCTGGAAGATGACGCTTTCCACCAATATCACCAATCAAAGCCGCCGCGGCTATACGGACAGCAGCATGAACCGCAACGAGTTGATCTGGAACGCGCAACTTTCGCAGTCGTTCCTGAAAGGTGCGGCGACTGTGAGCTTCGAGATGTACGATATCCTGAAACAACAGAGCAACATCAGCCGCTCGTTGACGGCGGATGGCCGGTCGGTGTCGTCTTATAATGGTGTCAACAGCTACTGCATGCTGCATTTCATTTACCGTTTGAATATTTTTGGCGGTAAGGGTGCGCGCGAAAGCATGCGTGGCAGGCAAGGCTTCGGCGGTCCC